>Ga0163154_10010120_pt1 | contig 10592 bp, 9 predicted proteins | sample OliLakLV19MP9P1_FD_148649 | JGI IMG/M metagenome (GOLD analysis project Ga0163154, IMG submission 148649) | Freshwater microbial mat bacterial communities from Lake Vanda, McMurdo Dry Valleys, Antarctica - Oligotrophic Lake LV.19.MP9.P1 | ecosystem: Environmental > Aquatic > Freshwater > Lake >...
CGCCCGCATTGGGCGTTCAGCGCGATGTGGCGCTCGTCACCATCTCGGTCACGGAGCGAACGAAGGGCAATCGGCTGAACACGCAGCCGTATCTCGTGACCAGCACGCGCGAACTCGTCCGCATTAGCGACGCGCAGATCATCCCGCTGAACGGGAAAGAGGTTGCGCTGAGGGTGCTGCCTGAAGGGTCGGACTTTCTGATGCGTTGGCGCTTCAGCGACATTCAGCGCTTCCTGAAGGGCGAAACCGTCGAACCCGGCTCAGTCTTCAAAACGGTGCATAATCTGTTCACCCAGTATGTCGACTTCCGCTCTGAAGTCGAGAGCGCCATTCTCGCGCTGTGGACAATCGGCACGTACTTCTACACGATGTTCCCGGCGTATCCATATCTCGCACTCAACGGGCCGAAGAACAGCGGCAAATCGACGGTGATGCGCGTCATGCAGCCGCTTGCGTTCAACATGGTCAGCACATCCGACCCGACCGGACCAAGCATGTTCCGCTTAATCCACTATACGAGCTGCACCGTCGGCATCGACGAAGCGGAACGCTACCACAACCCGAAAGACCCCGGTATGCAGCAGATTCGCCAGCTCTTGAACAGCGGCTATAAACAGGGAATGCCTGCCATTCGTCTCATTGGAGAGGATATGAAACCGCAGGCGTTTGATGTGTACTCGCCGAAGATTCTGGCGGCGATTGCCGGGCTGGAGGACATCCTCGCATCGCGGTGCATCGCTATTCCGATGCGCCGGACGGACAAGAAGATGCCGTCCTTTCCGCCCGACTTCGACGGTGCATCGATCCGTCACCAGATGTACACGCTGGCATTGACGGCATTTCCCCATATCTATACCAACTATTTCGAGCGTCCGGCGCTGCATACCCTGCACAACCGTTCATCCGAGCTGTGGTCGCCGCTAGTCGCGCTGGCGGCGTTTTTCGAGGAACAGGGCAAGATATCAGGGTTGCTGCAAGCCATTGCGACTGCCGCCGAGACCGACGAACAGATTAGCCAGGGCAAGGCACTGAGCGAGCGCGAAGAGGCGGTCTTGCAGGCACTGGAGATCATGACGCGCGGGCAAAGTGGCACGCTGTGGGTGAAAGCGGTGGCGCTGCGAGAGAAGGTGGCACGGCTGATGGGTCAGCCCGTCGAGAAGATGGGTGACGCGCAGTGGATCGGACACATCCTCAAGCGGCTGCACCTGCTGGATGAGGCGGGACGCAAGCGCGGGATGGACGGAATGAGCTACGCCGTCAAACCGCTCGATGTGATCGACATGATGCGCCGCTACGACGTGGCAACCGTTTACGAATCGCGCTGAAAAACCGCACAAACCCTACATACCGTTCATGGCTGAGCGAAAAAGCATGAAGGGTATGTAGGGTTGTCTCTGCTTCGCAGGATGATCAATGGCGCAGCGAAGTCGAAGTCTTTGAACTACCGGATGGGTACGTAACGCAAACCGATCACGCCGCCTGTGTAGGATTTTGATCCTACTAACGATAGGCGACGCGGCGTATCCAGATCGCTAAACAGCGGTTTGCCACGCCCCAGGATGACTGGATTGACGTTGAGGCGATATTCGTCGATTAGGTCGAGCCGCATGAAGGTCTGCGCCAGCGTCGGGCTGCCCAGCAGCCACATATCTTTACCCGGTTGTGCTTTCAACGCTGCCATCTCCGCCGCAACATCCGTTCCGATGACGACCGTTCCAGCCCATTCGGCGTTGAGCGACGAACGGGTAACGACCACTTTGGCAGCGGTTTCCAGCCAGACTGCATGGGGACGGTCAGTCGGGTCGCTGTCGGGGTTGGACAGCACGCTCGGCCAGTAGCGCGACATCATATCGTAGGTGACGCGCCCGTAAATGGCGGTATCTGTGGTGGTGTGCAGGCTGTGGGCATCCGCTGCCACCTCCTCGTTGTAGGTGATCCAGTCCATCTCTCCACTGGGTCCAGCGACCAGTCCATCGAGCGTGACGTGCATGAGAAAAATGATCTTACGCATGAAAGTTCACTCCGTGTGTCCGTTGACTGATACCAGCTTACCGGAAGAGGCGCGCACGGTCTTGAACAAAATGGACATTTAGACGTTGTTCGCCCGCACGATCGCACCGGGTGTCTGCCCAATGAAGCGTTTGAGCGAGCGCGTCAGATGGGGCTGATCGGCGTAACCCAAGTCGTAAACCACATCGAGGACGGCTGCGCCGTTAGTCAGCAGCGTCATCGCCCGCAATGCACGATCGATCTGGGCAATCTGCTTCTGCGTCAGTCCAGTGGACTGACGGAAGCGACGGCGCACCGTGCGCGTCGATACATCGTGCGGCTGATCGTTCATAACGGCGCTCACCAGCGGATCGTGCAGCAGCACTTCCTCGCGCACCAGATGAGATACGAAACCCTCGACATCCTCGAAATGAGGAAATTCCCAGCTCATGCCATGCAGCCAGAACGATCCGCGCGATGCCAGAGGCAGGCACACATCGGAATCGAGAAACCGGTGAATGGGGATGACAGGCAAGAATGTCCCCGCCTTGAAGCGGATGACGCAGAACTCCGTGTCTTCTGTTTCCAGCTTTGACTTGGCGCGCGTCAGCGGCCCTTCGAAACGCACGGAGACCTTGCCCTTTTTGCGCTGGAGCAGCAGATCCCATTCGGCGGCAGCAGGACAGATCGGCGTATACATGCCGATAGTGTGACCGTGCCATATCCCATGAACGTAGGATGAGTCGGACGAACGTCCCTCAAAGAATGAGTTCATGCACGCATCATGCCTCGCTATCCTTTTTTGGCTTCTTGGGCGCATCGAGGCGCTTCTTCGCCGCACTTTCCAGCTTCTTGATGCTCTCGGCGGTGGGCAGGTCTTCCGGCATCGTGCCACCGAGTTCAGCGATGGCGCGACGCACGACAACGCCTGCTTCGTAATGCACTGCATTGGCGGCATCTTTGCCTTGCACCTGGTCGCGACGCAGTTTCTCTTCAGCCTGGGTACTCCGGAACAGGTTAGCAGCCAGTTCGGTTGTGCCCATATGGTCAAGGATGTGCTGACTTTTCTTCAGTTTTTTGCGCTTATGGATGGCTTCGGCAGTCAAGCCCGCGTACAACCCGCGATAGCCGTGATTCTGGAACACAGCGAAATCGATTCCGGTGATCACGCCCGCTGTTTTCGCTGCCGATGCGAGGTCGGTATTCTGGTGCTTGATCCGCTGTCGCAGCAACAACCGCCGCTGATCCTCGGTCAGTTCTGCCATTGCTGCCGCATCGGACACTTCCTGTCGGCGCGTCTGCACAGCGAAATAAGTCTGACCGAGCGCGACTACTTCTTTGGAAGGATCGGCGTTCTGCACTACCAGGTAGCAGGCATAGCGGGAGAGATGCATATCCTCGACTTCGCGTTTCGCCTCCGAGCCGATGGCGACCATTTTACTGGCACCGGTAAAATGGTCACTCGGATCGTTGCCGCTATTCTCGCACGCGATCTGCGCCTTGATCAACACCGTTTTGAAGTTCTGCCATTTGGTGTATTCGAGAATGGGCATCAGGTCACGCGCCGACCAGAATTCGAGTCCGTCCGCGTCCACCTGCCGGATGCGCTCGAAGGGCGTTTCTTGAGAAGTCGGTGATAAAGCACTCGGATCAGACATAGTTCAACCTTCCAAAATGCTGGGTTTAACATGACTGAATTGTACTGTTTTTGTTCCACAACTTGTTTTATGTGTGCAAATCCTCCGCATTACTGCGTCAGAAATTCAAGGAACGGGTCAACAGGAGATAAGCATCCTCCAGTGTCGGCTCAACCAGAATTGAGCCGTAGGGTGGAGGATGACCGAGGCAGCGCATGATGGAATACGTCCCGTGCTGTGTAATTCGAGTGACAGGATGGATCAAGCTTTTCTGTAGCAGTGTTTCAGGAGACAAGCGAAGTTCATAGACCTGGCCATAAGCGGCGTTTCGCAGTGATTCAATACTTCCTATATACAATACACGTCCCTGATGCAGCACGATGACGCTTTCCGCGAGTCGCTCCGCCTCGTCTGCCAGATGGGTACTGAACAATGTCAGCCCGGACTGCTTTGTCAACAGTTTGTACATGCGCTCACGTTCGTGAATGTCCAGTCCTCGGCATGGTTCGTCAAGCAACAGCAGGCGCGGATGCCCAAGAAACGCCTGCGCGATGCTCACCAGGCGAATTTGTCCACCCGAAAGTTTGCGAAAGGGGATGTCAGCAATGTCTTTCAGGTGGAATGTGGTCAGCACCGCATTCACATCCCCGCCGCGCAGCGATGCGAGATACGTCAACAGTTTAGCTGGGGTGAGCGCGTCAGGCATTTCCACTGCTTGCGGCACGTAGCCAATCTGTTGTCGCAGCACCCGCCGATCTCGCCCGTAGTGCTGCCCATAGAAGGATAGTTCCCCTTCATCCGGTGGGCACAGCGTAGCCAGGATACGCAGCAGGGTCGATTTCCCTGAGCCGTTCGCTCCCAACAGCGCGACCACACCTTCCGTCAGCGTGAAACTGACCTCACCCAGCGCGACCTGAGCGGCATAGCGTTTGCTCAGCTTATGTACCATCAATGCCATCGCGTCACCGTGCGCCCCGACTCATAAATCAGAATCAGTCCGAGGGTTAGCGCCACTGCTGCCAGTAGCGGAATCGTGCTGGAAAGATTGAAATGGACGAGGATGGTGCTGGCATCCGGCAGATCAATAGCTGTAGTCAGGACAGTATCGCGCCAGCCCAGTGCAATCAGAGCGCCCCATGTCAGCAGCGGGGCGATCACACCCGCAAAGTTGTTCCAGCGAACCGAACAGTAAAGCGCGATACCCGTCACGCTAATCATGGGTCCCAGCCAGATCAGCAGCAGCCGCCACAGCACGATCTGCAATTCATCCGTCCACACGAAAATGAGAAGGAGTGCCGCGACCAGTCCATTCAGCAGCAGAATCACGGACAAGCGCGCATAAAGAAATTCAAGTGGCTGAACATGGCTAAGCTGTTCGAATTCCCACAGCGTGCGCGTCGCGGGTCGGAACAGGTAAGCGACCCCCGCAGCGGCAGCTAATGGAGAGAGCAGCAGAAGCGTGAGGGTTCCTTCTGCACCACTGAAATGCAGCCCCAGCACAATGCCGATCATGACGATCAGCAAACTTGACCCCCAGAACGGTGCTTCGAGTAAAATCATCTGTGCCCATGTCAGCTGCAGCCATTCGCGCACACCTCTACGCGGTAATGTCGTTACGCTTTTAGTCGATTGTGCCAGCAGCGGCGTGAGCGCACTGAGCAGACGCGCTGTGTCCGGTTCAGCGATGTCATACTGCTCTAAATGCTCGAAGACCGTCTGCATATTGCCCAGTTCATCGCGCTCATCCGACGATAAATCATGCTCAATCACGTATCACCTCCGTGATGGCTAAAAAACCTTTCACCTGCCTGAGCGCGTGAAATAGTCGGCTTTTCACCGTACCCAGCGGCGCTCGCGTCACTTCCGCGATTTCGTCCAGCTTCAGGTCGTGGTAAAAGCGCAGGATCAATACCTCGCGGTGGTCAGGCGATAACTGTGCCAGCGCTCGGATTACGTCGTCGCGGTCATCAGGTGTGTGGGTATCGTCATTGGTAAACATGGCTGCATCACCGTCGAAGTCTGTGCTGCGCTCTCGTCGATAGCGAGCAGATTTGAAATGGTCGCGTGCCAGATTGCTAGCAATGGCATACACCCACGCTTTGAAGCGCGTCGGCGGCGCACCCTGATACGTGAGCAGACGGGTGAACGTCTCTTGGGTCAGGTCATCCGCCAGCGCCACATCCCCGGTGTAACGACACAGGAACTTGTAGAGCGGGCTGTGATACCGCTCGACCAATTCCACCAGCGCCGCATGATTGCCTGCGCGAAGCTGTCCATACAGCGCCTCATCGTCCAACGTGTGCCCTCCGTCGCCATGCGCTGTAAACTACATTAAGAGTCAACAAGAGTGTCGCCAAAACGAACAATGTGAGGCGGTTGATTTGATAACTCACGAACTCGATTGGAAATGTATGGTTAAACAGGTAAAAGTGACGAGTCAATTGTCCCCGTGACGCATACTCCAAAAACCAATAAAGTCCAATCAAGCTTGCCGACAGCCAGTAATTTCCGCTGACATTGTTGGATAAAAATGCCAGCCCCATCAGATACAAGGCAGGTGCAACAGCCGGTAAAAACGCTTCAATGATCCTTACTACAGGGTAATGAAGCGTTAGAATAAGAAAGGTCACAAACAAACTGATAGCTAGGCCAACTAACGCTCCCCATATTCGCGCTACCGGCACCTGCCACGCCGCTTCTGAGAAAGTTTGACGCAGTTCGTCAAATCGCTCTTCACGTTCGATACTCATCAAGTGGGCGGCGGATAAACCTGTGACTAGGGGTACAAGTAGTTCAAAGTTTGTCGGCATACCAGGGTTTGCGAGACCGCCATGACGATTCAGTACGTCAATGAGAGCGTAGACAGGCAGTCCAAGTAACGGCAGGACGGAAGCGAAACCAAACGCGATTCGGGCTTCGTAGTAGAGCTTACCCGCCATTTGTTACGTCCTCAATCCAGGCAGCAAGCTCCGTTGGTGTTAAATCTCTCAAAATAGCGCTGCTCGTCCGCATTTGACCCAACAGCGCGATGATGGAGTCAAAGCCTCGCAGTTCGTAAATATCCATCAGCATTTCACTCACTCGGTACTGTTCCTCGTCAGAGATGGGTTCGACATAACTGACAAACGCTCCGTAACGTGACGACTCCTCGGTAAATTCCTGCCGCATTTGAGCGATGTCGCCATCGTTTATCGTATAAAGGGTAAGGAAGTGACGAACGTTGTCTCGCAAATGCGGATGAACATCGAACATGACACTCTCTACGATCGCGGTACAGAAAACAGAGGTGTTTGTTCGGCTCTCTGGCAATCGGTACAACACGAGTGGATCCAACCGCCCGACCGCATTTTCGGCAGTTCGCGGATAAGTGTCCTGAAAAAGAATCGACTCCGCTCGTTCCTTGATGGCGACTATCGTAAGCCGCGTGATATCAGGGAAGGCTGCCTGCATGGTTTCCCAAATCGGTAGTCCCCACTGATTCACAATCACAGAGAGTCGATCGATCTCTGTTTCGGCAGCAACTATCGTAATCCCTGCATTCGTGTAAGCCGCTAAATTCAACGTACCAAGTAAATCGAAAGTCAGTGCGCCCGCGCTGCGAAATTCGACTGCATTGACCATTCCCAAATTTGAGGCATAAATGAAAGCCCCGGGATTGAGAACCTTCAATTGAACATGGGTCGGTGCCGCTAATTGGTAAAGCGCCCTATTTTGATAAACTCCGCCGCGTGCATCGCCAAATACGGCACCAGGAGAGACTATACCTGGAACCGGGTACCAAAGACTTTCAGCAGTTAAATTGAGTCCATCCGAGTGGGTGAAATTCACGACGAGCGGTGGTGTCGCAAATTGCTGTTCATAGCGCCATATCGTGCCAGAATACACAATCTGAATTGGGAGCGTTTCGCCGGGTTGAAGTGGTTGTAAAAGAGCAACATCGACGACGGCACCACTTCGTTCATAAGGCAAGTTAGCGGTCATCAGAGTCATTTGCTGATTGAGACTATAAGCGAGGGTCGTGAGCGGTTCATCATCAACATTGATGGCTTGAAATTCTACGACAAAGTGTGGGATGGCGGGATTTCTCATATCGACCGTGATGTCGTAGTTCGAGAACTGGTAGGGCAGTTCTGCTGGCGCTTGCATCTCGCGGAAGTTGGCGCTTGTTGTCGCATTGTCATCACGAATTTGCTGATTCGCAGCAGCGACTTCGACGATGTAAAAAGTACCAACTCCAAGCGTCAAACCGGCAGTCAGCACTGTAAGACCGATATTAATTGACGTTGGATGGTGAAAGCGTTTCACTTGAAAACACCAAGCAAGGATACTCAGAAACACCAGCACAAGAGCCAAGTAAAACAAGTCATATAACAAGGGTAAATTTACCCACTGGAGTCGCCCAAAAGCTTCGGAGTACCCTCCAAAATTGCCGCTTGCGAATGCCAGCAGATTTGCGCCAGGTAGTTGCAATCCTGCGTCGATATAAATATTGCGTGAAAGCGCACTGCCAATCCAAAACATGACAAATAAAGGGTACATCCAGCGGCGAATGCCCAAGAGCGCCTCGATGATCCATACAAGACCACTGACAAATGCGAAGATCAACAGTGTCTCGCCAATAAAAAGTGGTAATGCGCTTAGAAAAGATTCGAACGGACCGACGATGATCGCAATCAGGATAGGTACAAGTGCGAATGCTGCAAGGGCGGTAAACACAGCGAGCCATCGCCCAGTAATGATCTCGACACCCGTTGGAAAAGCGGACTCCAATAAAGCGAAACGTGTTACGGCAGAGCGACTTGAACTCACGCCCGCTATCGCCAAGCCTACTAAACTGATCACAGCAACGGTACCCATACCAAGCCCTGAAAGCATGAGGACTCGTGCTGGTTCCAAGACAGGGCGCTGAAAGTTCGACAGGACGAACAACGTCCAAGCGGCATATACAAGCCAGTAACTCCAGTGCAGGCAAATCAATCGCAGCTCTAAACGAAGCGTTGCAAGAAAGCGTTGGCTTGTCGAGTCAGACATGAGAAACCTCACGAACATTTGACATGACTACAACGTATCCATCTTCTAGACCAGGTTGAATCGATACAGTGCGTCCAAGTGGTTTTTCAGCGGCAACGACGCGCAGTGTCATCACTCCATTTTCAATTCGACTTGAAATGATCGGGTAAAGCGCTTCGATCGCTTCATATTCGGATGTTGGCACTTCAATTTCCCACACTTTCTCACGTGCTTGGTCGACGAGTTGAGCAGGTGTACCGTTGAACACCAATCGACCTCGGTTCAGCACCGCGACTTGGGTACAGCTTGCCTCGATGTCCGCGACGATGTGAGTGGAAAGAACCACAACGCGCTGTCCCGAAATACGCGCAAGCAGATTCCGAAAGCGAATGCGTTCTTCCGTGTCAAGTCCAGCGGTCGGTTCATCCACGACGATGAGCGCTGGATCGCCCAGCAGCGCTTGCGCGATGCCCAATCGCTGTTTCATCCCACCGGAATACCCGCCAACATGTCTCTTTGCCTCTTTCGTTAGGTTAACCTCTTCCAATACGCGCTCGATTTGTTCCCGTCGCTGCAAACGCGCAATATGCTTCATCGTGCCGATGTAGTCGAGCAGTTCGTAAGCGTTTAGCCCACGATAGAAACCAAATTCCTGGGGTAAATAACCGAGGTTTTGCCGGACATAATGAGGATCTGCTTCCACACTGTGACCGTTGACCATTATCTGTCCCGACGTGGGACGAAGCAGTGTGGTCACAATTTTCATCAGTGTCGTTTTGCCTGCCCCATTCGGGCCAAGCAGCCCGAACATCCCACGCCCAATCGTCAGCGAGACGTGATCGAGCGCCTGAAACTTGCCGTAGTGTTTGACGAGATCGATAATTTCGACATTCATCATGATGACCTCTCATGTTCAGTTACCTGTTAGACGAGCAAGGGGTCCAGAAGGTTTAAACCTGATTTCGGGTAGTTGACCGCTTGGCATCGCGTATACCGTCGCCATCTCACACACTGCCAACCTGCGCCGTGCAGTCCCGCGTGTGGCATTGCGTGCGACTTACCACGCACCCTAGCACACCACCCCGCCGCGCTAAAGCCGCAAGCGGCTTCGCCTACGGTTTTGCCTCTGGCTTGCGCCGCTCCGCTCATGGCAAAACCGTGTCGCCCTTTGGGTAGCCGGACGGGGATGGTGTGCTGAAACCGGTGCGTAAGTCGCACTTCATATAATGGATCCAGTGTCTGCAGAGAGTGTTTGTTGAAAAGACGGCTGGTTAGAAGCGTCGTCAGCCAGCACAATCGAGGGATGCTGGACGGGGATTGACGAGTCGCACTGTGGGAGGTTTCTCTCTCCACGTTGTTAAGATTGTCACCCTGTCCCTCTCGTCATTTGGGCGACTGAGCTAGATGTGGCGTTGCCGCTGCAAACGTCCACGAATTTTGCATGAGTGTGCCTGGCGACTGGGATGGGTACCCTGTTCACGCAACCGTCACCCACCGTGGAAGGGAGCTGAAAAATGTTGTACATCGGTATCGACATCCACAAACGCGCGCACGAAATCGTCATTCTGGATCATGTTGGCAAGCCGCGCGGCAAGTCCTTCAGGATTCACAACACTCGTGACGATGTGAACGCGATGGTTGAACGCATCCAAAAGCTGAATGTTGAGGGAGAGCCACTGCGTTTTGGTCTGGAGGCAACCGGACACTACTGGCTGGCGCTACATAGTCACCTGACAGCGTGCGGTTACGAGATCATCATCCTCAATCCACTCCGAACTCACGCCTACCGCGCCCGCTCGGTACGACCCGCCAAGAACGACCGGATCGACGCACGCTGCATTGCCGATATCATCCGAACCGAGCCGACAAGCGATTACGTCGTCACGGATGAAGCGATGTTAGAACTGCGCCAGTTGACCCGCCTGAGAGAAGAGCTGGTCGATATGGTATCCGACC
>Ga0163154_10010122_pt1 | contig 10590 bp, 6 predicted proteins | sample OliLakLV19MP9P1_FD_148649 | JGI IMG/M metagenome (GOLD analysis project Ga0163154, IMG submission 148649) | Freshwater microbial mat bacterial communities from Lake Vanda, McMurdo Dry Valleys, Antarctica - Oligotrophic Lake LV.19.MP9.P1 | ecosystem: Environmental > Aquatic > Freshwater > Lake >...
CAGCAAGATTACTAAAGTATTACCTTCCTAGAAAAACGAATGGATTTAATGTGATTTTAATTTTGAGTACCTTCCTTAGTTGGTTCTTTCTAAATGACTATTTAGAAATTAAACCGGTAATAACATGGGGGATTTTATTTGTTTCAATCGCAATTTTTAGTATTTATACTTACAGTCGATTTAGACCAGAAGTAAATTTGGATAGTTTAAAAACTGGAACTAATAGAGAGTTTATAAGGCTTACGGTTACATACTTAATAGGTATTGTTTTAATTTGTGTACCTCTATTATTTTTTATTCCTAAAAATGTAATAGTTGTAGCGGACGGAGTTAACAGCGACATTATTCAACATTCGGTATTTACTCAAGGCTATATACACTCAAGATCCTTGAATATTATAAAAGATGAGGATTCTTACCCGAGGGCTTTCCATTCAACAATGTATTACATTAATCAATTTATTAATTACAAGCCGCCATATGTGGTATTACTGGGCTTGATAATGATTTATGCATTTGTAGTTTTTGCAATGGATGAAATTTTATATTACACAAATCTAAAAAATCGAAGAATTAAATACTTATTAATGATTCTTCCATTAGTGCCATTTTTAATGCTGGCAACCCTCTATAGTAATTTTGTTCCCCACATAGCCTCAATGCCATTTATTTTAATAGGATTATTTGCAATTCTTAACTTGAATTTCAAATCAAGATACCTAATAAGAGATGTTTTACTAATAAGTGCAATTGCTTTGGCAACATTTAACATTTATTCAATATTTGCACTCAATGTTTTGGTTGTAGGAGCATTAGTTAAATTACTTATTGAATTATTAAAAAATAGGAACTCATTAAGGCAAATAATTAAGAAAGAGAATATTAGTAAGTTTTTTAATGAAAATAGATTTGGCAATAAAAATACTTTAGGCGTTCTTACGATGGTTGCTATAGGATTAATTCCCGCAATACCTTTACTGATAACAACCTATATTTACACAAAGACTCAAACAGGTTTTTTATTAACTAGTAATGGTAATTTATCGGATTACTTGTCTCCTTGGCATATAACTGGAATATGGAATTGGACAGAAGGCTATAGGTCTCAACTAAGTGTTTGGACAAGTTACTTATTTACGGGGATTTTAGTTGTTCAACTTTATTTTTTATTCAAGGCAAAAGTTACAAATACTATTAAGTTAATGCTTGGAATATTGGTATTTTTAAATGTAGTAGGGGTTGTGTTTATCAATAACAGATACGTTGAATTTAAATATTTGACATTTTTAATTCCAATATTTGGTTTTGTATTTGGTTTTGGAGTAGTAAGTGTAGCGGATAGTATTAAAAATAAGTGGTTAAGTAGAGGACTGGCTGTTGGTGGATTACTATTATACATTGTAGTTGCACTAGGGCTTTCATCTTTACAGTATAGAGAGGTTCCAACTATAAATGCTGATGGTAAATTTAATACACTACAGCAGCTACAGGACACTTATTTTGACGATGCCAGTGTTTTATATATTGGTTATGACGATTGGACAATTTACTTTAGAGAACAAAACAATGATTACTTTCCTACGTTAGGTTACCTGCATAATAAGTATAATAATGAATCGGTAGATTATTTTATAATTGATCCAATTTATATAGAGGATATTGATGCTCGTGTTGCTAAATTTTTGAATGACCACCCGGAGTTAAAAACTAAAATTGAAGCCTTAAATGAAAGCTGTAAAACTACTTTTTTAAATAGATACACCGTATATGACTTACAATGCCAGTAAACTAAAGCAATTTTTTATAACTTATATTGTTCCATTAATTATTTTCTTGGGAATTACATTTGTAATAAATCCCAATCTATTCACGGGGTTCTCAACACAAATCGAAAGAAATGATGGCCGTTTATTGGCTTGGACAATTTCTTGGGATATACACAAACTTTTAAGCGATCCTTTAGGAATTTATAATGCAAACATTTACTACCCCAATAAGAACACACTTACTTATAGTGAACACTTTATTGCAGGTAGTATTTTAGCTACACCAGTTTGGTTGGTATCAAATGGTAATCCAGCAGCCTCGTTTAATTTTTTGATGATATTAGGTTACACACTTAATGCGTTTTGCACTTACCTTTTAGTTAAATACTTAACTAAAAGAAGACTAGCCGGATTAATAGCAGGAATAATTTTTGGTTATTGTTCGTATAGAATTGCAAACTTTGGTCATTTACAAAACATGCTTGTGTTTTATATTCCGCTACTAACTTATTTTGTTTTTAAATACTTTGAAAATAAAAAAAATAAATTCTTAATAGGAGCAGGATTGTCATTACTAATGATGTCATTGACAAGCTGGTACCATATGATTTTTATATGGGCTATGTTTGTATTACTACTTGGGTATTTTGCTTACAAAAAACGTTTAGTAAAAAAGGACTTTATAAAATTTGGAATTTTAATTGCTATAAATTTAGCGGTAATTTTACCTTTTGCATTACCTTACTTTGCGTTTAATAAAGAAAATCAATCTGCATATACAATAAACGAACTTAAAAGTTACTCAGCAGATATCGGAGGTTATTTAATGCCTCCACCAAATACTTATTTAGGTGGGGTAGTTTTACCTTGGCTAAGGGTAACAAAGGAGAGGTGGCAAGAGAACATTAATTTTTTAGGTTATATAGCCTTAACTCTTTCGTTTATAGCAGTATTTACCATCCGAAGAACCAAAGGAGGATTTAATGTACAAATAGATAAATCTAAACTAATTTTTGCGGGTATTGGTTTATTTTTCATTCTTTTGTCATTTGGACCATTTTTACATTTAAGCGATAGAGTCACAAAAATACCACTGCTTTATTGGTTTATATTTACTTTTTTACCGCCTATTCGATTTATAAGAGTTACGGGAAGATTTGCTACAGTTGTATTTCTATTCTTAGGAATATTAGCTGGCTTTGGCTTTACCCGAATATTAAATAGGATTAGAAATAGAACACTGGCGGTAATTTTAACCGGGGTTGTTGGGGTATTAATATTGGCGGAGTATTATCCGTATCACAATTTGTTTACCTATGTAGATGTTTCGAGTACTCCAACAATTTATAATCAAATAAAAAATGATGATTCCGTAAAGGCAGTACTAGAGCTACCAATAGATGTTGGTCCATTTGAAACAACAAAATACATTTACTATGCAGGTATTCATTTTAAACCAATAGTTAATGGTTACAGTGGATTTGAACCTAGAGATTACAACTTTAATAAACATCTATTTGAAGATAGATTAAACGATATTGGTTTGGTCAAACTTAAATCAATTGGAGTAACTCATGTAATTGTAAATCCAGGTTATGAAAATCAAATAACTAATACAGATCTCGAATTAGTAAATGAAATTGAAGATTATAAATTGTATAAAATTAAAGAAAACCTAGATGAGTATCAAGGGTACTTTACAGATTTCTCAATAAATAAAATTGCATATAATGTAAGTGAACCAACAATAGAATTTGATGGGACACAAATAAATAATCCAAATTCCGGAACACCAGTTTACAATATTGCACCAACTGAATTAGATAAGGAACAATCCTTTAAGATTACTTCTGATAAAGAATTTAAATTTTTAACTTTAAACTTTAGGGCCTATAGTTTAAATGATAAGATTACTGTAGATTGTATAAACAATGGAGCCATAAAAAGTACCCAGTCGTATACAAATACAGAAGAATATTTAACTAATACACTCTTTATAGAATGTAACAGCGAATCTGCTGAAATCAGGCTTGTATCCGATGAATTTAAAGATAGAAGTATGGTAACATCAATTGGATTTTATACACCTAAACAGTAACTAACAAATGAAAGAATACAAAAAACTATCTATTGTTATCCCTTGCTACAATGAATTTAACTCCATTGAAAAGATAATTAAGGAGATTTTGAAGGTTGAAATTCCTGGAGTAGAAAAGGAAATAATAATTGTAGATGATTTTTCTAAAGATGGCACTAGAGATTTACTTAGTAAATTAAAAGATCAATATAAGTTTGAGCTTATTCTTCAGGATAAAAACCAAGGTAAAACCGATGCACTAAAGGTTGGTTTTGCTAAAGCTCAGGGCGATGTAATTATTGTTCAGGACGCCGATTTAGAGTACGATCCTCAGGACTACATTAGATTAATACGTCCCTTCCAAATTAATCAGGCCGATGTGGTTTATGGCTCGAGATTTATAGGTGATCAACCAAAACGAAAAGGGTACGCTACGCACTCAATAGCAAATAAGTTTATGACATGGTTTTCTAATGTACTAGGAAGACAAAATCTAACTGATATACATTCATGCTACATAATGATGGATTCTAAATTAGCAAAAGAAGTAATGGCAAAAATCACCTCTAAGCGTTTTGGATTTAATCCGGAGTTAGCAGCAAGACTAGCAAAAATAAAAGGAGTAAGAATTGTTGAAACTGGTATTTCTTACTACCCCAGAACTAAAGAAGAAGGTAAAAAAATTGGAGTTAAAGATGGAATAGAGGCTATTAAAGATATTATCAAGTACAATTTGTTCGTTAGATAATTTCCTTAAAAGAACTTTACTTTAGAATTTCTAAGATGTATTCTTAATTATATTCATTTATGAAAATAGTTAAGAAAAACTTCTACATAGTATCCAATTTCTTATTTTTGTCTTTTGTTCCCCTATTTAATTTTTTATTAAGTTTTTATGCGTCGTCACACGTCTAGGAATTTCAGTAGGATGTTAATGTTTTTGTTAATTTCTTTCTTGTTGCTCTTACCAATATCTCCCGTAAGTAATTTATTGAAAGTTAAGGCCTCCGATGACTATTCAGTAGGATCTTATGGATTTACTAACTATAATTGTACAGCTTTTGCAGCTTGGAGAGTAAATCGCGATAAAGGAACGACATCTTCTCCATATTTTTTTAATAATGATTTTTATGGAAATTATAGCATTATATTTGGGAATGCAAATACATGGGATGAAAATGCAAGGGCAGTAGGATTTGCGGTGGATAAATTACCAAGAGTTGGGGATATTGCTGTTTGGGAAGCTGGTGTTGATAGTGCTCATGCATCTGCTGGTCATGTTGCTTACGTAGAAAGTTTGAATACTGATGGAACTATTAACATTTCAGAATATAATTGGACTTATTCTCTTGCGTATGACACTAGAAGTAATTTTTCATACAGTGGTAAGAATATAAGTTTTATACATTTCAAACAAAAAGTATTTCCAGATTTTAATGCAGATGGAAAACAGGATATTATTGAAGTAAATCAATCAAACGAATTTTATGTGGGGTTGTCTAATGGAGGCAGTTTTACATTTAATAGTAGTTTATGGATAGATCATGGAGGAAATCCTAGTAATACAGAATGGAAACTAGGAGATTTTAATGCTGACGGGAAAACAGATTTAGTTTTAAGAGAAGGGGCAAATAAGTTTTACGTAGGATTATCAACAGGTTCAACATTTACTAATTCAGAGTGGATAGACCAAGGGGGTACCCCAGCAGATACAGAGTGGGAAGTGGGGGATTTTAATCGTGATAGAAAGATAGACATTTTATTAAGGAATGGCAATAATGAATTTTACATAGGGCTATCAACAGGATCATCTTTTAGTAATTCCCTGTGGATTGACCAAGGAGGGACACCAGCAGATACAGAATTCAAGGTTGCTGATTTTGATTATGACGGTAGAGCTGATTTAGCATTGCGAAATGGAGATAATAAATTTTACATAGGACTATCAACAGGTTCATCTTTCACTAGTTCGGAATGGATAGATCAGGGTGGTACTCCAGCCGATACAGAATGGAAGTTAGGCGATTTTAATAGAGACGGAAAGAGTGATCTAGCATTGCGAAATGGAGATAATAAATTTTATATAGGATTATCGACAGGTTCCACATTTAATAGTTCAGAATGGATAGATCAAGGAGGGACACCATCCGATACAGAGTGGAAATTAGATGATTTTAATGCGGATGGGAGGACAGATTTAGCGCTCAGAAATGTAAATAATGAATTTTACATTGGAGTATCAAGTGGATCCTCATCATTTAGTAATTCACTATGGATAGACCACGGTGGATCTCCGAGTAATTCAGATTGGAATATTGGCGATTTTAATGGAGATAGAAAGGCTGATTTAGTACTAAGAGATACAAATAATAAAATCTATGTGGGGACTTCAAATGGTTCTTCTTCATTTAGCAATGTTGAATGGGTGGACCACACAAGTTCTTATGGTAGTAGTCAATGGAAGGTAGGTGATTATACAGGTGATGGTTCTACAGATGTAATTCTAGTAGATAGCGTAAATGATTTCTATGTTTCTAATCGGTATGGAGGAAATATTGCTACAAACTTATGGCTTGCTGGAGCAGGGAATTTAGTAGATATGGTTTGGTTGTAGATCAATAGAATAGGAAGGATTCACCAAGAATCTTTCCTATTCACCCAACTTAGTCACATACATTAAAGGTGTACTTTCTCTTTCTATTGTCTGTATTATCTCTCCCGTTGTGAATTCCTGCATAGCTGCATATGTGGCAATATAATACTGAGCATTTTTTCTATCTACATTACCCCAATAAATAAGATTTGGTTTTAGGTAGTACTGAACTTGTGCTTGTGAAGAAAAACTTGAAACTCCAATTATTCTGTCGTTAGGTAAATTATCGTTAAGCCATTCTGCGGCTTCTTTGGTGCCTGTTGCCCAGTAATCTGTTTCAAAATTAATAGATGCGTTTTTTAATCCACCTACTAATTCATTAAAGTAAATATATCCATAAGGGAATAATCTTAAATAAGAGAATACTACTAATATAATATTTATAGCTACGGCTATTACCACCGATATAGCTAAAAACCTTTTTCTTTTATTTTTGGATTTTAAATACTTAGTAATTTCAATAAATACCAGTAAAGCTAATAATGTTGTAATTGGGTAGAGAAAAAGAAAATGCCTTATACCATTATAAATAATCGGATTTAAAATTAGATAAGCAATGAAATTAAATACTAAGGTAACTCCAAATAGGATGAATAGTCTATTCTTTATTAACTTCTTTAAAAATATTAACGATACTGCTAGTAACCCAAGAATAAATACAGGCGAAGTAATTGCAAACCACACGGGTAAATAAGCATCTGGAATTTGTCTTATATTTACCATTTCGCCGTTAAATAGTGTTGAACCAGTCCATTGGAAGGTTTTAGGTAGTGCGATTGCTTTTACTAGCCCATTAATTGAATTTGCTCCCACAGCAGGCCAGGTTGCAAACATAAAGCAAAAGGCAACTATTGTTATTAGAATAAGTTCTTTTAAGTTGCTAATTAAATAATCCTTAAAATGTTTCTTATTAAATTTATTTTCAATGAAGTAGTTTGCTAAAACATAAACAATATAAATTGCATAGATTCCAAAGCCTAATACTCTAGAGCTTTGCAATAACCCAAAGGCGACACCTAATACTAGAACTTTTGTAAATAACCCTTTTTTAAAGGTTAAGTATATCAAGCTTAGTGTAACAAAATATATAACTGCAAACGGTACATCCTTAGGGTTGGCGGCAATGTCATTAAAAAATCTTGGAGTAAACAATAAGAAAATAGGTCCTAAAATTGCAATTAAAGCATTTTTATATTTCTTTAAAAGAATCTCGTAAGCTCCAATAAAAATTGGAATGGAGAACATTAAATTTACTAGATGGTAAAATTCGTATCTATTGAATTGTTTAAATACATAACTTACTAGAATTACTGCACTGGCATAAAAGTTATAATAAAAACCTTCAAGCCCATTTAGTAAATCAAAATTATTAGTTCCGCTCTTACCTAAATAATAATCTATATTTGCTTTTCCCCAATTATATACATCAGCTTCATCCCAAGTTATTCCGAACTTTCTGAATGTAAGAAGAGCATAAACTATAAAACATCCAATAAAAATTAACAAAGGAATTCTTGTTTTTATTAACTTAGAATTCCTTAAAAAGTTTTTGTAATTTATTGTTATATCCATTAAACCATTCCAGACGCTACAGCTTCTTCAACTTCTTCAGCAGTCACATCAGTAGTTTTGAATACGAAGAACTTATAGAACAGAAAGCTAGATACAATCTGTATTGCAGTTACAATGACTTTTGATAACCAAGCAGGTAAAATAAAGTTTACTGCACTAAATAAGATAGTTTGATAAGTTATTAAGTTGAAAACATGCACCATAACAAATTTACTTGCTTCTTTGCCAACATTCTTACTTTTAGATTGAAAAGCCCATCTTCTTTGAATCATGAAGTTTATAACAATAGCTACTGCTGACGAACCAATGTTGGCCAATGTCTGTTTTAAGTGTTGATCTGATGGAATATTGAAAACTAATATAAAAAAGGATAATAAGAGGAAATCCAATGCAAAAGTTGAAATTCCAATAATAAAGAATCTTACAAATTGAGTGGAGGTAACAATATCAAATACCTTTTTAATAATTTTATTATTATTGTATAAGCTTGTTGTCTTAAACCAATTTACTAACTTTAGAATCATTTTGTACGGAAAACTATTTTTAATCATATACTTTTTGTTTAATTATTATTTTGAAAGCTCAGTATCCATAAGTTGAGCAACCTTATTCCCCTCACGTACTGCGTAATTAGTACCTCTGTCTTCTGGATAAATTTGCGAGAAGTTAGATAAGTATACCCCGCGCAGAGGTGTTTTGTATTCAGGAATTTTATTTTCGTAATCTGTATCTACAATGTGTTGTGCATACTTAAATTTGAATACATTATTCTCAATAATTTTTGCGGAATCAAATTTTGGAAATATTTTTTTTAGGTAACTATACCATTCCTCTTTAATTTCACTTTCTTCCATATTAAAGTATTTATGATCATGGGGAACATACGTTCCTATATAGTAAATACTATTATTGTTGTAGTTGGATTTATCTACAAGATTTGTATGCTCTATAAATACAAGAAAAGGGAATGTTGTATCGTTAATGTTATGCCAGTAATATTTACTTAAACTTTCAGGATAGGAAAATACATTCAAAACTGCCCCAATATAATTTATTGACTCAAGTTTAGTTAAATACTCTTTAACTTTTTTGTTATCCTCTTTAATTATCTTGGCAAATACATTTGAGGGTAGAGTAGAAAGTACTGAATCAAATTTAAACACCTGACCGTTAACCTTAATTTCCACTTTATTATGGGTAGTTTTTAACGATTCAACTGTTGTATCTAAAACAATATCTACACCAGAATCAATCAACTTTTTATGTAATGCGTCTACAAGAACTTTGAATCCTCCTTTGTAATATCCCAGTTTCTCTCCAGAATCACCTTTTTGTTTTGAGTTTGCACGTATATGAATTCTTGCCCACAACCAAGCCATGGAAACTTTATCGTAGTATTTCTCAAATTTGCCTTTTAGTAAAGGCTCCCAAATAACAGAATATACTTGCTTCCCAGACATTTTCTTCATCCAAGTAGAAGCGGGTACATTTTTAAAAGAATTCCAATTTTTTGTTTTTTGTAGATATAAAACTACAAGACCTGCACGTACTCTATTAAATATGTTTAGGGGTGAAAATTTAATTAAATCTATAGGTGTAATAAAAGGATAGAGTTTGCCTTTTCTAAAAATAGAGACAGAACTATTATGCCACTCTAATTTATCTTCAACACCAAGCTCTTTAGTAATTGCAATAATGTCGGTATCGGTTTTGAATATATGGTGGTAGGCTTTCTCAAGATTATTACCACTTATCTCAAAACCAGCAGCAAGCCCGCCAATAACATTAGATTTTTCATGTATTGTAACCTTATAACCCTTTTGGCTTAACTTATATGCAGCAGTTAAGCCGGTAAAACCCCCACCAAGTATTGCAATTGTTTTCATATTTTATCTAAAATTAAATTCAATAATTTCTTTGAGCGCTTTTGCTCCGTCTCTAAATGCATTCATTTTCTTACCTTCTGCTATTGTTCTTGGATAATAACTAATAGGAACAATACCAAATTTTAAATGCTTTCCATTTAATTTATATTTTGATAACTTTGCCGTAATTTCTGGTTCAAGTCCAAATTTGCTTGAAGATTTGATTGTCTTTCCTAATTCTCTGGCAACTTCGCCAGGCATCATTTTATAGCAAACTTCCATGTCTGGAATATATACGTGGATTCTAGGATATGTAAATAGATTAGAAAAGAGTGACAATGATTTGTTACCAATATAATTTTGCCAATAAACAACTTTATTTTTCTTTCCAAATCTATTTCCGTAAACTACATCTAGATTATCTCTTATCATAATTTCTAACATTTCTGCTAATTCTGTAGGTTCATATTCAAGGTCCGCGTCTTGAATAACAACAACATCTCCTGTTGTGTATACAAGTCCATTTTTCACAGTTTGAGTTTTTCCGCTGTTCTTTTCATTATGGTATGACTTAATATTATTGTACCTTTTAGCTAACGCATCCATAGTCTCGCCACTTTTATCTTTTGATCCATCGTTCACCATAACTATCTCCGT
>Ga0163154_10010125_pt1 | contig 10587 bp, 9 predicted proteins | sample OliLakLV19MP9P1_FD_148649 | JGI IMG/M metagenome (GOLD analysis project Ga0163154, IMG submission 148649) | Freshwater microbial mat bacterial communities from Lake Vanda, McMurdo Dry Valleys, Antarctica - Oligotrophic Lake LV.19.MP9.P1 | ecosystem: Environmental > Aquatic > Freshwater > Lake >...
TATTTGCGGTTGCATCTGGAGAATCAGCGTGATCAGATCTTCCTTACTGGCGGATTCTAGGTTTTCGTGGCTGAACAACGGTAGTTTTGACATGCCTCTATTTTACCTGATTTTTGCTTTTTGCAACACTTTTGTTGTTTTCACTTAATCGCCTTGATCCCACCTGAGCAGTTACGATTATTGAACTAATCCACATTTTCGAGGAGTATGAACCGAGAGCATTTTTCGGCATTAGTCATTCCTTCGATTTCTGGTGCGTCTTTACTATGCGTTTTTTGTTACGTGCAAGCCACCTTCTTGTTACGGCATCGCACGGTTGTTACGAGTCCGATTTGCGATTTTGCATGATCAAAGTTGGAGATCATTATCCGGAATTGGCACCCTTAGTTGATACCGCATACCAGTGGGCACTTGCGCCATGCTCAGACAATTACGAGATAGTGGAATTTATGCGTCGTTTCCTAGAAGTATTTATGCCGTTGTGGAAAAAACAGTGATGAGGGTGGATTGAAATACAGCCGTCTATGTTTGAGCAGTCCCTCGGTATATTTACATCTGTCCTGTACCTAGCTTATTGGATGTTCAATATACTCAAGTTCAGAATCCTACTTGTCGGGAGACTTCAAGCACATTCCAAGGAAGAAAGGGAAACCCCCGCGTTTTCTCTTTAACATATGTCAGCAAGGAGTCGAGTGCCATATTTTCAGGGGCGGCATTTCGAATATTGCATCGAAATGCTTGGTCTTGTCGCTCTTGATCTCCATAAACAAAGGTGATAGGTATCCAACTTTCAGCCGCTTTTCGCAGTTTCCAATTTACCGTATGAGAGCGATCATCTACATCTACGCGTATTCCAGCTAGATTCATCTTGACGGCGAGGTCCAATGCGTCGCCAATGAGGAAATCATTTGAAGGGATAATTCGTACTTGGATGGGAGCTAACCATAGCGGCAGTACGGGATGATCCATTCGGGCAGCATTTTCAATGTTGATTAGCAACCATCTTTCAATAGAACCAAAAGCTGTGTGACAAATGACATATGGAATGCGAATATTTGTATGGATGTCTGAGTAGTAGAGGCTGAAGCGCTCTGCGTTAAACGGATCAATCTGGGTGTTGCAGTGACTATAGAGATTATCATCGTAAAATACATGCTTCAATGTCCAATAGTGTTTTCTGCTTGACAACACTTCTAATAAGATTGGGTGTCCGTAACGTCTCACCATATCAACTATTTTTTGTTCGTACATGGCAAAAAACATCTCATCACAGGTAAGCTCAACGACTGACGGCATCCCAGCAGTAGTAGTTATTTTTGCTTGCTTGAAGAACAATATCTCGTACTGCTCCCAAGCCTCCGAAAAATCTGCACACACTGTATGGATGTCAAACAAAGAGAATGCCCTTGCACGCTCAACACCTCTTAACTCGCCACTGCGTTCATTTCTTAAACTTGGAGCATATTCATATAAGTGCATAGGGAGATTACGACGAGTGATTCTCATAGCCTTGAGCAGATGAAAAAAGCCTAAATCAGCGTTGAAACGGACCACATATTCTTTCTCTTTTTCTACTGCTCCTGCGAAATATAGTCGTTCAGAAAAAGTGTGAGCGAGGTCATATATCGCAGGATTTGACCAGTCAAAGAGAAGCGGTGTTAAGATTTCTTGAGCCTGAAGATGTTCTACTATTAAACTCTCATGCCACATTCTCATAAGATGATAACCTAGGGTGCCAAATGGCATGTAGCTGTAGTGTCCTTTATCCGACACAGCTTCACGTCTGCACCAACCCAATTCTTCTATTTTCTTATGTGCAATCAACTTCTTGTTTTCTGACCTAGCGAAAACTCGGTTTTGTATCAGCCGGGCAAATAAGCTGTCGTCTTGACTCATAGACTCAACAACGTGTGTAGTAGTCCCATCGGGAGAAACTTTGAGCCATCGAGAGACAATGTTTTTTGTGATAGCGTCGCGATTCGGTGGCGGTGTTGTGGTCATTTGTTCATCCGAGAGAAGATACGTCTCGAGTTAGCATAAAAGACAAGTGTCTTTACTTCATCAAGGTTCGAGAGATACAACTTTTCGATGGTTGACCGAATCGCAAGAAGGGATTGCCAGTGAATATGAACAGCATCTCTTCCCAGATGACCGTATTCGAGTCGCTCATCTTCTGCGAGCCAGTGATAAGGATATGATGTAGCACAGCGAAATCCTTTTGTTGGATGCATATATCTAGTGTAACGGAGCATACTGCACGGCTCATCAGACCCATACAGCACGCGATGAGGACCAACTGCGTCAAATACCTGCTCGATTATCTCTGCAGAAACAACCATTGAGGTATCGAAAACAACATTGTCGAAATCGGCAACATTGAAGTATGCTGCTCGTGTTTCATCTGTCGGAATGTTTTGGCGACCTAGATGCGCAATAACAATAGCCAAATCTGGATATCTTGTTGCAAGATCACGTACTTCGTCCACACTTTTGTATAAAGGTTGGGGCAGATGCAGAATTATTGGAGTTCTAGTTTCTTCAGCAACTTTTAGAATAGGATCGGGGAAAACCTCGAGAACGGCGGTGAAAGGAGGGTACCGGTAAAAGGGATACATTTTTAGCCCGGCATAGCGCGATGTACGAAGTTCGCGAATGGTATAATCTATATTATCGGGTAAACCCAGCAAAGCTACGGCGTCAGTGATTGGTGAACTCCGCAGCAAGTATTGGTTGGCACAGCGGTGATTGATTCCTAAATAAGGATTAGAAAACCTTAGAGTACGAACATTGGTGGTAGGGTGAAAGACTGATTTCATCTTTAAAGAGTCGTCAATGGAATAACTAGGAAAGGACCCTCGTGGTTCTTTTGCGATGACCTCAGGTATATTACCCACGCAACCTTCACCATTTGCGTGTGCATGGCAGTCAATAATCATGTCTGGTAGCCAGTGATCAAAATCCATACGTAGCTCAATTTCACGTTGACTAAAATTTAACGCATCAATGAAATATTGCCGTGATGGGATAATCATTTTGACTCCCGTTGATTTAACAATCTCGATACTTCGTTCTCGAAGGTTTCGGCATCATGTGTTTTTCCAATTACGCGAGATATATGTGCAAGTTGCCTTAAAACATTGATTACTTGGGGGTTGTCGCCATGCGACGCATATGACGAGAGCAAAGATTCATAGTAGTAAAACGCTTTTGCGTAATTGTTCGCGCCAAACGCAATATCTGCTAGCTGCTTCTGACAATATAACACTTTGTCAATGTCATTAATAGTATTTGCAAGCCGTGTTGCACGTAAGAAATGCTCTTGTGCCAAAATTACATTTTGGCACTGGTATTCAATTTCACCAAGCAAAGTTTCACAGTCTAGCTGACGTTTTATGTCGCCAAGTTTTTTGTAGATTAGAAGTGCAACGTTAAATGCCTCTCTTGCAACGCCAACTGAGCCTTGGAGCTGTTGGTCAAGACCATACACATACATGTCTTCGGAAATATCATGCAGATCACTCAAGGAGTTAGTCATTACGAATTGTTCTAAAGTGTGTGCCCATCAGCGAATCTCCCTCGAATTGACAAATCCCTTACTCATGATAGAATATCATAAACAATTGAATATTCAAAGGCGTTGACGGGAATACGCCCTGTCATGACACATCCCAGAGAGGCAAGGTCTAAGGCTGGAAACCTCGCCGATGTTTAAACAGACAAGGTACCATCCCTGAGCTTGTTTTCTGAAAGGGTGATACACTCTTCCCATAAGAAAACACGGTACGCACCGTAAAATGCGACTCTAAGTGGACCAAGAAATTGGTCAAACTAGGTGGAACCGCGGAAGGTATAGCCTTTCGTCCTAGAGTTAGGATGAAAGGCTTTTTGTTTGCACAGAAAGGGTAAACCGAACATGAATGAACAGCAGCTACTCGAAATGGCAGTGAAGTATATCCCATCAGGATACGATCCAATTCTTTACAGAATTCGTCATTCTGCCGCCCATATTATGGCACAAGCAGTAAAGGAACGGTTTGAAACGGAGGGTCTTGTTCATATTGCGATTGGTCCGCCTATCGAGGAAGGCTTCTACTACGATTTCGAATTGCCTAGACCAGTCGTTGAGGATGACCTTGCGTCGATTGAGAAACGTATGAAAGAGATCATTGCAGAGAATCATCGTTTCAGTGTACAGCAAGTTTCAGCTGAAGAAGCCAAGAGGATATTTAAGGATGAACCATTCAAGTTAGAGTTGATTGAGGGTCTAGCAACTGGAAATGTGGATGAAAACGGTGATCCTCTTCCAGATGACTCTCAGACTCCAATCACACTTTATCAGCAAGCCACCTTTGTAGACTTGTGCCGCGGACCACATGTTGCATCAACTGGTTCAATCGATCCCAATGCTATCAAGATTATCAATAGTTCGGGTGCTTATTGGCGTGGCGACGAAACGAAACCCATGCTTCAGCGCATATATGGAACTGCCTTTCCCAGTCAAGACGAGCTTGATAAATATTTGTGGCGGCGAGCCGAAGCGGAACGTAGGGATCATCGACGAATTGGGAAAGAGCTGGAGTTATTTCATCTCGACCCTACAGCACCTGGAATGCCTTACTGGTTACCTAAAGGGCGGAAGTTGCTTAATGAGCTGATTGCATTCTGGCGCGATGAACACGAGCATCGCGGCTATCAGGAGATTTCTTCTCCTCTCATCAATGAAAAGAGTCTGTGGGAAATATCGGGTCATTGGGAACATTACAAAGACAACATGTTTATTATTCCCATTGACGAGCATACTACCTACGGTGTCAAGCCTATGAATTGCCCAAACGCGATGGTGGTGTTTAATCTCAAGACGCGAAGCTACCGTGACCTGCCTCTCCGCTTTTCTGACTGTGACGTTCTCCACCGTTATGAACGTTCTGGCACACTTCATGGATTGCTTCGTGTGCAACATATTCAACAAGACGATGCTCACATCTTTGTGTCGGAGGATCAGATTGAGGCAGAATATGCGAGAATCTTCGACATTGCGGATCGTTTCTATAGCATTTTCGGCTTAGAGTACAAACTTCGGCTCGGCACACGTCCAGATGATTTCATTGGAGACATTGAAAGCTGGAACACAGCAGAAGCAGCTCTTCGACGTATCCTTGACGAACATGCAGGACCGAGTAACTACATTGTATTGGAGGGAGACGGGGCATTCTACGGGCCCAAGATCGACATCCTCATGCAAGACGCGCTGGGGAGGTCTTGGCAAATGGGCACAATCCAGCTCGATTTTCAGTTGCCAAAGCGCTTTAATTGCCAGTATACCGATAAAGATGGTGAAAAGAAGTCGCCTGTAGTGATCCATCGTGTGATTTATGGGTCCCTTGAGCGCTTTATCGGTATTCTCATCGAACACACAGCCGGAGCGTTTCCCGTTTGGATTTCTCCCATCCAAGTCAGGCTAATTCCAATTGCTGACGCGCATTTGGAATATGCTCATGAAATCGCACAGGTTTTGCGGTCCTCACGTATTAGAGTCGAGGTTGATGACCGAAACGAACGAATGAACGCGAAAATACGTGACGCTCAACTGGAGAAAATTCCATACATGTTGGTGGTGGGAAAGAAAGAGCTAGAAAGTCGCTCAGTTTCGGTGCGTTTGCGTACTGGACAAGACCTAGGCTCGATGCCTCTAGATGAGTTTGTAACACTAGCTGTAACGACAATTTCTGAGAAGCGGAACGTGTAACTTGTGTCTGGAGGTATATCGCGCATCCAAGTTTTCCGTGCGATATACCTTAGAAGCCATTTGAATATTCCTGTTCGGTAGAATGGAGGTACCAACCAAACCATTCAGAGCCGAACAGGAATATGCCCAGTGTGTCACAGGATCAAGCGTTATACCAGCGATTTGAGCGATGAGCAGTGGAAAAAAGTGCGTTCGTTACTGCCAATCGAGCGGGAAGGTACGGGACGACCGATTGAAATCGACATGCGTGAGGCGGTGAATGGGATGCTCTACATCGACAAAACCGGTTGTCAGTGGGAGAATTTACCGGGTGAGTTTCCCAATTATCAGAGCGTTTACTACCACTACCGCAAGTGGTGTTTGGATGGAACTTGGGAGCAGGTCAATCGCGCCTTGATCTATACGGCGCGACGAGCCGATGGGCGTTGTCCGTATCCCAGTGCAGCAGTGATCGACAGTCAAAGCGTGAAGACGACGGAAGTCGGTGGCGAACGTGGCTATGACGCGGGTAAACAGGTGAAAGGGCGCAAGCGCCATATTCTGGTCGATACGCTGGGACATCTGTTGAAAGTCGTGGTGCATAGTGCCAGCATTCAAGACCGCGATGGCGCGAAATTGTTGTTGCAGTCTTTGCCAGCTATGCTCCGCTTACGCTTGCTGAAAATCTGGGCAGATGGCGGTTATCGGGGCAAGTTGATTGACTGGTGTTGGCAGGAGTTGAAGGCAGTTCTGGAGATTGTTTCTTCTCCTACTACCCAGCAAGGATTTGTCGTCTTGTCGAAACGTTGGGTAGTTGAGCGCACATTCGCTTGGTTAGGCAATTATCGACGCTTGAGCAAGGACTACGAAGAATGTGGGCGGAGTAGTGAAGGCATGATCTATCTCGCTTCTATTCATACCTTACTCAAGCGTCATGCTTCCTAATTTTCAAATGGCTTCTTAGCTCGACTTTGCACATCTTCATTTTGAGTTTTCCGCTCAGGGGGAGCACTAAACAGGATTTATCGAATATCATTGCGACAAGCTGATGTTCGAAAACTCTGATAGCTTTTGATAGTTTTCCCTGAGCGAAGGGAATAAACTAATCGTTGTCATGTGCAAAGTCGAGCTCAGAATAAGACGCCTTATCCCAAATTGTGTAGTCTGATGGTACATTTCTGTTTCATAAAGCAGTTTTTCTCCTATACAATACAATGTGATATGTCGGAAATGGAAGTTCCAAGGGGTATACACCGTGAAACGTTTCTCGTTTGTCATCCTTATTATTCTGCTCCTTAGTGTTTCAGGGATTTACAGTTTTGCCCAAGATGAAGCCAATGTGCCTGTAATTGTTCAGGCTAGCTGGTTGCTTAATGGTGAGTTCTCCTTTGTTTGTTCAGCAATTGTGGAAGGTTACTACGACGACGAGGGTCTTGATGTGACATTAAGGGCGGGAGGTCCAGTTGTATCATCACTACGATCTTCTACTATTCTCGCCCAAGACGAGGAAGTTCTTGTTTCAATAGAGGGCGTACTAACAGAATATGTTGAGGGACGTGCACATCCAGAACGTCGCGATCAACTTTTAGTCACAGCAATAGGTGCATTCTGGCAAGACAACCCTTTAGGTTTTTTGGTTCGGAATGATGGTCCTAGTACGCTAGAAGAACTCTTCATGGGGCGTAAATCGGATGGCTCTCGTTATATTATCGGAGCTACTCCAGACGCAATTCTGATCAGAGCTATTGCTGATTATTTTGGGGTTTCGTACAACGAGTTGAATATAGTGACGACGGGTTTTGATGCAACGCCATTTCTGGCAGGGCAGGTTGATGCCCTTTGGGGCTTTTGGACGACACAAGCATATGAAGCTGAGGTGGCAGGAGTTCCCTATAGCTTTTTGACTTTGAGTGAAATCCCCAACTTGACGCAACCATCCATGATTATCCTGACGCGGGAAGATACTTTGCGCGAAAGACCGGAACTTCTTGCCAAATGGATGCGTGCTTCAATCCGAGGTGCACAGTTCACAATCGAACATCCTGATCAAGCAACAAACCATATACTTGATGAACGATGCGGCGGTTCCGATTTCGATTACGACCAAGAACTTTGGCTTATCCAGCACTCATTGCCGCTCTTTGCGTATCAGGAAATGCCAGATTGTATAGGGTTCATAAATTCAGAAAATGTCGAATCTTGGAGCCAGACCTACTTAGCTATCACTGGCAATGAATTTATTCCAAGCATTAACGACTTAGTAGATCTCTCGGTCTTGGAAACAATCCTTGGCGACACGGTGTATGAGCCGTGCAGCAGTACGTCATCAATATCAGAGTGACCTCCAGTTTTACAGACTCCGCTAATTTGTGGAGCCAAATTGAAGGGATGGAAGTGGGGGAACACTTCCATCCCTGTCTTTATAAGCTTCATTGCTGCGAAGGTGGATGGACAACGAGGATTATTGGAGCAAATGGTGCTGGAGATCAAAGAATTAGTTGTAAAGGTAGGGGGCAAGCAAAAGGTCCTCATTTTAAATGGAATCAATCTATCCGTTCCTTCGGGATCAATCACGGCTATTTTGGGTCCGTCTGGTTGTGGCAAGTCAACTCTGCTTAGAACGATTTGCGGATTTAATCAGCCAACTAGTGGTGAGGTGTTTGTAAATGGCATCCGACCTACACTGGCACGTCAAAAGCGCTGGATAGGTTTGATGCCACAACGCCCAGTACTTCTTCCTAACAGAACAGTTCAAGGGAATTTACGTTTGGTATTGGAACTTAATGGAATCAAGGATGTCAGTCGAGTTGACGAACTATTGGATTTGGTTCAGCTTCGTCAATTTTCTAAATTCTATCCGCCTCACCTGTCAGGTGGTATGGCCCAACGGGTTGCGCTTGCACGCTCATTGATAACGTACCCTAAGCTACTGCTTATGGATGAGCCGTTTTCAGCACTAGATGAATCGCTTAGGGAAAGACTTCAAACTGATTTTCTTCAAATACAGCGCAGGCTTGATCAAACTGTTCTGTTAGTAACCCATAGTATTGAGGAAGCAGTCTATTTAGGTGACACAGTAGTTGTATTTTCTTCGTTGCCAGGTCAGATTAAGGCAATTGTTCGAGTCAACATTCCGCGAGAGCGCATTCCCAGTGTTCGTGTTAGTCGAGAGTATTTTGAGTCCGTAAGGGCTGTCCGGGAAAATTTACAGCTATGAAGCATATATCGAGACGTTTACTACCATCTGTCCTCTTCGTATTTATTGTTTTTGCTCTATGGCAAATCATCGAGGATCGGGTTAATCAGCAGCGTTTTGAAGAAGGCAAGACATCACTTCATTTTTTTATTCCAACTCCCCTAGACATTCTTGAGGCTGCTCAAGAAGATGCCGATAGTATCGGACGGGCATTAGTTCAGACATTGCAAAAAGCTATGTTTGGATTCGCACTCGGTGCACTACTAGCGTTCGCAGTTGCCCTCATTTATCAGATTATGCCCTTTGTCAGAATGACAACTTTGCCTGTTGCATATGCAATCCAATCATTTCCTATCGTGGGAATTGCACCCGCAATAGTGTTGGCATTCGGACAGGACTCATTTCTCTCTATTGTTGCTGTGTCCGCTATTCTGACATATTTTCCAATTTTATTGACACTTGATGACGGATTTCATCAAGTTTCGCAGGAGTTTCTGGAAATTGGCGAGCTACACAATGCATCAAAACTGCAAATGGTAGTCTACATCAAGCTTCCAATAGTGCTGCCCAGATTCTTCACATCACTGAAGTTAGCAGCACCAGTAAGCATTGTTGGCGCGACGATTGGTGAATGGATAGGTTCCAGTAGCGGAATTGGTCGCCTTATTACTTTGGCACTCTACCAACTTAAGCCTGGCACTTTGTACGCTTGCTTATTTGCTTTGGCTTTAGTCAGTGCTAGTACAGTGTTGATTGTATCGCTGGTTCAGCGAATCGTATTTCCATGGATGGAACTGACCAAACCTGCGAATCGCCAGTGAAGGCGTGTATCGCCGCGTGGCTTTATCAAGCACTTACAGGACAGGACGATAAATCGGGAGATACGCGAAGAAAATACCTACTAAATTGGCAAAAAGGGACTGTTTCAGCGTAGAATAAGATTATCTTCTTCACCAAGCAATTGTCCCTTATGCTTATGCAACAAGGAGCGAGTGTTTTTCGATGCGCATATCATCTCTCTTTAGTCAAACATTGCGACAGGCACCTGCAGAAGCTGACGTCAAAAGTTATCAACTTCTTCTTCGAGCAGGTTTTATTCGTCAATTGGCAAGTGGAATCTTCAGCCATTTACCGCTAGCACAACGAACTCTACACAAAATTGAGAACATTGTTCGGGAAGAAATGGATCTGATAGGCGGGCAAGAAATATCAATGCCTGTTGTACAGCCAGCAGATATATGGAAAGAAACCGGTCGATGGTTTCAGATCGGCGAAGAAATGGCGCGGTTTCGCGACCGTGCAGACCGTGATATGGTTTTGGGCATGACACATGAAGAAGTTGTGGGTGATTTAGTAAGACGCGAGATACGATCATATCGACAATTACCACAACTCATCTATCAATTGTAAACTAAATTTCGAGATGAACCACGCCCAAGAGCTGGGCTGATAAGGGTTCGTGAGTTTATTATGAAGGATAGCTATAGTTTAGACACCGATTGGGAAGGATTGGACATTCAGTACCGTAGGCATTATCAAGCATACTTCGTAACTACTCAGGTGGGTATTTGAGGGGAGGGGATGAAGGGATTACCCGCGAAAGCGTCAGAAATAGAGCGCATCATATTGAGACCCTGTTTGCGGGCGGTGGACAGGAAGCTGCGGA
>Ga0163154_10010126_pt1 | contig 10587 bp, 2 predicted proteins | sample OliLakLV19MP9P1_FD_148649 | JGI IMG/M metagenome (GOLD analysis project Ga0163154, IMG submission 148649) | Freshwater microbial mat bacterial communities from Lake Vanda, McMurdo Dry Valleys, Antarctica - Oligotrophic Lake LV.19.MP9.P1 | ecosystem: Environmental > Aquatic > Freshwater > Lake >...
TTAACTACTGCTACTTGACCGAAATTGTAGTTAGGAGTTACGTCAATGTAGTCAGTTTTACACTCTTGGTTACCTGCACCTATATCGTTTGCACTAGTTAGGCAGATTTTGTATTTACCGCCATATAAGAAACGTACTTTGATTACGTCAGACTTGCTGTTACCATAGGTGTATCTAAAACGTGGAGTCTTAATACCATTGTCAACAATAGAATCTGGAGTGATTGTCCACTGCCATTTATTAGGACCATTAGTAGATAAGTCACGGAAAGTAACAATATCTCCTGAACGGATAGTATTTACGTCTGCAATGAAATCTGTAACTGGTTTAGCAGTAGGGCTAGTGATGGTTAAAGTTTTCTCTATAGAATCTTTACCTTGACAGCTAATTGTTACCAATTTAACTTTATTAGTTGGACCGTTTAGAGCAGTTGTTCTTAGGTGAACTGAATCACTTACATAAACGCCGTCAATAAACCATTTATGTGTTTTAGGCTCTTCTATTTTAGCTATGTTATAGAATGTACTAGGGGTACCTTTAAATATTGTAGTTGGACCACTGTAGTTTACAACACCCTTATTTTTACCAAATGAACTCTCATCAGCACCCGTAGTAGGGAATACTGGGCAACGTGCATCACCATCTATGTCAATTAAATTGTTAGCAATTGCTTTACCATAAGGAGCACCTTTAGTTTGGTCCATATGCAAGTCCCAACCAGATTTAAATGGAGGCAATACATTTGATGCACCAACATCTTGTTTGGCAGCTGCGCCTCTTGCTTTCCAAGTAGCCAAGTTATACGTAGTACCATTTACATTAACTACAGTAGTACCACCATTTTGCAGATAGTTATTACCCTCAATTGAGTCAGTTGCGTTGATTGGCCAGTTATAGTAACAAGGAATTGCACCAGAAGGCATAACTATAAAGTTATTGTTACGCACATCTAGTTTAGGCACTGCAGAACCACTATAGTTGTAGAAACCTAAGTACATACCATAGTAGTTATTAGATACTGGAGACAATGCAAATGTATTGTGTTGTACAGTGAAAACTGAACTAAAACTATATGAGTAATAATAAAAAGGATAATATCCGCCTGTAGCTGTAGTGCTTACGTTACCTACTAAGTTGTTAATTACTTTCATAGGCTTAGTACGATTACCATTATAATAGTAGTCATAACAATATAAACCATACCCAAAGTTGTACATCGGGATGATATTATTAGTAATAGTACCACCTGCGCTATATGGTATGAATAAACCATAAGAATAACTTAGTCCACCTGAGTCAATGTAGTTATTGTGAACGGTAAAGTCCTCCATATAAAACATATAGGTAGTATAATAGTAAGCTTGAGATATTCTACCATTTTTAAAAGTAAAGTTAGAGGCTTGATCTTGAGTACCATAAGTATATAGACCAAAATAACCACCTCTGATAATTACATTATCATATGATGTAAACTTCGTGTATCGATTGTCTGATACATAACACGTAGAAGTGGATAATCTACGATTACGCACATCCATATTTTTAAAGTCTACATAGTTTGTGTAATAGTTACGGATAGTAATTGTATTGCCAGATGTAGAAGTGTTTTCGACCATCATATTCTGGAAATTCATATAAGAAACGTAACTAATATCTATAGTACGGGTTGTTGCCGTGTATAGCCTTGTAGAGTTACCCTTACCATTCCAAGTAATTGAATTGGTAGCAGATGATCCTGTTATGGCAGTGGTGAAGGTCATTCCTTCATTCCAGTTACCAGCAGCAATCTCAAATTTTACAGCAGCACTGATACCTTTAGATTTTAGGTCAGTCACTGCGGCTCCTATCGTGCTGTAGCTACAGCCCGATGCGCAAATGGTGTAGGTTCCACTCAATGCCTGCGCATTGGCTTTACCGCCACCAAACAATGCTACTACCATTACAGCAGCAACACCTACACCCTTTGCATTCTTCCGAATGCCAGAGCGTAATTGTTTTAGTAATAAAAAATTCATATAAACGTGTTTAAAAAAAAAAATTAGTATTCAAGACTTCATCACGACTCATTTCTAAGTGTAATACTTCGCAATTTATTGACTAATTATATTCAAGATTCTTTTTAAGGTCTCTCATTTTTGTAAGTTTTTGTTCATTCTTACTAATTCAAACATTAAAATATCATTAAAATATTTCACAAAAAACCCCCACTCCGTTAGGAGTGAGGGTCTTACTAATTTAACGTTATATAAAGATTCTTACTTCTGTATAACAACTCTTTTCGTGATGTTTGCACCACCTGTACGTACTTGTACAAAGTACACACCTGCAGGTTGCGTGCTCATATCGATAGCGTAAGTACCTTGGCTAATAGCGTTACCGTTATTAACTGTTGTTACTATTTCGCCTAAAGAATTGATAACTTGGATAGTTACTCTCTCAGAGTTGTTCAAATCAAGTTGGATATTAAAGTTACCAGCATTCGGGTTAGGATAAACTGTAACAGCTTTCTCTAAACCTTTCTGATTAGTAATGCTCAATACTTTACAGTCACCGCCATCTACTTGTTTTACTGTGATGATTCTATATTCAGAGTAACCTATATTACCGCTTCTATCTACACCTTTATAGCGCGTAGAGTACAAACCTGGTTTAGAAGTGCCTGATGTTACAAAATTCCCCTCTTGGCTAACTGCTACCTGAGCAACTGGAGTTTCGTTGTCAGTTACAGTTACACCTGCATCTACATAGTTTGTCCAACGACATACATCAACTGTAGGTTCGCCTTTCAATACTAATACTGGAGCAACATTGTCTCTAACATATACCGCGCGGGTAATGGTCGATTTGTTACCACTAGCATCAGTTACTGTGTAGGTTACTGTGTATCTACCTAGTTTATTAGTAGGGTTAGTGCCAAAAGTAGTTCCGTAAGTACCACCAGTTACGTAAGCTGTTATATTCTTATCATAGTTATCGCTGATATTGATACCAGTTTCTACATATTTAGAACCAAAGTCAACATAAGAAGCAGTATCACCTTTCAGTGTTAGTACAGGAGCAGTTCTATCAACAACTTTAATGTATCTTCTTACAGACTTAGCCTTGTTACCACTAGGGTCAGTTACGTCATATACTTGAGTATAAGTACCTAATTTAGTGTTGTCTAGGTTAGAGCTTACTTTAACCAAACCTTGTAGAGTTACATTGCTGTAACCTGTGTAAAATTCGTCAATTGTATTTACACCACTATCAGAATAGATTGCATAAACATCTAGTAATGTAGTGTCTTGACCTTTCAACACCATAAATGGAGCGATAGTATCGATTACAATTACTGTTCTAGTTACCGTTCTAGTGTTCCCACTAAAATCAGAAACTGAGTAGACATTGGTAAATACAGCTGGCTTGTCAGTTCTTACATTGTCAACAACTGTTACAGCAGTAGTTAGGTCACCATCAACCAGGTCTAATGCGCTAATAATTTTAAATCTAGTGTAAATTTTATTTACACCAATCTTTAAAGTATCAGGTGAACTGATTACTAGGTTTGGACCAGTTTTGTCTTTTCCTATAATGACAACTCTTTTGAATGAAGTTGCTTTGTTACCCGCAGCATCGCTAGCATTGTATGTCAATACATAAGTACCAGGGATAGCTACGTTGAACTTTGGAGCACTGGTGATAACTACATTATTGGTGATGACACCGTCTAAGTTATCTAGGGCAGTGAATCCTGGTTCGTTGTATGCTTGACCTTGCTCTATTCTTACTGTATCCATTCCTACTTTAGTTAATACTGGTTTAGTGATGTCCGCAGATACGTACAATCTGTAGTCTTCATATTCACCAAATTCGTTTTGACCACATACTTGGTTACTGAAATTACCTTGGTTGATGGCAATACGCATAACTGTAGCACCTATTTTAGCTGAATTAGGTATTGTAATATCGTAAGTCCAAGCTAGGTTTTTACCAGCGGTTTCAGTAGCAACTGTTTCAGTAGATGCAAATACACCGTCACCATTCCAGTCGATAAATACTGCACGAACAGCAGTGTTATTAGCAGTACCACGCTCTACTTTCAATGTATATTTCACACCAAGTTCTACAGTTGTAGATTGAGTAACTAAAAAGTTCTCATAAGCAGATACTCCTTGTGCAGATGTATTGCTTATAGTATTGAAACTTACCTTGCTAATTCCAATGTCCTTGATTATAGTTGCAACAGATGGTACACAATATGGGTTTTTCACTGTTATATAGTTTAAACGAATGGTACTATCTGTACCTGTTACGTTTTCACCTTTCAATATGATGGTATAGACACCAGTGTCATTAAATATGACTAGTGGATTGCTGCTTGCAGTACCAGTACCATTTACATATGCCCAAGTAGCTGCACCTTTAGGATTTTTAGTTTTGTAGATTCTGTAGGTAAAATTATCAATACACTCTTTGGTAGTATTGGTGATTTTTACGGTCTCTCCTACACCAGGGTTAGTGTTATCAGCCATAAATACTGGCTTAGGTTTAGGAGGATCTAAAACTACGATGTTCTTTCTGAATGTATCTGCTCCACCACAGTTGGTAGTGATTAAAGTAATCGCGTATGTGTTTGGTAACAAATATGGCCAGATGGCTGATTTATTACTGGTATATTCAAAAGTAGATAGGTCACCATCTAAATCCCATAGGTAGGATATATCGTCACCTTTAGATGCATTAGTAAATGTTACAAAGCCACCAGTACAAGAAGTATCTATAGATGTAAACTTAGCTACTGGTTTAGCTTGAGAAGTTGGTTTAGACCAATAAAATATCTCAAAACCAGCATAACTATCATTATAGTTAGCATTCCACTCCATAAATATGGCTTTAGATGCTTTAAATGTATCTTTTATCCCATTTTTATTTGGGGTACAGTTATAGAAGCAATTGCTTGGGTTAGCTGTACTGCCATTAAAACCAGGACCGTAACCGTAACCAACACTACTACAAGCAAGATTACCTGAATTGTGTAATTCTGTACCAGTATTGTCTTTACCTTCAAATAATCTCAAATATCCTTCTCCGCAATAGGTGTCATAATAATTGATAATCATATAAACTGAATCAGCACAGGGATCAATGGTCATAGTTTTTACATTGTAATTGTAAGGATAAGCTCCATTTGGACCTCCTTCATCATATATGTAACCAGAGCCGTCTTTGATAACAGATACAGCACCAAAATTGAAACTAGGCGTAACGTCAATATAATTTACTTTACACTCTTGTGTACCAGCACCTATATCATTAGCGCTAGTTAAGCAGATTTTGTATTTGCCACCATATAGAAAACGTACGCTGATTATGTCATTTTTGCTGTCACCATACACATATTTGAAGCGAGGAACTTTCAAACCATTATCAATTATAGAATCTGGTGTGATAGTCCACTGCCATTTATTAGGACCGTTAGTAGATAAGTCACGGAAAGTAATTACTTCACCAGAACGTATTACATTCTTATTGGCTATAAAATCAGTAATCGGTTTAACAGTAGGTGTGTTTACCGTAATCGTTTTCTCAATTGAGTCATTACCAGCACAAGTCACCATTACTAACTTTACTTTATTAGTTGGGCCGTTAAGGGAAGTAGTTCTAAGATGGAATGAATCTGTTACATATTTACCATCAACGTACCATTTGTAAGCTTTAGGCTCTGTTGAAATACCTATATTGTATATTGTAGTCGGTGTGCCTTTAAATACATTTGTAGGTGTACCAAATCCAACTGTACCCTTAGTTTTGCCAAAGTTATTTTCATCAGCACCTATAGTCGGGAATACCACACAACGTTGGTCACCATCAATATCTTTTAGATTGCTTTTAATTGCTTTGCCATAAGGAGCACCCTTAGTTTGATCTAAGTGTAAGTCCATAACTGATTTCCAATTAGGAATAACTGAAGTAGCTAGTAATTCTTTACCTTGTGGATTCATAAAAGACTTCCAAGAAGCGATATCATATATCGTGGATGTATAGGTATTAGGATCATACACATTTACAGCTATACCATTCGGTTCGTAAAAGTTATTACCTTCAATGGAGTCGTCTACAGTTAAGGGCCATTCCAAATAACAAGGAGTTCCACCACTTGGGTAAGAGATGAAATTGTTATTACGCATATCTAGTGTAGGTGTTGCACTACCACTATAGTTATATGTAGATATTAACATAGCATAATATGAATAGGTAGCTGGTGACAGTACAAATGTGTTATGCTGAACAGTAAATACTGTGCTATAACTATATGAATAATAGTAAAAAGGATAGTAATATATGGGAGAAGTTGTACTTGCGTTACCTACCATATTGTTTTTCAAAGTCATAGGTTTTGTCCTATCACCATTGTAGTAATAGTCATAGCAGTAAATACCATAAGCTACGTTGTACAACGGCATTATGTTATTATTGATAGTTGCACCAGCACAATAAGGCATTGACAAACCAAAAGCATAGCTCAACCCACCTGAGTCAATATAGTTATTGCTATACTCAAATGTCTCTAAATAATAGTTTTGAGTCAAATAGTAATATGCCTTAGTTATTCTACCATTTTTAAATGTGAAGTTAGCATCTACATCTGTCGTACCATAGGTATATACCCCAAAATAACCACCTCTAACTGTAACATTATCATAAGTTGTATAATTGGTATAAGAGTTATTAGTTACATAACAAGTTGATGAACCTACACGGTTACGCAAATCCATATTCTTGAAATTCACATAATTTGTGTAAGTGTTGTAAACAGCGTAAGTATTTCCAGATGTAGCAGTTGCCTCTACCATCATATTCTGGAAATTCATATAAGAAACATTGTTAACATCAATTACACGAGTAGTAGTAGCATACAATCTTGTTGTACGACCAGCACCATTCCAAGTAATAGTTTTAGCGGCTGATGAACCAGTAACTCCAGAAGTAAAAGATATACCTTCATTCCAGTTACCAGCACCAATGTTAAATGTTACAGCAGCACTGATACCTTTAGATTTTAGGTCAGTCACTGCGGCTCCTATCGTGCTGTAGCTACAGCCCGATGCGCAAATGGTGTAGGTTCCGCTCAATGCTTGCGCACTGGCATTGCCACCACCTAACAATGCCACCGCCATTACAGCAGCGACACCTACACCCTTAACATTCTTCTGAATGCTAAAGCTTAATTGTTTAAGTAATAATAAATTCATATAAACGGGTTAAAAAAATTAGTAGCAAAATCGAGAAATCCTCTTTAATTTCACATTGCAATTTAGCATTGATTTTAATATGGTACTACTTTAAAATGATTATTTTTAAAATAAGTGAACTTTTATTAAGTTTAGAAATTAACGTTAATTTTTCAATGGTTGCAAGATTAAATCAAGAAAAGTTAAACTAAAATAACAAAAATTATATAAACTACCGTTTAAAGGCATATCGTATTCATCAAATACGATTCAACACTTACTTCATATAACACTAGGTAAGCTTACTTATATTAAATTTAATGCAACCTTTAGGTTAGATTAAACGTAGATTAAAATTAGAAGATTAATACTACTATTACTAATTTAGAATCCTTAGGCTATATATCCATTAATTTGGCTAAAGGTCTAAAACTACTTACAAAATGATTAAATTTATTCAACAAGATTCTAGAGCAACCAATATATTTGGCAGGTTCAGGCAAAGATTATTTGGCTTTTCATTACTCGCATTTTTTGCGATTTACTCCCAATCAGCACAATCCCAAGCATTAAGCGGTAGTTATACAATTTGTGCCTCTGGTTGTAATTACAGCACTATGGCACTTGCTGTCACAGATTTAACAACAAAAGGTGTAAGTGGTCCAGTTACATTTAATTTATCTACAGCAACCTATAATTTAGGTACTGGAGTATTAATTGGTGCTATAACTGGTGCTTCATCTACCAATACCATTACATTTCAAGGTACAGGTAGAATGAGTACTTTAATAACAGGCACAGGTGGTACAAATGGTGCTACTATCGACATTAGAGCATCAAGCTGGATCAGATTGAAAGATTTAAGTATTTCCAATACATCACAAAATACAGCTACCAAATATGCTCTTAATATTTATCAATCAACTGATGTAATTGTTGATAGATGTGAAATAAAAGCTACCCTACCTACCACAGGAACTATTTACTGGGCTGCTTATTTATATTTCACACAAAGAGTCAGCCTTACAAACAATAACATAAGTGGAGGTTACTATGCTCTGTACCAAATAAGTACAAATACAACTACTATAGCTACTTATGGTAATAACTTATTTGAAAATAACCGAATCACTAAATACTACTACTATGGTTCATATTGCTTTACGGGTTATAACAACATATATAGAAGTAATTATGTAGATAGTGCAACAAACACATTTAGCTTTAATTTTTATAGTTCATCAGAAAATGGTGCAAAATATATAAACAACACAGTACCTGGTTATAACACTAGCAACTCTGGTTTTTATGGATTAAGTTTAAATACGACTACTGGGGCAGAAAGTTTTGACATTATAAACAACTACTTTGGCCCCGCCATAATGAATAATGCTACATTTTCTCGATCGTTTTATTTAACTACAGGTTCTCAAGTGAACAGTAATGTTAAAGTATTACACAATACAATATATACTGGCAGCACTAGTACCACCTATTCTACTTACATCAGTCTAAGTGCTACTGGGCAAGGTGGATTTACTATGAAGAATAACATCTTTATGCGTAATACTTCTACTCAAGTTATCTATTTTGTCAATCCATTTAGAAAGGGTGATAGCATAGCCTATAATACTTACATAAATTCTGGCAATTCAGCAGATAAAATTGATTACGATGGTACTGACTTTTCAGCTGCCGCCAACTTTACGGCCTTTGTTAAATCAGCAGGACACACTCAGAACATTGAATCAGAGCAGGATATTGTGCCAACATTTGTAAATAATGCATCTGATTTACGCCTAAACAATACAGTAATACAGCCAGTTGGAAAATTCTTAGCCAATGCAGCTAAAGATATATATGGTAATAATAGGTGTACCCTATTCCCGCCACTTGGGGCACATCAACCAAGCGGTACTAGTATTTATACTTCTACACTAATTAAGCCAATACTAAGCACTGTTGACACAGTAATAGTAGGTAGCCTTTATCCGGTTTCGATTACTAATTTAAATGAATTTCAACAATATAGATTTTATGTAAATGGCGTATTGGTGTCAAACAAGGACAGTAATGCGGCAGATTTTAGCATCAATACTCTTGGTAAATCTAGAATTAAAGTAATTTATCAAAATTGTGGTGCTTCTGATTCTGTAGCTAAAGACGTATTTGTAAAAAATCCTACGGCTAAACCAATAGCCAAATTTTTGACAACTTCTCTTAATAGTATTTTACCAGGAACCGCAGTTCAATTTATAGACTTCAGTACTAACGGACCAAGTGCGTACCAATGGTTAATATCACCAGATAGTACAATTATCAACGGTCTTAAGACAGCTCGATATGTATATATAAATGGTACAACTAGCCGCAGCAAAAACCCTGTGGTTAGGTTTCTTACAGCGGGCAGTTACAGAGTATGTTTAACGGTAAGTAATAACATAGGTAGCAGTGGTCAAGTATGTAAAGTTGACTACATAAGCGTAAATGCTGCTTATAACATAGGTAGTGCAAACACTCCAGTAATAATTACTGATACAACAGGTTCATTATTTGACGATGGTGGCCCCAATGGATTATATAAAATTAATCAAAACAGTAGTGTTACTATAAAACCTTGTCCAGATGCCACCGTTTATGCTGTATTTAAATCTTTTGAGACTGAGTGCAATTATGACTATTTGAGAATATATGATGGTACAGACAATACAGGCATTCCACTACACAGATGTACTACAAATACATTTGGAACTAGAGGTCCTGGATTTGTTGGTCGAACTAATGTGACTTGTACCAATCAATGTAGGCCAAATTTATTGGCTGATACATTTGTTGCGAAATCAGGGTCAATTTATGTAGAGTGGTCAACTGATGGATCAGGAATTTATGACGGATGGGAAATGCAATGGACAAGTAAACCAAAAGGAAATATACCTTCAAAACCGACTGCTAAATTCAATGTTTCAACTAATGCAGCTTGTACCAATCAATTGATTAATTTCAATGTAATTGACTCTGGAAATTCAGCTTCTGCACAATACTTTTTTGACTTTGATGGTGATTTAAGCTCATTTGAAAGTACAAATAAGAATACTGCTTATCTATATACCACTCCAGGTACATATACAGTTACTTTAGTTGTGAGTGTTTGTAACAGAACTGATACTTTTCGTCAATTTATAGTGGTTAGTAATCCGCCTTCGCCTAAGGCCAAAATATCTGTTGACAATACTTTACCAATAATTGGTAGTATTGTGACCATAACTAGCAAAGTAGCTGTATAAGCTGATACTTACAGATACAGGGTATTGAAAAATGGTACTATATCTACAAGATTCAGTTTTACAGGAGGCACTAATCAAGGATCAGCTAA
>Ga0163154_10010131_pt1 | contig 10585 bp, 14 predicted proteins | sample OliLakLV19MP9P1_FD_148649 | JGI IMG/M metagenome (GOLD analysis project Ga0163154, IMG submission 148649) | Freshwater microbial mat bacterial communities from Lake Vanda, McMurdo Dry Valleys, Antarctica - Oligotrophic Lake LV.19.MP9.P1 | ecosystem: Environmental > Aquatic > Freshwater > Lake >...
CATTAATATTGCGTTGTCGAGCACGTCGAACATCTGCGGTACAACGATGCGTATTAGACAAAACGACCCCGACGTTCTCGTTACTCAGGTTCGCACGGCCCCCGCCACACTTATTTCTTACGCGTACGAAAATACGGAGGTTGCTGCCGACATAATGATCACGTCGTCGGGGGCGAAATGGATCGTGTCGGGAACCATGAATTATTCAGTTGTGGCAGATTAACTAACGCGACGTATTTTGTTCCTTTAACGTACGGTCACGTCGGTGGGGACGGATTGGATCGTGTCGGGAATTATGAATCATTAATAAACTGACGCGTTCAGAAACAAATAAAACAAAACATAAGTATCATCATAAAGGATGGACGCTCCGAGTGACAAGGAGCAAATTCAAATGCGGCAGGCCGAACTGGCGAGACGCGAACAGGCATTGGCGAGAAACGCCTCCCCCGGTCATACCACGGCGGCGCCTCCGCCCAAAAAGCGATTCAAGGCGCTACTCGACGTCGAACAGCAGGTGGTTCTCATCAATATCGCCAATACGAAGCAGAGACCCATGAACGAACGCCCTGCGTACCGGGTGTTGGGCGTTTTTCCGAACGCCGAAAAGGCCACGAGTCACGCGCGGTCCATTGTTTCCCAAGTGGGTGACAGCGCGATTCATCTGGTCGAAATTGGTAAGAAAGTTTTGCTATGTGAATCGTTCGAGAAGCAATACGACGGGGCATACTGTAATGCAAAGGTTGGGCTGATGACCGAGAAACTCCTCCGGTCACGCCCCGCGCGCGACGAGGAATTCGAGGTGTCGAAGGCAGAAAAGAAAGCGTCGCTGACGCAGCAGCAGCAGCCTCCGTCAAAACGAAAGACGACCACGACACGCGAGGCGGCTATCAAACACGTCATGGATCAGAGAACCGCCCGCCCAAATGTCCCGTCGACCCTCCCCGTCCCCGCGTTGGGCGGTCCAATTACTCTCGCGCGCCCCAACCAGGACGCGTCGGACGTCTCACCCGCGTGTATGATTCGCAATCAGGTGTCGATCGTCGTTAGTGCGGTCAAGGATGAGTTTAACACATCGTCCCCCGAGCCTGTTGTTATATTTTGGAGGGCGTTCTCGAACAAGGACGAGGCCATCGACTACGTGAGAGATACGGCCAGTCACGAGGTTAGGGATCTCCACTTGGACGTCGTCGACATGTACGAATGGCAGTTCCCACAGGACGTCAAGGAGGACGAACTTCCCGAGCAGTACCGCAACGCCGAGTTGAATACTATCATGAACCGCCGGAAGACCACCAAGGACGATGTTAAGGAGTTTGAATCGTGGTGTGGAGAATCCAAGGTTAAGCCTCGTGTCACCGAAATGATCGCAGATATCGAAACGGGGGACGTCCATGTGAATCATCCCGGTGAACTGGCCGACCTCACCGCATACGAGACTATTGGTCCCAAGGCCGTCGAGCCGTCGGTAGAACCGTCGGACATGTTCGAGCGGATGGTTCGCCCCGACCAGATCAAGATCGATGACGAAAAGGTTATCAGGCGCCGCGATCCCGACCAGGACAAATTCGTGACAAAACTGGGAGATGATTTATTCAAGATCTAACGGACGGTGCGGAGGAACTGTTGGTATTGTTTGCGTCGCGGGTCAGACATGAGGTATCCCGACGGGCAAACTGTAACTTCACCCCGCGTCACGTGGGTGCCTTCCCCGTAGGGGAACACGCGCATCCGGTCGCCATCAATAAAATACTTGTAGAATAGTTTGCGGTTTCGCAATGAACAGTACTGTACACTCGTTTCCGACTCTAGGAACGACTTGTTGAGAAAGTTGAGCCCTTTTACTCCGGAGTAGGCAGACCCTGGGTTAGAATCAACAATTGATGTCATTTTCAAGATAAAATCGGCATCTATGTTCACGTTGATGGGTTCCCCGCCAGTCAGTTCGCTCAGTTTCTCTTCGAGTCGGCGTTTCAAAAACGCCATGTTGACGGCGTTAAAAAACAGATCCGAGGCGGGGGTCTTTCCGTACACCGAGATGTTGGCGTAGATCTGTTCCATTTACAGATACTTTTCAATATATAGTTTGTCGGGGGTTGGCAAAATCAGACTAAATCGTCACTTTTTCTGGACCCCAAACAAAGATGAACAACAATACCGAGGCCGTCGAGGCCGTCTTTGAGAGCCTTTTCAGGACCAAGACCCAGAAGCGCAACTCCAAGCACCGCGACCCGTGGTACAAGACCCCGCACGCGACGACCGTCCTCTTCCCGTGTCACGACACCACTTCCGGGGGGCACGTCGTGTCACGCGCCTTTATGCGCCGCCTCATCAAGGCCCGCGCACAGGCTCACCACTACAACATGGTGAAGAAGACCAACGCCCGGTGCAGTGCCAACCAAGTCGCAGCGAAGAAGGCAACCAGGGACGCCCCCGCAGTTGCCGCTCCGGACGCCCTGTCCGACTCCATGCTTTCCGACTACGTGAGCATCCGGAGCGCCGAAAGCGCCGTCAAGAAGCAGACACTCACCGAACTCAAGGCTGAGATCGACCGCCTGTCGGCGAAACTCGCGTCTGTCCTCGGATAGACCCAGCACGGTCATAATCGTCGGCATATAATATACTTTACTATGAAATGGTGAATCGAACGGTCTTGATCGGGGCGGCCGGGCTCGGAATCATTGGGATTGGGATGATGATGCAAAAGAAAACACCACGTGTCGATCATCCAACAACATCCTACCTTGAACAAATTTCCAATCTACATAACGCATTTACTGAATTAACCGAGTATGGGTCTATCAATGAACCGATCTTCCACCAACTCCAGACGAACGTAGAGTATCTCGCTAAAATGGTGGCGGAACACCAACCTAAAGACAAAACAGTCTGGGTGACTGCGCTGCGCATCCGTGAGAATATATATCAACTACTCAAGGTGTTGGTCAAGTCCGCGCCTGCGAGTCGCGTTAACGTCCCCCTGATGGAAAGCAAAGTCGACATTTTCAAGGGCATAGTTGCGAACCACGTCAACAACTTGCAGTTAGATTCATAAAGGTGGATGAAACCAGACCCGGGTCCGAGGTGGCCAAAACTGGGCGCTGTGACAGTCCCTTGGTCTTGAGCGAAGCCACCATCTTCTTGTGCAATTCGGCACATGTAATGTTGTACTTTGATTCCTTAAGAATCGACTGCAAATAGAACGTCATCGCACCTCGCCACTCGCGTGCATTACTACCGAGACCGGCGACCGACGCGCTCGTTTGTGAATCCATACATCCACTGATCGAAACGACCTTGGCGTCGGACCGACGCGTCTCTAGGTCACATATGGTTCCACTGTTACAACTGTCAGAAATAAATGTAACCGCGCACGAAGCGGGCAAATTAGAGAACAATTCGAAGGAAATGTCGTCGTCGATAAGCAGTCCCGCGGTCTGATAGTCACACGGAACGAGGGCCTCGTCGTGGCCGTCCGATTCGTGGCCGTCACGATCCACAGTCTGCGTCCCGTGCCCGGAATAGTAGAAAACCAGGTGCGTAACGCCCTCGCGGCCCTTGCGGTTTAGCCACTGGAGCGATTTGCGGATGCCGTCGCGTGTCGGTTGACCCACAGACCCGAACTGACGACCATTCTCAATATCGCTGAGTATGATCATCGATTGGTCATCAAGTTTGTACACGGACTTCATCATCGAATGGACCGACATGAGGTCTGCGTGGCACCCAGGCAAACGATCCATGATGCGACGCTTCTCGTAGGCGACGTACTCAACCCCGACAAGAACCACTGCCACAGATTTTGGAACGTGGACAGACCTGTTGAGTCTGGGTTGCTTCATAAGATCGAGTCGAATTGTGGGGGCCGTCGTCATGGGGGTTTGTCTGGAACAAACCAATAATAAACATATCGTACGATTATCACCGCCACACACCCGCCACAAATTTATCGCATCATCGAAGATGCATCCCAGCGAGGTGTTGGAAGAACTTCACGTTGGTCTCTACCAGGCTTGCATCCAATCGGTCGAGCATTTCCAAACGTTTCTTACGGTCACTCTAAGCCACCTTGGCCCGAATGGCGTGGGGGATAACGTCAGAGATGCGGTTTGTCGGATCGCACGGTCGATCGAGTCATGGAAGCGTTCTATGGGCGTTGCGGAGTTTTGTCGCATGTGGGATGAGGCCGTCGAGGCCATCGCTGAACCACAAATGCCTCTCTCGACCATGATTGGCAATCTTGTCGGCACTCTACACGAGGATGACAGGCCGTCGTTCCTCGCGGCTTCAAAAGTCAAACTTCGCAAGGAGGGTGCAGCCAAAAACAACTACAGTTTGCTGGATGCACCGGCGGTCAGTGTAAAGCACACCCGCAACATGGACTTGGATGACGCCGAGGGACCCGCTCCGAAACGCCTGAGAATTGAAGAAGCCGCTCCAATCGCTCCGGCAGATGACGACCTTGTGTTGGAGGCGAACGACTGGTGGGCAGTGCGGTTCAACAATTGCGATTCGTTCAAGGCATTTATTCTGGAGTTGGCGGCAATTAGTATGGAGGAATGCACATTCCGCATTACAAAGAGCCCGGCGTTCTCTGGAATGGTCATTAGCATTTTCGACAAGACGAAAACCGTTTACATCAAGTCGCAACTCACGTGTGATGTGGTGGCAACGGATGCTGCTTGGGTGCACACCGATTCAGGGAACCGTTATATTGATTTTACGATATTTACTGGGACCCTCATCAGTATTGCCAAGCGTAACACCGGAAAGCAATCGCGCGTCGAGTTGCGGAGGGGTTCCCAGGTTGCTCGGGGTCAACCCAGCATGTCCGATTCGATCCGGATTGACGTGTACGGCACGGGAGATTCCGACGCGTCCCAATTCAGGACGTGGATCGTTCGGTGCCTCGACGTGGCCGACCAACGCGAGGAAATCGGAGACATCGAGTATGAAAATGTTATCGACGTTAACGCGGCAGCGATGCGAGAGGCCGTACGGTCTACGGTGGATCTCGGGTCCAAGTATATTGAGTTTAGCATTTATCAACCTCCAGACATGAGCATTGGACGGTATTTCAAGGTGTCAGCGGCGGGAGACAACGGTGGGTCGTTTGAATTCAAATTTGTGTCTGCACATGGCAACGGATCTATGCAAGACCCAGCATGCATGTCGTCCGGAGTTCACCCGCATGGAAGCGTAGCCACGCTGTTTTCCACCGCCACGTGTCTCTATTCGCATCGGTTCCACGTCCGAATCATTGATGCGTTTTCGTCCATCGTGTCCGGGACCCACATTCGGATGTTTATGGGAAACAACAGTCCGCTGATGATGTCCCAAAGCCTCGGGGATGATATGTCGTATATCCGCTTCGTGGTGGGGTACGTGAACGACGACGATAGTGAACAGTAAAATGATGATAAAATACAGATCCCTACGCGACGTGAATCTGTATTATGATGGCGCGTGGAGCCGTTCTGTTACGTTGAGGGACGACGCACCTCGACACATAATGGCCGACGTCGGTGCGGCTAGTGCGGCTAGTACGGCTATTCGGCGCCACTGGGTGAAGCGACGCACCATCGATAGGAATATTTTGGGCTTCTACCTCAAGGTCAGACAAGCCACGAAAAGGGCTAAGAAATTAGCCAAAAAAGCAAAACTTGCCGATATCCGCGTCAAAGACGCAACAAAGAGAGCCGATAACGCGTGCCTCGCCCTGGAAGGTGACGAAAACACATATGAAGAAGCGGCCCTGAGGTCTACCGGGGCGGATATTCTAGCCAAGCGAGCAGTGGCCACTGCGGGGTACTACTACAAAAAATATCACGAGAGTAGGGTCTCTGCCAACAAACTTGAAGATGCCGCCACGGAGACCAAGGAAGAAGAGACAATCTGCCGTGGCGTGTGCGTCGCGTCAAAAAAGTTTGCAGAACTCCAGTTAAGTGACGTCCAGGAGGCCATCAAGGAGTCGCTTGCCGCGGTGGCTGCAGCATACAAGGCTTCCGAGGAGGCAGACGCTGCCATTCGTGAGATGGCAAAGAACGCCGAATAGTGACGGATCGAGGCGGGCAATCATGGCGGCTACAATAAATCCATGGCCAAATGGAATCGTGGGATCGTTTAAACGCTTTGATAACGTTGCGAGATTAACCTCTTCCACGATCGGGAGTCCATCCGCGTCGCGCGGCCCGTCAAAATCGTACACCGTGACGTCTCTCCCACTGTCGACACACTGCCGCACCGTTCAATGTGACTGTGATACCTAGGAACGTAAACGAGGGGTCCGTGCACGTCAGGGAAAATGGCCCTTGCTTTTCGGGAATCGGCGGTGCGGTTTCTTAATGTTCATCCAGAATTCAACGACCTTATTCCCACTGACCCCTTCGAACCGTTTACCGCTCTGCCAATATGCCTCGAAATTAGGGAATCCGCAATAAGGCACCATGGTCATCGGACTGAACGCGCAGCGATCCGGTCGGCAGTGGGGCGTGAATGCCCCGCATATTCATCGAGGCGTTACAACATCTGACGGGGTGTCGTCTGGCTTTATTTGTTCGACTCTGGAATCGAAAAGTGAGCGCGCCGAGACTAAACCAACTCCCCAAACGGGAAGTCGGGCCGATAAATATTCTGGGGGAGGTCGTCATCACTAGCGTCGAACGCAATTATCGGCGCGGATAATTCGGACTCTGACCGGCAAGAACAATGGTCCAGCAAGCAAGCAAAGCCAACGACTAGCGTCCATCCAATGCCGAGAACCAACTTGCACCACAGCGGCATAACCCATCTCTCCCACGGACGCGAAAGGCACTTGGATGTACCACACGATACGCACTCGTCGCATGTGTAGATGCTGGTCGGCACAAACCCTGGATCGACACAATTGCCAGTTGCATTCACATTGGAACTCGCCTTGCACGTCTCCAGATTCACGCAGACTTCAGCACGGCTGGGCATCGAGCCGGGTGGGCATGATCCAGGAATTCCGGTGAAGATAAGGAACAAGATAGCAATGGAAACACTGGACGTCACAATAATACAAAAGACGAGCAGACTGATGCAACGGTCCCGGAGGGTCTTCACCATCATCTTCGGAAAATGATTTGGGGGTTGGCTCTAACGGTGGCGAATGGGGAAGATTCGGGCGGCCGCCATCAAAGAACGTTCCCGTTATCGTTCCGCTGGTTAACGTACGTACGAACGTACGAACAAACGGATTTTCCAAAGAACGTTCCTCAATCATTTATTAGGACCACGACAGACAAAGAACCGTATCGCGGGAGTGACCAGCCGATGCCGAGAATCAACTCGTATGCGAAAGGCACGCCGGTCGCATTTATGCTCCAGATTCACACAGTCTTCAGCGCGGCGGAGTCCTTCTTCTACAAAAGTGAGACTGCGACACACACACCGAACAAAACGCAAACATAATCACGCCCGACGCGGTAGTGGCGAGTTGCCTAAGCGACCTCGACAGACAAAAAGTCCACCACAGCCCTGCGGATGTCAGCGTGGACGCAGTCCAGGTTCCATGACAGACGGTTATCACTCAGAGTGGGCATCAAGACGTAGACACAGTCGCCCGGACGGTTGCGAGGGTCGTGCAACTGGGACGATACCACCTGGACGAGGCTGGCGGAGAACTCGGTGCACCCAGAGGTGACGAAGGAGGCCTCAAACGGGGTCGTGGGACGGCGGAACACACCGTTGCGGAACGCACTGTTGAGGTTGTCGAGAACCACTGCGCGAATTTCCTCCGGGGAGGAGAGGAGAAAGACCTGCACGTCATCGCGGTGGTGGGCCTTCTTCCAGAACACACTGGAATCGCCGACGATCAACTGAGTGAGGAAGATGTGAAGACACAGCGGGCCGAGGTTCTTGTACTTCAGGAGGCGCTCCATCGGGGAGTACTCGGGGGTGCGGAGAGGGAAGTGACACAGGCCCTCAAACACGTCAATGACGGCGGTTATGTCATTGTTGCCGATCATGTTGGTGATCTCCGGTTCGACGTCGTGGTGCGCCTCGTAGAAGCGAGGGTTGAACAGGTTCTTATCGGTGCTGAGGTTAATCCCATACTTGCGAAGCATCAGGATGAGTTCGTCGTTGGACATGCCACGCGTGCATGTTGCGGCGCGTAGGGTGGCGGCGAACGGGGGGACGCGGTCAGCAGCCGCCATCGTTTACGAAAGTGACCTAAATAAAAATATGAAACGAACAAGAACGTTTTTACGACAGAGAAGCGGAAGCAGACGTATGTGCAAAGAACGTTCCTTAAAAATATGTACGAACGAACAGGAACGTTCCTCAGTCATTTATCGGATCGTGACAATAAGTACCAATCCTTACAACAACGACGCGTCCACAAAAATGGGAACCAAGGTTTGCGACGCGCTGATGGTGCGGCACGCGGGGCCGGTCGATCTCGCCGCCATCTTCTTCGCGTACGACTTGAGTTTGGGAGCCAACCCGTTGATCAGTCCCCACGTCAGCGCCCACATTTCGGCGGTCGACAGCGACGCCATTCTCGACGTGAATCGGGCGCACACGAGTTTTTCCCACCAGACCATGACGGGCGCCATGGTGAGGCGGGGCATGGGCCCGGTGTGTCTCAACATCTTCCTGACTGAGTTCTTCACCAACCCGCATGTTGCCGAGGGTAGCGTCGCGGAGGTGCGCGCAGCCGCGGTTACGGTGCTTAGGGGGATTCTCAGTGGGTCTTACTTTGCATTGCCTCCCAGCGTCGAGGCGCGCATGTTCTCGACCGCTGGATCCCTCGAGGTGACCGACGCGATCGCCAGGACGGTGGCGAGAGATCGTCACGGCGGAGATATTGCGGTGCCGAGCCTCGTTCACGGCGGCAACATCGCCTTCGCAGACCATCCAGTTGTGGTTTGTATGGAGAAAGACGCCGATACGTGGACCTCCAAGACATCGTGGTCGATCGGTAGCATTCACCCCGACCTTAATAGGGTGATCCTGGAGTTTATTGGCGGCGAACTCTAAAGTAAAAACGAAGACGGAGACATGGAGCGACACGTAAACGAGGGCGAAGGCGGGGGCGGGGGATCGTTCACGGGCGAATCCATAGTGTCGTCAACGTTTTGAAGGGACTGGGGGTAGAAGAACTGGTCGATCATAACCTCGAGGTCGCCCATAGTAATCCCCTTGGCGTAGGCCAGCGCCAAGAGTTCCGACAGCGCCGGTGCGACGCGACCGTCGAAGAAGTCCGATGGGGACGGCGCGGGCTGCTGAACAACCGCGGGGGCGATGCGTCGGCGCTTGTGGTCGTGTTCTTCGTAGTCGCCGTCGTAGTCGTCGTAGTCGTCGTCGAGGTCCGACTCGTGGCGGTCGCAGCGGCGTAGGTGTTGGTCCGCGTCGTAGGTGTAGACGACGTCCCGCGTGAGCATTTCTTCCTCCGGAATGCTACTAATGAGTGCATCGACAAACGCGTTCATGACCGATGCGTCGGTGTTCTTCTTTTTCTTGCGAAAGTAAATCGGGATGATGTCCCCGACGTGGATGTTTTTGGTCTGAACCTTACACACCTTGCGGAAAGCAGAATCCACACTCTGTTCCAGACTGATGCGCATGTGCCATGCGTCGATACGACAAATGTTCGGTACACCGACGTAATATGAGTGGCGCACGTCAAAGATCCTCGAGGCGTCGTCGAGCGTGTAGACGCTGGTGGGGTCGTCGTCATGTGCCAGTGCGATAACGGGACAACACATATTGCCCACACATGTGAATTTCACGATACTTCCCTCGAACTGAGGTCCGTTCGACGCGAGGCGTGCACACTTGAGACTAATGGGGCAGAGCCCGTTGAGAAACTCGGTGAGGCGCGCGCACGGTTCGGTCGCGTCCGACGACATTGCGCCTGAATAATAACGGTGGATTATATTTTTTATTTGATGCGTCTCGGTTTGTATCTGTTACATTGTATCTGTCGCATTTGGTATAAATGTCTTTGTTCATTTTATCGTAAGTAACCGCTCACGGTCGATAGCGGGGTGGCGACCCAGGTGGGCGCATTTCCTGGCAACCCGTCCTGGACGCACTCTGACACCGTGCGGCGGACGCCGCGCCACGCACTATCGAAGGCGTCGGAGTCGTCGAAGGCGTCGAAGGCGGACATGGGAGGGGATATTTCGAACGGGGAAGGGCACGGGGTGGGGGTCACGCCGGGAGACAAGGCACCTGTGGGTGTTGCCACCGCCACTGAAGAAGCCACAGACTAGGAACGAACGTTCTTTGCATCGTATGTGCGTGTGTGCGTCCGTGCGTGCGTCCAACCGCCGTCGTAGTAGTAAAAAGAAGAGGTGTAATAGCGAACACGGTGGTCCTGCGGTGGACCTACTGGACGACAGCGGCGTGTGCGCGGCAGCGAGGGGCTGCGGGATCGCTTGTGGCGGTGGCGTCGTTCTTGCACTGGCGCACGTGGCGACTCCCGGGGCCGTACTTCACTTGCACGAGGCAACGGCGCTTGGGTGCGGGGGGCGGTGGCACGGGCTCCTCCTCCGGAATCGTATCGTCGGGCTCGCCGTCGGGATCGGTGTGGGCGGCTTCCGGTGCGGGTGCG
>Ga0163154_10010132_pt1 | contig 10584 bp, 10 predicted proteins | sample OliLakLV19MP9P1_FD_148649 | JGI IMG/M metagenome (GOLD analysis project Ga0163154, IMG submission 148649) | Freshwater microbial mat bacterial communities from Lake Vanda, McMurdo Dry Valleys, Antarctica - Oligotrophic Lake LV.19.MP9.P1 | ecosystem: Environmental > Aquatic > Freshwater > Lake >...
CTGATATTATTAGGCATTATCAGTATAACATATCAAAAATATGAAAATAAATAAGCTTAGATTTAATAAAAAGAGCAGGGTAATAGATAGTGGATTTACTTTGATCGAAGTGTTAGTGGTGATAGGTATCATTGCTATTTTAGCTACAATTGTTTTAGTTGCAGTCAATCCAGCACGTCAATTCAAATTAGCTCGTGATTCACAAAGAACAAGTAATGTTAATACTTTACTCAATGCTATTCACCAAAACATAGCTGAACACAAAGGAGTTTTGGTCTGTGGGGGTGTTGTAAAAGAAATACCGACCACTCCACGAATTGTAAAATCTGCCTCTATAGCACCAGACAATGAGGGTGATATTGCAAATTGCTTAGTACCTGATTATGTCTCTTCTTTACCATTTGATCCATCGATAATAGGTTCACGTTTTATTGATTCGACTGATTATAATACGGGTTATGAAATATTCCGTGATAGCAACAATAGAATAACCGCTAGTTCAACAGGAGAATTAACTGCCACAATCTCTGTTACAAGATGATAGTATCCTCCCAAAGATAGGTATTGTTAACTGTATATTAACTAACTTGCCATAGACTTCAATTACCCTTATCATTTAGTAATGTCCATAAATAAAAATTTGGTTTTACTTTGGATTTTATGTTCGGTTTTTATTGTTCTAGCTATCGCTTACAAGTTAGATCAAGCCGAAGATAAACCTAAAATTATTTCTGTAGTAGAGAATGTTGCTCAAGAAGTTATTGAAGCAAGTCCTGTTTTCTACGAAATTAACGAAGAAAAGGAAAGTGATGAAAATCCCAAAAGTACTCCTACAGTTAAAACTTCCCCAATTTCTGCAAAATCATACTTGGTTGGCAATGTAAAAACTGGTGAAATTTACATAATGAAAAATTCAAGAATTGTTTTACCTGTAGCTTCAATGTCAAAGTTAATTACTGCAATTCAATCAATTGATCAATTCACTGTATCAGGAACAACTACTGTTATTACAATTAGCTCAACAACTCCACCTGACTTATTAAGATTTAAAAATGGAGAAATTTTCACTATAAATGAAGCTTTGTATCCATTACTTGTAAATTCATCGAATATAATCGCGGAAACCTTAGCCTCAACGACAGATAGAAATAAATTCATGGACTTAATGTCAAGTTACGCTTGGGAAATTGGTATGCCATCTACTTATTTCGCTGATCCCAGTGGTATAAGTCCGCAAAATGTTTCCTCAGCAAGTGACTTCTTTGCTTTGGCAAAATATCTATACAATCTTAGACCAGATATTCTAACTATTACAAAAACTCCAAAATATGTTCTAGCCACAACAACAGAGCATGAATATCATGAGATAAATAGTACACATCCATTCGTTAATGATCCAAATTTCCTAGGTGGTAAAACAGGTAGGACACTTCAAGCCCGCGACACGATGCTAACAATCTTAAATATAAAAAACAAACCTATAGCTTTTATAGTGTTGGGATCAGAAAATAGGAGAAAAGACACTTTGTACCTAATTTCTGAAGTTAATAAACTTTTGAAATAATCTTAGCTAATCCAAGACTTGATAAGTTTTGCGGTTTCTTCTGGACCTTTTACAGAAATACAATCTACACCAGTAGTCTTGGCAGGGTAATCGTTACCACCATAAAACAAAGCGTCTCCAACAAAAATAATATCAGAAATTGTAAGGTTCAAATGTTGGGCCAATTTCATAATTCCATAAGCTTTATTAACACCTTTTCTTGTAACATCAACCGAAGTTGCTCCTCCAACTCGAACATCAAATTCTGATATCTTCTTTCTTAGCATATCTGCTATCTTTTCACGTTTATTTCTACTAGGATCCCAAGCATATTTCAATTCTACTGGAGCTTTTTGACCAAGAGCAGAAAAAGTTATTTGTGAACCTCTATCCTCTACCATTTCTCCATAAAGAATCGAAGGTTTTTCATAAGCAGAACTGTTAATTACAGCATCGAGTGCTGCTAGAATTTTTTCTTTTTCTTTTTGAGTCAAATCTTCAGCATATTCCTCGTTCCAATGTCCTTTCCAAATATATAATCTCGTACCGGATGTTGGTAATAAATATAAATTAGTAAAATTTCCTGTTCCAACAGGAAGTTTGCTTACAAGTTGAGTCAAAAATTGTGGGTAGCCACCTCCAGAAATTACCGCCACTTTTCTATTTATTAGTAATTTACAAACTAGATCTGCCATCTCTAGCTCAATGGCTGATTTACTTTTAGTTAACGTTCCATCTAGATCAAATATTACAAGTTTTTTGTTAAATTTAGACATTTTTCAAAATAAAATCCTGTTAAATCTCCAACATTTTTAGAAGAGTAGATATTTTGACTGAAGCTACCCCCGTAACTAGATCTGCTGCACCGTAATAAATAAAGACTTCGGATTTCTTTACTATCAAACCACAAGGGAAGACCACGTTTGAAACGATACCTTTTCTCTCATATTCCGCTTCGGGCTGGAACAATGGTATAGCTGTCCTAGCCAAAACAATTGTTGGATCTTCTAGATCGAGGAGAACTGCTCCAACACGATACGTAGTACTCCAAGAGACTCCGTGGTAAAGAAGTAACCATCCTGCTTTAGTCTTTATTGGTGGTGTAGAAATCCCAACTTTGCCACCATCCCACATTCCTCTTCGAGGAGAAACAATCTCAACACATTGAGTGATCTTTTCTTTGTTAAAATCCAAACTTGAGACAAAATCTACACAGATACTTTCATTAACTCTATGGAAAATCATATATCCACCCCTAATTTTTTCTGGCAAAATACTTGAGTCCTTATTTGCAATACTTGGTGGTGTGATAACGTTTGGACTCGTCCATCCAGCCCACCTTCGTTTGAGAAAATCATTTACAGAGATTGAACTTACAACAACTCTTGGAGTTGAACCATCATAACCTGTATAAGTCATATAAAGACGTTTATCTATCTCTACAATCCTAGGATCTTCACAACCCATTCTTTCGAAATCAGCTCTAGGAAAATAAATCGGTTTGTCTAGGCGTTCATCTATAGACAAGCCGTCAGAGGACATAGCGTAACCGATAGTTGATATATTGTCAGCTCCAACCGCTCGATAAAGAATATGAATCTTACCACCCAACTCTATAGCAGCAGGGTTCAGTGTACCTTTTTGTTCCCAAAGAAAACCTGGCCTAGGAGAGATTATCGGATTTCCTGGATAACGTTTGACATGATCTTTGTTTCCGTCAACAATACTTTTCAAAAGATTGTCCAATGGAATAGTTGCCATAGCACAATGAGTATCAGCGCCACCATAATAAATTTCAAGATGATTTTTGTTTATCAAAGCACCTGAAGGGAAGATGATGTGTGCTACTTGACCAACTTCTTCATAATAAGTTTCGGGTGCCATGAAAGGGCCTTTTGTTCTACCAATTATATTTCTAGGATTACTCTCGTCTAATAGTAAAACTTCGGTACCAAAAACCTGATCTTGTCTACCGTATCTCTGGATATGAGAATATACAATAAGCCAACCTTTGTCAGTTTTTATAGGTGGAGCCCCCAATTCAACCTGATCATCCGGCAAGCGACGAATATGGAGTTTGTGAGCATCAACATTTTTGTACCAATTATTCCAAAATTCTACCGACCAAAGGTCTTCTGGTTTATCAAACTCTACGTAGCAAATATCTGAAGGTTTAATATCTGTATTGATAGTAAGAAGCGCCGCCATCTTGCCATTAATCTTTTCTGGAAAAAGAGCCATAGCTTTTGCATTGAATGGAGTAACTAAATGTTTTTCGGTAATTGTTTGCAGATCTTTACTCAAAGCAACGGCCACTCTTATCGTATCAGCAGAAAATGGATATCCACCCAAAGCAGTATAAAAAATATAGTAAGTATCTCCGAGTTTTGTAACTCGAGGATCTTCACAACCATAATAATCAAATTCTCTGTCTGGAGAAATCAGAACTTTCCTATCTTCGAAATGGTATCCGTCAGTCGAAACACCTCTACCTATGACTGAAGTTTGCAAATGTGGATCGCGTAGTAAATCTCGTTCAGACATTGCTCGATACAACATAACTTTTTTCTTATTCACCATGATCGGACAGCCGTTGAAAGTTGCGGCCGCTTCCCATGGATGTTCTTTTACTGGTGAGAGTAATGGATTGTGTTCAGATCTAGTTAGTGTAAACATATATTTTTAATTTATTTTTCCATAATTAACCATCCACTCAAGAAGACTTTTTATTGGTGTTTGAGCTATGCAAACATGCTTGTCGCCACCTCCATAATAAACAGTCAAATTTTCTCCCATGATAACTGCCCCAGAAGCATATACCACCCCAGGTTTACCATCATTTTCATAATACGCATCAGGTTCTAATATCGGTTGAGGAGATCGGTATAAAATCTTGGTAGGATCATATAGATCTAAGATCATTGCTCCAATCTTGTATTTATCTGGTTGATGATTGTCCTGAGCGTGATATAGCAGTAACCATCCTATATCAGTCTTGATCGGTGGTGGACCAGCACCGCGAACACGATTGTCCCAAAAATCTTTTCGTCCTGGTTGAGGACCATGCAAACGAGGACTATTTATATTAGAAGTTATAGCATTCAAACTATCAACATATTCAATCTGAATGTTAGGTACAATACTGTGTAATATTGCAAATCTACCATTTATCCTTTCTGGAAAGATAACCCAATTCTTTGCGGTTTGTCCCGGAGGAGAGATCAATACTGGTTTTTTCCAATTCCAATGACCTTTTTTCAAATCGTCCATAAGAATAGATGTGAGAGCAATTCTTACAGAATGCCAACCTTCAAAAGCAACATAAGTCATATAAACTCTACCGTCCACAACAATAGCTCTGGGATCTTCTGAACCACCCCATCCACCACCAGAAGTATAGAATTCTGGACAATAACGAGTCGGGCCAGTAGCTTTTTGGGGATCGGTCATACCGTAACCTGGCAATGGTTCATAAACAGGGTACATTGACCGATTACCAAAATAATACCCATCCTCACTAGAAGCGTGGCCAATCCTGGATATACCATCTGCTCCAATTGCACGATAAAGCAAGTGAACTTTTCCATCATCATCTTTTATTGCTGCGGGATTGAATGTTCCACCATGTTCCCATTGGCGAATCTGTTGAGGTGAGAGTACTGGGTTTAAATTGTGACGATCGAGTTTGTAATGTGGTTTTTTATCAATACTTTTCTTATTGAAAATAATTACGCGTGAAATTGCAATAGCAATAAACACGAGACAAAGTGATATTAATATTAGAACTGTAATAATGGGTATGTACATTTTACAAAAACCTAAACTAAGCGCGTCCGTATCTATCTTCTAATCTGACTATATCTTTTTCATCAAAATCACCGTAGGCGAGTTCGATCAATGTCAATTTTTCTGTTCCACCTTTGAAACGGTGTTTGATTTCTCTGGGGATAAAACAACTTGATCCAGACTCAAGTCTAATCTCTTTGTCATCTATGATCGCATAACCATTTCCAGATAATATGTACCAATATTCATCTCTATTGTGATGGTATTGCAAACTATTAACCTCACCGGGATTGACGGTAATAAGTTTTACCATGGAAGGTTTTTCCTTGGTTAACCACACTTCATCTCCCCATGGTCTTTTATCGTAGAAAGGTTTAAAAATATCTTTTTCCATTAATAAGACAATTATACTACTTAAAGTCGTAATACTGTACACAACATGTGAATAACTATGTAAATTTTGCGCTTTTTCTCATTTATGTAATAATAGCAAAATAATGAATATAGAAAATAAGAAGTTAATTAATATACTTTATGGTTTGCCAATCATTATTCTGGTTTTATTTATTGGAATTTATATTGGCGAAAAGAATGAATCCGCTTCGGTTATCCCAACAAGTTCAAGTATAGATTTTGTTCAAATTTCACAGTCTGAACAATTTCAATCTTTTTGGAAAGTCTGGAAAGTTTTAGATGAAAAATTTGTTCGTGTGGCAAGTACTACAACAGAACAAAAGATTTACGGTGCAATCCAAGGTTTAACAGCTTCTTATGGTGACCCTTACACAGTATTCTTTCCCCCAGTCGAATCCAAGATGTTCAAAGAAGACATAGCTGGTGATTTCGGAGGAGTGGGTATGGAAATTGGTGTAAAAAACAAACAACTCCAAGTCATAGCACCACTAAAAGACAGTCCAGCCGAAAAAGCTGGAGTCAAAACAGGTGATTATATAATATCCATAAACGGCACATCGACATCAGATATGAGTACCGATCAAGCGGTTAAATTAATCCGTGGACCAAAGGGAACTGAAGTAAAAATATCACTCTTACCTGTAGGGACTACTAAACCTGTTACAAAGATAATTATAAGAGACATAATTAAAATACCAACTATCGATATTACTACCAAACCAGGAGGTATTACTGTAATCTCTCTTTACAGCTTCAGTGCTAATTCTCCTGAACTCTTTCGAAATGCCTTACGTGAATTTATAGTTTCAGGCAATCATAAGCTAATATTAGACTTACGTAGAAATCCAGGTGGCTATCTAGATGCCGCTTGGGATATGGCTTCTTGGTTCCTTCCAGCAGGGAAGACTATAGTTATTGAAGATTTTGGTCCAAACAGCAAACAAGATATTTTCAGAAGTAAAGGCTACAACATCTTTAATGATAACCTCCAAATGCTCATATTGGTGGACGGTGGTTCGGCTTCTGCCTCTGAAATATTAGCTGGAGCTCTCAAGGAACAAGGAATCGCAAAATTAGTCGGCACCAAAACATTTGGTAAAGGTTCAGTTCAAGAACTTGTAAATATCACCAGTGACACTTCTCTCAAAGTTACGATTGCAAGTTGGCTTACACCAAATGGTCACAATCTTTCCCACGATGGTTTGGAACCAGATTATAATGTTCCAATAACTGAAAAAGACGCAGCTGCAAAGATTGACAGCCAAATGAATAAAGCTATAGAATTATTAACAGCCAGACCATAATAAAAATAATATGAAAGTAATACTACAAAAAGATATAGCTAAACTAGGGAAGAAATATGATGTAAGAGAGGTTAGTAGTGGCCATGCTCTAAACCTGCTCATTCCACAAGGTCTCGCAATCCCTGCAACGGCAGATGCGGTGAAAAGGACTGTAACTAAAAGAACCAAGTCAGAAGGTGAAAGAAAGATCCATGAAGATTTACTAATAAAAAATATAAAAGATTTGGAGGACGTAACACTCACTATTTCTGGCAAAGCTAATGAAAAAGGACACTTATTTGCAGGTATCCACAAAGAAACTATAGTTTCAGAATTACTTAAACAGACACAGTTACAGATTGACCCATCGTTTATTAAGATGGAGCAACCAATCAAAGAAGTTGGGGAACATATTGTAGAAGTTAATGGACACTCCTTCGTTCCTGGTGGAGCTATGGAGGGCAAGGGAGAAAAAACAGCTAAGTTTAAAATAGTAGTTGTAGCAATCTAGTCAGATGAAGTATTAAAGTTGATATTTTGCAATTATGAAACAAAAAACCTCATTTAAATAAGTGAGGTTTTTTATTTGTATCTATTTAAATTTTTTATTAGATCACGTGAACAATCTTCTTTCTATCGATATCGTTATTGAAACTTGTTTTGCGTTTTGAACCAAAACTAACTTTACCTTCTTTCAAAGCAAAAAGAGTATCGTCTTTGCCTATGCCGACATTGTTACCAGGTAAGACTGTTGTACCACGTTGACGAACAATAATCTGACCAACCTTGATCATTTGTCCATGGTTAATCTTGACCCCCAAATGTTGTGGATTTGAATCGCGACCGTTTTTTGTTGTTCCCGCGGCTTTTTTATGGGCCATATAATTTTGTTAAAGTTTAAAAGTTACTTGTCTCGAGCGAGGTCGAGAGAAAAATACTGCGAAATTACAGTTCCCAAAGCTTAGCATGGCCGTATATTTTATGCAAATGGATAATATGGCTAGGAATAAGGGTATTTTGTATGTATAATATGGCTTTGTTGAGCCGTATTATGGCGTCATTGGCCTTGACAACAAGGCTTGCAAATGCTAGACTGTGTGTACAAGTGAGCTAGTGGTCAACATGACTATAAAGCTCATTTTTAATTTATGACAGAATTTACAACGGGTGTTTTGTTTCTAATGTCTTCTCTTTATGGCTCAGGACAAACGAATGCTCATGTTGCAAACATTGCAAACGCTAGTACAGAACCTAAACAGGTGATATCAGAAAATCTAAAAGATATCGAGATCTTCACAACCAACAATCCTGTAGTGATGGAAAAGTATCTAAGACAGGTTTTCTCAGATGATCCCATTCTTGTAGAGATTGCTCGCTGTGAATCTAACTTCAAGCAATATAATAAGGATGGAATAGTTATTCGAGGACGTGTCGATAGAGCTGACATCGGCGTGATGCAAATCAACGAACGTTATCATGACGAGACAGCCAAAAAGCTTGGCCTCGACATCCACACTATTACTGGTAACATAGCCTATGCCAAGTACCTCTATGAAAAAGAGGGAACCAAACCTTGGTCAGCTTCAAAGCCATGTTGGTCAGTTGGTAACAGTGTTGCTAAGAATTAATTAAAATCTAATAGAAACACCAAGCCCCCGATCTCTCGGGGGCTTGGTGTTTCTTGGGGTAATGAATAACTCTATACGCACCATGCACTCGAGACCATCAGGGCAGAAATGTATTGACTCAAAGAGTAGTCTTCGACTACAATGGTCTTAACAGACCTAAACGGCATCCTAAATGGGTGCCGTTTGCTTTATCTAAAATTGTTATAAATTTTGGTATGTTTATACTTAGGGAGTTGGTACTTTAAAAATAAAATATCTAGCCAGGAAATCGGGTGTTAACAAATTCCGATATTAAAATAGTAGTTAAGAGTAGGGAATGGATTTTATAGGCGCTTTAGGGCGCTTAGTCATTTAAGACACCATGTCGCACAATATATGTTTTATACACAACAGGTCTAAACTTTGTTTGTTATATACCTTAACCCTGGTTCCCAGATATATGGCAAAAAGATTTTATTGAACAAATACAAAGCCGGAGCCTTTAGGTAGTCTAACCAGATGGTCAACACTACACCTTTTATTAGCGCCCAGTTATCGATAAAGGTCGGTGAGTTGATTATGGACCTTAGGTTAAGACCTAAATAAGCCAGAAGTATCAGTAGACCAACAATTAGAATAATAAATTTTACAAGTCCCCTATTATAATAAATTTTTTTAGAATTTTTCATTTTTTAATTTTAACAAAATTTGACTAAAGATACGATGCTGGATCGAGAGTTTTTCCAACCGGAATTACCGAATTGACACATTTGACCACAGTAGGAAACTGTGACCTAGTAAGTTTAAGGACTTTTAGCCCCTGAGAAGCAAAAACTCCAAAATGTAGATGAGGTCCAGTTGCCGCACCAGTACTACCACTATAAGCAATAGTCTCACCGACGTCGACACTTTGTCCGACAACTACTGAAGGTAATGATAAGTGAGCGTACAGGGTAGAGACACCATTGTCATGTTTGACCAAAACCCATTTACCATAAGATTTACAACCGCGAATAAGGTCTGTATTCCCTACTCCTGTTATAGTGCCTGCTCTAGCAGATTTTACCGGAGTACCGATAGGGGCACGGAAATCCATACCATTGTGACTGCCAGTTGAGTAGTATTGTCGATTTGATAATGAAAAATCTGTCATACCATAACGCTGAGTGACATAGATATTATCTAGAGGATATGAGAGGACGCCGGTTCCCATTTTTGGTAAAAGCTTTGGATCGATCAAAATTTTGAGCTGAGCTTCATAACTGTTAATTTCTCTTTCAAAAGCAAGTGCTTCTTCTTTTTTTGTTGCCAATAGACTTTTATATGAAGATTCACTTTGATTAGTTTCTTTCAATATACTAGCCTGTTCATTTGTTGTTGATACAACCAGAGCTCTTTCATTATTAAGTTGATTGTTGAGTTTCAAAAGATCAGCCTTAGCTTTTTCACTAGATTTTTTATTTGTAACAAGACTAGCTTTATCTTGACTCAATTTATCTATTTTGCCATACAAACCCTGTTGCAAAGAACTTAACTCTTGAACTGAACCGAATGAATCAGAGATCGACTTGCTGCCCAAAACCAAAGCAGGTAAAGACTGTGCTCCAATTTCATTTATAGTAGCAAAAGCTTTTACAATAACTCTGCGACTATCATTTATATCACCTTCTTTACCACTAATCTGTAAATCTAATTTTTGGATATCATAATTTTTTGCAGTAATTTTGTCTTGAGTTAAAGTAATATTTTTTTCTAATTTTTGCTTGGTTAATTGCAGTGTTTTTAATGTTGATTGCAAAGATGATGATTGAGATGAGAGAGTATTTATTTGTTTTTGATAACTAGCAATCTCTTTCTCTAAAATAGCAATATCTGAATTTCTTTTATCAATTTTAATTTTTATCTCATCAGATGTTTCGGCAAATACAACAGGCACACCTAACTGTAGATA
>Ga0163154_10010134_pt1 | contig 10584 bp, 5 predicted proteins | sample OliLakLV19MP9P1_FD_148649 | JGI IMG/M metagenome (GOLD analysis project Ga0163154, IMG submission 148649) | Freshwater microbial mat bacterial communities from Lake Vanda, McMurdo Dry Valleys, Antarctica - Oligotrophic Lake LV.19.MP9.P1 | ecosystem: Environmental > Aquatic > Freshwater > Lake >...
GGGATAGGTTAAATTATAAAACAATATGAGAAAATCAAAATTTAATTATAATTAAGATATTGTTGTCAATCAAAGAATTATTTTGTTTTTTGGAAGAAAGAAGTGCTCAGATCACCCTTAACCAACCGATACCACTCAACCTGTTTTTTTGGATCTTCGAGCCAAGTAAGTGGTGCAACCAGATCTTGAGATTGGTGCATTTGTAATGCTCGGAGTTTTGCTTCTTTGTCAAGGATTTTGACGGTGTGAGTTGGTTGTAAAACAGGGAAGTCGTAGAGCCACTTGTCAGAGTTTTGCATCAAAATCAAAGAGTGCAACAGAGCAGTTGGACGATGCTCAGTCCGTGCAAATGCTCGCGTCACCGCAATCGAAACAGCAACATGATCTAAGTGAAAGTACCACCCTGTATGATCAAAAGTTATGACATAATCAGGTTGGTATTTTTCAATTAACTCCACAGCTTTTAATTCTAAAGCTCCCCAAGTATCTTGATTATTAATTCCGCCATCTTCAAACTCCAAAATCACATTTTCACTGACTCCTAAACAATTACAAGCATTATCAAACTCTTGCTTTCTTAGAACAGTCAAAGACCCACATTTTTTAAAATTCTCTTGAGCTATATCCATTACTTGGCCAGCTTGACCAGCGGTAGCACTAATGACAACAACTTTTTCTCCGGCATCACTTAATTGTTTAATAGTTGCTCCACAAGCAACTGTTTCATCATCAGGGTGAGCAAAAAAGAAAAGCCAGGTGTTCATGTCTATTTTCCTTTTTTCCACTCAGCATTGAGTAGTAACGGCGCAAAAACATCATCTTCAGGCTCTATTAACAGCGCTTCACGCTCATCTCCAGAAGGAGCCGTCGGTTGAAATTGGACGCTTTCACTCAGTTCTGTGATAACTGCTACTGGTTGAGCTTCATTTGATTCACCCATCAAGAAAACTGCGGACACCGCCAAAGCTTCAGCAACATTTACTTGAGTCATCTGCATTTCATAGCCAAACAAATCTTTTTCGCCAATTTTATTATCCAAAGCTTTAAATCCACAGTGAGCCAGACATGTTCCCATCACTCCCCATTTCAAGGGAATGGTTCGACTGTCAGTGATGATAATTCCCAACTCTGTAACACCAAATTTAATTCGTAAATAATTCCAAATTTTCTCTGCCGATCCATAAGAATTTTTTGGCAACAAAACATAATAACCATCAGCATTTGATTCATCAACTCCACCATTTACCGCTAAAATAGAATCTTTTATTGTCAGCATCACTCCATATTTAGAAGAAGATGGATCGACATATAAATCAGAGTCATCACGAACAATTTGTTGTTTTTCCTCTCGATTGCCAATTTTTTTCTCAACCACATTTCCTTCACACAAAGCAACTACTTTACTGGTAATCGCAATCACAGTTTTTTCTGACAGCTGAGGGATAGCTCGATCTAATATCTCAAAGAGATTATCTTGCGCGTGCACGATATCCGTTTTAATTGGTGTAACTTTCATAACTATGATTGTACTATTTTTATCTATAAAGTCAGTTGCAAATTATAAAGACATTACTTCAACAATACCTTCCAAGAGAGCAATACCTTGTTCGCTTCCTGGATGATCATTTTTTTTCTTCAATACATTAATGATTTGAGAAAAACTGTGGATTAACCGATCTCTATTTTCTTCACTGGCCACTCGGCGTCCAAAAAAGTTTTTAAAGGAAGAGATCATAAATATTGAAATTTTTTCTTGGCGAACTTTTGTTAGATGAGTATTTGACATCATACTAATAAAGTCATCAAGTTTCTTCATTTTTGCGTCAGTATTAATTGTTGACTCATCAGTGGTTATATTTCTTAAAAAAGTATCAGCAACTCTGGAGATGTGTTCCTGATCTGGAGAAAAAGTGCCACCTTCTTTAGTAAAATCTTGCCATTTGACTCCGAGGTCCGGTTTCTCTATATACTCAGGATCTAATTCCATTTTACCAATTACCGTCATAGTCAAAATATAGATTGCGCGTAATTGCTTCCCATTCATTAATTTTAATTGCTCCTGAAACTGCTTTATTTTTTCTGGGTGTTTATTGAGTTGATCTTTTCTTTTATGTTCTATAGCTCCGCCGGCGGCGCCAGCTACGGCTATCACTCCCAATAAAGTTCCCAAGCCATACGTGAGCATTTGATTTTGCTGTGCTTCACGTCTCTCTTGGTCAAAAAAATTCTGATTTGCATCCGGCGTTTGAGTGTATTCACCGCCAAAGGGCAAAGTAGCTTCAAACAATTGAGGTATGGAGTCGTCATTTTCCCTGTAAATAAGGAGCATGTGGTTTTGATGTTTGTAACCACCATAAATAGTGTCACCATCTTGAACTTTAACTGTTATAGGAACAACATCAAGATTCACTTCTCTGGCCATCAAAAATATGGCATATGAGAACATGTTGCAAGTCCATTTATTATTTTTAAGACTCCCGTCAGGGTTATTTGCAAATAAAGCGGCCAGTTCTTGTTCGTGATTAGGCGCTCCACTGTCATATTTTTGTGCTCCGTATTCAATTCCTAGATCACTCAGTGATTGTTTCATAAAGCTAAGGATATCAAAAGTTGTGCCACCTTGATCTTTAAGCTGGTTGGCTTTATTAATGATACCCGCAACTTCAGGAATTCTCATCACTTCTTCATCTGGCATTAAATCAAGATGCGGAGCTAAAAAGTCTGGAAGAGTAGGAGTTTCATCTTTTTGGTAAATGACTCCAATTTTACCGCTGTCTGTTGTCTCAACTTTAAATTGAAGCCCACTACTATATGTAGCTCTGATAGTGTTGCCATTGTTTAGTACTCCAATTGGTTTATAACCATAAGGAACTTGAAAAATTTGATCATCTTTTTCTTCTAGGTTAATTCGAACAATATTACCTTTTTGGACCTCTTGTTGAGTTATTTTTTCTAGTTGATCAGTACTAGATACTTCAGTCTGCGGTATTAGTTCTAAATGCCAACTAGAATTACTGCAATTGATACCTATAAATAATGGATGAGCCTCGCAAGCATTTTCAGTCCATACTGTTCTTTCGTTTACCCCAAAAGCCACAAATGTGGGATCAACTGCTTCAGGAAAATTAGCCTCATTCCCAATTTTAACTTCTGTGGACTCTCCATCAGTCCCACTCAAAGCATGATAAGCTAGGCTGGAAATAATATTATTTCGAGGTAAAATTTCTTGTATATATGGAGAAGCAGTTGCTAGAGTCAAACCACACAATCCAACCAATGAACACCACTTATTCCAGACTTTTTTGCGCTGATATTTTTGCTTCACAGCCATAACTTCTGCATCTTTACTTAAAACAGAATCGAGTGCCTGAGACCTAACTTCCTGGCCAAGCTCTATATTTTTATTCTTATCGAGTGACGTCATCTCAATGTTAATAAATGTTAAGCACGAATATATAATTAGCAAAAACCAAAATAGAGATGAAGGAGTACTCTCTCTAATTTTAATTACATCTGATGTCAGACAAATGGTAGCTACCAATCCTATTACAATTGGGAATACGTTTGGCGATACTTTTTCATTAGTTTTTATATAGTCAAATGTTTGATTAAGTGTATATAGTCCACCAAGCATTTTTGCCACTGCATCAATCTTTTTTTGTATTTTTTCTTTACCAAGAGGTGATTGCTCAGAAATAAAGCCGGTCTCAGGTATAGTTTCTGCTAAGAATTGTTGTGAATGAATTTTGGCTTTGACATAATCTTCATCAGAGAACTGCCTCATTACCGTTTGTACATCTGCTTGTCTTGGTTTAATTCCTTCATTGGTATCAATAATTTGCTGAACTGTGGGTAAAATACTTTTTTCTATAGCTTGAAGTAATTGCGGTTGCAGACTTTCGAATGCAGAAGATTTTAATTGAAATAAATAATATAAAAATAATAATTGTACTTCTGACTGCTCAGAGAAGAAGTTTGGCAACAATAACTTTTGCAACATCAGTTTACCACCTACAAAGGCATTATAGCTAGCTTCTAGTGAACCTGCTTGGTTGTGAGGGTCAGCAGCAATCATCTTTAAGGCCGCACCCACAAACTCTCTTGATACTAAGCTACTTAAAATCTGTGGTGAGACTAAATCCTGATCGATAGCAAACTTTTTCACCATTTCTGTTAGATGATTACTGAAACGAGTCTCAGTACTCCGATGATTTACCTGTAAAAGTGCTGATTGAATTGGAGACAATTCTTGACCTTTACCAGTTTTTTCATTAATGCCAGGAGTCATTAGTTGTCGTACATCAGCTCCAGCCTTTTTTTTTGCAGCTAAAGTTGCCCCACGGCTGAGTGGTACGGCTGTTCCTTCTAAACTGCCTAAAGTAGTTAAGTTTGGCGTTGTAAATTGCCACATCCTGACCAGCTCTTGTAACTGCTCATGTCGGACAAAAGATATCTCCTCCTCATTAACTGGTTCTGGGCGCTCGGCATTCAAAATATAATTGATAATGGGAAATCGTCTATAACTTTCATCTACCTCACCAGTATCAGGATCTATAAACCTACTAAGAATTTCTTCTAAGCCTTGAATATTTTTTCTGCCTTGCCGTTCTTTTGGCTCAAAAATACCAAAGGCAGCTCCTTGAATTGCCAGACTAAGCATTGAAGTAGTGTTAGCGCGAGTTTTTTTGGAATAGTTTAGCGATAACTGACAGCACAAAAAACCAAAGGCAGACATATTTCTTTCAGAGATGTAGGTCTCTGGCATGTCATTAATCGTTGCATTCAATTTATTTGGAGGAGTAATTTGAGCTTTACTTGCCAAAAATGGTATGTGATAAGCAGAAGCAAAATAAGTTGTATCTAAAAAATTGCTAATGTAATAAGGGTTTTTTTGTGTTATTTCTAAAAAAGCCTTTTTTGCACCATCAAGTGGTGAACTACCCATTAAACTCATTACTTCATCAGAAAATAAGGCATTATACCGTGCATTATCTTCAAACTGAGTATCAAGCACCATGGCAACATTGATAAATAATTCAATAAATTTGTCTAAACGTTTGTTTTCAGGTAGCGCTTGGATTTCAGCTACTATTCTGTCTTTATGCCGAGCAAGATGGTTATTAATCACTTCAGGATCATCAGGAAAAATATCGCGTTCTTTAGAAGGTTTTTTTTCAACAGCTGGAATAGCTTGACTAGGTTGAGCTGCATCTGGAGATGTGAATGAAAGCCTTTTAATTTTAGTTCCTAATTCAAGCATACAAACTAGTGTAACAGTTCGGTAATTAAGAGTCATCTACAGATCAGACAAGAGCTAGAGCGTGTATAATAGACGCATGGATTTTAAACTCAAATCAACTTTCCAGCCAATGGGAGATCAACCTCGAGCGATTGAGGAATTAACTACATCGGTTCAAGCAGGTCAGGATCATCAAGTTTTGCTCGGTGTTACTGGCTCTGGCAAGACCTTTACCATGGCGAATGTCATTCAAAATACTCAATTGCCAACTTTAATTATTGCACACAATAAGACTTTGGCTGCTCAGTTGTATCAAGAATTTCGCGACTTTTTTCCTGATAATGCCGTCAGTTACTTTGTCTCTTATTACGACTACTATCAGCCTGAAGCTTATATTCCTAGTACAGACACCTACATTGAGAAAGAAGCAACTATTAATGATGAGATTGATAAGCTACGGCTCGCCACCACTGCCAACTTATTAACCCGCAAAGATTGCATAGTCGTCGCATCTGTCTCATGTATTTATAACTTAGGCTCGCCAGTCGAATACGGTCGCAACATCTTAACGCTAATGGAAGGTGAATTAATTGATCGTGAAGTTTTATTACAACGACTCAGTGCTTTACAGTACGAACGGAGCACAGCTGAATTAAGTCGTGGAACTTATCGAATTCGTGGAGACGCAATTCAAATTTGGCCAGCTTACCAAGACCAAGGTTTGCGGATTGATACTTTAGAAAATCAAATTCAAACAATTAATTGGATTGACCCAATTAGCGGCACTGCTATTCCTAGTCCAGCTCGACAGTTAACTACAGAAGATGCAAATACTACGGTAGCTAGTCGCTCTAAAAAAGTTACTTTATATCCAGCCAAACATTATGTAGTTGATATTAATTCCCAAGCAGATGCACTAGAAAAAATAAAATTTGATTTAGATAAACGAGTCGCATTTTTACAAGAAGTGGGAAAACCTTTAGAAGCCCATCGTCTTCAACAAAAAGTAAATTACGATTTACAAATGCTCAAAGAATTTGGTTTTACAAATGGTATCGAAAACTACTCAATTTACTTTGACGGGCGTCAAATTGGAGATCCGCCGTATAGCTTACTTGAATACTTTCAGTCTAATGCTCAAGAATTTGCAGGCGGTAAATACCTAACTATAGTTGACGAAAGTCACATTACTTTACCGCAAATCCGTGGCATGTATGCTGGTGACCGAGCTCGTAAAACTACTTTGATTGACTATGGCTTCCGCTTACCAACTGCTCTCGATAACCGTCCATTGCAATATCATGAATTTTTGGAGAAGTCAGAACAAATACTGCACGTTTCTGCTACACCAAATAATGAAGAAATTTCTTACGCTGGTAATAAGGTAGTAGAGCAATTAATTCGGCCGACTGGATTAGTTGATCCCAATATTGAGTTACGTCCAACCGTTGAACAAATTGAGGATTTGATTGCCGAAATTATTATTCGTAAAAACAAAGGCCAGAGAACGCTGGTGACCACATTGACTAAAAAAATGGCCGAAGCTCTGACCGAGTATTTAAATGATGAGAAAAAAATCGACCAATTAGTTAATCATTTACAACAAAAAGATGATTTTGAGACTGAATATCCTGATGCAGAAAAAACTTTTTGGCAACAAGAAGAACTGCCAATTGATGATATGGAAATTGGCCCAATTGATCGAAAATATTACCATCACTTACAACTACAACAAGGTTTGAAACCAGAAAACACTAGAAATGTGTATCCTAAAGTTGCCTATTTGCACTCTGACATCGAGACTTTAGAAAGATCTGATATTTTAGATGATTTGCGTCGAGGTGTGTATGATGTGGTAATTGGTATTAATTTATTGCGGGAAGGTTTGGACTTACCAGAAGTGACTCTAGTGGCTATTTTAGATGCAGATAAAGAGGGCTTTTTGCGCTCCAGAACATCACTAATTCAAACGATGGGGCGGGCGGCGAGGCACTCCGAGGGACACGTCATTTTGTACGCAGATAAATTAACGGGATCTATGAAGGTTGCGATCGGCGAGACGTTGCGCCGCCGCAACACTCAAATTGCCCACAACCTCGCACAAGGCATTACCCCATTAACAATTTCTAAACCATTCAGAGATAGAATGATTGAAAAATCCGAAGATGATGAAAATGCTTTGTATCGCAAAACTGGAGGCAAATCGCCAGTTAATGAAAAGAAAAAGAAATTAAAAGAACCATTAGTAATTCAACTTTCCAAACGAGAAGCAGTTGACTTACATGCAGTAGATCCCAGCGCTTATACGCCACATGACAAAAAGGTTTTAGCGCAAAAATTAAATCGCAGAATGAAACAGGCAGCCAATGATATGGACTTTGAATTAGCTGCAATTATTCGTGACACAATTGAGAAGTTAAATTAATTATTGAGACAAAATTAACTTTTGTCTACTTAACTAAACTTAAGTCTTTTATCCAGTTCTGACAAAATGTTTTTGCGTCCTGCTGTTCAATCTTCAGTTGGTCATGGTTTTGCACATCAACAAAAGAAGTAACATTTCCCTGACAAATTTTATCGCCGTAAATTGCTAATCTTTGTCCACTATCCAAGACTGCTAAAAAAGCATACGGGGCAGGAATACTTCTTGTACCGTCAGCTTCAGTGATAGTTGAGCTTTTTATAACATTTCGTGCCTTTTCATTAGTCTCATTTTCTTGACAAGTCTTAAAATTGGAAGTCACTAAAATAACTCCTGGATCCTGACCCTGTGGTGCACTTATTAATGTCGATTGTGGATCTTTTGGTGCACACAAACTAGTAAAAGTTACTGTACCTAAGCTAAAGGCAGTGTCACTGCTGTAAACTGCGTTATTTTGCATGACAGTAGCTATCTCGTCTGCAGTTTCTGTATTTAAATGATTGCCATACAGTAAATATGCCCAGTAATAATACTCAGCTTCATCACCAAAGATAGTTACGGTCGTATTAGGGTTTTGCTCCACTGTTAAATCTACATACCGAGCAATTAATCTTTTATCAAAATTTCCCCAGTCTAGACTGATAATTGGATAGCGATACCAATATTGATAGGCAAAGTTTAGGACACTAATCATATACACAGCTACTAACACATATCGCAGCCATTTAAACTGCCATAATGTCACCGCACCCCAAGCAGCTACTGGTAGAATTAATAAATAACTAAACATACTTCGGAGTAAATACCACTCACTGCCACTATTAATTAAGGCGGGCAAACACATCGTTAAGATAGCTCCTACAAATAAAAGACCGCTCGTTCGAGTTTTTTTATTACTTATCACTGCCCCTAAACCGATAGCAAAAAGAATTATCTCAATCCAATAAAAAATGCCGTGTGTCCAGACACTAAATCCACTCACATTTGGCTCAATAGACATTAACAATAAATGTGGATCAAAAACTCCAAGTAATCTATCAAGCATGAAGTAGCCAATTGCAGTCATTTTATTACTGGCTAGATTAAGAAAACTATTATCTAAACTCAGGCGGCGTTCTGTATTCACAATAGCTGATAAGTATTCTTCATCACTAAAAATAATACTAGATAACCTCCCAGCTGCACTTTGTTGAGGTAATAAAAACAAACCATACCAAATTGTCAATACAAGACTAAACGCTAATACAAAAGCCTGTAATTTATGTACTTTTATTTGTTCGATTACATGTGTCAGCTTGATCGATTTTATTTTTTGCAATACGACTAATAAAATCAAAAATAATATCCAGGGAGCTAACAATAATTTAAATCCTTGATATTGGAAAAAGCCAATTAAAAATAAAGGTAAACTCAACATAATACTTTTACTTGTACCTCTGACAAGCAAAGCTCCTGCAGCCACATAAAACCATAAGCTAAAAAAAGCATCGTATGAAATTCGACTCATTTGCCAAAAGAGCGGATTACAACTAACCACAATCCAAACTGCCATGGCCACATCTTTGCGCTTCCAAACCGTCCAAGCAATACTAGCTACCAAGAACGGCAAAGAAATTCCCATCAGTACCGACATCAAATGTGTCGAAATCATAGGATGTTGGGTAAAGAAAAATCCAGGTGTCATAACCTGTGCCGGCCACTCAGCGTACATTGGGTGAGAAGGTTGTAAAGTAAAAAATGATTGACGTTGATCAAGGGTGGTACCTTGAAGAGCAAATGATTTTGCTTGAATAGCGTAGACTAATTCATCATGAGTCAGCGTAGCTGGTATGACAGACAAGGACCATAATCGAGACCATAATAAAAATACTAAAACTATACCTAGACCAATTTTTTGAGTGAGTGAGAAGTGCATAGATTATTACAATACTATTATTATTCTGTACTATTACAGATTATATAGTAAAAGTATAGAGTTTTGAGTAGATTCATATTATGATTGATCCAGTTATTGAGACTCGAAAAATACACGAACAGAGAGTATACTGTCTATTCATCTGTTGGCAGTTTTTCAACTGCTCCAGGCAAAATATTTTAATTATAGATATTTAATTACATAACAATTTATTAAAACATATATGGCAAATCAAGATCGAATTACAATTCAAGGCGCTCGTGAACACAATCTCAAAGACGTCAGTGTTTCAATTCCTAAAAATAAACTAGTAGTTTTCACTGGTTTATCTGGAAGTGGTAAAAGTTCATTAGCCTTTGATACTTTATATGCCGAAGGTCAACGTCGGTATGTTGAATCTTTGAGTTCCTATGCACGCCAATTTCTGGGTATTATGAAAAAACCCGATGTTGATAATATTGAGGGTTTATCACCAGCTATTTCTATTGATCAAAAAACAACTTCTCATAATCCTCGTTCAACTGTGGGGACTATTACTGAAATATATGACTATCTAAGGTTGTTATATGCGCGAGTAGGACATCCACACTGTCCAAATTGTGGTAAAGAAATTAGTACACAATCTATTGATCAGATCATTAACCGTATTATGGATGAAATTAGTAAGCGGATGAATGGTCAGCCAGTCAGATTCATCATTTATTCACCGGTCATTCGTCAGAAAAAAGGCAGCTTTGAAGCTTTATTTGCAAACTTGCTACATAAAGGGTATCAAAAAGCTCGAATTGACCGTAGTATTTATAGTTTAGAGGATGACTTAACCTTAATCAAAACTAATAAACATGATGTAGATGTAGTAATCGACCGAGTTACTGTTACCAAACAGCAATCAAAAGATTCAGATGAATTTCGCAAAATTAGATCAAGAATTACTCAATCTATTGAAGAATCTTTAAAGCTGGCCGATGGACTGGCAATTGTGTCTTTTATTACTGATGACAGCATGAC
>Ga0163154_10010136_pt1 | contig 10584 bp, 9 predicted proteins | sample OliLakLV19MP9P1_FD_148649 | JGI IMG/M metagenome (GOLD analysis project Ga0163154, IMG submission 148649) | Freshwater microbial mat bacterial communities from Lake Vanda, McMurdo Dry Valleys, Antarctica - Oligotrophic Lake LV.19.MP9.P1 | ecosystem: Environmental > Aquatic > Freshwater > Lake >...
AGTATGTATCTAGAAAAGCAATATCCATATTTCCAATATTCATGTTAAACTTGATATTGCATGATTGCGAAAGCAACCCAAAAACTTCCTTACCTATTTCATTCAAGCGAAGAGGGGTCTGGGGAGGGGCGCAAAAAAAATGAAAGGAAGTTTTTGGGTTGCTGGCGAGCGAAGCGAGTCCGAGGAGCGTCACCACGAACTCCAATGCGTACGCAGAAGTACCAAGCCACCACGCGCTCCACGCGTTGCAGGTTAGTCACGTTGTTGAAAGTAGGTTCGAGCTTCGTGTAGTAAATCTGCACCAACTAGCGAGACCTACCGAGAGGGGTTAATACCCCGTTAATCTCGATAAGTCTAGCTAAATAACAAAACCGCTCAGTTGAGCGGTTTTGTTATTACTGTACTGACATTTCCCATTCTCTGAGAGTCCTCTTGATCTCATCCAACTCAGGAATTGTCTTTTCAATCAAATTCCAGAATTTTCTCGAATGATTAAGCTCTTTAAGATGACAAATTTCATGTACGATTACATAGTCTCGTACTGCCTCTGGTAAAAATATAATCTTGTAATTGAAATTAAGATTCTTTTTTACCGAACAACTACCCCACTTTGTCTTCTGATTCTTTATGTTAATTGCTTTATAAGAAAATCCATAGAACTGGTTAAAATATTCAACTCTTTCTTTTGCGATAACAAAAGCATCAGATTTATATTTTCTATAATCATCCTCACTGTAACGGGTAATTGGCTTATTTTTGAATTTAGTAAAATATGAAATCTTATTTTCAATCCATTGCTGTTTCTCACGAAGTAATTTTTCTATCAATCCCGTTTTTACCCCACGAGGTACAGTTACAACCACGCTTGCGTCGCAATAGACAGCTAATCTCATTCTTTTTGCTCTGTCGCTCTCCTTCACAGTGTATCTGATACCTTTGTGAGTTTTTGTTTTCATTAGAACTTTTTAGTTACCACATCAACCAGACGGTTCAGGAATTTCGGAAAATCTTTATTTTCGACCAATCCTCGATAATCACGGAGAATTAATTCTTGTAATGTTTGCTTCACATCTTTTATAAAGACCTCACGCTTGGTTGAGTCTTGCCAGCCTTTATCAAGCACGTCTTCAAGTCGTTCTTTTACTTCTTTTACAAAGTTTCGCAACTGCTCACTGTCCGAAGTAAACTCTTGAGATAAAACAAAGAGGGCGTACTCCTTCAAATCCATACCAAGCTCCTTTGCCTCATCACGTTTAGTTCTAATATCCTTCATGAGCTCCTCGTAACGGCGAATTCTCTCAGCTAAATCAATCTGATTATTTTCAAATTCATCTCGAATTGCTTTCAAGCGTTCGCTGAATTTTACAAAAGCAGGATCATCGTTGATGTCTACAGAAATTTCTTGCTTAAGCATCTTCTCAAGATTGAGCGCCTTTTCTTCGTCATCCATTCCTTTCAAACGTTCGAGTGTATATAAGTCATCCACGCGTAACTCGCGGAAATTTTTGGTGATACCTTCATAGTCGATAATGTCACTCTGTTGAATTAAAAGTCGTACTTTCTCACCATATTCTTCAAGTAAGTAACTATCGTCTTCATTTCTAAACTCCTTAAGATACGCAAGATAAAAACTCGTCAACCACTCAAACTGACGCATGTAGTCCTTTAAGAAAGGGTCTGGTGACAAAAACTCGTAGAGATTTTTCAGCTTGCGATACTTACTCACAAAATGATTTTGCTTGTCCGTATTATCAACAAATATCTTGAAACATCGACGTAGGTTATCCATCGACGGATCTTCGATATTCACTCCAGTAAACAAGCGCGTCACTTCGTCCACGGTCTCATTGAAGCGAGCTTTCACTCGCTCAATATCTACCATCGCGGTATCGACAATAGTCTCATCGAAGTCTAGTGAATCGTAGAGATTTCGAGTAATACCGTAGTAATCGATAACCTTTCCTGCCTCTTTATTCTTGTATACACGATTAGTTCGTGCGATGGCCTGCAAAAGATTATGGTCACGGAGTGGCTTATCAAGGTACATCACCTGCTCGATCGGTGCATCAAAGCCGGTTAGAAGCATGTCGCACACAAGTAGAAAACGAAGCGGTGACTTTGGATCTTTAAATCGCTCAATAAGCTCCTCTCGCTCTTGCTTGCTTGTGTTATATACTTTCAAATCATCGGCGTCACTATTTGGGTCTCCAGGAGAATACACGACAGCCGACCATTCTGGGGGAATAAGATTATCGAGTAATTTTTTGTACATAGCCACAGCCTCACGGTCAATGGCAACTATCTGCGCCTTAAAGCCGTTTGGTTCAACGTACAACTTGTAGTGCTCGACTATATCGCGAGCGACGGCTTCCATACGCTTGGGTAATTTTACCAAAGCTGCTTTGCGACCATACTTTTTAGTAAGCTCTTGCTTTTGTGCATCAGATAAATCTCCAGTAATTATCTCAAATTGTTCATCAAGCTTTGCTTCATCAATAGCAAACTTAGACAAGCGAGCTTCATAGGTAACCGGAATCGTAGCACCATCCTCAATCGCCTCGACGATGGAATAATAATCAAGATACCGCATTCCATCACCCTCATAGTTTCGAAAGGTGTTTGTGTGTGTTTTATCAATTGGCGTTCCTGTAAAGCCAAAGAAGAAAGCGTTCTTAAACGCATCACGCATATTTATACCTGACCTACCTTCATCACCACGATGAGCTTCATCCGAAAGCACAATTACATTCTCATCAAGATTTTCAATATCCTTTCCAAGTTCACTAAACTTTTGAATGGTCGAGATAAAAATACCTCGCTCTGATGACTTAATTTTTTCTTCAAGATCCTTTCGCGAGGTCACTCGAATTACATTTTTCCCGCCACAATTAACAAACGTTTCATAAAGCTGGTCATCAAGGTCGATACGGTCAACCAGCACAAAAACCTTTGGGTTTTTAAGCGCTTTATTAAAGCGAAGTTTCCACGCCGTGAAATACATTGTGAGTGTCTTTCCTGACCCTTGTGTATGCCAAATCAAACCCTGCTTCTTTTCTTTTCCCACCACCCGCTCGACGATTTTATTCGTTGCACGAAGTTGCTGATAGCGAGCGACTTTCTTAACCTTCTGCTCTTTCTCTTTCTCAAACAGAATAAAATTCTGAATAATATCAAGTAGCCGACTCGGTTCAAGCAGAGACTCAAGCGACATTTCCAAATCGCCCCCAAGAGCTTCAGACAGTTCTTTATCTCGCCACTGGAGAAAGTACTGCTTTGGCGAACCAGTGGCACCATAAACAGTTTTGAGCCCGTCAGTGGCAATATTGAAGCAGTTTGGTAAAAAGAGCTTTTTTGCCACCTTTTCATAACGCTTCAACTGGTCAATGGCATTCTCAAACGTTACTCCCTCACTTGCTGTCGGACTCTTTGCTTCTATGTCGACAACTGGTATGCCATTAATAAATAATAGAATGTCGGGACGAATATTTTCAGTCTCACCCTCAAAATAAAATTGATTAGTTACAACAAAATGATTATTCGCTGGAGTATCAAAATCAACAATTTTATAGTCTTGCATCTGACGAGTTTCTGGATTCATCAAATTGATACCGTTGCGGAGCGCTGTAAGAAAACTTTCATTCGTGTCTATCTTACCCACTTCCCGGACGACACTTTTCACCTCATTGTCGGTAATGCCGGGATTGAGCGCACCTACGGCGCGCTCAATAAGCGGCTTCACAATATACTCCGTTTCCAAATCTCGGTACGTCGAAAATATCTCAGGTGCGATATATTCATACCCAAGCTTCTCTTTCAGAAACTTGATGATGTAATTTTCGACTGTGTGCTGTTCGTTGAATTTCATAATTTTATTTCCATTTACCTTCAAGTTTAATACTCACCAACCATCCATTTACTTTATCTATTAATTTTAAGTAGTTTTTATCGGTATTTGCTTCTACTAGAAATAACTCTGCATGTTGTAGCGCCATTGGTAAATTATTTAACTTGAAGTAGTAATTAAACGCTAACCAAAAATGTAGTATGGGCTTATCTTTTACTCTCTGCAGTAAGTTCTGATTAAAATCAACTACTTCTTGAGCAACATCTCTATCTGCACTAAAATTCGCTTTCTTAAGTTTCTCACACTGCTTCAATGCGCTCGGATAATTACCTAGCCAAAAGTACAAAAATGCTTCATTAAACCTCCATGTATTATCGTTACTCACTGATCTGCACTTGCGAAGAAACCCCAAAGATTTCTTTGGATCATTATCTACCACAAAAGCAAAATTTGACTCAAGAATCAAGCCAGAATAACAGTTCGGGTCTAGGTATAAGGCCTTATCAAGAAATTCACGTGTTTTAACTATATCGCTGGATACGAAATAATAACGAGAGAGAATTGAATACTCCTCAGCTAACTGCGAGTTTAACTTTTTTAGTATTGCAATATCTGATGGTAGCTTATTACTCGTTGTTTGTAATTCATTCTTTAAATCCTCATGGAGTCTAGTGGCTAATAAAGGATTTCCAGAAATAAAAGACGCTATTCCAACTACATACTTTACGGACTTAAGGACTACAGAAGCACTAATTGAAAAACCCTGAAACGCAAATTCTTCCTTAAAGTTTACTGATTGTGGCAAAGTTGAAATAAAATCTTTAGCAAGATTATCACTTACTTGTTTTGCAACAGGACGGTGAGCAACAAAACCGTTCAAAAATAAAAAATACTCATCATCTCCGTTTTTCCTTTTCTTTGTCTCACCATAAATATAAATATGGCCTTTGATTTTTGCATGTAGCTTGTTGATTGTACTTAAGGAATTATACTTTGGAACCAGATGGTTTTTAACGACGATTACATCAAAAACATCATGGATCTTAGTATCAGATAAAGTTTTCTTAATGGTATCAATAAAATCTCTTTTTAAATTCTGCTCAACTTCGTTTGAATCAGCGTATACTGCAAGAATAAGTCCTGTTTTATTCTTTTTACATTTATTAACCCAAAAAGTAACAAAAAGCCAATAACATAAAAAAATAATCTCTACACTGACCATTCCATATGCATACCAGAGGAATCGCACCTTATCTTGTGGCAAAAGCGCATAAAACATCAGCAAAAACGTTGCCAATAAAATTGATGACACTAAAAACCCATACCATTTATAGAAATGGTTTTTGATAAAATCTTCACCTTTGTTTAAAAACCATTCCATAATCTAAACTTCCACTCTCTTATTTCCACTCAACAGATCTTGCATCAGGCCTTTCTTGAGTTCGGTTTGCTTGGCTAGTAATTTTCTATTGACTGCAATTTTTTCATCAACAACAGATAAAACAATGACGGTTTTCTTCTGCTCTGAAATTGGAGGCAAGGCCAGCCGAAGCTTTTTTAGAATCGTAAGGTTTAAATGTGATATATGTCCTTGTACTCCGCTTTGTCGCAATTTCTCATATTGACTCTTTAAGTAAAACCATAAATATTCTGAATCAACCTTGCTCCCAGACTCTATTGCTGCTGCGTTTTGTGTTGTGCAAGCCTCAATTTCTAACAGAGCAACTTGACCTCTGGTCTTCCCTTGTCCATACATCGCCATTAAAACTGTTCCGGGCTGATATTTTTTTAATCTATATTTACTTACAGCATCCTCAGATACGTGTACCTCCGTGGAATTAATTCGGTTATTAACTACCTGACCAGTCTTAATGAAAGGTATGTCACCTTGATAATAAGATAATTTGTTGGTTGACGGTGTCGTGCCTGTAGAAAGTTTTGCGACATCTTCCAGGCTCACGACATCCCAACTCTCTGGAATTTCACCAAGTTCGGTCTGCTTAAATTTAGTATGTCCAATACCACGAGTAAATAACTTTTGCATCAAACCCTTCTTAAGTTTTTCGGTTGCTTTAATAACTGATTTTGTTTCTTTTATATCCGCATCCATCGTCTCCAAAATCCCCGCAATTTTTTGCTGTTCTTTTATAGATTCTGGCAGCAGCAATTTTAGTTTCTCAATATAACTCTGATTTATAGATGGTAAGGCCCCTTGAGCAACATGTTGAGTCACATCGAAATCAAGCATCCAATAATATAAATACATCGAATCTATTTTATTAGGAATCAAACCCATAATATTGTTATCTATTAACGCCTCTTTCTTTAAAATTCTTCTCTTGTTAGTCATGAGTGCTGCCCCAACTTTAGGGAATATAATTGTTCCGACCGGGTAGGTCTTAACTTTTATCTTTTTTAAATCTTCCTCATCTAAATAGTTTTCTGCGTATGAAATATATTTTTCATTTCCAGGTCTATTCATGTCGCTAACTTTTGCAAATAGATATTTACCTTCTTTCTTCCCTTGAAATCGAATCGGAAACCCGAAACCAGCAACGACTTTAGAAATGTTACTAAGTGTTGTTTCATGCCACCCCTTCGGAATATTTTGTTTTTCTTTTAATTTAGTCATATTAGATTTTTGCTTTGATTAAATCTGCAATCGCTGCATGAAGCACCTGCAGGCAAATCTTGGCGGTGTGTTCATCCGGATTAAAGGTGTTCGCAGCTTGTTCATATGGGTGAATATAATTACGAAAATCACGCAATACGTGGCTAAATTTCTTTACATCTAGTCCAATACAACCAACTTCATGAGAAACGTTAATAAGAGCTTCCAGCGTCCAACTTTGAAGAGGTTTTACTTTACCCGTCTTATTCTTTGGCGCGGATTTTGCTTGATTAAAAACTTTCATATTTTTACTTGCTACGCCAAGCAGAATCCCCTCTAGAGTACTCCCTGTCATAATTACAGACGACAAGGGTGCCTTGCTTGTAAGGCCTTGTCTTGCTTCACCTAAACGCTCTTTCAAGATTGTTTCTATCGCACTTTCAAGACCTAACTTGCTAATATTATTTGCTTCAAATTCTTTCTTCAGAAATTCTTCTTCAGAATGCGACGGTTGAGACGTGATAACAATCGGATTTATTGAAACCGGTAATGAAGTAATGATTGGATCCTTTCCTGAAAAAGTAACCATGAGATTTTCCATGAAAAGGATTTCATTCATTGACTTTGAAGCTAGTTCTAGTTTTTGTTTATCTGCCTTATACTCACGAATATCAACTAAGCGCAAAACTGCCTTCTCCAAATCTGACACATTAAGTGATCTTAAGACCTCTAACACCCACCATTTTCGTGTCGCTCCATCATGAGTAACATTGATGCCAATATTATTGAAAAAACGTGTCAGAAAATTTGACGAGCGATATTCCGGATAGCGCTCCTTATCGTCACCACAGATAAAATCGGCGATAGAATCTAGGGTAGCTGGATCGAAGTTTTGCTTTAGATACTTTGGCATTTTAATTTATATAAATAATTTCTTGGCGTGTCGCGTTGGGAGGGACTTCACGATGAACAATTGTTTGAACAATTTTAAACTTAAGTGCATCTTGTGCAGAAATTGTTGTTCCGTTTTCCATCATTAATTTGACTTTTTTTAGACTTATTCCTGAGTTTTCAGCTACAAAGTGTGCAATTCGACTATTGTTTGTTTTTATTGATGAGAGTTGTTCTTTTAAGGCCTTTTCATCAAAATTACCTGTTGTTGATGCTCCATGCAGATAAAGTTTTGCATGAGATTCTGCAGTCCTCTCCTTTGCCGATAAATATACAACATTAGCAATAGAGTCGATATGATTCACAGCATGAATTGCAATTAGTACTTTCGAATTTTGGATAAATGATGCAAGCAAAAAACCATCATATATACTTCCGCCGAGAGATGAAAATATAATGGTTATTTTTGTAGCTTGCGGAATATCATTTGTTGCATTCTGTATAGCATTAACTAATGCTAAGGTTGCTTGTTGGTCTATATTACCTTCAAAAATAATAAACTTTTCCATAAGCTAATAATTTAACTCCTTAATAAACTGCTCTACTTTCTTGTCTGCCTCGTCGCGCTCCTTTTCAACCTGCTTCAATTCTTTCCACACAGTAGACACATCTATTACCTCTTCATCTTCACCACTTGCGACATACCGCCGGACGTTGAGATTATATTCATTTTCAGCTAATTCTTTTACGTCAATCACACGTGCATATTTTTCAACATCCTTGAAGCCCTCATACGCATTAACAATTTGCTCAACATCCTTCTTACGGAGACGATTCTGGTTCTTGCCTTCTTCATAGTCTGACTCAGCATCAATGATGAGTACCTTACCCTTTCGCTCTTCTGGCTTATTCTTATTAAAGATAACAATCGCGGCTGGAATACCAGTGCCGTAGAAAAGCTTTGCTGGCAGAGCGATTACTGCTTCTATGAGGTCATTCTTTAGTAGTTGCTCGCGGATACGACCCTCAGCACCGCCTCGGAACAGTACACCGTGGGGCAACACAATACCAGCTCGACCATTCTCGTTCATCGACTTCACCATATGAAGCACGAACGCGTAGTCGGCATTTTTAGTCGGTGGCATTTCGTACCCAGTGATGCGACCATGTTTGTTTGATTTAAATATATCTGCCTCCCAGTCCTTGATAGAGTAAGGAGGATTCGCAACACAAATATCAAACGTTTGAAGTGAACCATCTGCATTCTCAAACTTAGGTTCAGCAAGCGTGTCACCACGCTCGATACTGGCTGAATCGAGGCCATGGAGAAACATATTAATCTTGGCAATAGCGTAGGTACCGAGATTTATCTCTTGCCCGTAAAGATAGAGAGTGCGTGCCTTTTTCTCACCAGCAACGTCTTTGAGGTAGTGATATGCTTCAAGCAAGAAACCTCCACTACCTACCGCCATGTCGTAAATATGATCCTTCTCGTGCGGTTTTAGAATTTGAATAATGATGCGCTCTACTTCTCGAGGGGTATAAAATTCACCCCCCTTCTTTCCCGCATCCGCCGCGAACTGCTCAATAAGGTATTCGTAGGCATCGCCGAGCAGGTCAGAGCTTATATACGTATCACCGAAATTATATTTTGAAAAATGATTAATGAGACGCTGGAGTGTTTCATTTGGAAATTTGTCCTTATTGGCAAAATCTAAGTCATCAAAAATTTTATCGAGCTTTGGACTGTTGGCGTTGGTCAATTTATCGAAAATCGAATTGAGCTTTTGTCCGATGTTCTGTGCTTCACCGAGAAGATTCTCCCAACGACAATCTTTCGGCACTTGAAATCGGTGATTGTAGTCGGCTCGTGCAAGCTCAGTGTCACCAAACTCAGCGAGCACCTTGGCGTACTCTTCATCCCATACATCACTGATACGTTTGTAAAAAAGGAGTCCGAAGATATACTTCTTGTAGTCGGAGCTATCGATTTTGCCGCGGAGGATGTCTGCACTCTTCCAGAGAAACTGTTTGAGCTGAGAGAGGTTCATCTTATCATCGTCGATGCCAAGGTCTTTCACAATACTCATATCGCCCATGATTTTCTCAAGGTCTTCTGGTCGATACTTGCGGTCCTCGCGAGTACCGACGCGAAGCGGAGTTATTAATCCCTTCTTCTCCCAATTACGGAGAGTGTCTTGATGAATACCAAAAATCTTAGCAACTTGGCTAATTGAGAGCAGTTTACCTCCAGATGATTTATTCATATTTTCATAAGATATCATAGGTCAGTAACTCATGCAAGTTTTTAGAGAATTTCAGGGGTTTTCATAGGTTAAGAAAATACCAATACCTTAATTTGCCAACTTAATTTTACTCTTCAAACATCCCAGCAGTTCCCTCTTCTCATGCGTCTGCCCCTCCCTGAGGATGTACTTGGCGTAGTTTCTTATTTCTACATCTTTCACCATTACCTTTGATTCTTTCTCCCCAAGTAACCCCGACTGGAATTTCTTATGTCGTTCAATCTCAGCTTTGATTTTTTGACGCATCCCAATTTCGTTGAATTCAATATCGTCCATCAGATCCGCTAACTGTTCAGTCAAAACCTCTTCGTTTATGTACCTTGATAATTAGTGTCAGCCAACATTTCTGTGCCACTTACCCTTTCCAGTCTTCAAGAATTATCTTTTTCCCTGAGCGGCGCACGACGAGCTTTTGGCGCTCGCGAATACCAAGCTCTCTTGCAATGTCAGCTGGTACCTTCACTGACAGACTACGCTTCCCCACCCGAGTAACTTTACGAATGTGTTTTTCCGTTACTTTAGTATGTTACGTAACATGCTGTACTGGGTAAAATAATTTTATTTCCAGGGTAAAAGCTGCGTGTATAATTACTGCAGCAGTGGTGCAAACTTGGTGAAGGACTCTCCTAAGCTTGACTAATTTTCCACCGCTCATATCTTGACTTTATACAGTTAGAGTATAGAGTATAGAGTATAGATAGTTAAGCGCCTGGTGCTCACTCAAGAGTGTCCGGGCGCTTTTCTTTTATCTCATCCGGATTATTTATTTCATAAATTTTCACGAACGGGATATTTATTCCAGGATGTTTACCGTCGATATGGTACTCCTTCACGATTCTGCCGAGGTAATCGGCAGCCTGTACGGGGTCACAATACTCAGAATCTACTTGCAAAACATGAAAGAAATTTGGTAGACGATGATTGCCCCGTAA
>Ga0163154_10010140_pt1 | contig 10578 bp, 10 predicted proteins | sample OliLakLV19MP9P1_FD_148649 | JGI IMG/M metagenome (GOLD analysis project Ga0163154, IMG submission 148649) | Freshwater microbial mat bacterial communities from Lake Vanda, McMurdo Dry Valleys, Antarctica - Oligotrophic Lake LV.19.MP9.P1 | ecosystem: Environmental > Aquatic > Freshwater > Lake >...
GCACGGGGTGAAGGACACGGAGTTCGAAATCCACCACGGCGATACGCTGACCAATGATTGGGACATTCTGCGCGAACTAAACCCCGCGAAGAAGCCGCTGTTCGATGCCATCGTCGCCAACCCGCCGTTCAGCTACCGCTGGGACCCGAGCGAGAGCATGGGCGACGACGTGCGCTTCAAGAGCCACGGCCTCGCGCCCAAGTCCGCCGCCGACTTCGCCTTCCTGCTGCACGGCTTCCACTATCTGAAAGACGAAGGGGTGATGGCCATCATCCTGCCCCACGGCGTGCTCTTCCGCGGCGGGGCCGAGGAGCGCATCCGCACCAAGCTGCTCAAGGACGGCCATATCGACACCGTGATCGGCCTGCCCGCGAACCTCTTCTACTCCACAGGCATTCCGGTCTGCATCCTCGTGCTGAAGAAATGCAAGAAGCCGGACGACGTGCTTTTCATCAACGCCGCCGAGCACTTCGAAAAAGGCAAGCGCCAGAACCAGCTCACGAAGGCGCACATCGACAAGATCATCGACACATACAAGCATCGCACGGAAGAGCCGCGCTACGCACGCCGTGTGGAGATGGCGGAGATCGAGAAGAACGACTTCAACCTGAACATCTCCCGCTACATCAGCACCGCCGAACAGGAAATCGAGATCAGCCTGCCGGACACGCACAAGGCGCTGGTCGAGATCGAGAGACAAATTCAGCAGTCAACGGCGAAGCACAACGCGTTTCTGAAGGAACTTGGACTATCCCCATCGCCAACGCCCGATAACTAGTCGACGCGATCCTGCGTATGTGGGACCGCGAAATCGCCGAGCCAATTCGCGAGATGTTTAATTCGTTCCGGCTGCCTCCCGTCGAAGCAACAAGACTGACGAGTGTGGTCAAAACAGCATCTGCAAACGGCCTATATCTGCACCTCTGTTGCCCAAAAACTGCGTCCCCCCCGGGGGCGCGTGGATTGAAACGCGCGCGCCTGGTGGAGCAGATGGAAGCGCAAGGCTACAACACCTCCGCACTCTATTGGACGCCGCAGCCCTAGGCGAAGGCTGCCGAGGCCGCTACAAGTCCCGGCGATGGAGTCTCTCTCACAGCACGGCCTTGCCAACACCGCGACCGGATTTGCGACCCTGTTCGCAGGCGCCTTGCCGCTCGCGCTGTGCTATCTCTCGCAGCGCCACCCTGGGCGCTGGATGTTCGTCTACTGGACGATCCTGGTCACCGGCGTGTTCACAATCACGTTGCATGGCTTCGGCGAGACCAACCCTGTACTGGGTGAACGCTGGTTGTGGGCGTCTCTCGATACGGGCTCGAACATCGTCGTCGCATGGGCGATCGTGCTTGCGGTGCTGGCCGATTTCTACACCCAGAAAACCCAGGCATGGGCACGCCCGCTCGCGACAGTGCTGATGCTCGCAGGCGTCGCCTGGCATTTCTACGACCGCTACACGGGCGGCGCCAACCTGATCGGCTTCGGCAACTGGGGCGGCTTCAAGCCCGGACAAACCTGGCTCATCGCCTTCTCACTCGCCGCAACCGCGCTGTTCTTCATCAAACGCAAAGAGATTGCGCCCAAGGCCATGCCCGTTCTCGTGCTGACCACCGCGATTTTCGTGGCCGGCCTGCTTCTGGCGACGGCACGCAACGACAACATCGTCTTTCCTTTCTTCAGCCTGCACGCGATCTGGCACGTCGTTGGCGCCTTCGGCTTCATGGCGCTTTGGGCGTTCAACGACATCCGGTTCCGCAAGTGAATATCGACGCCTCTCTCGCGGGACGCTTGATCGCCGCGCAGTTTCCTCAATGGGCGGGGCTCGCGATCGAGCCGGTGAAATCCGGCGGCTGGGATAACAGGACGTTTCATCTGGGCCGGCACATGTCCGCGCGGTTGCCCAGTGCCGCGCACTATGCCGGGCAGGTGGAAAAGGAGCAGCGATGGTTGCCGAAACTTGCGCCTCATTTGCCTCTCCCTATCCCCGCGCCGTTGGCGCTGGGCGTTCCGGGCGAGGGTTACCCCTGGCCCTGGTCCGTCTACCGCTGGCTTGAGGGCGAGAGCGCAAAGAGCGCCCGTATCAGCGATTGGCGCCAGTTCGCAGGCGCGCTGGCGCATTTTCTCGTGACACTTCGCCAGATCGATGCTGAAGGCGGGCCGCCACCTGGAACGCACAATTTCTTTCGCGGCGGTCCGCCTTCGACCTACGACGGCGAGACGCGCCAAGCGATTGCGGCACTCAACGGCAAGATCGATGCTGGCGCTGTGACCGCAGTGTGGGACGCGGCACTGGCGGCGGCCTGGCATGGCGCGCCCGTGTGGGTTCACGGCGATGTCGAGGTCGGCAATCTGTTGCTCCAAGACGGCCGTTTGAGCTCCGTGATCGACTTCGGGTGTTTGGGAGTGGGCGATCCCGCTTGCGATCTGGCGATTGCCTGGACGCTCTTCGAAGGCGAAAGCCGGGAGGCTTTTCGCGACGCGGTTTCGCTCGACGCCGCGACCTGGGCGCGCGGCCGCGGCTGGGCGCTGTGGAAGGCGCTGATTACGCTGGCCGGGTTGCCCGGAACAAATGCCAGTGCCGCACCAAGCGCCAGCCGCGTGATCGACGCAATAGTGGCTGGGTGACGAGCAACCAGCGTCACACAATTCGCGCCCCCGCAAACCCAAGATCACGGTGGCTGACCAAACTCCGGCTTTTTGCCGCTTGACGTTTATGTGAAAATTAGCATAATTTTGCCTGGATGGACGATGACAAAAAGCCAAGACCGCTGCTATGGCGGGGCGACGCCAGGAACGAGTTTGCGGCATTTCCCTTCGGCGTACAAAGCGAGATGGGCTATGCGCTGTTTCTTGCCCAAATGGGCGAGCGGCATCGCCAGTCTGATCGAACTGCGCGAGACACACGACGGCGGCACTTATCGTGCCGTCTATACGGTTCGCTACCGGGACGCCGTGTACGTGCTGCACGCGTTTCAGAAGAAGTCGAAGTCGGGCGCGAAGACGCCGCAACCCGACATCGATTTGATCGAACGAAGACTCAAGGCGTTAATGGTGGAGCGTGAACGGCAATGAGAAAAGTAACCGCGGCGGCGAATGATCCCGCACGCAATGTCTGGCTGGCACTGGGTCTACCCGATGCGGAAGAGCATTTCCTCAAGGCCCAGCTCGTGCTTCGCCTCGATCGCACAATAACGCGCCTCGGGCTCACGCAGGCCCAAACCGCACTGCGGATCGGCGCGACCCAGCCCGAGCTGTCGAAGATCCTGCGTGGCAAGTTCAGCGAGGTCTCGCTTGAGCGCCTGATGCGCTTTCTGAGTGCGCTGGGCCATCGCGTTGAGATCAAGGTCGGAAATCCGCGCAGAGGCCGCAAGGGTGAGGTCATCGTCAACGCGCCGGGTGTGAATTAGAACCCAAAGGCTAGCTACGCACGTCGTGCACCTACTCGCACTCGGCCTTGAAGTCGTAGGAAACTTCGTCGGCGCTGGGGAGGCCTTTGGCCCAAGATTAGACCAGAATTCAGTGCGCGCGCAAAAAGGGCTCGGATTGTAAACGCCAAAAATCGGCCTATGGTTTGACCTGACCAAGCCTGCGATCAACCGCGCGCAACACCCCGGGAGGTAAACGATGGACACCGCACCGCAAGCCTCGGCCGCAGCGCCGGCGTTCATCGACAAAGGTTTCAGGCGCCACCGGCGCTATACGCTGTTCATGTTGACGCTGGTCTTCATGTTCAGCCACATCGACCGCTCCATCGTTGGTATACTCGCTGAACCCATCAAGGCCGAGTTCGCGCTGTCGGACACCCAGCTTGGCGTACTCACCGGATTTGCCTTTGCGCTGGTCTACGCCACGCTCGGCATCCCCCTGGCGCTGCTCGCCGATCGCTCGAACCGGCGCAACATTATAACCGCTGCGATCACCGTGTGGAGTGCGATGACCGCGCTCTCGGGTTTCGCCACCAACTACACGCAACTGGTGCTGGCCCGTATCGGTGTCGGCGTCGGCGAAGCCGGATCGACCCCGCAATCCCATTCCATGATCGCCGACCTCTATCCCCAGCACGAGCGCGCGCGCGCGCTCGCCATATACTCTTTGGGCGTCACCCTCGGCGTCACGTTCGGTTTTTTGGCAGGCGGCGTCGTCAGTTCGCTCTGGGGCTGGCGCGCAGCGTTTTTTGTCGTCGGACTTCCGGGGCTCGCGCTCGCCGTGATCTTCCGGCTCACGGTGCGCGAGCCCCAGCGCGGGCTGGCAGATGGCACATCACCCGGCGAGGCTCACGCGCAGATGCCTTCACTGCAGAAGTTGCGCGAGGCGGCGCGGTTCATGTGGCAGTCCGGCGCCTGCAGGCACGTCACCATCGGCCTGACCCTCACAGCAATCGCGGGCTATGGCGGGCTGATGTGGATCGCCCCTTTTCTTGAGCGCAGCTTCGCGGTGCCGCGTGCCGAGCTTGGCGCCATTCTGGGACCAGCGGCCGGCCTCATTGGTGCCGTGGGCACCATACTGGGTGGTTACCTGGCCGACCGCCTCGGGCGCACAAACCTAGGCTGGAAGGGTTGGATTGTAGGTTACGCAAAATTCGTCGCAGCGCCACTAGCCATCTGCGGATATTTGCAGGCCGACCTTTTGACAGCGTTGCTGTTCTACATGCCCGCCACTTTCTTCGGCGCGTTCTATCACGGCCCCGGCATCGCCATCATTCAAAGCGTAGCCCCACCATCGATGCGCGCGACCGTCTCGTCCATCTTGATTTTTATCATTTCCTTGGTCGGACTGGGATTCGGGCCGCTGGCCGTCGGCATGCTCAGCGATTTTCTCGAGCCCCTCTACGGCAAAGAGTCCCTGCGTTACGCGCTGATGTCGACGGCGCTGCTGAACATCTGGGCGGGCGTACACTACCTCCTCGCCGGCACAGCCTTCGCCCGCGAGATGAAAGCTCCGGTTCTTCAGTAACGCAAGTGTGCCTGGCGCTCGCCCGCCCAAGCCTGCTCATCCGGCAGTGTCAGCGCCTCCAAATCTTGCGGCGTCGCATCCTTGTCGTCCACCCACTCGCGCAACAGGGGCGAGCCGTTGATGACGTCGATCGCAAGTTTGTCCAATTCGTACTCATAGGGAAAATCGCGCCACAAGGGATAGTCCGGATACAGGCGCCGGATCGCTTTGAACGCCAGCGCCTGCACCCGCCACGGCTTGAACGCCGCGTGGTCATAATGCGCGGGGTCATCAGTGTGGATCTGCACGCTGTGGCACAGTTTGCCAACATGTTTGTGAAACGTCGGTTGGAACCAGCACTCGCGCAGTATGCAACCTTTCAACCACTCGGGCGCCAAAGCGTGCATGTCTTTCATCACGAGCTTGGCGTCGATTTCGGGCGCCCCGAACAGTTCCAGCGGGCGCGTTGTGCCGCGCCCCTCCGACAAATTCGTGCCTTCAAGCATCACTGTCCCCGCATAGGCACGCGCCATCCACAGGTTCGGCGCATTGGGGCTGGGGTTGACCCAGCTGCGGCTTTCCAGCGGCCAGCCAAACCCCGGCCCCGCCTCGGGCTGCCAGCCCTCCATCTCGATCACCCGGTAATCGACATCGAGCTTCAGCGTTTTGATAAACCACGATCCCAATTCGCCCAGCGTCAAACCGTGGCGCATCGGCATCGGCCCGGCGCCGACGAAGCTCTCCCAACCCTTGCGCAGCGTCAGGCCCTCGATCGGCCGGCCGGCGGGATTGGGGCGATCCAGCACCCACACTTGCTTGCGATGCGTAGCGGCTGCTTCCAGCACGTAACGCAGCGTCGTGACGAACGTATAGATGCGGCAGCCCAGATCCTGCAGATCGACCAGGATGACATCGAACGTGCCCATCATCTGACCGGTGGGGCGGCGGAATTCTCCATACAGGCTGAACACCGGAATCCCATGCGTGGGATCGTTGAAGTCCGGCGACTCGATCATATTGTCCTGCTTGTCGCCACGCATGCCGTGCTGCGGCCCGAAAGCAGCTGTCACCCGGATATCACTGCAAGCCGCCAGCGCGTCGAGCGAATGCGTCAGATCTCGCGTCACCGAAGCCGGATGCGCGAGCAAGGCCACACGCTTGCCCTGAAGCGGCGCACGCAAAGCGGGTTCGCTGAGTAGTCGATCTATGCCAAAATTCATAACCGATCCGCTACTGGAAGTTCATAAGCAAAGCAATCGGCATGATGAAAATCAGCTTTGCCCGGCGGATGCGCCAGCGCCCAATAAGATTTTTCGCCATTCGTCTCCTCGATCACCGCCGAGAGGCCCAGGCGCAAGACTGCATCGATGGGCAAGTCCAATGTCAGCAACACTTTCAAATCGTAATACGTGGTCCCGCTCTGTGTGCCCAATTGCGGATCGCTTGCTGCCTCAGCCACGCCCATGCCGCTCCTGTAACTGTCGAACCGGTAAGCGGCCCATTGCAAGGAAGGAGAAAAATTGAATTCGAAATATGCCTGACCCGCAGAGGCACGGACGAACACCTCAAAGCAGGTGTGCTGCCACAGGCCGTCGCTGCGGCCATGCTTCCCGAGTTCAGGCCAAAGCACGTCCCCAATATTGCCAGTCACGAAATAATTCAGCGCCAATGCGTCTGGCCGCGGACGCGTGACTTCAGCCTCAATGCGGGTCACGGCCTTGCATCGCGAATCCCGGTGAAGCTTTAACGTCTGGCGCACACTGGGCCTCACCCCTTATAGCAGCCCACAATCCCTGTGAATTTCGCTGCGTCCTTGCCTACATCTGCGGCGGTCTGCACCGCCACGGGAGCAGCACCGGCTTTCGCGATCTCGGGCTTTGCACCATCTGATTTCGCATAGGTCACAGCGTTGGAATCCAAAAACGTCCGCAACACGGCAGCCTTCAGCGCAAAGTTGACGTTCTGCGAAATATCGCCTGTCGCCTTCAACTCGCGCGCCGCGTTCAGCTTGGATGTGACGATCCCCGTTACCCGGCCCGACTGGTTCAATACCGGTCCGCCCGAATTGCCCAGCTGAATGGGCGCCGACATCTGGAAATACCGGGTATCATCGCGCAACCCCGACAGCGCCGTTACCGAGCCGCGTGTCAAATTCCCGGTGCTCGCCAGTTGCCCCAGTAATGGATAGCCGAACACGATTACATCGTCGCCGGCGCGCAATTTGTCGGAGTCCTGGAATACGGCCGCTTGTTTGGACTTCGTACTCACCCGCAACAGCGCAAGATCATTCATCGGATCGCTGGCGACAACTGTGGCCGGCGAAGAGCTGCCACCGTTCATCAAAAACGACACCGCACCACACTGCTGCACCACGTGATAATTGGTTACTACTGCGCCTGCCGTATCGACGATAAATCCAGTTCCGGTTCGCACCAGTTGGTGAGGCGCCTCGCTCTGCGCACCAGCAGGCGCGGGGCTTTGCGGTTGGGCGGGCGCTGTGGCTTGCAATTGCGACAGCCGCGCATGAGTCACGTCAGGAAATTCAAAACCGTCGCACAGGCTGACCAGCGTTCCCTGACAGTGATGGCTGGCTTTTTCCGAAGCTGAGCGCTCGATGCTACGCTGATAGAATTGCCGCGCCAGGTCCATCTCCGCCAACCCTTCGGCGGCCCGGCCCAGATAATACCAATTGAGATCGTTGTTGATGCCCTTGCGCTGGATCAGATCGGCAAGCTCTCGCCACTCGCCGGCCGCCAAATGCTCATAGGCGGAGTCACGGTAGAGCGTCCATTCGGCCGCCTCGATGTTGCCCATCGGCAGACTGATATTGCCGCCGCGAAAGGCGTCATAGCGCGCCATCGCTGCTTGATCGGTCTTGTTGACCAAACTCGAAGAGCATCCAGAAATCAGCAGAAATGCAATAAAACTTGATACCAGCCGCACGTTTATAACTCGCAGATTACCTGCCAGCGGCCCCCGAGCCCCAAGCAACTCGTTCATATATCGAATTGAGCGAGTGCGCTAGATGCAGATTGGGCCTTCACCACTGGGCGGGCTCTGCCTTAAGCGCACCCGCCCGCTCGGCCAAACGCAAAGTAAGCTCTGTATCTCTGCCATAAATGTCGGCACGGAAATGCACCAGGCCGCTGTGGTCGACAAATGCGGTCTGGTAGGTGATGACAACCGGCATCGGGTTTTCCAGCCCTATGCGTCTCGTTTCGCCGGCCCGAATAGCCTGCTCAATCTCTTCGCGGTTCCAGTCCGCCGAACCGGTCAACAACTCAACCGCCAACTCAAGCGGCCGCTCCAGCCGGACACAACCATGACTGGCCGCGCGCTCGGGGTCGGTGAACAGTTTCCGTGACGGGGTGTCATGCAGATAAACGCTGTAGCGGTTGGGAAAATCAAACTTGATCCGCCCCAGTGCATTTTGCGGCCCAGACTCCTGAACCAGCTGGTCGCCCGACCAATACATCCGGTTTTGAGTGAGGTAGTTCGGGTTACGGTGCAACAATGGTTTGATTTCGTTCTTGATAATCGAAGCCGGTATCGTCCACGTGGGATTCACGACGATAGAATCTATCGTGCTCGAAAGCTCAGGTGTCTCGTGTTTCGGCGCCCCAACGACGGCATTCATGCTCAAATGCGGTGTACCATCGCGAAACAGCACAGCCGTCGCCGCAGGCGCATTCACCTCGACCCGCGTCAAAGGCATATCGCGCAATGAAACCCGCAGCCGTTCAAGATTAAGTGCCATGAGCGCAATCCGCTCACCGACTGAAATATTCAGCCGTTCAATCGTTTTCGCCGTCAGTTCGCCATCGGATCGCATCCCGTTTCGCAATTGAAACCGCGCCAGCGCCTGGTACAACGCCTCATCAAATTTGGCTGAACCGGAATCCACAGCCAAGTCGCCCTCCAGCGCCAGTCGGGTTCGCAACTGTGCGAATGACTTCGACCGCCGTTTACTCTTGGCCAAGCTCAAAGGAATCTGTCCCCAGCCGCCCGCCTGGGCGACCGCGCGATAATTGATCAACGCTGCCTGTAGCCGGATGTAAGCGTCATAGCTGGGCGCCAGACTGCGCAGCCATTCGCCGGTTGAACCCTGATAAATTGCGTCGATCAACCCGTCGATCAACTCGCCATTGGGCCTGTAATCCGCGGCCTGATCAAGGGCCAACGCCGGGTCCCGGCTCAACCCGCGGCTGAGTATGATCGCATACTTGATCGCTGCATCGCTCAACAGCACATCGCGTTCGGCCGCTTTGTTCGGCGTTACTGGATTTTGCGGCCAATAGAGGGCTTCAGCATGAAACAATGACGGCTCGAGTCCGTGGTCGCCTGAAGCCCTCAAGACCTCGATCAGACCCAGCGCGCTGGCTTCAGTCCACGCGCAACCGTCCCCAAATGCCTTGTAGAATTGGCGCACTGTCGCCGCATCGATAGGCACCGAACTGGCAGGGCGCCTCAACGTGGCGTCGATATCGCCACAAGATTGTTCGACCGTTGCCTGAGGCTGCGCCGAGGCCGGGTCCAAAATCGCCAAAAAACCGGCCAAAAAAGCCGGTACCAACCAATTCAACTCAGGCTTGAACATTTACTCGCTTCCCAAGCATCCCAATTTAGAGAGTACACCACTTGCTTGACTCATTCTCCAACTTTGATCAGAGGCCGATGGTTCCCATCATCGCCTGCGAAATGCCCCAAACAACCCTGGTTTGCGACAAAAATCCGACATGATCGCAAACCAATGTGACCCCCGCTGCGAACTTGCGTATTTACTTTGATCATGTGCTAACAACGCGTGCGGTGTTTTCCTAAACTGATGCCGCCAAACTATTTTACCCTGGGGACCAACCATGCAGCGCCTGGTGATTGTTGCAGCCGTCATAATCGCACTCGTTTCGGCTGTTTTCTTGTCTGTTCGCTACGTCGGCCAGCAGATGCCGCGAGGCCCATCCGAAGAATTTGAAACCACAGGCACCACCGGCGCAACGCCCGGCACGCCAACCGGTGACACCAGCGCGACGCTGATCACGTCAAGCCCTGAAAAACCCGCCCCGTTTTTTGCTTTCCGAAGGCTGGAAGTCCAAACCTCGGGCGAAGCGCCCGAAGCCTGTTTGGTGTTCACCCGCAAGCTCGATAATTCCGGCGCCACCAAATACGAAGACTATTTGAAATTCGACCCTGAAGTGACATTCGCCGTGCGTGTCACCGAAGATCGTTTGTGCATCCAGGGTCTGGCCTTTGGTCAAGCCTATACGCTGGAACTCAAAGCAGGTCTGCCCGCACTCGCCGGAGAAAAACTGACAAAGGCGGAATCGTTCCCCGTCGAACTGCGTGACAAGCCCGCACTCGTGCGTTTTGGTAATGGGCTGGTTCTTCCGCGTGACACCGCTGGTGGCGTGCCCATTACGACGGTCAATGTCGCCAAGCTCGACATCAAAGTCATTCGCGTTGGCGACCGGTTATTGTCGCAACTGCAAACTGGCGTCGTCGATCAGCGCGAATTCTACGAATACGATCGCCAGGCCATTGAGAACGAGCAAGGCCAACTCGTCTGGGAAGGACAACTGCTCGTTCCCAACAATCGCCGCAATGACGAGGCGGTCACCCTGTTTCCCTTGCGCAAGGCTCTGCAAGCAACTCAAG
>Ga0163154_10010141_pt1 | contig 10578 bp, 11 predicted proteins | sample OliLakLV19MP9P1_FD_148649 | JGI IMG/M metagenome (GOLD analysis project Ga0163154, IMG submission 148649) | Freshwater microbial mat bacterial communities from Lake Vanda, McMurdo Dry Valleys, Antarctica - Oligotrophic Lake LV.19.MP9.P1 | ecosystem: Environmental > Aquatic > Freshwater > Lake >...
TCCGTAAAGGCCAGCACGTCATCGGGACGTCCCGCCGCCGCCAGCTTGCGCCGCACGATCTCGCCGAAGATCCGGAACGGCGCGGGGCCATAGCGGAATACGCCCCCGATGCCGGCATACGGCTGAGCGACCGACTCCGCATAGGTCGAGGGACGGCCGAGTGTCCCGCCTCCGGCACCGGACGACAGGCTGAGCAGGGCGCGGATCGTCGCGGATCGCTTGGCCGGGTCCGCGCGCCATTCGGTCAGGGTCTCGGCGCAAGCCTCGTCCGCCCTCAGCGACCTGACCGAAGCCGACGAACACATACTGTCGATCACCACCCTGGCCTCGCTGGCGGCGCAATGGCGGGCTCCCCGGCTGGGGGCCTTCCAAGTGGCCAACCCCGGGCCGGCGGTCCGGCTGGACACCAATCCGACGCTGATGGACCTCTCGCGAGAAGGGTTCGACGTCGGCATCCGCTCGGGTCACGGAGACGGGCCGGGGATGGCGTGCCAGCATCTGATGCCCAGCGTCTTCACCCCCGTGTGCAGCCCGGCCATGGCCGAGCGCCTAAGCCTGACCCGGCCCGGCGATCTGCTGGATGCGCCACGCATCGGCACGGAGAAGGAATGGGCCGCCTGGTTCGCTGCGGCGGGTGTCGGTGGCGGGACCCAGCCGATGAGCCGGCTCACCGCCGACTACCAGGTGCTGGAAGTCGCCGCCGCGCTGGGCGACCAGGGCGTGGCCCTGGCCTCACCCATCCTGTTCGCGCGCGAGCTTCGCAACGGTGTACTGGTGCGGCCCTTCCCGCAGACGGTCTCCTTGCATACCGGCTACTATCTGGTCTGGCCCGAGGGCCGCCGGCGCTCGCCCAAGATCGCCCGCTTCCGCGAGTGGCTGGTCGCCCGGGCCGACGCCGACCCGACCGTGGCGGCGGCGCGGGCCCTCCTCTAGGCCCGCAAGAGGCCTTCCAGCACCGCCAGCGGCACCGAACCGTTCAGCAGCACCCGGTCATGGCGGTTCCGTCGCCAGAGGCGGCGACCAAAACCCCACTTTTCATGAACCCGTCGCGACTTCTCCCCGGCGGGCATCTTAGAAAGCAAGGCTTGGTGACACAGGTCTTCAGCGTCCTGCGAGATGCGGAGTGCCAACAGGATGTCCTCGGCGAGGTCGAGACAACTGAAGCTCCACATCCAGGTCGCCCGGGCTCGCAGAGCCCTGGCGGCGGTCAAGGGCGGAAAGCACGAACTCCGCGAGCCGTTCGGCGGCCGGCGGGACGGCGGCCGGCGCGCGCAGCAGCGCGATCTCCGCATCGGCCAAAACAGGAAGACCGTGCTCGGAACCGAGGATGGTCAGGTCGGCGGGGGTCATGTCGCGCGGCAGGACGGTAACGCCGAGGCCGGCGCGTAAGGCGGCATGCTGGCCTGCCAGCGACGGGCTGGTGTAAGCCGCGCGCCAGGCCCGGCCCACCGCCTCCAGCGCCGTGGTCGCCCGTCTGCGATAGACGCACGGGCTGGGTGCGACCACCAGTGGGGCGACGGCGCTGCGCTCGAGCACGCCGGGATCCGCCGCCACCCATACCAGAGGCTCTCGCCAGACACGCACCCCGAGGTCGGGGCCCAGCGGCTCACGTTTGACGAGCGCGATGTCCAGCGCCCCGTCGCGCAACCGGTCAAGCAGGTGAAGCGTCAGGTCGCAGGTCACGGAAAGGGCCACCCTTGGGTGGGCGCGCGCGAACTCGCCGAGGATATCCGGCAGGTGCATGGTCGCGAAGTCCTCTGGCGCGCCCAGCCGCACCTCGCCCTCGACGTCGTCGCCGGCGAGGCCCGCGATGATTTCATCGTTCAGCCGCAGCAACCGACGGGCCTGCGGCAGAAAGGTCTCTCCCTCGGCGGTCAGCACGACCTGGCGAGGATCGCGCGACAGCAGCCTCTGTCCCAGCCGCTCTTCCAATCGACGGATCTGCAGGCTGATCGCCGACTGGGAACGCCCCAGACGCTCGCCCGCCCGCGTGAAGCTGCGGGCCTCGGCGACGGTCACCAGGGCGCGCAGAAGGTCGAGATCAAGATTTATCATACACCCACCAGGCCAGCCATCATTTAGATCTCATATCTTACGCATGACCAATATCAACCGCCAGAGCCGCCGGCACCGGCCTATGTCCTCTCCCGCGGGCGCTGGAGCCCCTCAGGAGTCGAGATGAGCGAACGATCCCCCAAAGCGCCGATCACCGTGGCTTACGGCGATGGCATCGGCCCGGACATCATGCGCGCCAGCCTCGACGTGATGCTGTCTGCCGGAGCCCGGCTGGACATCGAGACGATTGAAATCGGCGAGGCGGTCTACAATCGCGGCTTGGGCTCCGGGATTGAGCCGTCGGCCTGGGACAGCCTGCGGCGCACCAAGGTGTTCTTCAAGGCCCCGATCACCACACCGCAGGGCGGCGGCTTCAAGTCGCTGAACGTCACCATTCGCAAGTCGCTTGGCCTTTACGCCAACGTCCGGCCCTGCGCGGCCTATGCGCCGTTTGTGGCCACCAAACATCCCGCAATGGACCTGGTGATCGTTCGCGAAAACGAGGAGGACCTCTACGCCGGGATTGAGCACCGGCAGACCGACGAGGTCTTTCAGTGCCTGAAGCTGATCACCCGCCCGGGCTGTGAGCGGATCGTCCGCTACGCCTTTGAATACGCCCGGGCCAATGGCCGCAACAAGGTCACCTGCTTCACCAAAGACAACATCATGAAATTGACCGACGGCCTGTTCCACAAGGTCTTCGACGAGATCGGGGCCGAATACCCCGACCTCGATCAGGAGCACTGGATCGTCGACATCGGCGCGGCCAAGCTCGCCGATACGCCAGAGATATTCGACGTCCTGGTGATGCCGAACCTCTACGGAGACATCCTGTCCGACGTGGCCGCCCAGATCGCAGGCTCCGTGGGCCTGGCGGGATCGGCCAATATCGGCGAGCAGGTCTCGATGTTCGAGGCCATCCACGGCTCGGCCCCCAAACTGGCCGGCCAGGACAGAGCCAACCCCTCCGGCCTGCTGCTGGGCGGAGTGATGATGCTCAACCACCTCGGTCAGTCGGCGGTGGCCGAGCGGGTGCACAACGCCTGGCTGGCGACGCTTGAAGCCGGCGTCCACACCAAGGATATCTGGCAGGACGGCGTTTCACGCGTGCTGGTAGGAACGCAAGGCTTCGCCGAGGCGGTGATCGCGCGGCTGGGCCAGGAGCCAATGAACCTCAAGCCCGTCCGCTATGCGGCGATGGCGCCCTTCGTACTGCCGCCCCTCAAGCCGCACCTACCGGCCCGCAAGGAGACGGTGGGTGTCGATCTTTTCGTGCAGTGGCGCGGCGGTGCCGATGATCTCGCCGACAAGCTGAAGGCCATCGAGCACGGCCCGCTGGCGCTCAAGATGATCACCAACCGCGGCGTCAAGGTCTGGCCCGAGGGGTTTCCGGAGACTTTCTGCACCGACCACTGGCGTTGCCGGTTCGTGAACGAAGGCGGCCCGATGGCCTTGACCGACATCGTGGCGCTGAGCAGCCGCGCCGCCGACGCGGGCGTCGACTTCATCAAGACCGAGCACCTCTGCACCTTTGACGGCGAGCCAGGCTTCAGCCCGGGCCAGGGACAATAGGAGACGTCAAAAATGCGCGGAAATCCAAACCTGATCGCCCGATACTGGGTGATCGGCGGCAAACACATCGACATGACCTTTCAGCACCGCTGCTGGTCTGAGGTGGAGGGGCCGTTCAACACCCGACATGACGCCGAAGCCATGTGGCGCAAGCTGAGCTTCCTCCACACCCATGACGCGCGCGTTCGCTACACCATCGTCCGCGATGCCGAAGTCGCCCGGGCCGCCTGACGCGGGGTGACAACCTGGTGCCTCGTCTGCTGGCACCCATGGCGGTCGGCGGGAAACGGGAAAGGATGCCGCCGGTCGGAGATCAGCAAGTCACCGTCTGTTCAGCCGGCGTGCAGTTCCTGCTTCACCCGTTCCGCCAGCGTCTTGATGTCCAGCGGCTTGGGCAGGAAGGAGACGCCGACCTCGTCCTGCAGCAGGTCCGAAAAGTCGCTTTCGGCATAGCCGGAGATGAACAGCACCGGCGCATCGCCCAGGAACGGCCGGGCCTTTTTCAGCAGGGCGGGTCCGTCGAGGCCCGGCATGATGACGTCGGAGATCATCATGTCGATCTTGCCCGCCCATTCCTCGGCCAGTTCCAGCGCCTCTTCGCCATCGGCGGCCTCGATGACCTCATAGCCGCGCTGCCGCAGCAGACGGGCGGCGATGCCGCGCACGGCGGCCTCGTCCTCGACGAACAGGATGCGGCCGGCACCCGACAGGTCACGCGGGGCCTTCACCTTGATTTCGACCGGCGCGATCTCGGCGAGTTCGGCCTCGGCCGCCTCGGGCAGGAAGATACGGAAGACAGCCCCGCCCATCGCCGCATTCGAGACATTGATGTGACCGCCGGCCTGTTCGACGATGCCATAGACGGTGGCCAGACCCATGCCCGTGCCCTCGTTCACCGCCTTGGTGGTGAAGAAAGGCTCGAAAATCTTGTCGAGCAGTTCCGGGGGTACGCCGGGGCCGCTGTCCGTGACCTCGATCAGGGCGACGGCGTCGGTCGAGGCATTGGCCCAGCCCAGCGTCCGCGCCTCTTCCAGGCTCAGCCGGGCGGTGCGGATGGTCACCACCCCGGCGCCCGGCTCGACCACGCCGCGCATGGCGTCGCGGGCGTTGACGGCCAGGTTCATCACCGCCGTCTCGAGCTGGCTCTTGTCGGCCAGGACCACCGGCAGGTCGCGGCCATAGTCGGTCTCGAGCCGGACGTCCTCGCGCAGCAGGCGGCGCAGCAACACGGCGAACTCGCCGACCAGTTCGCCCAGGTCCAGCCGTTCGCGCCGTACCGTCGACTTGCGCGAGAAGGCCAGCAGCTTGCGCACCAGATCGGCGGCGCGGATGGCGGTCTGGCGGATCTCGTTGAGCCCTTCATACGAGGGATCGCCGACCGGATGGCGCTCCAGCAGGCCGGACAGCTGAAGCTGGATGGCGGTCAGCAGATTGTTGAAGTCGTGGGCCACGCCGCCGGCCAGCTGGCCCACGGCCTGCATCTTCTGGGCCTGCGAAAGCTGCAGCTCCATCGACTTCTGGGCCGAGACGTCGAACAGCCAGATGCGCCGCCGGTCGCCTTCCGGCGCGACATAGAGATGCAGCATCTTGTCCGGAAAGGCGCGGGCGATCAGTTCGATCGGCCCCGATGAACCCTCGGCCAGGCGGGCGCGGGCCTCGGCCACGCCTGCGGGATCGAACAGGTGACCAAAGGCCGCGTCGCGGGCGGCGGCCGGGCCGGTCAGGACCGCGAGGGCGGCATTGGCCTCTTCGACCTTGCCCGCGAACAGATCGTCGGCGCCGATCACAGCCGAGCCGAAAGGTGCCCCGGCCGCCATGGCCCGGCTCTCCAGGGCATTGGAGGCGACGGCCGGCCGGTGGGCGGCGGCCGTGGCCATCGGCAGGATCGCCTCGGGCGCGGCGCGGACGAGGAAACGCCCCTCCCCGGCCGGGCCAATCAGCACCTCCTGCTCGCGCTCGCCGATGACGACGATGGCCCGGCCCTGCTCGCCGGCGCGGGCCTGGGCGAAAGCCATATAAAGGGCCGAAGCCGACTTGCCCTTGGGCAGGCTTGTCGTCGCACCGTTGGCCTCGGCCCAGGCTCCGTTGAAGGCCAGCACCTGTCCGGTGGACCAGACCAGGGCGGCGGGCTCGGCCATGGCGTCCAGCAGATCGACCGTGGCATCGCCGAGGGGTTGGCGCGCCTCGCCCCGCGAGAAGGCGAACAGGCCGATCAGGGCCACCGCCCCGACGGTGAAGATCAGCATCAGGCCCGGCGCGCTCATCGGGTCGGCGCGGAAGGCCGGATAGGCCAGGGCCCCGACCGCCACGACGAAGCCGAGCGCCATCACGATCAGCAGCGGATCGAAAGCGCGGGTCGGGGGTGCGGTCCTGGAGGTTGCGGTCATGGTGCCTCAGCCCGAATCAGCACGGGAAGCCTCCGGCATAGTGTTCCGTATGCGTCCCCGGAGCGAATCCGGCGTCCGGCGTCCTTCTCCCGCGCAGCGGGGGAAGGAGAAAGGGTCAGGCGGCCTTGCGCTGTTCGGCCTTCTGTTCGCGGGCGGCGTTGATGCGAGCCTCGGCGATGGCGTCAGCGATCTGGTGGGTGGGGCGATTCTCCGAAGCGGAACGCTCCAGAACCTCTTCGAGCGTGTCCATCAGGCGCGCAAGCCTTGCCTCGACCCAGGCCGGGTCATAGGCGCCGCCGGTCTGGCGGGCCTTCAGTTCCGAGGCCACATTGATGATGCCCCCGCCGTTGACGACATAGTCGGGCGCGTAAAGCACGCCCCGCTCGAACAGGGTCTGGCCGATGTCCGCCGTGGCCAGCTGGTTGTTGGCGGCCCCGACCACGGCCTTGACCGTCAGACGGTCCAGCGTCTGCGGGTTCAGCGTCGCGCCGAGCGCACAGGGCGCATAGATGTCGGCCCTGACGTCATAGATGGCGTCGGGGGCCACGATCTCTGCACCGGTCCGGGCCGCGACCTCGGCCAGCAGGGCGGTGTTGACGTCGGTCATGATCAGTCGGGCACCGGCCGCGCAGAGCTTGTCCGCCAGATAGCCGCCGACGTGGCCGATGCCCTGCATCGAGACCGTCAGGCCGGTCAGATCGTCCTGTTTCCATAACCGGCGCGCCACGGTCAGGGTCGAGCGGTACACGCCCTCGGCTGTCACGGGGCTGGGATCGCCGGAGGCCTCGGGACCGTCGTTCAGGCCCAGCACATAGGGGGTGACCTTGCGCGCCTCGGCGATGTCGGAGACCGAGACACCAACGTCCTCCGCCGCATAATAGAGGCCGCCCAGGGTATCGACGGCGCGGCCAAAGGCGCGGAACAATTCGGGGGTCTTCTGGGTGCGGCTGTCGCCGATGATGACCGACTTGCCGCCGCCCATTTCGAGGTCCGCGACCGCGTTCTTGTAGCTCATGCCCTTCGACAGGCGCAGCACGTCCTCCAGCGCCTCGGCGCTCGACGCATAGTTCCACATCCGCGTGCCGCCGCAGGCGGGGCCGCGCGCGGATGAGTGAACAGCGATAATCGCCCGCAGGCCGGTCTTTTCGTCAAAGACCGCATGGACGCCTTCGTGGTTCGCGAAGGACGGGGAATCAAACAGCGTCATGCTCATTCGAGCCTCTCCCGGGGTATTTTTTATTTTGGCGGCGATACGCCCGGACGCTTAACAGGGCAAGCATGGCGGTTTCGCGTCAGCGGGCGTTGGAAGAGCGGCGGGTGGCCGGTGGCGGGCGGCGGGTGATTAGTGATTAGTGATTGATGATTGCCGGTTCAGTCGTGGCTGATTGGCTGGCATCGTTGGCAACCGCCACATGCCATCAGTCACTAACCACTAACCACTAATCACCAACCACCCTCAACGCGGGCAGCACCGCCCCCGCCCCCGACGGCAGCGACGCAGCGACATCGCGCAGCCAGGCCTCGACATCGCGGTACATGGTCTCCGCCTGCAGGTCGCGGTTCAGGATGTGCCAGCCGTCGGGGTAGAAGCCGGTGCGAAAACCGGGCCGCTCCCCCGCCCGCTCGAGCGCGCGGCGCATGGGGTCCTTCTGGATCACATTGTCGTTCGCGCCATACAGCAACAGGGTCGGGGCGCGGACTTCACCCAGCCGCATCGAGGCGGTCTCCATCAGATCGACCAGCCCATACAGGGCGTCGATCCGGGTCGATAGGATGCTGTCGGGGTCGCGGCCGTTGCGGAACAGTTCCAGCCGGTTGTCCGAAGCGGGTCGAACCTTGACCGCCCATTCCGGTGCCCCCACCGGCCGTTCGCCCATGGCGCGGGCGGCGATCCACAGGCCGGCAGTGTTGACCGGTCCCTGGGTCGTCCAGCCCCAGACGGCCGGGGCCAGCAGGATGACCCGGTCGGCGTCCGGCGGCCGGTCCGAGGCGAAGGCGGCGATGGTCACCGCCCCGCCCATGCTCTCGCCCGCGACGGCGATGACGGCGCGCGGATGCCGGGCGCGGGCCAGGGCGACGGCGGTGCGCAGGTCCTCGGTCATCCGCGCCTCTCCGGCCCAGACGCCGCGGCCCGGTGCCGCGCCGAAGCCGCGTTGGTCGATGGCCCAGGTCTCGATGCCCCGCTCGGCCCACCAGGGTCCGGCCAACCGGAACGAGGCCCGCGAATCGTTCATGCCGTGCAGGGCGACGATGACGGCCCAGGGCTCGCCGTTCTCCGGCGCCCAGCGTGCCAGCGGCAGGCGGGCCCCGTCGTCCATCCGCAGGGCCTGTGCCTCGATGGCGGGTCCGGCAAAGCCTGGCGTTGGCGACAACGGCGGCTGGACCGCGGGCGTGGCGCAGGCGGCGAGCGCCACGACCGCGAACAAGGCTGCGAGGGAGCGCATCATGCCCCGAGGATGCCACGCACCCTTTCCCGAAGATACGGCAGGACCTCTTCCTCGAACCACGGATTGCGCTTCAGCCAGGCCGTGTTGCGCCATGAGGGGTGCGGCAACGGAAGGATCGACGGCGTGCAGTCCTGCCAGGCCCGGACGGTCGCGGTCATGCTGGCCCCCGCCCTGTCGCCCAACGCCCATCGCTGCGCATAGCCGCCGACCAGCAAGGTCAGCTCGACCCCGGGTAGCTCGGCCAACAGGCGAGGTCGCCACATCTCTGCACAGCGGCGCGGCGGCGGATAATCGCCGCCTTTCGGGGCCGTGCCGGGGTAGCAGAAGGCCTGGGCGGCCACACCGATGCGGCAGTCGGCTTAAAAGGTCTCGTAGTCGACGCCCAGCCAGTCCCGCAGGCGGTCGCCGGAAGGGTCGGTGAACGGCAGGCCGCTCTCGTGCACCCGACGCCCCGGCGCCTGGCCGCAGATCAGCAGACGGGTCTCGGGAAAGACATGGACCACCGGACGCGGCGTGTGCGGCCACTGTCCGAGGCAGGCGCGGCAGGCGCGGATGTCGGCGAGAACGGTATCGAGACTGTCGGCGAGACGATCAGGCGAAGTCGTCATCGCCGTCAACGACGGGCGGCAGGGCCGCCAGCGCAGCGGCGGTCTCGGCCTCGGTCGGCAGACGCAGGCGGATGACGCCTTTGACGGCGTTCGGATCGACCGGCTTGCCCTTTTTGGTGATGGTCAGCCGGCCCTGCCGCATCAGGCCCAAGGCGATGGCACGGACCTTGGGCAGCATCCGCTGCCACTGTTCCGGTTGCAGATCCTTGGCCACTTCGGCCGGCTCGATGCTCTTGCCGCCGAGACCCTTGGGGTCGGCCTTCGCCAGTTTTTCAAAGATGGCGGATTCGATGGGGTCGCTCATCGACCCTATATGCTGCATTGCGAGAGCAAGAAGAAGGCGGAGTTGATCGTGGTCCGGAAAGTCACCGTAGCGGAAGGCGAGTTCGCCGGCTGGCAAATGTACGACCTGCACGGCACGTTCGATCAGGTGGTCGGCCCTTTCTATTTCCGGCCTGACGCCGACGGCCGGATGCGCTGCGCCTTCCGCGCCGAGCCCAAACACATGAACGCCGGCCATCGGATGCACGGCGGCTGCCTGATGACCTTCGCCGACATCGCCCTGTTCCAGACCGCCTATCAGGAGATGGAGGGTGCCTCGGGCGTCACCGTGTCGCTGGATTCGACCTTCATCGACGGCGTCTATGAGGGTGAACTGGTCGAAGCGACCGGCGAGGTGATCCGCGCGGGAAAGAGCCTGATCTTCGTCCGCGGCCAGATCAACGCCGGAGAGCGGGTCGTGATGACCTTCTCCGGCGTGATCCGGAAGTTCCAGCCTCGAACCTGAACCATGATCAGGCCCAGTCGTCCCAATGATGCGGGCGGACGATCTCGCCGCCCTCGCCAACGGTCAGGGCATGGCGATCGTCGAAAACCCGGTCAAGCAGACGGCCCGCATCAGTTCCTCCCGACAGATCGTCCGTAGTCAGAACCAGCGGCTCCTGGACCTTGTTGTTCATCAGCGGGGCCGCGCCGCCGCCGAGGGTGGACAGGTCCAGCGTCGTTCCGTCCCTGAAGCGTAAGAACTCGATCCCGACCAGGGTGTCGACCCCGTCGTTGCCGTCGGCGACGGCGTCCAGATCGGTGACGCGATAGCCGCCGGTGATCGCCTCGATCAGATAGTGGGCCTGCAGACCGGCGACCACCACAGTGTCGCTGCCCGAGGCCCCGGTGATGGTGTTGTTGAGCGCATTGCCCCGCCCCGTGAAACCGCCGCTGCCGGTGTAGGTCAGGTTTTCGACATTGGCCGACAGGGTGTAGCTGGCCAGGGTCGTCTCGACCGTGTCGGTGCCTTCTCCCGCAAACTCGATCACCGAGTCGCCGACCGCCGAGACGACATAGCGGTCGTTGCCGGTGCCACCCTGAAGGACGTTGGCCACGCCGTCGCCGCCGATCAGCACATCGTCGCCGGCCAGGCCCAGCAGGACGTCCCGGCCCGCGCCGCCGGTCAGCACATTGGCGTTGCCGTCGCCGAACAGCATGTCGTCGAAGGCGGTGCCGGGACCGACA
>Ga0163154_10010142_pt1 | contig 10575 bp, 7 predicted proteins | sample OliLakLV19MP9P1_FD_148649 | JGI IMG/M metagenome (GOLD analysis project Ga0163154, IMG submission 148649) | Freshwater microbial mat bacterial communities from Lake Vanda, McMurdo Dry Valleys, Antarctica - Oligotrophic Lake LV.19.MP9.P1 | ecosystem: Environmental > Aquatic > Freshwater > Lake >...
GGCCGCGCCGAGCAGTCGATCCAGTTCCGCTAGGCCGGTAGCAAGCTGTCCGGCTCGTCCGTCGAACGTCAGGCGCCAGGGCGCGCCGTTGCGGGCCGATGACGCCTCGATCGGTCCGCCGAAGGTCCCCCGGGCACCGGGCCGGATCCGTCCGATGTCCGTGATGTCGGCCCGGCCGCGGAATCCAAGGCCGCCGGTCAGGCTGCGTCCGCCCGATCCCGTCAGGGTCAGGGCCTGGCCGCGCGCCTCGATCCGCCGCAGCAACAGGGCCCCGTCGGCCAGACGCGCGGCTTCAAAAACGACCCGCGGGGCTGGGCCGAGAAGGGTGCCCACGATGCCCTCGCTGCGTCCTCCCGCTGCGACGAGATCGCCCCGGACCGTGAAGCGTCCGTTGTCGGCTGCGATGTTGAGTGGTCCCCATACGGTCCGGGCGGCATAGCTGGCCAGCGCGGCGTCCGAAAGGCGCAAGTCGCCTTCCAGTCTCCAGCGCGCCGCATCGCCCCGGAACAGACCCTTCCAGCTTGTCGCCCCGCCGCCCGGGGTGCCCGCCAGTCGGGTCAGAGAAGCGCTGGACTGCAGATTTTCGGCCGACAGCCGCCAAGCGACGCCCTGCAGTCCCTCTCGGCGCGCGTCGCGAACGGCCGCGAAGCCGAACCGGGCGGTGCGACCGATCCGGCGGACGAAGGGCTCCAGCAGGTCGGAACCGCTGAAATCGAAGTAACCGGAGATGCGCGCGCCCGCCGGACCGTATCGGCCGCGAATGGTCAGGGGCGTAAAGTCGCCGGTGCGAACAGTGGCGTCGACGATGTCGCCGTTCACCAGGGCGACCGCCGAGAAAGGGCGGTCCGGCGAATAACCCAGGGAGCCCGCCAAGGGGCCGCCCTGGGCCTCGCTGGCGCGCAGGTTCAGTCGCAGGTCCTCGGGTCCGGCACCGAGCGTCGCCGCGAGACGCAGGAAGTCGCCGGGGCGGTTCAGACTGTAGGCGCTGACGGTCGCAGTCTTGTTGCCGGACCGGGGAACAAGGGCGCCGCCGGTCAGACGCCAGCGGCCGTACTCCTGCGAGAAACCCTCCATCAGCTCGATGTCGGCGGTGAAGCGGTCGATCTCGACGCTGATAGGCATCGGACGCGGCGGCTTGCCATCCGGCGGCTCGATCTCCGGACGGCGGAGCAGGCGGATCGACCGGGCGGTGATCTCCGTGGCCTGGAAACGCCGCGTCACCAGAGGCCAGTAGCTCCAGTCAACATGAACGTCCCGGGCTTCCAGCCAGATGCCCTTCTCGTCGGTGACAGTCACCCGGGCCAGGGTGAAGTCGTCAAACAGGTCGCCCGACAGACCTTCTACGTTGATGCGCCCGTAGCGGCTGATCTTCTGGCCCGTGACAAAACTGGTCACCAGATCCCGCCCTGGTCCCGTGACCAGATACATCCGGCCGCCGAAGGCGAGGATCAGCGTCAGGGCGACCAGGCCGACGAGGATGAACCCGCCGAGGAAAGCGACTGTTTGCAGCCTGGTGCGACGGCGCTTTGCGACGTGGACCGGGTCGGTGCCGGTCGCCTCGATCGCTGCCTCAGGCTCGCGACGCGGCCGTGGCGTTCGCTTGCGCCCGGGCCTCGGCGGTTGGATCGGCTCCTGGGTCAAAACGCCTGGCCGATGCTGACATAGACCTGGAAGTCAGCGTCGCCCTCGCGTTTGTCCAGCGGGAACGCAATGTCGGCACGGATGGGGCCGAAGGACAGATTGTACCGCGCGCCCACGCCGACGGCGTAGCGCAGATTGGAGAAGTCCGGGGCCTCGTCGAATCCAATCGCCCCGGCGTCGACGAAGGCCACGGCACCGAAGTTGCGACCGAGGTCGCGGCGCAGCTCGGCGGAGGCTTCGAACAGCGACAGGCCACCGCGCGGGGTATTGTCGGGCAGGCGCGGTCCGACGCCCTGGTACGAATACCCTCGCACCGAACCGCCTCCGCCGGAATAGAACAGCCGGTCCGAAGGGACGCTGAGCTCGCCGCCGCCTACGATAGCCCCCAGCCGCAGCCGCCCCGCGGCCACGGTCCTGGCCTTGTCCTGAAGCGGTGCGTACGCCGTCAGCTGGGCTTCGGTGCGGAGGAAGACGATCGTATCCCCGCCCGTCACAGCCGTGGGCTGAACATTGAGCGTCACCCGCCAGCCTGCCGTGGGATTCAGCGGGTCGTTAGACTGGTCCAGATGGGCGCTGCCCCGGCCGGTCAGGATCGCCAGATCGCGACTGCTGGCGATGGGGACCTGGGTCAACGGATCAAACCGGTTCTCGTCGTAGCGACCGGCGTCAAGACCGATCCCGTAGCTGTAATAGGAGGTCTTGCCGATCCTTCGACGAAGGTCGGCCGAAAGCACTGCAGCGGTCCGGCGATAGGCGTCGGTGTCTTCGTTCACTGCGGCGGCCGACAGGGCCAGGGTCTGCCCCGGTTGGCGCCAGTGGGGCAGGGACAGGTCCGCTCCGACGCGGCTGTCGATATCGGCGAGCCGCGCCTGGAACCGAAGCGTATCCGCCCGGCCGAAACGATTGTACCAGGTCCAGAGCCCCTCAAGGCCCGATCCGTCCGCGGTCGAGAAGGTCGCGCCGGCCTCAAGGATCCGGCGTGGACGATCGGTCAGGGTGACGACGATGGGCCGGTTGCCGGCGGCGGTGGTCTGGTCTGCCGCCGTCAGGGCGACGGCGACGCCGTCATAGACCCCGGTCTCGAGCAGGCGTCGCTCCAGTTCGGCCACTTGGTCGGGATCATAGCGATCGCCCTCCCGCCATGGAGCCAGCCCGACGACCCAGTCGGCGCTCGTCGGGCCCCGGGTTTCAACCCGGACGCCGTCGAGGCGGACCAGGGAGCCGGCGCTGATGTTGTAGGCCGGCGCGACGGTCAGCGCGCCATGATCGACGACCACGCGACGCGGCTGGATGGCCGCGTCAGGGTATCCCTGACGCGTCAGGCTGGCGATGATCCGGCCTTCGCCGGCGATCACGTCCGCAGCCCGGCCCGGCTCGCCGGGCGTGAGGGCGATTTCCGTCCGCGCGGTGCGGACGACCTCCGGCTCGGGCTCCGACCCAACCCACCGAATCTCGGGCGCGGCGAGGACAAATCGGGGACCCAGGGTGATCTTCAGAACCGCGACGGGCGCGTCCTCGCCCTCGACATCGGCTTCCAGGACAGGCTGGTAATAGCCTTCCGACCGCAGCACGGCCTCAGCGGAATCGCGCGCGGCCCGGGCGCGCCGGCGGGCCTCGAAACCGTTCGTCGGCGGCCCGTCGGTTTCGCCGATGGCTTGGGCCAGCAGGGCCCGGAGGCCCGGGTCAAGGTCGCCCTGGATCGCGGCGCGCGGATCAGCCGAGGCAACGCCCGCAAGCACCAGCCCGCCCAGGCCGAAGGCCGCTGCGGCGAGAGCCGTCTGGAACCGGCGGGCGTGACATGACCTTGACGTCAACAGGACACCCCGGGGGCGGGACCCGGACGGGTCACGCTTGGCAAAGGCCCCCCTCAACCAGCGAATCGCGACCGTCCTGCGGCGCGATCAATAGAACAGGGTTTCGCTCTCGGGCTGAACCGTCTCTTCGGACGATCGCTGCTCCGGAGGCAAGGGGCTCGCGTCCGCCGGCAGCGCATCGGCCGGTGCGCCGGTCGCGGCGGCGGGGGCCGCCTGATCGGCAGCGGCGGCGGCCATCTCATCATCCATGACCGGCGGGGCGGACTCAGCGTCCCGTGCGCCCGGCACCTCGCAACCGGCCACAACCAGGCCGGCACCGAGGGCGGCAAACAAGATCCAACGCTTCATATCTGTCTCCCCGGAGGTCGGCGTCGAAACGCGACGCGAATAGAACTGTTCCATAACGGTTCCTGCAGCCTCGGTCACGCCGGTTCCGCCATCTGACGGCAACCAATCCTTCGTCTATTGCTGACAGAACAGGAGGAAAGGAGGGGACCGGCCATGATGGTGAACGGCTATGCGATGGTCGCCCGGGTGCGGTTTCGCGAACTCAAGACGCGAATAGGCCTGGCGACTATCATTACCCTGACCGCGTGGTTTCTGACCCAGTCGCTTTGGCCCCTGGCCTGGTTCGGCGCGGTGGTCGCGACCCAGGCGCTCGACTGGATTGTCTTTCGTCCGCTCAGGATGAACCCCGATCTGGCTCCCTCAGCGACCTACAGGGTCGGGCTTTGCGCCACAGCCGCGATCAATGTGATCGTCTATTCCGGCATCTCGGCCTATCTCTGGATCGCCGGGGGTGACGCGGGCCGACTGTTCGCGATTATCCAGGTGGCGGGCGGCCTGCTGCATGTCAGCCTGCACATGCATCATGTGCGCCCGCTGCTGTTTTCGGCGGTCGTGCCGCACAGCCTGTATTTCCTCGGGCTGCCTGTGTTCGGGGCGATCGTCGACGGCAGGCCGCAGGAGATGCTGATCGCGGTCGCGGGGGTTCTCTACATGATGCATCTGGTCGTCGCGGTGCGGCAGAGTTCGATGACGACGACGGCCCTGAAGACCGCCAATGACGAGGCCCGCGCTGAGCGCCGGAAGGCCGAGGTGGCCAGCGCCGCCAAGTCGGATTTCCTCGCCGTTATCAGTCACGAGATCCGCACGCCTATGAATGCGGTCATCTCGGCCGCCAATCTGCTGCGGCGGACGCGACTGGACCGTGAGCAACGCGAGCATGTGTCCATGCTGCTCGACGCGGGCGACGTGCTGGTCGGGCTGCTGAACGACGTGCTGGACTTCTCCAAGATTGAGGCCGGCAAGATGAGGCTGGAATCGTCCGTCATGGACGTTCGAGAAAAGCTTGGATCGCTGAGGCGACTCTGGGACCCGAAAGCTTCGGCCAATGGCGTGCGGCTGAAGATACAGATAGAGCCGCATGTGCCGGATTGCATCCAGACCGATCCGCTGCGCCTGCAGCAGATGCTGTTCAACCTGCTGTCCAATGCGGTCAAGTTCACAGCCGACGGCTCGATCACGGTCTCAGTCGACTGGCGCGAAGCCGACAGCCGGTTGATCATCTCGGTCGCCGATACCGGCTGCGGCATTCCCGCCGACCGTCTGGCGCATATCTTCGACAGTTTTGAGCAGGCCGACGCGGGCACAACGCGAAAATACGGCGGCACGGGCCTCGGCCTGGCGATCAGCCGGCGTCTGGCCGAGATCATGGGGGGCCGTCTGACGGCCGAGAGCGTCAAGGGTCAGGGGTCGACCTTCACCCTGAACCTGCCGGTGGAGGCTGTGGCCAAGGCTGTCGTGCAACCGCGTCGCAAGGTCGAGGTGCGGGGCGGACTGGACGGTCGCGTCATCCTGGCCGCTGACGATCACGCTGTGAACCGGCGCATCCTGACCCTGCTGCTGGAGCCGCACGGATGCCGGATCGTGCTGGTCGAGAACGGCTCAGAAGCGGTGGAGGCCGCCCGGACCGAGCGGTTCGACGCCATCCTGATGGACATGCAGATGCCGGTCATGGACGGACTGGAGGCCGCGAGCCGGATTCGCGCCGAAGGGCTGAACCGGCGCACGCCGCTGATCGCCCTGACGGCCAATGCGATGGACGGGCACCGCGCCGCCTGGGAGGCGACCGCCGTCTACGCCTTTCTGACCAAACCGATCGATCCGGTGCTGCTGGCCTCAACCCTCGTCGAGGCCTGCGCCGCAGCGGACGAGGATCAGACCTCGGCCGTGGCCTGACCCCAGCGGGATAGCGCGGCCTCGAGCGACAGGGCGATCGCGGGACCGACAGGCGCGACTTCGCCGTCGAACCGGGGTGCGGGCGCGGGCTGCACGGGCGAACCGGCGAAGGTCGCACGGGCCTGGTTGTGCGGATGCTCCGCCGCCTCCGCAAAGGTCAGGACCGGCGTGACGCAGGCCTCGCCGCCGGCGAAGCGCGCGGTCCAGTCTTCCCGGGAACGGGCCAGGAACAGTGCCTCAAACCGCGCGTGCAGCCCCGGCCAGTGCGTTGCCGGAAACTGCGGCGCGGTGGCAGGGTCGATCTCCAGGCCGCGAAGCAGGGCCCCATAGAACCGGGGCTCGAGCGCGCCGACGGCGACGAACCGTCCATCGGCACACTTATAGCAGCGATAGAAGGGCGCTCCGCCATCCAGCAGATTGGTGCCGCGTTCGTCCGTCCACAGACCGCTGGCAGAGAGGGCGAAGAACAGGCTGGACAGCAGGGCCGCGCCGTCGGTCATGGCGGCGTCGACGACCCGGCCCCGGCCGGTGGTGCGGGCCTCGATCACCGCCGCAAGCACGCCGACCACCAGCAGCATGGCGCCGCCGCCATAGTCGCCGACCAGGTTCAGCGGCGGTCGGGGAGGGCGGCCGGGCTCGCCCATGGCATGCAGGGCCCCGGTCAGGGCGATGTAATTCAGGTCGTGGCCGACCGTCTGCGACAAGGGGCCGGTCTGGCCCCAGCCGGTAATTCGGCCGAACACCAGCCGGGGATTTCGGGCCAGGCAAGCATCGGGGCCCAGACCCAGCCGCTCGAGGACGCCCGGGCGGAACCCCTCGATTACGGCGTCGGCGGCCGCGATGAGGCCCAGAACCCGGTCGCGGTCCGTCGGGTCCTTGAGATCGACCGGCACGGCCGCCCGGCCGCGATGCAGGACCGCGCCGCCCACGTCGCCGAACACCCCGGAGCCGTCGGCCCGGGTTAGGCGCACGACATCGGCCCCGAGGTCGGCCAGAACCATGCCGGCAAAGGTGATGGGGCCAAGCCCGTCGAATTCGACGATGCGGACGCCGGACAAGGGTTTCATGGGGACTGACTAACCCCGGAATCCATTTCGGTCGAGGCGGGGGCCTTGACCCGGGGGGCGTGATGAACCAGAAGGCGCAACCGCGAAACGGACATGTCCGTTCAGCGTCGTGGTGCGCGTCCTTAGCTCAGTTGGTTAGAGCATCTGACTTTTAATCAGAGGGTCCTCGGTTCGAGCCCGAGAGGACGTACCATCCTTGAACCAGATTGCGACCTGCGGTCGCCCTCACGAGCCTTTGCTGATGAAGCCGGCATCAATTGAATCGACGGACACGATTTGCGGATGAAAGACCGGAACCGGCCTGGAACGGCGGTTACCGACATCCGGCTTGTGACGGTCCGCTCACAGACAGGTTGTGCGTCAGAACCTGACGCCATGCCACAGTCAGGAGGGTTCGCTTCGGCGGCTCTCTCGCCACCGAAGGACAGTCCGCCGTGCTTTCGCTTGAGGCAGCTGGAGCAATCAGGCCGGTCCGGCTGACATTTGATCGAGCTAGGCAGGCGTCTGCGAAGGGGTCGGTCGCCGACGCGCGAACGGTGCCGTACAGAGAGCCAGAAGCGTGAGGACGGCGAGCATCAGCCACGCCTCGTTGATCGCGTGCACCAGCGCCAGTTTTTCGATCAGGGGCGTCAGCGCGGCGGTCGTCGCCGCGTCGACGGGCTGGCCGATGCGGCTGGTGAACAGGGCCAGGGGTATGCCCAGGGCCTGGGCGGTTTCGGTATCGCCCGCCTGCAGACGCGCGACGATCTCCTGGCCCAGGATCGGCGCGCGGCCGTAGATGACCGTGTCGATCAGCGCCAGGCCGATGGCCCCGCCCAGATTGCGCATCAGATTGAACAGGCCGCTGGCGTCAGACACCTGCGAGGGGGCGAGATCGCCCAGCGCCAGCCGGGTCGGCGGCAACAGGCACAGCATGATGGCGACACCCCTGACGACCTGGGGCCACAGCATCTGCTCGAAATCGGTTTCGGTGGTCTGGAACGCGCTCATCGCCAGACCGGCCGCGAACATCGCGAAGCCGAAGCCGATCAGGAGTCGGGCATCCACCCGCCTTTCCAGAACGACGGCCACGGGCGCGGCGGCGAGTTGTGCGAGACCGGTTACCAGCATGATCGACCCGATCGTCAGCGGTCCGTGGTCCCTGACGAAAGCCAGGAACACCGGCATCAGATAAACCGATCCGAACAGGCCCATCCCGAGGACGAAGCTGAGAATACATCCGACCGCGAAGCTGCGGTTCCCGAGCGTCCGCAGCTCGACCACCGGGGCCCGGCGACCCAGACTGCGCCTGACGAAGCCCACGCCCGACGCCAGGCTGAGTGCGACCAGTCCGAGCACAAGCGGTGAGGACCAGCCTCTATGGGGCGCTTCCTTGAGCGCGATCTCGAGCGTGGCCAGCGCCAGCGCCATGAGGACGAGCGCGACGAAATCCAGTTGCTTGATCCGGGCGGGCTCGGCCTTCTCGCGGGGCAACAGAACAGCCGCAGCAACGGCGCAGACGAAGCCCGGCACGAGGTTGATCAGAAACAGCCAGTGCCATGAGTATGTCTGCGTGATCCAGCCCCCGACGATCGGGCCGACGGTCGGAGCCAGGACGGCGACCACGCCCGCGATCGTGGTCGCGACGCCCTGCCTCCGTTCGGGAAAGAGCAGGAACACGGCCGAGAAGACGGCCGGGATCAGGGTGCCGCCCGCGAAACCCTGCACCACCCTCCAGAAGATCAGGCTCCCGAAATCCTGGCTGAGCGCGCAACCGAGGGAGGCGAGGCTGAAGACCGTCACGGCAAGGACGAACAGCCAGCGCATCGTGAACGCCCGCGTCAGCACGCCGGTCAGCGGGATCGCGATCACCTCGGCGATCAGATAGGCGGTCTGGACCCAGATCATCTGATCCGGGGCCACGCCGAGGTCCGCCTGGATGGTCGGAAGAGCCGTCGCCACGATCTGGATGTCGAGGATGGCCATGAACATGCCGATGCACATCACAATGAAGCCGATCCAGAGCCGGATCGGCTGACTGGCAGGCGTGAATGCGAGGCTCGACATGAGTGAAGTCTCTGAAGCTAACCGGACCCGGGGCTGTCTGGCCGGCGGGTGACTGAGTTCGAGTTAGGCCATGTCGCTCGATCCCCATCAATCCCAAACAGGCCGGGCGAGGCCCTTCGGACAAGCCATTACAGGCGTCATGCGGTTGTGTTTGTCGCGGGGGATTTGTGGAACCGCCCCGCGCCGGTATGGTTACGGTTGGAGCCGGCTATTGTGCGTGGCCGGAGCCGACAAATGCCCGCCCCCGCTCATCTGGTCTCCCTCGCGACCGCCGACGCGCCTCACGAAATGACCCAATCCGATGTGGTCAAGGTCGCCCGGTCGCTGTTCACCGAGCGTTTCCCCGGCTTCGACAGGATGCTGCCGGTGTTCGATACGGCCGGGATCCGGGCCCGGCAGGCGGCCATGCCGCTGGACTGGTATCTGACACCGCGGGGCTGGCCGGAACGGACCCGGGCCTATCTGGATGTCGCGGTCGACATGTTCGCCACCGCCGCTGAAGCGGCCCTCGCCGAGGCTCATCTCAAGGGCTCGGATGTAGATGTGATCGTGACCGTTTCCTCGACCGGCATCGCAACGCCAAGCCTCGAAGCCCGCGCCATGGCCCGGATGGGGTTTCGGTCGGATGCGGCCCGCGTTCCCGTGTTCGGCCTCGGATGCGCGGGCGGCACGACGGGTCTTTCGCTGGCGAGCAAGCTGGCCCGGGCTACGCCCGGCGCTGTCGTGCTGCTGGTTGTCGTCGAACTCTGCACGCTGTCGTTCCGGATGGAAGACCTGACCAAGGCCGACATCGTGGCGACCGCCCTGTTCGGTGACGGTGCGGCGGCCTGCGTCATCCGCTGCCGCAACGAGGGCTTCGCCTCGATCGAGGCGACCGCCGAACATACCTGGCCGGATACGCTCGACATCATGGGGTGGCGGGTTGACCCTACGGGCCTGGGCGTCATCTTCGATCGCGCGATCCCCCCGTTCGCCCGCGAGAATTTGCGCCCGGCCATCACCGGGATACTGAAAAGCCAGAATCTCGGCCTGGATGACGTCGACCGGTTCATCTGCCACCCGGGCGGCATGAAGGTCATCGACGCGCTGGAAGGGTCCCTGTCGCTGGATCAGGGCAGTCTGGATCACGAGCGTGCCGTGCTGGCGGACCACGGCAACATGTCAGCGCCGACGGTGCTCTACGTTCTGGACCGGGCGAGACGGGGCGGCCTGCCCGACCGTTCGGTGTTGACGGCGCTCGGCCCCGGATTCACCCTGAGCACTGTGACGCTGAGGGCCGCGGCATGACGCTGGCCATCATCGTCCTCGCACTGGTCACCGCGCAGCGGATCGGGGAGTTGTTTCTCGCCGAGCATAATACCCGACGCCTGCGCGCCCGGGGCGCGGTGGAGACGGGCGCGGACCACTATGTCTTCATTGTGATGCTGCACGGAGCATGGCTGCTCGGTCTCTGGGTGCTGGCCTGGGACCGGCCGATCAATCTGGCGCTTCTGGCCGTCTTCGTCCTGCTTCAGGCGGCGCGGGTCTGGGTCATCGCGACCTTGGGACCGCGTTGGACGACACGGATCATTACCCTGCCCGGCGCACCGCTGGTCACAAAGGGCCCTTACAGATTCGTCTCCCACCCCAACTACGTCGTCGTTGCGGTTGAGATCGCGGTCCTGCCGCTGGCGTTCGGATTGGTCGAATACGCCATCGTGTTTACCCTGCTCAACGCGGCCATGATGTGGGTGCGTATCCGCAGCGAAGCCCGCGCCGCCTGAAGC
>Ga0163154_10010146_pt1 | contig 10569 bp, 8 predicted proteins | sample OliLakLV19MP9P1_FD_148649 | JGI IMG/M metagenome (GOLD analysis project Ga0163154, IMG submission 148649) | Freshwater microbial mat bacterial communities from Lake Vanda, McMurdo Dry Valleys, Antarctica - Oligotrophic Lake LV.19.MP9.P1 | ecosystem: Environmental > Aquatic > Freshwater > Lake >...
GCTCGGCCGACGTCACGGACGGCCCGCGTGGTCTCGAGGTCATCGACACCGATGGTCGTCGCTCGTTGGCGAAGGACATCGGAGCTAACGACGCGTGGTCGGACATCCGCGTGCCGTTGCGCGCCGGGTCGACGCTGACGCGACTCGAGGCCGTCGCTCGTCGCGTGCGCGGCGTTCAGGTCGCCTACGAACTCGATGACATCCGGATCGAGCGCGCGGACGGCTCGACTCTCGACGTGTTCCGCGACGAGTTCTCCGGCGGCGTGCAGCGCATCCCGGGGATCACGGGCTCCGCCGGAATAACCGTCGTGGATCTCGGCGACGAGTTGGCCGAGGACCACGTGCGCACGCGCGCCGACGTGAGCGATCCGTGGGCAGCGCTGGATCTCACGGCGTTGCGCGCGCTCGATCGCGAGCCGAATCCCGTGGTTTTCAACAGCCTTCCGCGCGGACTCGTATGGACGGGACCATGCATTCCGCTCCGATTCGCTACCGACGGCGACGACGCTTCTTTTCCTGCACGCGGACAGCGCATCGGTCTCGATCCGTTGGACGGTGGGCGCTTCTACGAAGTCTGGCTCGCCATCGCGAACACCTCTCCGGAGGAGATCAGCACGGGTATCGACTTCATCGGAGTGGATCGCGAGCGCGTCGAAGTCCCGCTGCGAGTCCCGGCGCGCGGGCCCGCTGGCTACGCGCCCGCAGCGGGTGACGGTCACCCCGCGCGCGAGTTCGCGTTGCTCGAGCTACGCGTCGCTTCGACAGCGAGCCTCGCCTCGTTCCAATTGCCCGACGATCCGCGCTTGCACATCCTCGCCGTCTCGGTGGCGTGGCGTCGCGACGGCGCGTCGGATCCGCGGTTCCGCGCAAAGTGGCTCGCGCACGCGGCGCTGCCCTCGAGACCGGGCCTCGAGGACGGCGATCGCGCCGATCTACAGCGCTACCTCGCGAATCGGCGCGCGGGAGCGAGCTTCGGTGGCGTCGAAGGCGAAGAAGAAGCCGATCGAGCGCTCTTCGACGCGCTGCTCGCGCTCGACACGGTCGCGTTCCGCGCCGCCATCACCCAGCGCTTGGCTCTGCAGTCCGAAGCTGCGCGCGGGCGCAAGTCGGCGCGCATCGATCTCATCGCGACGTTGCCACGCGCCTCCGACGACTTGGCGGAATCGCTCGCCGACGGTGTGCTGCCGCCGGACTTGCCCGTCGTCGGCGGTGACGTGCGCGCGATCGCGGAACTCGCGCTGCGCAACCCCGCCGCGTTCGAGCGTCTGCGCGAGCGGATGAAGTCGGGCGCGTGGCTCGCATTCGGCGTCAGCCTCGACCGCATCGTGTCGGGGCGTCTCGGCGCGGACGCCTTGATCCGAGTGATCGCGGACGACCAGCTCGAACTCCAGAGCCTCACGGGGGCGTTGAGCCCGATCGCGCGGATCGATGCCGACCTCGCGCGCGTCCAAAATCTGCCGCAGATCCTGGCGTCCGTGGGGATCCGCGTGGCACTGCTCGACGGGTTGCGCAAGCCGCTTGCCACGCCGGTCGTACCCTTCGCGTCGAGAGGCGTGGAAGTCTTGGGGTTCGCCCCCTCCTTCCGCAGCGAAGGGCCGCTTCGTTTCGATGCGGCGGTCTGGCGCGCGTGGACGACGGCGGCGACGAGTCCGGCTGGGCGCCCACCGATCCCGATTCTCTGCGACGTTTCGTCGACGGTGGCGCGCGAAACGTTGGCGATCGTGGCCGATCTCGATGCGTCGGACATGGCGCCCGACCTGGCGTGGACCTCCATCCTGGACGTCGTGCAGGCCGGGCGAGCGCGCTCGCAAGTGCTCGAGATCGGGATCCCGAACGCGCTCGAAGTCGCCGATGTGCGCGCCGAACTCGACGCGCGCTCCGCGGTTCGGCTCGCCGAGCGCGAGCTCGCGCGAGCGTCGGTCGTCGAAGCACTCGCGGTCCTCGACGGCGGGCCGGACCCCGGCGCGGAAACGGCGCGTGCGTGGCGTGAACTCACCGCTTCCGTTCGGTTGGAGGCCTCGAAGACGAGCCGAATCGCGCGCGGAATCGCGGAGCGAGTGAAAGCCGCGGCGGCCGAGCGACTTGCGCGTTTGGGTGCCGCCGTGCCTCCTCCGGGCGAGGGCGTTGCGCTCGCGATCCTGGATCCTCTGCCTTGGCCGCGGGTGAGCCAATTCGAACTCGCGAGCAGCGAATTGCGCTGCGCCGGCCCGGATGGTGATTTGCCGATGCAGCGCACGGCGAGCGGCGGAATACTCGTCGAATACGCCGGGCGCGGCTGCTTGCCGGCCGCCGTGCGCGTGCGTCGTGATCCGCTCGCCGAGACGAAAGCCCCCGCGCGCGTGCGGCTCGACGGCTGGACCGTGCGCACCGATGACCTCGTCGTCGCGATCGACCCGACGACCGGGCGCATCTCGCGGATCTCCGCGCTCGTCGCCGGCAACGAAGTGCCGCTCCTCGCCGGGGACGGCGATTCCCTGAGTTGGATCGCCGCGGATTCCACGCCGGAACCGATCGACTTACTCGAGAAGATCGAGTTCGTCGAGCGGGGTCCGTTGCGTGCCATCGTGCGCGTCTTGCGCAAGTCCGCGCGCGCTCGCGTCGAGACGGAGATTCGTGTGACGGCCGGACCGAGCGGGCTCGAGATCCGCTCGCGCGTGGATCTCCTCGATGCCTTCGGGGACGTCGTGCACGCGTTCCCCATGGCGCACGCGGCAGCGAACGCGCTGATCTCGATTCCTCTCGGCAATAGTTTGATCGCACCGTCACCCAGTGCGCGCGCGCTCGACGGCTGGGCCGCGGCCACGGACGGGATCGCGACGTTCGCACTGATCGGCGAAGGCGCGACGGCGTTTCGCTGGCAAGGCCGCGCGTTCGGCGTCGTGCTCGGCGAAACAGGCGCGAAAACGCTGCGCACGAGTTCGTTCCGCATCCTCGTTCGCGCGGGTGGTTGGCGCCCGGTCGGCCTGGACGCGATGCTCTCGGAACACGCACTGCAACCCGTGCGCGTCGCCTTCGAGGCGCCTTCGAGCGGACTCGTGACGCGCGAACCGATCGTGCGTGTCGCACGGATCGAACGCGACGGTCGTCGGACGGTGGGCCCGGCGAGCGGCCTCGTTCCGCTGGCGATCGAAGCGGGGCCCGACGGCACGATTCATCTGCGCGTGCTCGAGACGCGCGCCGAGGCCGGGCACGCCGAGATCTCCTTCGCGCGCGAGCCCTTCGGCGCAGTACGAGTCGATGCCCTCGGCCAGGAGATCGGGTCGTTGACCGTCACTGGCCGCGCGGTCGATGTCGCAATCGGTGCCGGACGAGTCGAAAACGTGCGCGCGCGGCTCTCTCCGTGACCGAGTCCGCGTCCCGGCCGGATCCCGCCGAAAGCCTGCGTGCGCAATGCGACGCGTGGAGCGCCGCGGCGCCCGGTTGGGACCGTTGTTTTCACGTGTTCGAGGCCTTCGCGGGTCCGCTCGGAATCGAGCTGGCGCACCTGGCACACGTCGATGCGGGTGAGCGCGTCCTCGATGTCGGCTGCGGCAACGGCGAACCGTCACTGACGATCGCACGCCTCGTCGCCCAGTCGGGTCGCGTCGTCGGCATCGACCTCGCCGAGCCCATGGTCACGATCGCGCGACGTCGCGCGACGGACGCACGAATCCGCAACGTGGAGTTCTTCGCTCGCGACGCCTCCGACCTCTCGGGCCTCGGCTCGTTCGATGCCGCCGTCTCGCGCTTCGCGATCATGCTCACGCCGGATCCCGCCGCGGTAGCGCGCGCCGTGCATTCCGTGTTGCGTCCGGGCGCGCGCTTCGCCGCGTGCGTGTGGGGCGAGGCGACGGAGGTCCCGTACTGCACGATCGCGCCGAATGTGTTGCAGCGTGTCCTGCACGTCGACGCTCCGCATCCCGAAGCACCGGGACCCGTGAGACTCGGAAAGCCGGGTGCGCTCGAAGACGTGTTGCGCGCCGGCGGATTCACGGACGTCGTGGAGAGCGTGGTGCGGGTCGAGCCGAGCTTCGCTTCGGTCGACGAGGGTGTGCGCTTCTACCTGGAAGGATCCGGGGCCGTGCGACGCGCGTTGGAAGGTCGGACCGAGGCCGAGCGCGCGCTGGTCCTGGCGGAACTCGAACGCGCGCTCGCGAAGCGACGGGAAGCGGACGGGCGCGTGCTGCTGCCTTCGACAGTGCGGATCGCGCACGGCACGGCGGCCTGACGAACGGTCACTTCACCACGATCCACCAGGCGCGCTCGGACTCGAGCAAGCCGTCCGGATCCGCGAGGACCCAGGGCCACTTCTCGCCGCGAAACTTCGTCGTGTCCTTCGCGCGGCACACGACGAGATACCTGCCTGGGTCGAGATCCGAGCCTTGGAGTTCGAGGCTGTGTTTCCCGTCGTTGTCGCCGCGTACGGGGCGGAACGGAACGTCTGTGATGGGCACGAGCGCGCCGCGTCGTCGGCGATCCTTCGACGTGCTCGCCCGTGCTCCCGGCGTGGAGCCGCTACCCGTCGAGGGGAACCGCGCCTCGGGCAACACCCACCACGTGACTTCGAGCGCGTGACTCGCCGGTCGCATCACGTTCACGTCGAACGTGAGACCGGCCTCGCCGAGGACGAGCGGATCTTTGGATCGAATCGGGGTCGGCGGGGGCGTGCACGTGTCGATCGGATCGACGTACATGTAGATGCGCAGGACGAGCGCTTCTTGGCACACGACGCAGAACCGTTCGCTATTGGCCATCGTGCATCCGGTCGACGTCGGCCGCCACGCGCCTTTCGGTCGCGCGGCGGCACCTTCGTAGATGCCGACTCCCGGATGTTTCGCGCGCAACCAATGCGCCCACGGCACCTTCTCGGGATCCTCGGTGTCGGAGACGTTCGCCGCGCGTCCGGGCGCGCCTTGATGCGCCGATTGCGCCGTGTCGTACTCGTCGCCGAGCGCTCCGAACGCGTGGCCCCATTCGTGCACGGTCGTCGTCGCCTCGCGTCCGCCGATCGTCGCGATGCCGCTGCCACCCGTGCCGAGCACCCCGTTCTTCACGAAGCAGATCGCGAGCGAATCGTGCTCGGGCATCTCGGCGAACATGGCCTGAACGCGTGCACGATCGATGACGACGTGACCGGCGTAGGTCTCGCCCGTGCTGGCGTTGAGCGCGGTGTCGTACTCGCGACCGAAACCGTCGACGCCGCTGTCGCCACTGAGCAGGTCGCAGCGCAGGAAGTTCAAGTAGTTCCAGTACTCGCGAAACGTCGTCTGGCGCTCGAAGAGGGGCGGGATGTCCGCCGCGAGCTTCGTGAAGGCCTTCATGTGATCGAGTTCGTACCCATCGCCCATCAGGACGACGTCGACACGATTCGAAGACGGCCCGTGCTCGATGATCCAGTCCCAACCGAGATACGCCGACGGCGTCGCGCGTCGCAGCGCGATCTTGCCCGCTTCGGTCCCGGGCAGCTTCTTCGCGAGGCGCTCGTACGCGGCCTTCGCTTCGGAGAACTTGCCGGCACGCGATGCGTCCTCGGCCTTCTCGAGCGCGGCGCGGGCCTCGTCCTCGGGGCCTTGGGCGGTCGGGAGGAGAACGATGAGAAGGGCTGCTCGGAACATCGCGAACGAGTGTAGGCGGGTTCTGTCCGTCGAGCTCCAGCGCTCGACGAAGTCCGGAGTCCGACCTGGTTCGCGGCGCTCGATCGTGGGATCGGGGGCGTCTCCTGCGCATGCGCCTTCGGTCAGCCCGAAGTCGACGTCGCTGCGAGCACGAGCGCGGTCGAGACGGGCCTCAGGGCTTCGACGGCAGGAGTTCGAACTCGTCGGCGACGAAGAGATCGCCCTCGAATCGTCCCGTGACCCGTGCCTGTCGCGTAGCGTTGCAGAATCCGTCGGCCGCATGCGCATCACCGTGGTCGTCGATCGCCGTGCCGGCGACGAGCCACGTATGACCATCCACGTGGATCGCGAGATCGCAGCCGCTCTTGGCGGCCTGGAAACGACAACGCGCGCAACCGGCTTCGACGATACCCGTGTAGGGAATCGCGACAGGTCGCTCCGAGGGGGTCATGCGCGCGCGGCAGGCCGGTGTGACCATCGCGAGCAGAGCGATGGAAGCGAGGAACAGGATCGTTCGAGAAGGCCAAGCGTGCGTCAGGGTCGTGGTCATTGTTCGGTTCGTCATCGTCGCGGGTTCACGCGGTCCGTGTGCTGCGTACGCGCCTCCGCCGCGAAGAGAGCGTGTGGAGTATTCACTGCTCTCGCGCCGGGGAGCAGCGTCACCGGATTTTGTGAGGCCGTAGGATCGGTTTCTTCACGGCCTCTCAGCTCAGAGCTCGTGAAAAATGTCGCACCCGGCTTTCGTGTGGGTCAGCGCCCCCGTGCTGGCCAGCCAGCCCCGCGTTCCCTGACCTCGACTCGGGCGCCGGTGAACCCTGTGAATCCAGGGCGTCCACGCGCGGTGTTCGGATCCACGACCTGCGCGGGGCGCGCACTCACACCGTGCGCGTCGCCGAGCGCGTCGGCGAGCGCCTCGACGTGCGCGGTGTGAGTGCGCCGCCGTCGGATCAAGCTCTGCATTCCGCTCGGCTCCCCGCCCGTGGATCCGGCCGCGGTGCCTCGCTCGTCGCAATGCGTCCGCCCTTCAGCCATCCGAACAGGAGCAACCACGAACTCGCTTCGGGCAACGCACGATCCTTCCGCGGCGTCCGATCGTGCCAGCCGCTGAACCACGGGCCCGACGAGTGCGCGTCGATCCCGAGGATGCGCGCGCCGTGCTTGCGTGCATTCTGCAGCACGTAGACGAGCGCGTTGCGCACCTCGCGCGGCGTCTTCAAGGCACACGCGCGTGGTAGCGGTCGCCGACGACGCGACCCGTGCGTTTCCACGAGAGATTCAGCGCCTTCGCGACGCGGACGAGCAGCCCTTTCATGCCGCGCGCCAGCGCCAGTTCGTCCTGCGCCTCGGCGACGAAGTGCAGATGGTTCGACTGGATCGAGTACTCGATGAGCCGGAAGCCGAATCGGCCCGCGCCCGCGGCGAGCGTCTCGCGGAGGAGCGCGAGCGTGCTTTCGCGCCGCAGGTTGTGCAGTCCCGCGAGGAGCCTCGTCGTGACGAGGACCGGCGTGTGCCGCGTCACGCGCGCTCGCACGTCGTGCGGCACGACCCGCGCCGACTCGCGCGCCGCCGCGCCGGAACAAGTCGATCTTGCGAACGGATTGCGACCGCGACGGCATGTGTGACTGCGAAGGCATTTGTGATGGCGACTGCATGCGTGACTGCGTCTGCATGAGCTGTGCGCCACACGTCGCGGCCCGACTGGCGTGCTCGAGTTCAAGGAGTCGATGTCCGACCGCTCGGCTCGAGTACCCGCGAGACCGCGACATGATTCCGCGGACATTCGGCGAGACTGCCCGGCGAGGTCGGAGTCGGTTCGATCGCTGCCGGCGTCGATCGGACGTGGATCCAGAGCATGCGCGAGGACGAGCTGGGTCTGGTGCAGGGCACTCCGCCTCGCCCTCGCCCTCGCACTCGGCACTCGGCACTCGCACTCGGCACTCGCACTCGGCACTCGCACTCGGCACTCGCACTCGGCACTCGCACTCGGCACTCGCACTCGGCACTCGCACTCGGCACTCGCACTCGGCACTCGGCACTCGCACTCGCACTCGGCACTCGGCACTCAACCTCGGCCGTCGGACCGATGGACCGATGGACCGATGGACACCTGTCGACACCGGCTCGTGTCGAGCAAGCGACCGAAGACGCCGCAACCGAGCTCGAGAGGTGCGGTGCGCGCCGACCAGTTCAGGCGCGCCGATGATTCCGCGCACATCCGCTCCACGTGTCGCCTCGCGGCCCAAAGCGGGCGGGGCGGGTGTGCGGAACATCCGGATTCTCTCTCACGGAAACTTCGAGCTGCTCACCCAGACTTGGGAGTTGCCTCGAGCGCTTCTGGCGGTAGGCGCCCCCTGCCGGTCCCTACTCCGTCCATCCCGGGCCTCGACTCCAGCGACGGTTCGCAATGCAGCCCACGAGACCGGACTGACTCCTTAGATCGCAGGCGCTGCAGGCGACGTGAACTCGACCCAGCGCGGAGGCCAACCCGCGGGGTGGAACTTCGCTCGCAAGTACACGCGTCGATGCTGACGGCCCACACGTCTTACCGAAGCCCCCGATGTCTTCACACGCTCTCAGCGTCGCTCACCAAGTTCCTCGGGCAGCTTGAACTCGACGTTCTCGGGTACGCCCTGCATCTCGCGCACGTCCTTCGCTCCGAGTTCACCGAGCCGCGCGAGCACGCGCTGCACCAGGCTCTCGGGCGCTGACGCACCGGCGGTCACACCGACGCGTGTCTTCCCGGTGAGCCACGTCGGATCGATCTCGCGCGCGTCGTCGATCAAGTACGACGGAACGCCGCGGCGACCGCCGAGCTCCGCGAGCCGATTGCTGTTGCTCGAGTTCTTCGAACCGATCACGAGCAGCACGTCGATGCCCTCGTCGGCCAAGCGCTTGACCGCGTTCTGCCGGTTCTGCGTCGCGTAGCAGATGTCCTTCAGCTCGGGGCCTTGGATGCGCGGAAAACGCTTCACCAGGGCGTCGATCACTTCACGCGTGTCGTCGATCGACAGCGTCGTCTGCGTGACGTACGCCAACCGCTCGGCATCGCGGACGACGAGGTTCTGCACTTCCTCGACCGTCGAGAGCACGTAGACAGGGCCCGGGATCCGCCCGCGCGTGCCTTCGACTTCGGGGTGTCCGGGGTGGCCGATCAGGACGACCTCGTGACCCTTCCCGGCGTAGTTCTGCGCTTGGACGTGCACCTTCGTGACGAGCGGACACGTGGCGTCGATGACGCGCAACCCGCGCTCTTCGGCCGTGCGCACGACGACGTCGGAGACGCCGTGCGCGCTGAAGATCGTGACGGAGCCCGGGGGGACCTCGGTGAGGTCGTCGACGAACTTCACGCCGCGCGCGCTGAGGTCCTCGACGACGTGACGGTTGTGCACGATCTCGTGCAGGACGAAGACGGGCGCGCCGTGCAGTTCGAGCGCGCGCTCGACGATCTCGATCGCGCGATCGACGCCGGCGCAGAAGCCGCGAGGGTTGGCGAGGCGGACATCCATGAGGCCGACCATTCTGGCGCAGATCGGCGCTGGCTTCGACGGTCGGGTCGTGAAAGCTCGGGGTGCGTGCCCGCGAGAGGTCGAGCGCACGGCGCAGCGCCTGATGTACGCTGATCGGAGAGGTCTGACCGTCATGCTGAAGTTCGTCACCTCGTTCGTCGTTCCGCTCGTTATCACCGCGTTCTCGGCGTCGTGCTCGCGGTAGAGTGCGTCTGGCTTGCTCTCGAGCGTAGGTGTGCCCGCACCCGGCGTGCAGTTGGAGTTCGGTGAGTCGATGGCATTCACCTGCCCTCCGAATGCGACCGCGGCCGAGATTCGCGCGTTCCAACAAGCGCTCCTTCGCGGCGAGCCGTTGCCCGCGGGCTGGCGTCCGTCGATCGACGGGCTGGCGCCCGTCGATCGACGGACGCGTCTCGATCACCGATACGCCAGTGGGCATGCCCGGCCCGGGGCTGCGCGTGTGCTCGGTCGTGATCGTCGAGGACCGCGCGGTCTTGGCCTCGGCCGCCGTCGAAGTCGAGGGCGTCGCGTTGGCGACGGCGGATCGCGAGCACGGCTCGATCGTCGATCGCACGCCGTGGTCGATCGCGTCCCTTACGGTGTTCGTTCCCGACGGTCAGCGTCCGTGGAAGGCGAAGGCCCTGTGGACGGGCGAAGAAGGGAGGAAGCACGAGTTCGAGTTGAAGGAGCCGAGCGAGCGGTGAATGGACGGTACACCGGGTTCTTGCGCTCGAAGCGCGCTGCGGCAACGCGACGGGATGCGCGCGGCGAATTTGATTGAGCACACATGTCCTGATCTGCGCCCGACTCGATGCGCGAGCCTTACCCGAGATGCGCCGCGGAGCCGCCGAACTGAAGCTACTCGCTACGCCGATCGATTGCGGAATCCCGAAACCATGCGTCGATGCGGAGGTAGCCCTCAGCAGAGGTTCCACACTCATGCTCAGGTCCCTGATCTGCGCGACGGTACTCACGTCCCTTTCGTCCTGTGTCTTCCACGTCCACGTGCACGAGGCTCCGCGCGAGAAGGCAATCGACACCACCCAGGCGCGGATGGCCGACACGCAGCCCGCCGTGTCCGCCGAGCGCACTGTGTCCGCGTCCGTCCACCGCGTGCACGGCTCGGTCGTCGATGCGGACGGCAAGCCGGTCGCGGCGCGCATCGCATTGATCGGCGCCGCCGGCTGTTCGTACTCCATGACGTTAAGCGAACCTCGGGACTTCGATCTCGAGTCGCCGCTCGGTGCAGCGGTCGTGATCGCGAGCACGCTCGACGGTCGGGTCGCCGTTCAGCGCCTGCGCGGCGACGGGCAGGACGTGCGCCTCGTCCTCGCGCTCGGCTGGAGCATCACGATCGATTTCACGAGTGAGAGTGACATGCGCTGCGCCGTGTTCCACGGCGACCTGCGCATCGAGGACTTCACGCTGCGTGCGAAGTCGGATCGGACCCAGGTCATCGTGCCGGTCGG
>Ga0163154_10010147_pt1 | contig 10569 bp, 7 predicted proteins | sample OliLakLV19MP9P1_FD_148649 | JGI IMG/M metagenome (GOLD analysis project Ga0163154, IMG submission 148649) | Freshwater microbial mat bacterial communities from Lake Vanda, McMurdo Dry Valleys, Antarctica - Oligotrophic Lake LV.19.MP9.P1 | ecosystem: Environmental > Aquatic > Freshwater > Lake >...
ATCAAATCGCCCGTGCGCCCCTCTGCAGCGCCTGCGCCTCGCCGCGCTTTACGCTTCGCTCTCCCAAAACAAAAGACCCTCGGGCAGGAACGTGGATCTTCCAGGGTCGGGCGGCATGGTCGGCACGCAGACCACGATGCCCTTCGGCACCCCCGACGACGTCCGCCGCCGCGTGCGCGAAATCGCCCCCCTCCACCGTGACCACGGCGCTCGCGTGATGATCGCCCCGACGCATGTCCTCGAGCCGGACGTTCCCTTGGCGAACATTCTCGCCCTCGTCGAGGAGGCCAAGTCGCTCCGCTTCGATTGATGCCTTTCTGGCCAGTGAGGATCAGAATGAGTTGATCCTGAACCCGAACCGATACTTCCCCGCCGGGATCCGGTACTGTGGCAACGTGTCCGGTCCGCAGCTGGCCGTCCCGAGCCCGCGCTGGCCGTAGTCGAGATTGACATACACCTCCGGTCGCGGGGTCAGGTCGGGCGTGTGTTTGGCCGCATACAAATCAGCTGCCATGAAGTGGCTCGCCGATGCCTCCATCAGCCGTCCGTCTGCAGTCAGGCGCACCCCGTGACCGGTGCCGTCATGCAATGACAGCCAGCGCACGTCGCATTTGTTGCCGTGCTCCTGCGGGAGGATGTAGGGCACGTACTGGTCCGTGACCGTGCTGGCATACCTCGCCACCACGGAACCGCGTTTACGGTCGGAATAGTTCTCCCATGGCCCGAGGCCGAACCATTCGAGCTGCTCCAGCGCGGCCGGCAGCACGAGCGAGACGCCCAGCCGCGGCACTTCCGGCAGTCTCCGGTCGAGGTCAAAGGTGTTTTCCACCGCAAGACCGCCATCGGCACCCACCAGGTAGCGGTGAGCATGAGTGATGGATCGCTTCGCGCCCGGACAGAGCCAGCGCTGGCGAATGACAATTTCAGCACCGGCGTTGGGGGTCGGGCGGATCGTGACCTGGGCGCTCGCACACTCCATGCGGTCGTAGCCCGCCTTGAGGCAATCCGTCAGCAAACGCGCACCACCCCAGTTGACTGACTCGAAGAGCTTGAGGCCGTCGTTGTCGGTCGCGGCCCGCCAGACATTCAACTGCGGACCACGCAGGATCACCAGGCGTCCGCCCCGGGTGACGTTCTCCATCACGCCGGAGGCCCGGTTCACGGTGAACGCCAGCGGTCCGGCCTGCACGTGCCACCCGGTGTTGTTTGGAGTGAGGGTGACCGGTGATGAGACGGTTGCATCGGCGACAGTGCGAACCGGTGGGCTACGCTTGAAAGCGGTGCTGGGGACGGCGAGCTGATTCCACGCCACCTCATGGCCGGCCTCACCCCAAGCGGTGGCTGAGCGGGTGAAAAAGCGGAAAGTCACATGCACCTCCGCCCGGGTCGGCAGGCTCAAGGCGGGATACTTCAACGCCACTTTCTGCACTTGCCGTGGCGCGGCGGTCAGCGTCGGCAAAGCGCCATGGGCCGCCACCTCGCCATTGACGAGCAGCTCCCAGCTTCCGCGCAGATCCTTGAGCGAGGTGAACCAGCGGCGGTTGTGCAGCTTGAACTGGCCGCGCCGGGCGTCGCTGGCTTCCACCTTCACGGGTTGGGCGAGGTGCTTGTATTCGAATAACCCGGGATGCGCCTTGCGGTCCGGCCAAACCAAGCCGTCGCAGACAAAGTTCTTGTCGCTCGGTACATCGCCGAAATCTCCGCCGTAGGCCCAGTACTCCCGACCCCGGGCATCACGCTGCCGGATGCCATGGTCCACCCACTCCCAGATGAAGCCGCCCTGCAACCCGTGGTGCTTCTCAAAGGCGTCAAAGTAGTCCGCGAGGCTGCCGTTGCTGTTGCCCATGGCGTGCGAGAACTCGCACATGATGAGGGGACGCCGGTCGGGACTCTTCCGATCTTTTGCCCAGGCGATGAGCTTGTCGATCTGGGGATACATCGGGCAAACGAGATCGGTGGCGCCCTGGCCCTTGCTCCAGTCGAAGGATATGGCGCCCTCGTAGTGGATCACGCGGCTCGGGTCGCGGTGCCGGATCCAGCCCGCCATGGCATCGTGATGCGGGCCGTAACCACTCTCATTGCCGAGCGACCAGGCGATGATGGCCGGATGATTCTTGTCGCGCTCGACCATGCGCAGCCCGCGGTCGAGAAACGCCGGGGCGTAGCGGTTGTCGTGGCTCAGTTCCTGATAGAAGGCATGCGACTCGACGTTGGCCTCGTCGAAGACGTAAAGCCCGTACTCGTCGCAGAGATCGTACCAATACGGATCATTCGGGTAGTGCGACGTGCGCACCGCGTTCACGTTGAACTGCTTCATCACGCGGATGTCCTGCAGCATCCCCTCGCGGGTCACCGCCTTGCCGTGGACGGCATCGTGCTCGTGCCGGTTTACGCCCGTGATGAGCACTGGCTGGCGATTGACGAGCAGTTCGCGCTCCCGGATCTCCACGCGCCGGAAGCCGATGCGGCTGGCCGTGTGTTCCACCGCCTGCCCATCCGGGCCGATCAGCGTGATGACCGCCGTGTAGAGATTCGGCGTTTCGGCGGACCAGAGCCGCGGCTGACGCACCGGTGCAGCCAGTTGGATACGCTTGCGCGGCTTCTGCCAGAAATTCTCCGCCTGCACGGCCCCCTCAGCGGCACGGCGCAGGACGGCCTTCCCGCGCGCATCAAACAACTGCACCCGGATGCGGCAGCCCTTGGCCTCGGCATCGGCGGCGCCCACTCGCACGTCCACAAGCAACCGGCCGGCGCGGAGACTTTCATCCAGATCGCCGCGGACGAAGACATCCTCCAGAAAGTGGGCCGCCTGGGAATACAGGTAAACCTCGCGATGGATGCCGCCCATCCACCACTGATCCTGATCCTCGACGAAACTCGCGTCCGACCATTTGATGACCACCGCCGCCAGCGTGTGGGTGGCGCCAGCCCGGACATAGGCCGTCAGGTCAAACTCCGCGGGCAGCCGCGTATCCTTGGCCAGACCGACCGCCTGACCATCCACCCAGACATACAGGACGCTTTCGGCGCCACCGATGTGCAGCACCGTGCGGCGACCGTCCCAGTCGGCCGGCACGGTGAACGTGGTGCGATACAGTCCGGTGGGATTCGCGGTCGGGACCTGCGGTGGCAGGTCATTGAACGGCATGATGACATTCGTGTAGTGAGGATGACCGTGGCCGTGCATGGTCCAGTTCGACGGCACCGGCAGCTTCGACCAGCTCGCATCGGGCGTAAATCCCGGTCGCACAAATGCCGCCGGAACGTCCTCCGGTTTGGCGACGAGGCGGAAGTCCCATTCGCCATTGAGCGACCTCCACCACGGCGAATCCTCGCGCCGGTTCGCCAGCGCGGCCGCGGCAGTCGGGTACGGAAAGGTCGTGGCCCGTGCGGGGAGGCGGTTGAATGACAGCGTTTCTGGCGATTGCCAGGTTTTCAGGGGGCCGGTCTGCAGAAGTTCCATGAGCAGACGTCAGCGAAGCGAATCGCGCCCGCGAGTGAATTCAAATCGGTTGCCCGCTTGAATGCCTCCCAGGATTTTTTCCCAAGCTGATGTTCGACCAAGGGGTCGAGGAGCACCATGAGCTGGGAGCAGGAAAGGCGGAGGGTGGCGGTGGCGCTGCCTCTCCGGCAGACTGGGCTCGTTCCTGCACCCTGCCTTGGAGCAGGCGGTGCGGCGAAGACGCCAAGCGCTATGCGCTGACCGGCACGACGGCATTCTCCTCGATGAGGCCCTTGGCGCGCGGGAAGAGCCAGAGGGCCTCGATGATCATCCAGACCTCCAGAATCAGCGTGACCAGAGCAATGCCCACCAGCAGCCAGTTGCCCTGACTGAGCCAGCTCGGATTGCCCGCTCCGCCGATGAAGACCTGCCAGAGCATGGCCCACATCGGCATGATCAGCATGAAGATCATCGGTATCACCAGGAACCATACGGGTGTGCTTCGCCGCCAGAGGTAGAACGTGATCACGAGGAAGGAGAGCCCGCCCAACAACTGGTTGGTGGCTCCAAACAGCGGCCAGAGGAGCAGACCGCCCTGGCCGGCGTTGGCCACGGCCCATTCCTTGCCCGGGGGAGGGATGGCGGCGATGAAAGCCGCCGTGACGACGGCGGCCAAGGTGGCGCCGTGTTTGCCGCGCAACCACGCCAGAACCGAAAAACCGCCGGTGCGCGCCGGACGGATCGTCGCGGCCAGCTCCTGGATGACATAGCGCTGCAGACGGCAGGCGGTGTCGAGCGTGGTCCCCGCAAAGGAGGCCACAAACACGCCCATCAACGCGGTGGCGCTGACGGCGGGCAGGCCCAGCGCCTTGAGGAAGTTTGACGAGCCGTCGACAAAGGCTGCGACCAGCGGACCGAGCCGCGAGGACCAGACCCCGTAACGGGAGGCATAAGCTTCAGCTCCCAGCAGGACGGAGCCGTCGGCTTGCGCAAGTCCCAGCCCAAGTCCCGCCGCGCAGGCAAGAATGACCAGGACCGCGAGGAACCCCTCCAGCAGCATGCTGCCATAACCCACGAAACGGGCATCGTTCTCGCTCTGCAGTTGTTTCGAACTCGTGCCGCTGCTGACCAGGCAGTGGAAGCCGCTGATGGCTCCGCAGGCGATGGTGATGAAAAGAAACGGGATCATGGCCGGCGCGCCGGTCGGGTTGAGATTGATCATCGGAGCGGCCAGCTCCAGTGCCGGTCGCGTGCCGTCAAGGAGCGGTGCACCGCCGATGAAGGCGGCGACCAGCAGGCCCAGCACCAACAGACCGAGCGCGGACACCAGTTGCAGCGCATTGATGTAGTCACGTGGCTGCAGCAGCACCCAGACCGGCAGGACCGAGGCGACGTAGGAGTAGCCGAGCAAAAGCACCACCCAGCGCCAGGAGGACCAGTTGGCCATGGCGAGATTGATGTCGTGCAGCAACCCGACATCACCGTAGTAGACAGTTATATACATGGTACCCAACGCCAGAATCGAGGGCACCAGCAGACTACCGCCCCGGCGGCGCATCCAGTAACCGATGGCCACGGCGATCGGGATCTGGATCGTGCAGGGAAAGATCGCACTCGGGAACTGCCGAAAGACGGAGGCGATGACCAGGCCGAAGATGGCCAGCACGATGGTCAGGGCAAGGAAGAGCACAAACAGGAAGAGCAGACGGACCCGGCGGTTGACCACCCGGCCGGCGATGTCGCCCACCGTCTGGCCATTATTGCGCAGGGAGACCACCAGCGCACCCAGATCGTGCACGGCCCCGATGAAGATGGAACCAAACAGCACCCAGATCAGCGCGGGCAGCCAGCCCCACATGATGGCGATGGCCGGCCCCACGATGGGCCCGGTGCCGGCGATGGAGGTGAAATGATGGCCAAAGACCACCCCCTTGGGCGTGGGAACGTAATCGTGGCCGTCATTGAGCCGGTGGGAGGGACAGACCCACTGCGCGGACAAACGGAAGATTTTGCGGCCGAGCCAGCGGCCGTAAGTGTGGTAGGCAATCAAAAAGCCGATTCCGCTGAGTAGGGCAATGAGGAGTACTTGCATGAGTAGGGGGCGTGCAACCGCACCTGCCTCCTTTGCTGGGGCGGGCGGTCGAGGTTGTCGGTGTTAGCAGGGGAAAGTGGGCCTGCAATCGCGAAGTGATCGGTGCACGTCGCACTTTCGCAGGCAGCGCAGAGGGTACGGTGCCGCTGGGGACCGCAGCAGGCGGCGCGCTGCAGCAGGATGACTCATCGGAAAGTCGCACCGACTCGGATCGGTGTCGGATTCGGTTCTTCTCGAGTTCGGATGCGGAAGAGAATTATGAAGCGCGAAATTCGTTCGCAGGGAACGTTAGTCGCTGGACGCGTACTAGATCCTCACTATGGCACCTTCGAAAAAACCACCCTCGCGCACCCAAAAATCGAGTTCCTCACGTTCTCCCAAGGTCTCATCCGCAGCAAAAAAACCGGCCAAACGAGCTGGAGCGTCCGCGACGACCACTAAAAAAACGCGGAGACATGACACCGTTGGCGACGAGATGATGGCAAAGGCCAATGCGATTATGAAAAAGCTTCGCACAGCGGCGAAGAAGAAGTAATTGAGCGCTGGTCACGACCGCCCGCGAGGCACCGCGCCGAGTCCTGCAGGTCCAGGGTGAGCAGACGTTCGATTGCCGAGGCAATGCAGGCTGACTCCAAGGATTTCGTCATCGCGGCGAATTTCGTGAGGTCCGAGAAGAAGGTCGAGCAGGCGGTGCCGTCGCCTTACGGCATTGCCGACGCCCAGTTCACCCGAACCATGGGAGCGTTGCTTGGTTCCCCCTTGGTTGACGGAAACACGGTCACCGAACTGTTGAATGGCGATCGCATTTTCCCGGAAATGCTCGTCGCCATTCGCGGTGCGAAACGAACGATCACGTTCGAAAGTTTCATCCATTGGTCGGGCGACATTGGGAAGGAGTTTGCCGAAACGATTTCCGAACGGGCGCGCGCCGGAGTGAAAGTGCGGATACTTCTCGATCGGGTCGGGTCGTCGAAAAAGAAGCCCGAATGGATCGAGGCCCTGAAGAACGCCGGTTGCGAGGTCGAACGTTATCACGCACTCAAATGGTATCATTTGACGCGGCTGAACAATCGTACTCACCACAAGCTGTTGGTGATCGACGGGCGGACCGGCTTCACCGGCGGCGTGGGTATCGGCGACGAGTGGAAAGGCGATGCGCAGGACCCCGAACACTGGCGGGATACTCACTTCAAAGTGGTGGGGCCGAAGTCCAGAAGCTGGGTCAGCTCCCGATCGCGACCACGACCTTCCAAGTCCACAAAAACCTGATCAGCACTACCCTCCAATCCAGCCCGCCCTGCCTACAATCCCTTCACCTTTTAAATCTATAATATTGCGCCAATGCATTCCTTTTGTTTTTCAACAAATCTGCAATTACATTTTTGCCGATGACTGAGAACGTAATGCCATTGCCGCCGAATCCCAATAAAAAATAACTGTTCTTGACATTCGGATGCTCACCTATGTAAGGCAATCCGTCCTTGGTTTCGCCAAATGTTCCCGCCCAGACATAATCAGTCCTGAATTTATAAAGTGGGAACATCTTTTTTAGTTCCTTCTCCAATTTCAGCCTTTTTTCATTCAGCAGTTCATCCCGTCTTTTGGCATCCAAAAAGTCCTCGTCTTCGCCACCAATAAGTATTCTATTATCATCCGTCGTCCTCATATATATATAAGGGTCGGCCGTGCTCCAGAATAATGTACCGCTCAAGTCAGTTTGATCATCTTGATTTCTCTCGCCGACTATGGCATAAGTGGAGAGCAATTTCACGAAATCATCCTTGATCAACTCCGTGCTTTCGTAACCACTGCAATAGATCACCTTTTTTGCGACTACTGAGTTCCCGTATTCTGTGATCAGGTGGACCTTGTCTCTTTTGTATTCGGTGGACTTTACACCTGTCCTGTCGAATATTTTCAACCCTTTTTGGTGATTGTAGTCCAGCAGATCGTGGGTGAATTTGAATGCGTCCATGCTCGCGCCCTGGGCCGAGAGAATGCCGCCATGGCTGGTTTGAAGCTTGTATCTTCTTGCGATCTCCCCTGTCGAGAGCCACTTGACGGGCAGACCGCAGTTTTTGCGAGCCTGATATTCTTTTTTCAAGTCAGGCACGTCTTTCCTGTAGGTCGCGAAGTAAAGCGATTCCTTCTTCTCAAATCCGCAGTTTGACTTTACTTTTTTTATGATCCTTCCGAGTTCGTCGATGGAATCACTGCAGGCCCAATAATTTGCTTCCGCCGCTCTTTGACCGATCGTGCCTGAAAGCTTGAATAAAGGCACGTCGATTTCATATTGGAGCATGGAGGTAGTGGCTGAGGTGCTCCCCGTTGCAATTTCCCTTCGGTCCATCAGGGTCGTTTGGTAGCCTTCCTCCAGACACTTGTGGGCCATCAGTGCACCCGTTATCCCTCCACCGATTATTAGTATATCAGTTTTTACATCCTGCCTTAGTGAGGGATATGATTCGATTAAACCATTCTTGATAAGCCAGAACGGATCATTGGAGGTAAGTTTCATCATTCGGTTTTGTCGGAGAACCGGAGGGTGCCGCGGCGACGAAGTTTCGCGCCCCGCGGCGGCAAAGTCGAGCGCACGTTCGTCTGCACCGGCATTTTTCCCGGAACGGACGTGCCGCGGCTCTTCGTATAGCATACCTATGCTATTTCACCGTGCGGGCGCGCATTTTTGGTCCCATGGGTGGTTGCTCGCATGGGAGCCCGCCCCCCCTCGTATTCCATCCTCATCTTTCACCCCCTCTCCTCATCCCTTCCGCACCCCTGTTCTAGTCAAACAGTAAGACCTGCCCCAAAATGTCTTCCATCGGTTTCTGTGCGACTCGGATGTCGCTTTCGTTCCTGTCGAAAAAAAAGAATCCCGCGGCCGGAGTGCCGGCCGCGGGATTCTGGGCTCAGTTGCGATAGGGCGCGACAATCTTGCCGTGCCCCTCATCGGACTTGGCGATGTTTTTGTCAGGGTCGGGTACGGCGGTCTCGCCCGTGGTGCAGACGTCCCTTGCGCCACACTCGTTGAAGATATCCTTCACCCGTTTCACTTGGTCGGAGTTTTCCGTGTGGACCGAAATCAGGATGTTGCCCTCCTTGATTTTCCCCTCGTAGCGCTTGGCTTCGATTTCGGGGATTCCCATGCCGATCAGCCCGCCGGCGATGCCGCCGACGGCCGCGCCGACCGCCGCACCACTGAGCGCGGCGACAATTGGGCCGGCGGCAATGAAGGGCCCGACTCCCGGAATGGCCAGCAGGCCAATGCCCGCGATCCAGCCGAGCGCTCCGCCCACCACGCCGCCAGTGCCGGCACCGGCCACGGCGCCTTCGGGGGCCTTGGTGCTCTTTTCATGGGCGAAATCGCGCGTGGTGGTCTTGTCTGGAAACAACACCGAGATGGCATTGTTGGGGAAACTGATCGCTTGCAGGCGATCAACGATGGTCTCGGCCTGAAGCTGGGACGTGGCGATGCAGAATACAGAGTTTTTAGACATGGATTTGGTATTTAGTTTTTTAAGTGCGGTGGAACAAAAAGGGCGAAGAATGGAATCACTTTTTCACCTCGAGCTGGTTGTCGACGTTCTGCCCACCCGCCGCGTTGCCCGCGGCCTCGGCGATGCGGCGCTTTTCCTCTTCCGTCGCAACGGGCCCACGGAGGGTTACATGGCCGTTGGTCGTGATGATTTTCACATTGCGCGCGTTCGTCGACAGGCCCGGGAAGGCCATGACGTCCCGGCGAATGCGTTGAGTGATGTCGAGGTCGCCTTGGTTGTTGCCCTGATCGAGAGGAGTGGGCTGGCGGTTGTCGCGGTCGCGGACATTGCGTGCCGTGTTGTCGGCCATCTTGTCCTCCCGCGGTTTCGTGCTGAAGTAGGGCTCAGTCCGATAGGCACGATAGATTTCTCCGGTGTAGGTGGCCTCGCCGAAATCGGGCCATTGGTTGGAGCGAAAGCGCGGGGCGCTCGTCATCGACTCCTTCGTCGCGTCGAGCAGGAAACCGTCGCTGCCTCGGTTGACGCGCAGGGCGGAGGGGGGGACTGCGCTGAGTTCATCGCCAATTCCGAGAAAACCGCCGGACGAGATCACCACTGCGACGACACGGCCGGAGTCGAGATCGATTGAGAGGTTCTCCACATCACCCAGCTTCGTATTCTGCAGGTTGTGGACCGGCATGCCCACGATCTTGCTCGCGCGGCGGACTTCAGTCACACGCCCCCAGGGATTCCGCGCGGAATCGGCAGTGTGCTTGTCGGCCTTTTTCTCGTCACGCTCACGGTCGCGCATGCTGCCCGCTGAGGCAAAGGTGAAATCGGGCTCGGTGCCGTAATGGCGATAGAGCGTCTTCACATGATTCGCATCGGACTGCTCGCTCCACTTCCCCATGTCGAATTTCGGTGCCATTTTGATTTTTTCTTTGTCAACATCGAGCTGGACGACCTCCTTTTCGGCATCGTAGCGCAGCGCGCCTGGCGGCACGGCGTGCAGCGTGCCGCCCATGCCGGCCAGCTCGCCCGTCGACAATACGACGTAGACGAGGCGTCCCGAGGGAACGTCGATCGCGAGTTCGTCGATCTTGCCCAGCTTCTCGTCGGCGCGGTTATTCACGGTCTTGCCGATGAGATCCGTGGACTTGATCACCCGACCCAAACGTGAGGTGTCCGTGGAGTAAGTTCGGGATGATGACGGCGAGCGGTAGTCGTGGGCTCCACTGTTGGCGTCACGGGACGATGACGGCTGTTGGGCACCAAGCGAGGCACTCCCGACAACCGAAAGGGCGCCGGCGAGCATCATAATATTATGGGTGTGTTTCATGGTCATGCTAATGATTTCAGTTACCGATCGACTCTATTTGATCCCCCAAACGCAGAAGGGTTTTCGCAGAGGGGGGAGCTTAAATGTTTCATCCCTGCGCCTTACTTTCGCCGTCACACCGTGAGTGAAGCGTGTGAAGGTGGTGAGTCTGACCGCGTGCCAATTGTTCGGTGCGGAGGGTGTTTCCCTACCGTGCCCCCCCCGCCCCGTTCCCCTGCAC
>Ga0163154_10010149_pt1 | contig 10569 bp, 8 predicted proteins | sample OliLakLV19MP9P1_FD_148649 | JGI IMG/M metagenome (GOLD analysis project Ga0163154, IMG submission 148649) | Freshwater microbial mat bacterial communities from Lake Vanda, McMurdo Dry Valleys, Antarctica - Oligotrophic Lake LV.19.MP9.P1 | ecosystem: Environmental > Aquatic > Freshwater > Lake >...
GTTTTTGTGACTGGGCCACCGGTTGATCCTCGAGTCTTGGAGTGTCGAAGTAAAAAACTTCCTTGGCGGTCTGGTCCACTTAATTTGTGCATCACAACCGGCGGCCTGGGGACCAACAAGCAAGAAATTTTAGCAATTCTCCATGAGCTACTTCCAGAGATGATCAAAAAGCCAAAAGAACTAAAACTTTTGATTTACGCAGGAACGCAAAGAGATATTTATGAAGAGGTCAATCAAATTATCAAGCAACACGGAATTCCTCCAGCGCCACTATCAGATAAAAACGCATTAGTCAGGGTTATCTATCATCCACAAATTATGGATGCCAATGATCAGCTCTTAAAATATGGATTTACTTGGGCGCACGGATTTATTACTAAACCATCTGGAGATATGGCGTATGACGCAGCTTGTTCGGGTTCTTTTCTTCTTACATTGAAGGAGTGGGGTGACTGGGAACATAACATTCGGGAAATATTTGAACAAAAAAATATCTCTCGCCGAGCACATGTGGAAAATCTTTACCCTCAATTACAAACATTAATGTCTGGGCAACACAAAGCTCAGCCATGGATTGAAAAAGCCATGCATGCTTCACATAACCTCGACCCTATCTTTTACAAGGGCGTGAAAAATATAATTAAAACGTACAAGAAAATTGCTACTTAAACAGAGTTTACTGCTTTTGATCTAAGCTATATTTCCTCTATATAAGGTTAGCCACAACAATTTCATCCCCAAGAGATAATTTTCCATTTATGTATTCTGGATTTGACATTCTTCACCTTCAAAGGGAATTACTTTAATTTTTTAGCACGCTTGTGAGCGGTGTGCTTTTTGCAAGTGTTACAGTATTTGTTAAGAGGAAATGTTTTTTCGTTCTTAACTTGATTTAACAATTGTTCGTTATTTTTGTTGTATTCAGTAACGTAATTGAAGAAACCACAGACTTCACAGACTAAACCGACGGATTGTCTTGGTCCCTTTTTGCTTTTTTTTGCCATAACTACTTTCGATTTTTATTGTAACTCTAAGAGTTCTTACGAACACGATTCGAGAAAATATACTTACAAGGAGGATAGTATATCAGAAACTAAAAAAAAATCACTGATCAAAGATTGTATTATTTTTGGTCATTTCACTAACAGTGCCAGGTGAAGGATTCGAACCTACGAAGACGAAAGTCAGCAGATTTACAGTCTGCCCCCGTTGACCGCTTGGGTAACCTGGCTTGTGTTGGCGTGATCAGTTGGGTAACTATAAATTCAAAAATGAGCCGCCTCGGGGACTCGAACCCCGGACAAACGGTTTACAAAACCGTTGCTCTACCAACTGAGCTAAGGCGGCATTTTTTATTTAAACTCCTACTCAAGAGCCTTCTCCGAGAATTGAACTCGGGACCCCTTTCTTACCAAGAAAGTGCTCTACCCCTGAGCTAAGAAGGCAGTTTAATCTATTGTTACTTTTAAAGATCCCATTCCAACCTAGCAATTATACCAAACAAAAATTAATTCGGTCTGAGTAAATTAGTTACAAGAAAAAGATAACAAGGAGTTACTGTATCAAAAAAAATTGGAGGATACAGCTAGTACTTTGTACTAGCTGCGGTATTGATTTATATATCGAATCTTGAGCATCCATGCGCAGGGGGCAAGAAATTCCTCCTAGAATAGAAGGTGGGCAGGGCGTTAAGCATACCACGGCATACTTAAACAACCCATCAGCCCGAAAAAAAATGTTGAGAAATTATATCTGCCCCCCACACATGGATGTTAAAGATCAAATTTTGGTAACAGTTTAAATAGTTTTTTTGTGTATTTTATTTTTGCTGTTATACGTAGTATACACTACTGAAGGTACTTTTTCTAGAAATTTTTCATTTAAAAATTATGATTTTCCTTGAGGAGAAGCACACTCTTACTTAATTTTTATATTATTCTCAACAAATTCTCAAAAATGGAAATGCCGAGAAACAAAAGGCGGCGGGCCTCCGTCAGCTGACGGAGACGGACCGCCGCTCTCCTCAATCTACTGATTCAATTTACTTATTTAAGTCTGCGATCCACTGAGGCACTTTACCTGCATATTTTTCATTCAAAAATACAAATTTAAGATATGCTCGGAAATAATTCTCTGGATCACCAGTTGTCATCCACTCACCTTTGGTTCTTTCAACTAAGACTGGGAACTTTCGGGCAATTTGAGTAATCGCATCTACAGTCCATAATTCAGAATCTTTACCTGTATTGGTTGGAGTTAAATACTCAAAAATTTCAGTTTTAAGCAAGTAACGACCATAAGAAGCTAAATTTGAAGGAGCTTGACCGATATCTGGCTTTTCTACGATATTATCGAGTTCAGTTTCTGAATCTTTCTTAAAAGAAATAATGCCATATTTATCAACAACACCTGGATCAACTTCTTGGGCCATGATAATTCCAGCAACATCTCTGTTCTTCATATAAAGATCAATCATTGCTTTGGCATCGCCATGTTCACCAAATACAATGTCGTCACTATACATAACTAAGAAAGCTTCTTCACCTTCTAAGAATTTTTGAGCAGAAGCAACAGGAGAACCATTGCCGTAAGGTAAACTTGGATCTTGAGTAATAACTATGATTTTTGGAAAGTCTAACACTTCTTGAACTGGCTCATAACGATCTTCTTTACCTTGAGCTGATAATTGTTTGCGAATTCTGTTGACGTTATTGTTGAAGTAGTCTTCGTAAATTGGCTTACCTTCTGGAGTAGCTACCAAAATTATTTCTTCAATTCCTGCATTTGCACACTCTTCTACAATAAATTGCATGATTGGCCGATTACCTAATGGCAACATCGCTTTAGGAATTGTTTTGGTAATTGGTAAGTAGCGGCTTGCAAATCCCGCATCAGTGATGACAGCTTTGCGAACAGGCTTAGACATGAATACCTCCTTCAAATATTTCTATTACTTAAATACAAAATGTACGCATACCTGTTTGGTATGGTAGGTAATATACACTATTTATATCAATATATGCACACACTACTCAAAAACAATCTAAACTTTTACAACATTGTGATGTAACAGTATGAGAAAGTATGCTTTGAATTATATCTGTTGATCTCAATCTTCACAATACGTTATACTAAACGTTATACTAAGAAAGTTACTCTCATATTTTGAACTAAGCACAAGCATCTATGTTTAAAAAAATCTCATATTTATTAGTGATAGTTTCTTTTTTGTTACTTCCTCAATCTGCATCTGCTCAAAATACTCCCAATTGTTTAAAAACTCGAGAAGATATAATTTTGACTGTAAAGTAAATATTGAAGACTATGCGATTTTCATACATCATTATGGTCAAGATCCTGGCTTAAGTTCATTTTTACCCGATGCAGATATTAATCATGATAATTATATAGATATAAAGGATTTTTACCTTCTAATTACTCAATGGGATAAAACTATTCCTCCTGCTCCTCCAGCCAGTCCAACTCGAACTCCTACTTCTATACCAACCACAGCCCCATCCTCTACTCCAATACCAACTAGAGCTTCAACTCCATCTCCTTCACCTACCAACTCTGCCAATGCGCAATTCCCATCTGATCTTTCTTATATTAACTGGAATCAATGGAAAATCACTTTTCCCACAAAAGTAAACGGTAGCCTTGAGTTAAAAAATTTAATTAATTACAAACATGACGAATTTTTCCATCTTAATGCTGAGAAAAATGGCGTTGTCTTTAGGACTCCTATTCGCAGCACCAATGAAACAACCGCAAACTCTTCAAACATTCGGTCTGAATTACGAGAACGAACTTCAGATGGTAAAAGTGATATATATTGGACAACTTCAGGCAAGCACGTTTTATATGTCAAACAAAAAATTACTCACTTACCAATGACCGTGCCTATTATGGTTGCTTCTCAAGTTCATGGTTGTAAAGCTTGTGGTGGTAGCGTTGGAAAGGTTGATGATGCAGCTGTACTTAGACTTGAGAGAGATCAACTTTACATATCATTTAATGGTGGTTCTGAAATGATTGGCTCTGATGGCACTAAAGTGTCTCAACCAGCTCATAAGATTGGAACATATATATTGGGGACAATGCATGAGTTCATTATCGAGATTACTAATGGAGAGCATCGGTTTTATTACTCTGAAGATGGTAATCTGGAAGCAGCTTACAATAATGGCACAGCATCACAATACTTAGTCAGAAAAGGTAGCGATGATGTTTTATTAAGACTCAAATATGGTGAGGCTTACTTTAAAGCTGGCAACTATACTCAAAGTAATTCAAATAAAGAAGGTAGCAATACAAATAAACCAGAGAATTATGGCGAAGTCATTTTGTATAATGTTTGGGTAAGACATCAATAACTTTCTTTACATTTGCATCTACTTTTATTTTCATACTTCATTTAAACTTTGTGTATGATGAGTAAGAATCTCTCTTTTTCACTTGTTTTTTTAACGCTATTTTCTATAAATGTAACATAAGTTTCCGCAGTTGCTTCATTTCCAGGAGCTCAAGGATTTGGCGCCAATGCAACTGGAGGTCGAGGTGGAAAAGTTTATTCAGTTGATACCCTTCAAGATGGTCGTAATGTATCCGGCAAGACCACTCTTCGTGATTGTATAGAAGATACCCGAAGTTATGGGGCTCGCACTTGTGTGTTTAAGGTTGGTGGAACTATTTCAATTTCAGAAGCTCTAATTATTACAAAACCAAATATTACTATCGCAGGTGAAACTGCACCTGGGGGTGGCATTGCTGTTAAAGGTACTGGGACAACTGAAGGTGTACTCGGTATAGAAAGAACCGAAAATATTATTATGCGTCACATTCGTTTACGCGGTGGTCCAACTGATGATAAGGCTGGCATTATCGAAATTATTGGTGGCGTCAACATTATAGTGGACCATGTATCTATTAGTTGGTCTGTTGATGAGAATTTAGCCATGACCAATTCACGAAATATCACAATTCAAAACTCGATTGTGGCTGAACCATTAAATTGTACTATTCATTATGAAGGTGGTTGTCATAGTAAAAGTTTCTTTGGCTACTATCGCATAGCTACTAACCTTTCAAACAATAGCTACGATGACATATTTGAAAATATTTCTGTTTACAACAACTTTATTGCTCATGGTGGCGACCGTAATCCTCGCTTCCGAGTAGAAGCAACTGGCCAAAGCAAAGATCGAAACGTCGAAGTTGTAAATAATGTTATGTATAACTTTGGTGGCACTGGAGGTGCACCTTCGATCAAAGAGTTATTGCTGAAGCTAGAAATAACACCGGAAGAATTATAGATGCTCCAAGTCAAAGTTTATGTAAAGGTTCATGCTCTAGTTCAAATAAATATTTAAGTGCTGGAGATTATTCAGCAGCTGGCATTATTAATCCTCAATTAGATGCTCAGGGATACCCAATTATTGTCGCCGGAACTGCTCCTCAAGACACAGATCAAGATGGCATGCCAGATTCATGGGAAACAAGTAAAGGTTTAAATCCAAATAATGCTGCCGATGGCGCAAGTGTTACCAAAACTGGTTACAGTAATCTCGAGATGTATTTACACTCACTGGCAGGTGGCACAGTGGTATATCCAACTAGTGCGCCAACTACTGCCGTTCCTACCGCAACACCAATAGCGCCATCACCTACTCCAACTAGTGGAGGTTGTACAAAAAAAGCAGACTATGATGGTAATTGTAAAGTAAATATAGTTGACTATGGATTATTTATATCTCACTTTGATTCTATTGCTGGTCAAGACAAATATCAAAGTAAAATGGACTTATCCCAAGATGGAAAGATTGATATCAAAGACTTTTATGAATTTATAAAGGAATTCAATACGTAAAGTACTAAGAAAATAGCCAATTTACCTCTATACAATTAACAGTAAAATCTACATACTGTTCTTATCGCAAATCATTACTTAATTTTTACTTATGAACAACTATTGGCAAATTTTTAACAGTTTTTGGGGTAAAAAAGTAAGAGCGATTAAAAGACAGAGCTCTCCTCTATTATTAACACTTTCTGGTTTATTTTTAATTACTGCCTTAATTGGTCTTATCTGGATGGCTCAAGAAGTTAGCGAGCAATCTTTTGACAATCGTCAACAAGCTAGTGTTGCCAATGGTTCCGTTACTATTACTTCCCCAGTTGCAAATGGTGGGTCTATTCCGTTACCCACTCCAAATGCACAAAATCAAAGACTCATTACTATTCCAATTGAAATGAGAGCTTTGGGCAGTGCTGTTGTTGGTGTGAATGTTAAATTCAACATCATTACTAATGGCGTCGTTCAAACACCCGTTATTTTAGAAAATCCAGGCAACGCAAATAATTCAGGTTTACTCGGTTACGACATTGCGGTTGGTGCTGAATTGCTGTCAACTACTGATGGCTATTTTGGTAATATTTTCTTACTAAGTGGTAAATCTATAGATACTCCAATTACTAATTTAGTTAACTATAGTTTAGTCTGGGGAAATAATCCTAGTCCAAGAGTTGTACCACAGCACTCAACTGAACTATTTTATATTCAATTAGATGCTACCAAAAATGGTCAATTCCAAATCAACTTTGATGAAGGTGATTCTATGGCAATTGGGGCCGCCAACACTCCAGACCAAGGCCTGGATATTTTAACTCATGTCCAACCAATGAACTTTACAGTAGGTGAAATTGTTCCAACTGCTACTACAGTTCCGCCAACTGAAACACCAGCTCCTAGTCCTCAAACTACAATCACTACTATTCCAAATCCTACAGCTACCAGCGTTCCTCCGACAGCTACTACTGCTCCAACCGTTATTCCTAGTGCAACTCCATCAACCGTAGTACCAACTACTACTGGAGCTGTTACTCCAACAGTGACGGGTGCTATAACTCCCATCAATACTAGCGCTCCAACTTCTCAGCCAACAGTTACAACCGCCCCGACTGTTACTCAGAGTCCTACAAGTGCTCCTACTACCACAACTCAACCAACAGCTGGCGTCACTCAAACTCAGATAAATAAAACTGATGACTTCTCGATTCTTTTATTAGAAGATAAACATCGAACATTTACTTTTTACTTGCCAAACACTAATACTCAAATTAGACCTGAAGAAATGGAATCTGGCAAACAATACCGTGTAGTTCACACAGTTTACGTTCAAAATACTAATAAAGAAGCAGCTAATGACTCTACCCGAATTCCTGTTTCTTTCTTGATCAAAAATGTAGAAGTGCTTCCTGGTTCAATTGCTCGCTCAGATATTGCTAAGAATGCTAGTGGTGGAACTATTACCTTTGATTCCACATTTATCGCAAACGTTGAGAATCAATTTGAGATCAGTATTGACAAAAACAATACCTATCCAGAGACAAATGAAAATAATAATGCTTGGACTTCTATTACTTTCAGAACTAAAGATTATTCAAGTGGGACTGGCGGTGTTGTTGTCACTTACAAACAATGTAATGAAGGTTGTGGATCAAACACACAATGTGCTCCTGGCTTTAGATGTTTTGACACTGGTACTGAAAAGAAATGCCGCTTATCTGTAAATGTATCTAGTGAGACTTGTCTCAATGCTTCTACTAACGTAGCTGGGAAAGCTTGTAACGGATCATGTGCAAATGCTAGTGACTGTAAGAGTGGCTTTACTTGCTGGTACAACCAATGTCGCCAAGCTAACAATGTTGAGAGCAACACTTGTGCATTGTTAAGTTCTTCTCAACAAACCATTGCTGCTCAAAACTGTAACCAAGCATGTACAGGTAATAAAGATTGTGCTGCTAACTTCCGTTGTTATAATGGCGCTTGTAGATTGGCTTCTAACCCTGGTAGCAATGCTTGTTCTACTGCTACTCCAGCAGTTGCTACAAACATTTACCCAGGAAAAGGTGGCGTTACAACTACTACTAGAACAACTCCTGCCCCAACTAGCAGAGTTGCCACTGGATCTGGAACTACTAGAGTTTCTCCAACTCCAAGAGTTAGTGTTACTACTGGTGCATCTGTTTCTTCTGGCTCTGACAACACTAATTCTGATGATACAACTCCAGATAGTACAGATACAGTTGCTACTGCTCAAGATACTTTGACAATCGCTCGAAATAGAATTAATGGTTGGTTATCAGGTATGTTTGGAACTGGCCAAGACACTTCTCTCCTCATCTGGGTATTACTCGCAGGTATTGGCTTATTCTTAATAGCCTTGTTATTCTTCGTCTTAAGATTAGGCCGATCTTCACATAATGTCTATCGTCCTCCGGTTCAGGCTATGAAGTCTGTAGATGCACAAAAATCTATGGCCGCTGACAAGAGTAAAATGTACCATGCACAGATGGATGCTACTTCAGCTAGTACAGTCACTCCAGTAAGACAAGTACAACCTATTACTTCAATGCCACCTAGTGTTGTAAAAACAGCTCCATTTCCTCAGGCTAGTGCTACAACACAAGCAGCGCCAGTTGCAGGAACTCAACCAGTAGCAACTACCGATCAAAGACAACCTTCATCAATGTTAGACAGAATCAAAGATAAGCATATACAGCCACCGCAGACTTAAATAACTTAAATACAATAACTTATTGATTTGAGTTGTGATGAAAAATCACTGTACTAATTAAAGAAGAGCAGAAAAATCTAGGTTGCTTTTAGTTGGCAACTCATACTAGATCTATCTAGACAGATCTGTTAAAATACCATGTCTATGGGAAATATCACCAACTATTTCAAAGAAGTAGCTCAAGAAACACAAAAGGTTACTTGGCCAAGTAAAGATCAAACTATTGAAAAAACTTTACTTGTGTTGACTGTAGCAATAGTAGTTGGTTTATATGTAGGTACTCTAGACTTTGTGTTTTCAAAAATTATTACAGTTATACTTTAATTATGTCAGATATACCAATTACAGCACCAGAAGTTCAAGAAGTAAAAGTAAATACTCCTAATTTAGTCGTCATTTCTGAAGTCGAAAATAAAAAAAGCCGATGGTATGTGGTGCACACATACTCTGGACACGAAAATAAAGTCGCAGAAACGCTCAAACAACGTGCTGAAACATTAAACTTAACTGATAAAATTTTAGCTGTCCTCATCCCTACTCAGGAAAAAATTCAGATCAAGCGCGGTCAACGAAAAACTGTCAACGAAAAGATTTTCCCTGGTTACATGCTTGTTAACATGGAATTAACTGACGATTCCTGGCTTGCTGTCCGAACCACTCAAGGCGTAACTGGCTTTGTTGGTGTTGGTAACAAACCTTCTGCTCTCCCTAAACACGAAGTCGATGCGATTAAAAAATACATGACTCAAGCTGCTCCTCAATATAAGGCAGACTATGTCGAAGGTGAAGCTGTCCGAATTGTTGATGGTCCTTTCAACGACTTCTTGGGTACTGTCCAAAGTATCGATGAAAAAAAGGGCAAGATCAACGTATTGGTCAATATTTTTGGTCGAGAGACTCCAGTTGAAGTCGACTTTTTACAATTGAAAAAGGTTTAACCTTAATGAAGCTCAACAAAGCTTAGGATACAAAATTATGGCAAAAAAAATAGTTAACGTTCTCAAATTAAATCTTCCAGCAGGTTCTGCAACTCCAGCACCTCCAGTCGGTCCTATTTTAGGACAAGCTGGTATCAACATGATGGACTTCTTGAAGCAATACAATGAAAAAACTTCAGACAAGCGTGGACAAATTATTCCGGCTGAAATCACTGTTTACTCAGATCGTTCTTTTACTTTTGAACTTAAGTTACCTCCAGTGTCAGCTATGATTATGCAAGCTGTCAAAATCAAATCTGGTAGTAAAACTCCAAGTAAAGAAGTTGTTGGTACATTAACAATAGATCAAGTTAAAACAATCGCTCAAGAAAAATTACCAGACTTAAATACAACTTCACTCGATGCAGCAATGAATACTGTCAAAGGTACTGCTCGCAGTATGGGTGTTACTGTTGCTGAATAATTGTTCAACCCAATAATAGTAATAATTAGTACACATGCAGGAGACATATGGGCGCTAAAAAAAATGTCGATACCACTGCAAATACAGATACTATAAAAATTGTGAGTGAAACTCCAACTGAATCTGTAATTGCAACCGACGAACCAAAGAAAAAAGTTGAAAAATCACGAAAAGTTCGTGGCAAGAAATATGTTGCCACTCGATCTCAAGTTGATAAAACTAAATTATATGACATGTTTGCAGCAATTGAGTTGCTCAAGAGATTGTCATATTCTAAGTTTGATGGAACTATCACCGCTGACTTAGTTGTCAGAGAAGAAGGTACATCTGCTACTCTTACTTTCCCTCACTCTACTGGAAAAACAGTAACAGTGGCTATCGCTTCTGATGAAGTCCTAGCTGAAATCGAAGCAGGTAAAATTAACTTTGATATTTTAGTTACCGCTCCTCAATTCATTCCTAAATTGGCAAAATTTGCCCGTATTTTAGGTCCAAGAGGATTGATGCCTAATCCAAAGAATGGCACGATTACTCCAAATCCAGAGGCTAAGAAGAAGGAATTAGAAGGTGGCAAAATAACTGTTAAAGC
>Ga0163154_10010151_pt1 | contig 10568 bp, 8 predicted proteins | sample OliLakLV19MP9P1_FD_148649 | JGI IMG/M metagenome (GOLD analysis project Ga0163154, IMG submission 148649) | Freshwater microbial mat bacterial communities from Lake Vanda, McMurdo Dry Valleys, Antarctica - Oligotrophic Lake LV.19.MP9.P1 | ecosystem: Environmental > Aquatic > Freshwater > Lake >...
CTTCAACTATTCAATAATTGGTGATGAGGTAAACTTTTCCGCTCGAATCGAAGGTCTTACCAAACAGTATGGAGTTGCTTGTTTAATTGGCCAGAGTACCTACGAAACGATTAAAGCTTTGGAACACTTACCGACCCGGGAACTAGATGATGTGATGGTAAAAGGAAAGATTGAGCCAAGACGGATTTATGAACTAATTACCGTTCCTCTGACAGAAGGGAAGAAAGTAGTTCTGGAACATTTTGCTGAAGGGCGCACTCACTATAAAACGGGCGACTTTAAGGCAGCTATTGCTGAATTTACGATCGCCTTGTTGGCTGACCCTGAAGACGGACCGAGTCAAGTATTCCTTGAACGGTCAGAGGCACTCTCGCTTGCGCCGCCAGAGAATTGGAGTGGTGTTTTTGAGTTTAAGACTAAGTAGCTGAATACCGCCATGTGGCGGTATTTAAAAAACGCGGACTGATCTGACCCCCAATAAATGGACAGGAAATTAAAAACGCCCTGTTCATTTATTCGTATTTTCTTTATTCCTGCACAACTTTGGAGACATTAACCATTAATTTTTTATTATCACTGTCTTGGCATTAATTATTTTTTAAGTAATCACAGGTTCTCGATTGATTTCCTTAGGTCGGCACTATAGGTGTCGCTGGTGACATCGACTGATTCATTGTTAATCAGATGCTTCGACTTTATTTCTGTGAATAGTTCTGAAGTGTCTATCAAATCCAGATCATAAAGGACTTCGTCAAAATAACCCGGTAGAATTGTTTTCCAAGTTAAAGGAAAGTTTACTTCTGACATGACTTCCACTGGTCTGGTAAGTTCATTGGTGCAGTTGTGGGTCAGAGTGTTGTACATGCGCGGCTTTTGGTAGACACCATTAATATCTTCTACTAATAAACCAAACAGTTTTCGAGCTTGTTCCGCGGTGGCTTTTGTTGGATAGAGATACACCCTCTCGTCTCGATGTCCGGTTCGTACTCCAACAATATCTTCTTCTGATCCAACTACATAAATAAGTTCAAATTGTCGCAACATACCTAGTAGGGGAGAGAAGGTTTCATCCGATTCCCGCCTGGTTTCAAGTGATACCACTACCCGTTGGCCATCTTTAAAACCAAAACTTAAAAAAATATGAGCGAGTCCTTCAAAAGCATCAAAGTGAGAAATGAGGACATCAACACCAGACATTTGGTCGAGGTCAAAGGTTCTGGTCTCATAACTCACCTCAGCTGCTTTGACTGCCGTCCAATTAAAATTACGGAAGTTATCGATGGTGATACTGCTACTGGTGGTGGCATAAGTAATGTGTGGTAAAGCCTCATGACCAAGCTCCCAATCACGATTGTGAGATGGTTGGAAAGTAATAAATAATACTAGGTATGACAAGCCGATGATTCCGAGTGTGATTACTCCGCGACGGACATATTTATGATTCTTTAACATATGTTTAATTGTACTTTAAGGCCAGATGTATAGCCGCAGTTCTACACATGGAGTTACGAAATTAAAATAAGGGCACTTTGTTCTATTTATAAAATGCCTAAACTAAGATACTATTTATAAGAAATTATTATGATAACTAAATAAGTTATGAGCAGGGCCAACCAACAATTGTTTGATTATGTTCAGGAGAAAATCCTCGTTGGAGGAGATTCACCAGAAAATGTAAAAAAATTACTATTAGATAACGACTGGCCAGAGAGTACCATTAACGAAGTTTTTGCTGATCTTGACATTAATGTACGTAGTAGTGAATCCTCTTATGCTGTATCAATGAAACATGAACACAGTGCTGCAAAGATAGAGAACCAATCAGCCAGTAGTGACTTTGCTCGAGAAAACATAACCATGGATAAGATTATTGAAAAATTCATCCCCATCGCTGGGGCCATTTTTCTAATTGTTGGTTTGGGTTATTTAATTTATGCCAATGCTTGGGTAAATCTTTCAATGGAGATTCGTTTAACACTAGGGTTCTTTCTTAGTGTGGTGATAATTGGTGGATCATTTTCGTTCTCAGAGAAGATGAAGTATTTTACTGATATTGGAATTGGCTCTGGCGTCCTCTTGCTCTACGGTACCTTGATGTATGGTTCTAGGGCCTCAGAACTAGCAGCAGATACCGCGGTTATTCCTGAAGCGGTTACTCTCATTACCGCTTTGGCGTTTACGGTAGCAGTGTCTTACTTTGCTTCAAAACGAAATTCGAAAGTTATCCTTATACTAGGAATGATTGGCGCTTACATCACTCCTTTTGTTGTCGGTCAAAACGAGGTTTGGGTTGGTAGTATGTCATTTAATTCTTACTTGATTTATTTCTTTGCAGTTAACTTGGCGGTATTTTTTATTGGCAGAGAAATATCTGTTCGTGACATAATTCCGTTAAACATCATTGGATTATTCATTGGTGTCTCCACTCTTTGGGGGTTGGTATATTCTGATGGTATCAATGCTACTTCAACCGGCACTTTCTTCGGTGGAGAGATATTCACTGGCCTTCTATTTTTACTACTGGTCGTCTTCTCTATCTGGAGTATCTTGTTGTCGGCTAAGAAGTTTAGTGAAAAGGACGATGGTTACTTGTCCTTAGGTTATATTGCGCCAGTGATTTGGTTTGCCTTTAACGTCAGCAACCTTGAATCGCTTGACGACACTATTGCCGGTATCTCGTATGCCATTATAGCTACGTCCTGTTTTGCTGGGTGGCACTACCTAGAAGGTATAAAAACCAGATTCCAACACACTGCCTTGTATGCCGCTGGGCTCCTCTCAGTCCTCTTGGCTATATTCGCATTCTTCCAGGAATTTAACTTGTTTACCAGCATATTGATGGCTTACTCTAGTCTCATTTTTGCGGCGCTATATATGCTCGACTCAAGCAGAAGCGAAAGATTTATCAGTTATATATTAGTTTCACTTGCTGGCTCTGTTCTATCGCTCCGGTATATTTTAGATGCTGACTTGCCGTACCAGACTTTGTTAGTCGTGATAGCCCTGATTCCGGCAATGAGTGCCTACTTTGTTGCAAAAAATGGTGACATTAAAGAAATTATTCCGCAGGCGGCTATATACTCCATCGGTTGGTCTACTGTCGCATTGATGTTTGTGATAGCAGAATTTATCGATTATATAGACGTGGAATTTCTGTTATTCTACATGACGCCATTGATACTGCTCTGTTACTTGGCTTATGTAAATAAAACTGCTCCAGACAAAATGTCACACGATCGCCGGTCTCTCTTTTTGCGATTAACACTATTCTTGTTTGCGTTCGGTTTTGCTTCAGCGTTCTTTATGTTATTGGTCAGTATTTATCCAGCACCGAAAGATACGTATATATTCACCCACACAAATCTGCCAATTGACTGGTTAATGATAAAAGGAATCGTTGCCACGGCTATCTTGTTTGTTGGCTTGTGGATAAGTCGAAAATTACAGCTCGAGCAAGTTGTCAGGCGTCCATCCTTCATTCTGGTTATCTTTGGGTTCTCAACCTTGTTACTAGCGGGAAACTATATTATCTCGGCTATCGCCAACGACCTGAACGTTGCTCATATTGATGGTGGTCCTAGAGCGATTGCTACTACCATATGGTGGGCTAGTATAGCTATCTATATGTTGTATAAGGGTGTAAAAATGGGAAAGAAATACCATTCTGAAAAATTACTTGGTTTGTTGCTACTTGGCATTACCTTAGTAAAAGTTATTTTGTATGACATCGCGACTATGGATATGCAAAATAAAATAATCGTACTCATGATTGTCGGTGGAGCAATGCTCTTGTTCTCATACCGAGTTCGTTCAAAAAATTTGATTAAAATAGAGTAGGATTCAATTACAAGCAAAAAAGAACTCGAGTAATCCGGATTACAAAAAAGTGGACACATCAGCGTCCACTTTTTTGTATACCCCGCACTATTTACAGAAGAGTTTCGGTCCTTACTTTCACAAATGAGTAGTTAAATTAAAATTCGCTTTTATGCATAATACAAATGCAGCGAAAGAAAGCTTTGCTTACACGACCAGCATACCTTTTGGATATATTCTCCCCGCTGGTCGAATCTACCTCAAAAGCTTTTGACCAATTTTACTTATGAGCAAAGCGAATTAGAAAAATGGAAATACTCTTGTGGTGCGAATCCTCACGTAAATATATTCACGAGAGGAATTTCTCTCCTTACAGGAGCTGTACACCTTTTGGACAGATTACTTCGCAGACTCATAATTTGACTCAAAAGCTTTTCGAATCCTCTCTTCTCGCACAAATACGACAAAACCCAAACAAAGCCTAAGCTTTGTTTGGGTTTTGGTGTTTGCGGGCTACCTCGTGCTGGAACCCTGGTCGGTCAAGTCCTGTTTAGCTATTTTCATAGTTTTTATTGTAGCAATTTAAGGTTCTAACAGCACCTTATCTTTTTCTAAAAGTGACAAAAGTGACACAACTAAGCCCTGTAAGGTTACACAGTCCTGTAACTTTTAATAACGAGATACGAGATATCTACTCGATTTTGATATAATACGAATATGCAGAATTACAAGTTACAGCTACAACCTGCCGTATTAAAGAACGGTACGAAGTACAAGATGATCCAGATCACTGACCTGACCCTTCACACTAACAAGCGCTCTACCCAGAATGTCGCAAAGAAAATTGGTGAGGCAATGGAAAGGCAGGAGTCTGGTCGTATCTATTCCAAGCTCGGGAAACAGGACGATGCTGAATCGCACGCCATCACCATGACCTTGCTTCGGAACGATCCCGAATTCGTCAAAATGGTTCAAAAGGAAGAAGCAAAGGGCTACAAAATTCTCATTGGCTTTCCTAAGAAAGGGATTCCCATGCGCTTAGGCAAGGATGTGCATGATTTCATAGACAGCAAGAATGGTCAGCGTCTCATACGTGGCCTTGCAAAGGAAAAGAGTAAGGATTAAAATGTAGTTGCGTAGTAAAAAGTAGAATAGTGTATCGCCACACGGCCATGCCTATCCCGCGCAAGAAGTGAGTTGAGGTTATCGAGCCTCTCCTTGTTTCGTGTGTGGAATAGGCCTTTTCTATTTCCATACATCCTTATAAAAACGTAACTGTTTTAAAGGAGTATGAATAAACTCTCATGGACGACGGTCCAAAAACGTGTAGACGATCTTATTCCCCAGGAGATCAACCCTCGCAAGATTACCGACAAACAAATGTCGGATCTCAAGCGAAGTCTTAAGAAGTTCAATCTGGTGGAAATCCCTGCCGTGGATTATGACGGCACGATATTAGCTGGACATCAGCGCATTAAGGCGTTGCAGCTTCTTGGCCGTGGAGAAGAGATGATCGATATCCGCGTACCCAATCGCAAGCTCACTGAGAAGGAAGCAAAAGAATATCTCATCGGATCGAATAAGCTTGGTGGAGACTGGGACTTTGACATCCTGAAATCCTTCGAGATCGACACGCTCTCATTTGCCGGATTCGATGACCTTGAACTTGCGAAGTTCTGGGATAACGACAACGAGACAAGGGAGGATTCATTCGATATCGAGAAGGAACTCAAGAAGATTATCAATCCAAAGACGAAGCTCGGCGACATCATCCGCCTCGGCAATCACAAGATACTCTGTGGAGATTCGACTGACCCGAAGAATCTTATACGACTCCTCGGCAATGAGCGGGCTAGTCTAATTTATTCGGACCCCGTTTACAATATTTCTGTCGACTACGATGGTGGTATCGGTGGGAAGAAAGACTACGGAGGGAATGTGAATGACACGCGCACCTACGAAGAGTACAAGACTTTTATTAAGGATAGTCTCGGTGCGGCACTCGCGGTTTCCCTGCTCAGTACCCATGTCTTCTACTACTGCGATCAGGTCTATATCGGTCTGATTCAGGAAATCTACCGATCACTCGGTATCGCCAACAAGCGAGTATGTCTATGGCTAAAAAATTCACAAAATCCCGTACCGAAAGTGTATTGCAATAAGGCATATGAGCCTGCGGTATATGGTACGCGCGGAAAGCCATACCTTGCGGAAGCGGTGAGCGATCTCAATGAGGTAATGAACAAGGAGTTCGGTACAGGTAATGAGCTTGTGACTCAGGTAGATGTCTTTTTGGAAATCTGGACTGCAAAGCGCCTCGCCGCAAAGGATTACCAACACGCCACCTCAAAGCCGATAACGCTTCATGAGAAAGCGATCAAGCGATGTACCAAACCGAACGACATCATTCTCGATAGCTTCCTTGGTTCAGGCAGTACCCTGCTTGCCGGAGAGCAGTTAGGACGGCGTGTATACGGTTGTGAACTTGAACCACGCTTCTGCGATCTAATCGCGGCTCGCTTCGAGGCCCTTACTGGAATTAAGTCGATTATAGAAAGCCATGAAAAAGAATAAATATCAGAACCAGTTCTTGGATGAACTTAGGAAAATTCCCATCGTGCAGGTCGCATGTGAAAAGACGGGGTTGTCTCGCAACAGCGTATACCGTTGGCGTAATGAGGATGAGGACTTCCGCAAAGCAATGCAGGAGGCAATTGCCGAAGGCGAGGAACTCGTAAATGACATGAGCGAGGGGCAACTGTTGACTCTCATCAAAGAGAAGAACTGGTCAGCAATTAGCTTCTGGCTCCGAAAGCGTAATCCAAAGTTCAAAGACCGCATTGAGGTGGAGGTCGCACCCAAGCAGGAAGAACTGTCCCCTGATCAGGAAGCGACGGTGCGGGAAGCATTACGTCTTGCAGGTAATTTATCAACTAAAGAAACAAGTCATGAATCAACTGAACATAATTCCTCCGGAGCTAGTGGAGACTATGTTGAAGGATCGGAAAGTACGGTCGGCGATTACTAGAGAAAGCCATTGGTACTTCTTCCATTTCTACTTCGCGCATTACGTAAAATATCCGACAGCATCCTTTCAAAAGGAGCTTATCGGATTGTCTGAGAACGAAGGTGTAAAAAATCTTGTCGTAGTTGCGTTTCGTGGCTCTGCAAAATCGACCATCTTCACTATGTCGTACCCGATCTGGGCGATTCTTGGAGTACAGCAAAAGAAGTTCGTGGTCATTCTTTCGCAGACACAGGCACAGGCCAAACAACACATGATGAACCTACGTCGTGAGCTTGAGAGTAACTTCCTACTCAAGAACGATCTCGGTCCATTCCAAGAAGAACATAATGAATGGGGTGCAACATCGCTCGTGTTTGGGAAACATAACGCTCGTATCACAGCTGTATCGACCGAGCAGAGCGTGCGAGGACTGCGCCACAACCAACATCGACCTGACCTCATTATCGGAGACGATCTTGAGGATATCGCCTCAACCAAAACGCGCGAGGGTCGTAACAAAACGTATGAATGGCTCACAGGAGAAGTAATTCCCGCGGGAGATCGTAATACCCGTCTCATTATTATTGGAAATCTTCTTCACGAGGATTCGCTCATAATGCGCCTTCGCGAGGACATCGAAGATAGCCGAATCAGTGGAGTATTCAAAGCCTATCCACTTCTGGGCGGTCAGACGATTCTTTGGCCGGGCAAATATCCGACGATGGAAGACATCGAGGAAGAGCGGCGAAAGGCTGCAAACGAATACGCATGGCAGCGCGAGTATCTCCTCAACATCGTCCCTGCTGAGGATCAGGTCATCGATCCTGCATGGATTCAAATCTACGATGAAGTGCCACCGCGTGTGCAGAGATATCCCGACGAAAGTTACAAGACACACATCGAAGTATGGATTGGTGTTGATCTTGCAATCTCGAAACGCGATACTGCCGACTACACCGCCATGATACCAGCCGTTCTATATGAGACTCAAAAGGGACACTACGACATATACATCCTTCCGAAGATTATCAACAAGCGACTCTCATTTCCTGAGACAGTTGAAACTTGCAAGGAGGTCAACGAATCGTACAAAAATATCGAGGGTTGGTGCGGACCCGTATTCGTGATTGAAGATGTCGCATACCAGAGCGCTCTTCCGCAACAGCTTAGAGAAGAAGGCCTTAGAAACATAAAGACAATAAAGCCCGGCAATAGTGACAAGCGAACGCGGCTTATGTTAACCGCGAACTTAATCAAGACAGGTAGAATCAAGTTTCCAAGGCATGGTGCTGAACAGTTGATTCAGCAGATCGTTCATTTCGGAGTAGAGAAACACGACGACCTAGCCGACGCATTTTCAGGACTCGTCCTTAGTGTCATAAATGACCCTCCCTCTGTTCCAAGGATCAGGACGATTAGCTATAGAGATCTTGGTTTGTTCTAGAACTTAAGAAGCTCGCGCGATCCGTTCCTGTCATCTACTTTTTCTTCATTATTGAGCAAGGCCGGCAAATCTCGATGGTTATAATCGGTCCAATTCATTTTTTCAAAGAGCGGTCTTCCCATTGCGTAGGTAATGGCGGTGTCGTCTTTGGTGTTGCCATATTGATCCTTTGTAGGAAGTTGTGACCAAATGATAATGTCTCCGATCTGCGAAGAAAGCGGGAAGGCTGACTGAAATATATCTGCCGCTTCTCCTGCCATCGCTCCTTTCTGAAGATTGGTCGTGAGGTTTTCTGAAGCGTTTATCGTGATCAAGAGCCTTTTCACATCATCGGTAGACTTATATCCGTATGCTTTGAGTTCGGCGGCGTTGTACGTGTCTATCTCAACTTTCACTACTGTCGGCTTATCGGTATTGTTTATCGCTCCCAATGCTTCGTTTATTTTGTTTGTAACTTGCTGTTCGAGGGTAAGAGGCACGACAGGCGCGTCAGTATTATCAGAAACAGAAGTTGGTGCTGTTGCCGTACTATCCGCTACGGGCTTTGACTCACTTTCTCCAAGAGTCGATCCTGAAATGACAAGAAGCACTAGTACTGCCAATATCTTCATTCCCCTTGAAGGAGAGAAATTATACTTTTCCTTCACATACTTATTCGCTGGCGGGAAAATAATTACTCCTGCCAAGAGCGTCGCTAATCCTGCAATAAAGCTGCTGAAAAGCATTCCAAACCCTCCAACAAGGAGGATAATTGAGATCACCCACCGTGATACTGACCCAACGGCTATATTTTTAGTCTTAGCTTCAGAAGACTCATTTTGATTGTTCATACTTTTTGGACGGTTTTTTAACTAACTTAATAATTCTGTCAGGTAGCAAAAAGCTCCTAACCAGGCCGATACATCCCGTGAGATATACCCATACCCCTTTCGAGGTATGACCGTCCAAAGTAGCTCTGATTAGGAGTTCTTTACTTTGGACGGAATTTTCGACCATATCCTCGGGGAAATCCCTGAGGGGTTAGGTCAATTCATATTCAGTTGTACCAAGAACATAATAGCAATTTCTGCTATCAATTGGAATTGTATCGCTGAAAGAACCTTTTGCTAAGCCCTTTTGTCGATAGTTGATGGATCGCCAAACCATTGACAAATGGTCATTTATTTGATATGATACGCACAGAGACTGCACCTTGAGAAAGTATCATTGAGACGAGCGAATTGCGGCTTATTCCTATAGGCCATAGCTCGCTCGTCTCACACAGAGACAGGCCGTAACCGAGCGTTTTCGGAAAACCAACGAAAGGATGATGTCGATGAAAAAGTCATTGAACACGTCTGCACTGGTAACCGCAGACTACCTGCTCGCGGGAATCAGCCGCTTCGGGGCTATAGCGCCGGACTACGACCTGGCCCGCACCATCCTCGGCAAGGATTTCATCTGCCCCGAGGACGTCATGAAGTCGCGCAAAGCGATCGTCTACACCGACGACCAGCTAGCGCAGTTCGGCGACACCGTGCCTTCGCAAGAAGTGCTCGAGTGGTGCCGCGACAACGGCTACATGCTCGTCGCCGGTCCCAATCGCCCCATGTCGCTCCTCGAGGTCCGTGACCTCAAGCGCGACTACTTCTACTCGAAGGAAGGCGGCTGGTACGCGAACGCTAAGCAGAAGTTCGCACAGAACGACAAGGTCGAAACTCGGTGGATTATGCTTCGCAAGGAGCCGGTCCCCGAATCGACCTCGAAGAACTGGACCGAACAGCAGGCTCTGCTCTCAGACGTCGAGATCACGCCGAACGCGGCCGAGGTCGTCTGGTGCGTCACCACGTACAAAGCGATCAGGAACGTTTACCTGCTCCCGAGCGTCTACGTTCGCACGTCGAGTCTCGACTCGGACGGTGACCGCGTCTACGTCGGCGGCTTCGATGCCAAGGGTCTGTACGTCGACTTCTGTTGGGACGACGACCGCTACGGCTACATCAGCGTTTCGTCTGCCAGGAAGCAGTGATCCTTGCTCCCTTGAGGGCTTGTCCCTCTTGAATACTTGAGCCTCCGCGATTTTTTTGCGGAGGCTCTTTCTTTTTATATTTTTACAACTTATACTTTCATTATCTTGCTAATGTAGCGTGGGTTACGGTTCACGCTCGCGGGATATCTCACCTTGAGATCGCCGGAGTGCCAGTGGTTCACGGATCACGGCAGAGTGCGAAAAGGGATAGAGAGAACTTCTTGCCCGCATCTAGTGGAGATGCTCGAAAGAGCTGCTCCCGAATCAAATTCAGGAACGAGAGGATATATACT
>Ga0163154_10010152_pt1 | contig 10568 bp, 7 predicted proteins | sample OliLakLV19MP9P1_FD_148649 | JGI IMG/M metagenome (GOLD analysis project Ga0163154, IMG submission 148649) | Freshwater microbial mat bacterial communities from Lake Vanda, McMurdo Dry Valleys, Antarctica - Oligotrophic Lake LV.19.MP9.P1 | ecosystem: Environmental > Aquatic > Freshwater > Lake >...
AATAGCGTACCCGCCGTTCCTCGTCCAGAACAATCAGCCCAGCATCGAAGGCTGCTGTCGCGGCATCAAACAAGGGTTTGTGGGATTCGGGCTGCGGCGGTAACGAAAGAGGCATGGTGGCTAAGCGCCGTTGCAAACGAAAGCCCCACCAGAGTGAGGCTCCCAGCGCAATAGCAAGAATAGTGGTGAGAAGCTCCATCAACCTGATCACCTTATGGCCGGGATTGGAATCTCAAACCGATATCCAACTCCGCGAACCGTCTGAATATAGATCGGTTTCCCTGGATCTGGCTCGACTTTTTCGCGCAGCCAGCGAATATGAACATCCACGGTGCGGCTATCGCCAAGAAAATCATATCCCCACACTCGTTCCAGCAGGACATCGCGTGAGAGCGCCATTCCTCGATTGCGGATCAGGCATGTCAGCAGATCGAATTCCTTCTGCGAAAGCGCAATCTCGCCCCCATCACGCCATGCCCGCCGTGAACCAGTATCGACCCGTAACGCACCGGCATCAAGGATTTCGCGCCCGCCAGCCGGCTGCCGGTCGGTTCTCCGTAGAATGGCCCGCACCCGTGCCAGCAATTCGCCAAGGCTAAATGGCTTGGAAACATAATCATCGGCACCCAATTCCAGCCCAGCAATCCGATCAACTTCATCCTGCCTGGCAGTAAGCATCAGAATTGGCATACCGCTTTCCTGACGCAAAATCCGACAGACCGAGAAGCCATCCAGGCGCGGCAACATGATATCGAGTATTACAAGATCTGGCTGATCACGGCGCGCACGTTCAAGGCCAACAACGCCATCATTGGCGATTAGGACGGTATATCCCTCGCGCTCCAAATTGTAGCGCAGTGTTTCGGCAAGGGTGATCTCATCCTCAACAAGTAGGATGGTTGGCATATATTCTACTCCGGCATCGCGCGCCCGACCCCGTCGACCGCTCGGCAGATATGAATAGTGGCAGTCCGCCCAGTGGTGGCTGTATAGGCCGAAGCGATCTGATCACAGAACCGTTCGGCTGACTCGGAGGCCACCAGGCTCACGGTACATCCACCAAATCCAGCGCCCGTCAGGCGTGATCCATAACAGCCAGGAATCGCCTGGGCTGCAGCAACCAGTGCATCCATCTCTGGTACGCTGACCTGATAATCATCGCGCAGACTCGCATGCGACTGATTCATCAACTGCCCGAACGCCGCCACATCGCCACGATCAAGCGCATCAACACCACGCAGCGTACGCTCATTCTCGCTGACAACATGCCGAGCGCGGGAACGCACAGGTTCCGGCAAATCGGTAACATGCTCTGCTAATTGTCCCATCGTGATATCGCGCAGCGCACGGATCTTTGGATACCATTGCTTGAGAATACGGACGGCTTCTTCACATTCCTGTCGGCGCTGGTTATAGGCCGAACTAGCCAGTGCCCGCTCAATATGGCTATCGCACACGATAATGCGTGCATTCGCTGGAAGCAGAACACTCCGATAGCTCAGATCGCGGCAATCGATCAATAATGCATGGTTAGCCTGACCAAGCGCGGAAATAAATTGATCCATAATGCCACACTGAACACCAACAAAGCTATTTTCGGCACCCTGCGCTAGTAACGCCAGCTCTTCACCAAGAATATTCAAGCGACTGAGCGTTTGGAATGTATAGCCAACGGCCACTTCGAGTGCAGCAGATGAAGAAAGCCCTGCACCCCGTGGAACATCACTGGTAATTGCCAGATTAGCTCCACCAAGCTGATGCCCAGCAACGAGTAACCCCTTGATCACGCCACGAATATAATTGCTCCAATGGCGAGTGGGGCTGCGCTCGATCCGATCAAGCGAAAAGGTATCCTCATCCTGGAGATCAAGCGCAATCACACGCACCATTCGGTCGTCCCGTGGCCGTGCAGCAACATAGGTTGCCCGATCAATGGCAACTGGAAATACAAACCCATCATTATAATCAGTGTGCTCGCCGATCAGATTAACACGCCCAGGTGCCCGAATAATCACACGTGGGTGGATCTGAAAGTGCTGCTCAAATTGTGTGCGAATCTCGGCGACATCCAACATGATCTTCCTCATACATCCAGTGATACTTCACTGCATTATAGCATACCGCCTCCGCTCAGCCGAATGCTGGAGTTGACTCTGAGCAACCAACAGATTACAATCCATCCAATAATGCAGATTATTGCATAATTGAATATTGAGAGGGGGGTGGGTTATGACAGCACCATTTCACATGCCACGGCTCAAGCCAGTCGAGGCGCGTGCAGCGCCAGAGCCGATCCGCAATGCGCTGGTGAGTATGTCGCTATTGCATATGGGCGGGTTGCAGGGTGATGAAAGTCTTGCACGCTTCTATCATGATCAACCCGAACTGGATAGTTGGGTGAGTTCAACTGCGCGAAGCCTGAGCCCTACCGATCTGCATACGAATCGCCTGATTTTTGAAGGGCTGAGTAGTATGTTCGAGATCGATGATCAACAGAGCGATTTCGAGGCGTATCTGGCAAACCTGGCGGCCCAACCTGCTGAGCAACTACGAGATCGGGTGTTGCGCCCATTGCTACGCGGCGACGATAGTATCGCTCTGCTTGCGAATGCGGGTTTGTATATCGAGCGACTGATAGAAATCTATGCTGAGACGCCCTTTGATATTGAACTGATCCGCGAGGTTCATGGCCTGTTGAATGATCCACAGCAGCTTCAGCAGTTCGTTGTTGGCCATTTGCGTATGGTTTGGGAGCATGCACTAGCGGCGGAATGGCGCAAGAAGAGCAAGTTGGTGCAGATTCTGGCGAGTGGTATCCAACAGCGCAGCCTGCCCGTTGCCGATGCCCCGACGACGATTCGGGCCGTGATTGGGTGCGACTTACCAATCGAACTCGCTCTGTTGTTGCCCAATATCCGGCAGATCGTCTTTGTTCCATCGCCACATGTGGGCCTGTATGCAACGCGGTTTGATAGCCTGGATACACTCTGGATTTTTGTTGCTGTGAGCACGATCACGAGTTGGACGCTGCGCCAGGGGCCGATCAAGACCAGCGAGGTGCTTTCGCGGGTGGCTCCCCTTGCGGATGAAACCGGGCTGCGTTTGCTTGATTTCATCGCCCGCCAGGGTGAGGTCACGACCCAGGATCTGATCGCCATGCTTGGCATTAGCCAATCGGGTGTTTCACGGCATCTCAAAGCCTTGGGAGGCTATATTCTCGAACGGCGTGGTGAGGGTGCCAGCAAGCGCTATCGGCTCAGCCGTAGCCATCTTGATTGGACGATAGTGACTCTGCGGCGCTTCCTTGAAACCGAACATGGGTTGATCGAAGAAGCTGACCTAACCGTCAATGGACGTGGGTTTGTGCCTGTATCGGGGCAACCAATTGGGCCACAGCGCAGTACCGCACCAGTGGAAATGAATGCCCCAGCAGAATTGAAGCGTTTTATGGATGCCAATGGGCTGCTGAACGCATTTCCAACCCGCCGCCGTGACCAAATGGTCGTACTTGCATTTCTGGCAGAGAAATTCGAGATTGGGCGGGATTATAGCGAGCGCGAGATCAACGCCGTGTTGAAATCCACATTGAGTCCAACCAATAATGATTTTGTGACGCTGCGGCGGGAACTGTTCGAGGTTGGCTTGCTGAAACGCGAGCGTGATGGCTCACGCTACTGGCGGGTTGATCCATCTTAATGAGGATTGACACCCCCTGACCAATCGACTACAATACGGTAATGCAACTCACTCTCATCCACGACATATGTGGAGGGCTCGCAGGCAGGGCGAGTCAGGATATAAGGAACGATTACCGTGCGGTTGTACTATAGTCAGCGCCGTTATGTAGCACCAATTCAGGGAGCAGCGGCGCTTGAGCTTGATCATATTAAGGTTACCCATTCAGGGCGCAACACCCCTGTGGTTCAGGGTATTTCACTAGAAGTTGCACAGGGCGAATTGGTTGCACTGGTTGGCCCAAATGGCGCTGGGAAGTCCACCATTCTCAAGGCAATTGCTGGGCTCTTGCCTACTCAGGCAGGCAGCATCTCTATTTTCGGGTTGCCGATCGGTGCATGTCACCATCGTGTGGCCTATTTGCCGCAGCGTGGCGAGATCGATTGGCGTTTCCCCGTTAGTGTTCGGCGCATGGTGCTCACTGGCCGCTATGTCCACCTGGGGTGGCTACGCCAACCGGGTGCAAACGATAATGTGCGCGTTAATGAGGTTCTCACCCGCCTTGGCATTGCGGATCTGGCAGAGCGCCAGATCAGTGAGCTATCGGGTGGGCAACAGCAACGTGTTCTGTTGGCTCGCGCACTTGTACAGGATGCAGATCTACTATTGCTGGATGAACCAACCAATGCGGTTGATGCAGCAACCCGTGATGCAATTGCAGAAACCCTGAACACGCTGCGTCGCCAGGGTAAGGCGGCGCTGGTCGCGACCCATGATCTCGATCATCTGATGGAATTTGATCGGGTTGTGGCTTTGCAAGATGGCCGGATTGTGGCTGATGCCCCTGCTGCCCTGTATGTCCCCGATCAGTGGATTGCATGATGATGCTCCATCGCCTTCCTCTAAAGTAACCCCTATGCTAAACTGGCTTCTGGAACCGTTCGCCCTTGGCTTTATGCGTACCGGCCTCCTGGCCGCTGTGCTGGTTGGCCTGACCTGTGCAATCCTGGGTGTGTATGTCGTCCTGCGGCGCATGGCCTTTATTGGCGATGCATTGGCCCATACGGTGCTCCCAGGCGTCGTGGTTGCCTACCTCAATAATTGGAATTTGTTTGTTGGAGCCATTATCGCCGGGTTGGTCACGGCCTTCGGCATCAGCTGGATGTCGCGCCGTGATTCGGTTCGCGAGGATACCGCCATTGGCGTGTTGTTCACGGGCATGTTTGCGCTTGGCATCCTGCTGATCAGCACTGTACGTTCGTTCCGCGATTTTACTCACATTCTGTTTGGCAATTTGCTCGGGGTAACGCAGGAGGATGTGTGGCTGATCGGTGGCCTCTCGATTGGCATTTTATTTGTGCTGGCACTGTTTCATAAAGAACTCGAACTCACCTCCTATGATACGACCTATGCTGAGGTGATTGGTGTTCGTGCTGATCGGCTGCGAACCCTGCTACTTGTTCTCCTGGCGCTGACGGTTGTCACCAGCATTCAGGTTGTTGGGGTGGTGCTGACGAGTGCGATGCTTGTGACACCAGCGGCAGCCGCATCGTTGCTTACACGTCGGCTGAGCCGGATGATGGCGATTTCGGCGCTGATCGCCACTGGTTCCGCACTTGTTGGGTTGTATATCTCCTACTATGCCCGCGTTGCCTCTGGCGCGGCGATTGTGCTGGCCTGCACCGTGTGCTTCGGTATTGCCTGGCTCATTCATACATTGCAACGGCGCTCGGCGACCTAGCTTCAGGAGTCAGGAGTCAGGAGTCAAAATGTGCCTTGGTTTCACACGATAGCTATAATAGCTGCTCTGTAGCTTCTGTCTTCTGACTCCTGACTCCTGACTACTTGGTTCTTCCCCTCACACACACTTCAGGTTAATCTCAGGTAAATTTTGGCTGCGCTACTCGTCCTTCTTTGCAGATAGACTGAAAGGAGAGTCGCCGTGCGCCGCTATATTCTGCTCGCCTTCATATTCAGCGTAGCCCTGGCTGCTCTGGTGTTTCCGGCAATGCGCTCATCCGCCGAAATCGGTGGGGATTATATTCCCGTGACCCAGACGTTGTTGCCGAGTAATGAACCACAAACGCAGGCAATCGATACTGGTGTTCGCGAATTCCCACCAACTGCCGCTCCAAAACCATTTTCGCATCTGCTGTTACGCCGTGATGCGTTTGTTCCATCTGGTGCGACACTGATCATTGAGGTGCGCGCTGCAACGGATGAACAGAACTGGAGCCCTTGGTCCACAGTTGAGCCAAGCGACGAATTGGCAGGCCCGAATGATGGCCCTGATGTGATCTGGAGCCAGATGTTTGAGGTTGGCGCGATTGCACGTTTCTGGCAAATTCGCACAACAACGCTTCCAGCACCCGATGGCACACAGCCGGTATTGCGCCAGATCGATGTTCATACTGTTGAAACGGCCACTGGCCCAACCAACCCCACGCCTGATCAGATCACCCCTGAAGCATTGACAAGCAAGAGTGAGCCTGCTGTGCTGGCAAGCAATGGCCCATCCCGCCCAGCAGTTGTCTCACGAACGGCCTGGGGTTCGCCGGATGGCCAGGGAAGCCGGGTGGCACCGCGCTATTATGCCGTGAACCATCTTGTCGTTCATCATACTGCCGATAGCAGCTCGCTCTATCCAAGCGAAACAAACTGGGCTGCTCGGGTTCGGGCGATCTGGGCATACCACACTATTACGCGCGGCTGGGGCGATATTGGCTATAACTATCTGATCGACCCGAATGGCGTCGTCTATGAGGGCCGCGCCGGTGGTGATGATGCCGTTGCGTTCCACGATACGGCCAACTATGGCTCGATGGGTGTTTCGCTGCTTGGCACCTATTCGAGTAGTGCCCCGACATCGGCAACCCAGGATTTGCTGGTTCGATTGTTGGCCTGGAAGGCAGCTCAGCGCGGGATCGACCCACTCGGTAGCTCGTTCTACTATGGCTGTACGATTTCGAACTATTGCCTGCCCTATAACCCTGGCGGTATTGTTGTGAATATTGCTGGGCATCGCCAGGTGACACCAGGCCACACGACATGCCCTGGCGATGCGACGATGGCACTCATGCCAGGGATTCGTGATCGCGTTCGCCAATTGGTGATCGAAGGCACCCCACCCGCCGCTCAGGCCGAGCTACGAGGAATTCAGTTCCCTCGTACGAGTATCGCTGCTGGTGAAGTATTGGAGGTGCGCTTTGACATACGCAACACCGGCCAGATAGTAATCAGTGGCCAGGCACCACAGGTTGATCTGAGTTCAGTTGATGCTTTTGCTGGCCATACCTACTTCCAGAATGAATGCTTCAATGGCGATCCATCTGGCGTATCGCCAATCTTCCCAAAAGAGGCAGGTAAGCTACGGGTGGTGCTAGGAACGCCAAGCTGGGATGCCGAGAATACAAACCGTTGCAATGGTGTCACATCGAACTACCCCTGGCGTTGGGGCCTTAATGGCGATCTGCAACCGGGCGAGGAGCGTACGATTATTGGGTATGTGCAGTTTCGTACACCGGGGATCTATACGCTTCAGGCTGGCCTGGTTCAGGAATATGTTGGCTATATGGCGCAGAATGTTGGCACCACGCAGATTACGGTCATACCCGAACAGGATGCACCTGAACTAGCCAACTATGATAGCCAACTACGGCCATTAGCACAGATCTACCAGTTGGGTGGGCCGGCGGAGGATGTTCTGGCACGGCTGACTGACGCAACCGGAGTGATTCGTGGGCCGTATATCGGAAGCATACCCTGGTCGGGCGAAGCACTCGATTGGGGCGCTGGTGGCCCATTTGGTCAGAATGATCGCTTTATGATCACGCAGGCACGCAGCTTTATGGCAGCCACTGCTGGAGCATACACATTTCGTTTAACGAGCGATGATGGTTCGTGGCTGTTTGTCGATGGCCAACCTGTTATCAGTAATCCAGGGCTGCACCCCGCCCAGGCCGCCACGAGCACGGTACAATTGAGTGCTGGCGTGCATTCGCTTGGCGTTATCGCCTTCGAGAGTGCCGGGCAGGCCTATGTTGCCTATGATTACCAGGTGCCAGGAGGGCAGGGCTTTCAATCGATCCCGGATTCCCTGAGTAGCCAACCAAATGTCGATGGGAATTTCAGCCAGCCACCACTGATCGCGCTCGGGAGTGATGATCTTGGCGGGAGCAGAGTGGTGAGCGTGCGCTGGAGCCTGAACGGTGGCGAATGGCAGGAGAATCTGGGAGCCATCGTGCGGGTTGGCCGGTTACAACAGGGTGCATATACCCTACGCTACCAGGCGACCGATGCAGCCAGTAACCAGAGCGTGATCCGCGAGTTGCGTTTTGGAGTTGGAGCCTCTGCCCCGAAGCCTGCTGGTAGTGATTTCAAGATCTATCTACCGGAGCTAGCAAGATAACCAAATCAGTTTTGATCACCAAAACCCGTAATGTGCGAGTGCCGATGTGGAGTGTGCAAGCCATGCGTGCGCGGCGGCGGCATGGCTGCCGCACTCCAAAAAACGATGACCGATGTTGATTGTCAAATTTCATAAGGCTGTATGATGAAGTGGTGATGCTTCCTACTCAACCAGAATCTGCCCCACCGTCAGCCATTTGCCTTGATTTCCAGCGACATCGAGCGCCTGGATTCGTAGGAGATACGGGCCAGCTGCGAGTGCTGGTAGCTCGACATTCGGGGCTGATACGAACCATTCCGATGTTCCAGCTGGATCGGGGCCAATATATAGCCGGTATCCAGCTATTCCAGCAGCATCGTGTGCAGCCGGCCATTCGATCAGTATCGGCTGGCCATTCGCAATCCGCAGTGGTGCTGTCAATACTGGCAACTCAGGTGCGGTTGTGTCATTTGCTGTAGGCAGATTATTGGCCTGTGTAGCGGTGACAACCGTACCCTGATGCTGGCTGCACCCACCGATCTCTGCGAATGTGTACCCCTCCGCAAATGTGAGCGCAACCGAGCGCCGATTGCTAGCCCACGAACCATCGGCGGTAAAGGCCGTGAAGTGCAGGTGTGGAACCCCCGGCGCGCCGCGATCCCCAACGGCCCCAATCACCATACCACGCCCAATAAATGCGCCATCTTGGGTTGTGACGACACTGGACATATGCGTGTACATTGTGTAGAAGCCATTGCCATGGTGCAGAATCAGTGTACCGCTCTTCTTGACCCACACGAACACAACGCCATCGGCAGCTGCTCGAACGGGCGCACCATAGGTGCGGCCATCGGTTGCAGCCAGATCGAGTGAATAGCGATCCCAGCTATTGTGGGTGCCACAGCCATACCCTTGAATGATCTTCCAGGATTCGCCAATTGGGGTTGGGAGGGAGAGGATCGGGATGTTTCGCTCAGCAGTAGCAGATACTGGTTCAGCCGCCATGGCGAGTATGATGGCAAGCACAATCAGCGGCAAACAATGCCAGTGCAACGCAGCAGGGCGCAATCGGAGCATGGATTCTCCATTGGCTACATGATCAACCTGGATCGTGATAGCCGCGATGGCTACAGGTAGTTTTGGATGGCCGGGAGGGTATCACAGGGTTTCTTAATTGTCAAATTTGTGTTAGGATTCGGGGTGCGGAATGTTCTCTTGCAATTACCTGCCATTGCACCACAATGCGGTAGAGGCGCACCAATGTGTGCGCCCACAGGGGACACATTGTTTGTCCTGGTGGGCAGACATATGGGTCAGCCTCTACGCAATGATTGGCATGATAGACATCGTGGCAAAAAAGGATGGGTCGCATCCTGCGGACGAACAGAAGGTTCGCCCCTGCGGCGGCTGTATGGGAACATATTTGGCATCCGAAACGCAGATGGCCCTGATTCAGTATATGCAGGCTGCCTTGTTGCGTGCCCTGGCACTGCGTGGTATGCCCGCTACCATAGCGAATGCACAAGCCGATCCACGCCTGGCGGCGTTGGCATTGCCGGGTGAACTCCTTGACCCGCTCTTGCCTGAAGCCCTTTCATCTGGGATTACTTCTCCTTCCGAATTGGGTATCGATCAGCTCACGCCACGAGCTTTGGGCGAATTGTACGAAACGCTGGCACAGGCTGGGCGTCGTTCTGCGGGGCGCTTCTATACGCCGCCATCAGTTGTAACGGAATTGACGGTACGGGTGCTTGGAGCGGCGGCTATCGCCTCTGCGGACGATCCGCTGGCCCTGACGATCTGCGATTCAGCGATGGGCTGTGGCTTCTTCTTGCTTGCAGCGCTGGAACTGCTCCCGCCTGCTGAGCGCCCCAAACGAGCGCAGCATCTATATGGTTTCGAACAAGATGCTGTGGCGGCTATGGTTGCGCGAGCAATCATCGGGCTGGCGCTGCTTGATGCCGGTGCTGCGATCCCGGATTTGCGGGCGCGGCTTATTACTGGTGATGCGCTACAGATTGATCGATGGCGAGCAGCATTCCCAACGGTGATCGCGGCTGGTGGTTTCGATATCGTCCTTGGCAACCCGCCATATATCGATTCGCAGCGGATGATGCGTGAAACTCCTGCATTACGCAAGGAGATAGCACGAGCCTGGCCGACGGCGCGTGGCAATTGGGATGTGTTTGTGCCGTTTGTCGAACTCGCACTGCATCTGTTGCGCCCCGCTGGCCGCTGTGCGTTGATTGTGCCGAACCGCCTGCTGGGGGCCGATTATGCTCGAACCCTGCGCTCGCTATTGGCCGAACATGCGATTGAAGCACTGCTCGACTATTCGGCGGCGGATGTGTTTGCCGCCAATATCTACCCATTAGCGATTATTGTTCGACGGCTGGAACTGCCAGATGTCCGACCCGATCAACAGATCGATGTTCGAGTGTTTGCGACTTGTGCAGATCAACCAATTCGAGTTGTTCATAATGCACAAGTCGCAAACACTCGAACA
>Ga0163154_10010154_pt1 | contig 10565 bp, 21 predicted proteins | sample OliLakLV19MP9P1_FD_148649 | JGI IMG/M metagenome (GOLD analysis project Ga0163154, IMG submission 148649) | Freshwater microbial mat bacterial communities from Lake Vanda, McMurdo Dry Valleys, Antarctica - Oligotrophic Lake LV.19.MP9.P1 | ecosystem: Environmental > Aquatic > Freshwater > Lake >...
TGAGGTCGCGCAGGTACTTGTCACGCGTCGATGGTGCGAGGTCGGGTGCGGAGGCGACGATCATGTGGAGTGCACTCGTGCCGGGGAGCAACTTCTTGGGCATGATGGGTAGCCTACGGCGTCTCGGTGAGTAGTGGCCGCCCGAGATCTCCGGTGGCGCTATCGTAGTCATCGTGCTCGTTACGCTCACCGCCGCCGGTGAGCTGCCTGGCGGCGAGCCCTTCGAGCCCGGTGATTGCGATCGCGTGCTGCATGAACGCATCGATCTCGTGCTTCGCGGCGGTGACTACCTTCGAGCTCGCTTCGTTGAATTGATCCACGATGAACGGAACGTTCGATTCCAGCTGCATGATCATGAAGTCGAGCGACCGCCGGATCTCGTCGCGTGCTTTGGCGCTCGCCGACTTCGTGATCTCCTCGATCTTCGCCTTGGTTTCGCGCATGCGCTTGACCATGCCCTTGAGTGAGCCATCGAACGAACTCTTGATCCGCTCAACCTCGGTCTCGATCTCGGGTGGATCCTCGACGCGCTGTCCATCGAAGTAGCGGATCGTGCACGGGATGCCTGAGCCTTGATTCATCGTTGTCAGCACCTCAGCGAACTGCGCGGCTGATAGCTCAACCTCGATGTATTCACCACACATCGATCCGAAGTAGCGATCGTGGTTCAACCCGTGGATCAACATGCCTGACCCGATCCTTAGCCGCACCGTGTTGTAGTGCTCCTTGAGCGAGCTACCAAACAGCCGGGTTCCGCGGCTGCCCGAGCTGCGGTTGAACTGCATCATCCCGTAGGACGCGTGCTTGAACTCTTGATCGTCGTCCTTGCTCATCGGCGTTCTCGCCTTTCTTTGGTCTCCCACGAGCGCACTGGCGCAGCCTCGTGATGCTTGATGAACTCGATGTGGTTCGAGAACACGAGCTTGGTGTTCCGCCTCATCCGCGGGAACATGCGGTCGCGCGGCAGCTTGCTCATGTTGGCGCTCAGGATCAGCGAACCGGCGCAGATGAGGCCGATTTGCTGCGTAGCCCACGCAGAACTCCAATCATCGATCTCGTAGTCGATCGATGTGTGGCACGGTAGCGGGCGTTCCATCGAGATCTCGATGATGAAGCTCTGCGGTGTTGCCGCACCGAGCCAGCCGGGTGTGCTCTTGCGGCGGAACGGACACTCGGCGCATGGCCTCGTACACGCCGGCCGATAGCTCACGCGCGTACCATGCGAACGATGCACGTGTTGACGCCGGTGCCTGATGATTTGAACGAGCCCTCCGGTAGCTTCGTGATCGTGCCGCACGCCAGCACCTCAGCACGGAACGCCTCGTGCCGACGATCCGTGCGGAACTCGATGCTCGATGGCATGATCGACACGAGCACGCCGCCCTTGATCAACATCTTGAATGCGTGCCGCACGTGGTCGATGTGATCACCGAGCCCGACGCGGGCAAACGGCGGGTTCATCACCACACGATCGAACGGGTCGGGCGCCTCGTACGTCATGAAGTCGATCGGCTCAGGGCAGAGCGCAACACCGAACGCCCACTCGGGGACATGCGTACACGAGCGCTTGAGTAGTGTGTAGAGTTGCGCGTCGAACTCGACGGCGTACACCTCCGCGCCAGCTGCGAGGATGTGATCGACGATCGCCCCATCACCCGCACTCGGTTCGAGCACTTGATGGGCCGGGCGGACATCCGCGAGCTTGACGAGCTGCTCCGCGAGTCGCGCAGGGGTCGGAAAGAAGCCCAGATCCGAGGCGGTCGTCACCTTGCCCATCGCGATCACGGCGCTCACGAGCGGCACCGGGTCGCATCCGAATAGGTAGGCTCTCGCCTTCCGATTCCACTTCCCGCCGCACGCTTGTAGGACCTCGTCGACCTTGACGAAGAGCTTCCGGTCGAGCTGCCCCTCGATCACGACGCTGTTGTCCGCTTGGTAGGTCAGACCCCCGAGCACGGCCAGGACTTCCTCAGAAACACGCATTGCAACCCCCTGAAATCGTTGTTGTTAAACTAGTTTTACTAGGTACTGGATATGTAGATATCCAACACCTAGTACCGGGACCGCCGGCGCGGCGGTGGGCTCGCGTACGAGCTCGATCGGGTGGCGTCGACCCACGCGATCGCTCTACGTGCAGTTGCGATCGCACGCTCAGCTGAGGCGATCACGCCGGTCCGTGCGATTCGATACGCTTCGAGCGCGGCGTGCGGCGTCAGGTGGAACCAGTGGCCCACCGCGTCAGGAGGGAACCGTCTGCGGTAGTTGAGCCATTGCACCATCGTCTCGATGACGATCAGCTTCGTGCTCGCGCTCGCGATCCTGACCGATCCGATCTTCCAGGTGTGCTCGCCGTGGTCATCCGGGAGATCCACTTCGATCACGCCGTAGACGAGATCACCAGCGATGAGATCACCGGCCCCTATGCGATTGATCGTCATGCTTCCTCGTTTTCGGCGTCATTGTCCTCGTCGTTTTTGATCTTGATGTTCACGTCGCCGTACACGTCGTACTCGGCATCAGGATCAGGTCGTTCGCTGAGCGGCACCTTGTTGTGCGCGTAATCCTCAGCCGCGAGCAAGAGCGGCGCCCATTCCAAGTAATCAGCGCGCGTGCGCGGATCGTTGAAGAAGATCCGGTAGTCGCCTGCGGTGTACGCGTCTGCGTTGATCACACTCACCGCCTTGCACGTGTATGTCGTCTTATACGCGCCGATCTTCCACGACTTTTCGCGCTGGCGCTGACGCATCCAGTGGTAGGTGCGTCATGGACCTTGAGCCAGTACCACGAGCCGATCACGAGTGGCGCTTGCATGTCCTCGACGTGCTCGGCCTTCATCTCATCGATCGTGACCAGCTCTACGCGATCGATCGTCATGGCTGATTCTTACGGCGTGGGGCTGACAACCTCTGGATCACGCCTTCGCCTTCGCCTTGGTTCGGCGTGGCCCCGGGCCGCGCATCGACGACATCAACAGCTTGACCACGGTGGTCTCGTCGATCCCGAGCTTCGCGTTCGCCTCGGCGGCGGTCTGCTCCGCGTCGCGGTAGGTCATGCCCCAGTACCACGGCGCCTTGTCGGGTGTGCCGGTCGGGAAGTGACCCTCTTCGCCCTCGACGATGATCGAAACGCGGTAGCCCTTGCCATCCTCGAACGCCGAGAGTGGGATGTAGTAGCACCAGCGGCGGGTCGCGAGCAGCGTCTGCACGTCGAGCTCTTCTTTCTTCGCCATGATCAGATTCCGATCCGGCGCTCGATCTCGGCGAGCGTCTCTTCGATGTTGGTGGTGTTGGGGCTCGTGAAGACGTCCCAACCCCGCTTGTGTGAGCGGATAACGACGATGACAAAAGCACCACGGATAGCCCAACCTTCTAGGCGGTCGATGTGGCCATTCATGCTGCGATCGTTCTGCCAGGTTTCGATCTGCCAGGTCTGTGCCGCGCGAACCTTGTCAAACCACGCGCGCAACGGTGGATAGTTTTCGAGTATCGGCTCGTCACCCGGCTTGAACAACATCACTTTGATCGTTCCTTGGTGGCCGCCTTCAACAACTCGGCGGCGGTCCGCTCCGCGTCGCGGTAGGACATCTTCACGACTCCTGTGGCCGCCTTCACGCGCTGCGCCGAGATGGCAACGACATCGAGCTTGTCGGCCGCGAACGTGAACGCCTTCGCGAGCGGGCACTTCAGGTGGGCCTTGCAGTCACAGTCCGCGACGATCACGATGGGGTCACCGGAGAGCGTGGTGCCGATGAACGCGAGCGCGGGCTCGGCGTCGGCCTTGCGCCAGCGGCCGACCACGGGCAGCTGCCACAGCTTCGTTGAGCCGTGGAATTCGCTTTTGAGTGCCATCGTGCCGTTAGGTGGCCGACAGAGTGGATGTTTCTTCATGTCGTTGCTCACGGTCACAGTTCAGCAGCGGCGAGCACTTCGGCCGGGACAGCATCGCTCTCGCCCTGAGCGATCAGCCACGCGTGTGCAGCCGCCTCGTCGATCAGATCGTAGCTCTCGGAGCTACCCTGCCATTGCGACCACGTGTGGAGGACCCATCGACCTTTCGACGTGCGGTAGAGGCACTCGTGCTCCCACTGAGATCCCGTCGCACGGGAGATGTGGTTGTTCCCGTCCCATCGTGTGTCCTCGTCGAATTTGACTGCCGTCTTCGTCGAGAACCACTGCCCATTGCCAAGGTTGATTCGTGCCATTTTGTTATCCGTTCTTCGTGGGGTTTAGCTTCATCAGTGCGGTGGGGACCACCCGACCGCATACGGCGCGCACGATGCGCACCGTTTCGCCGAACACACCCCTGTGAGACCTGGGTTTGCTTCGCAGCTAAATCTTCGAGCGCGTGTTCCTCTTCGGTGCGGGCGACGAATCGTCAGGTGGCGCAGGCTCGGCAACGGCGATCGCATTCTTGAGCGTGCGCAACTCGGCACGCAGCAGCGCGATCTCATCCCCTTGCGCGGCGATCTTCGCGTGATGCGTGGCGGTCCGCGCGTCGCGCTGCGCGATCCGATCAGCAAACAGCTGCTCGTGCATGATGAGAGCTTCGTTCCGCTCGCGTGCGATCGCGACCTTGAGTGCTTCGAGCAACGTGCTGACATCCTGGCCTTCGATCGCCAGCTCGGCGCGCAGCTCGGCGATTCGCTCCTCGGCCTCTTCTTTGGCTTCGCGTGCCTCCTCGGCGAAGAATTCGCGATCCATGTGCGCGGCGGCGACTACTTCGCTCAGCAGCTCGAACGTGTCAACCGCCGGATCCTTCCAGCCCGCGCGCGCGAGCTCGACGTACCGGGCCGCGTCGTCAACCTCTTGGCTCTCGTTGCTCATGTTGCCGTTCTTTTGCACTTCGGGCATTCGCCGATGCAGCCGCCGGCTTCGCGGCGCCACCATTGGGCCAGCAACTTGCAGCCCGCAGCGCTCGGGCGCCGAGCGGGCGGTTTGTTACCGTAGTTGATCTTGTAGGTGTGGCCGCGCGAGCACTCGAACGTGATCACCATTCCGGCAACGCCCGTAGCGTACTGGCGCCCGTCGACCATTGTTGACGAGCGGGTGTTGCGACCTCTCATTGATAGTGCCTCCCCACGTTGTCGACGGCCCACACGTAGATCCACTTGCGCGCGACGTTCGGCTCGTCCTTGTGCTCCTTGAGGAACGCATCGCACGCCCAGCTGATGCGATCGGCGCGTGTGTTGCGCCCCGTACCTGAGAGCGCGGTACGCGACAGATGCCACAGCTCGACAAGCTCGGCTTGCTCGCGCGTGTCGGGCTCGAACCCGCCGACAACCCGCGGCCTCATGGCTAGCGCCGCTTTCCGCGACGAACGAGCGTGAGCTGGTTCGTGCTGATCGAGTAGTGGTCGTTCGGCTCCCAGTTCACGACGTAGCCGCCGCGCGTCTTTGTTGCGGGGGCTCTCACCTCGGCAACGCCGATCCCGTCCCAGCCGGTGATCACGCCACTCGACGGGTAGCCCTCGTTCGCGTGGTTCTTGCAGCCGTGCTCGTCGCGGAGCGCGACCTTGACGCGGTCATTGATGCGCAGCCGCTTGCCGTTCATGTCCTCGCCGCGCCCGTAGAATCGCTTGTGCCGCTTCTTCATGGTTGCTACCCACCCGCCAGCAGCTTCGTTGCTGCGTTGTCGGCGAACTCACTGGTCGGCTCCACGCCGTACATCTCGCGGTACGCCTCGATCACTTGGGTGCGGGCGTCGGCCCAGCCACGATCGATGTCGTCGAGGATCACCGACGTCTTGGGCAGCATCTCGGGCTGAGCTAGCAGTACGCGATGGCGCCGCGCCAGCTCACCGGCGACACGCGCGATCTCCTTGGGGTCCAGCTGGATGAGCAGCGCTTCGATGGTCGGGGTAGTCTTCATGGTAGTTGGATCCAGCTGGGGGTGAGTCGACGATCAAGCTCGGCGATCGATGCGCCGGGCATGGCCTCGATAGGTTCGGGGGTCGGGAACGTCAGCAGTGGCTCGGTGATCACCTCGCGTTGCGTGTCGAGTGACCATCGGATTTGCTGACCGCCTGGGATGCCCATGCTCGGGTGCCGTAGCGCGAGGTACTCAAGCGGCGGACCGAACGCGTGCCGCCACGAGTGATGCCAGAGCACGCGCGGCGGCTCGACGAGCGTCACCACGTAGCCGCGCGCCTCGGGGGCGTACTCATGGAATGGCCCGGAGATGTAGCTGGCCGGATCGCCGAACCAGCGCGCGACGTCGCGATCCTCTGACCACGACAACCACGTGAGCCGATCGTCGGGCAGCATCTCGGGCTGAGCTAGCAGCACGCCGCGGTAGAGCGGCACGGGCTCGAACGGATGGCGCCGCGCCAGCTCACCGGCGACACGCGCGATCCCCTTGGGGTCCATGCGCACGATCGAGTCGGCCTCTGGAGTGAGCCCGTAGATCGCATGCAGCACGAAATTGATGTAGAGGTCGACGTCGTTGGTCATGTGGCGACCACGCAGGTGTATCCCGCGGATTCAAGGGCACGCACAATCTGAGCGATCGATCCGCGGATGATGTGCTCCTCGCCGTCGACGTCGTACGCCGCCGAGCGCGTGTCGGCAGAGATAGAGACCGCGATCGATTGGACGCGGAGATCGAATCCAACATCGATCGGCAGGACCGAGAGATCCACGATCTCGCGGCTCACGGGCGCATCTCCGAGGTGGTCACGCGGACCGCGCCGGACGAGCGACCGCTTGACGGCCAAATGTTGCAGCCGCGCCCGTCGAGCAGGTACCCGTCGCGATCGATCCGGTACACGGCGCGATCCGAGTAGCCACCCTGCCGTGAGCAGCCCTTCCGATCGCGCGCGAGGTCGGCCTCGGCATCTTCGCGCGTCGCGTGCACATCGCCCCGATCGCGCACCGGCCCCCACGTGGTCCAGCGCTGCCACGGCGCCACATCCGCGCGGCGATAGTACCGCGTGCGCGCGGCGCTACCGGTCGGCACGCTCTGATCGGTCACGCGCTGGTACTCGTCGCCGGGGCACGCCTCGTCGGCAGCGTACCGATCGCATGCGTACGCGATCTCAACGATCTGCCCCTGATTCCGAGCCGGCACGTCCCAACGCAGGTAGCCCGGGACTTCGGCGAGCGGGCACTTGATGTAGTCGGTCACGAGCGCACCGCCTCATTGACGACGGTCGTCAGCGGCATGTCGTCCCCGTCGCCGTTGGGATCCCAGTCGAGGCGGACGAGCCGCACGTCGAGGCCGGTAGCCTTGCGCGCCTCGAACTCAGCACGTGCGGTCGTCTCGTCGGTGCTCGCGCCGGTGCGCTCCCAGCGCGACCCCGGCATGGTGAGGTCGGCTGTCTTGCGGATCTCGACGTAGTGGCTAAGTGGGCAGGTCATGGCTTGTTCCTTTGGGTGTGGGGCGATGCCACCGGCGTGATTGCCGGCGTGGTGCGCTGCGAGGTCTCGATCCTCGGGACGGCTGGCCGTCAGCGCGAGCTACTCACATGCCGTCGCAGTCGTGACCGCCGCACGAGCGGCCCGAGCCAATCGACGAGCAGTTGCCGTCCGTCTTGCACGCGCGGCGGAATCCACCGCGAGCCGAGCCGCGGCCGCGGAACATGTTGGGGTCCCAGTTGCGGCTCGGCGTCGCGGCGGCGGGCCGCGAGGCGACCGGAGACGACGCGCAGGCCACGTGGCGAGCCGGGCTGCCCTTGCTCCACTCGACCTTGGATCCGACGGCGATACGGACCGAGCAGCAGGGGCAGATGCTGGAGAATTTGGCGGTGATGGTCATCTGGTAGCTCCGTGGGTGCCGTCGAGTCCGTCTCGCCGGGCTGCGCGCAGCTCAGGCTCGGTCACCGTCGCGAGCCCACGCGATCCGAGGTTGGCCAGCAACGTTGTGGCGCGCTTGCCTGTGAGCCCGGACGCGAGCAGCAGCGCGAGATCCTCGGCGCGATCGGTGATCACGACGCGCCCCCGATCTCCTTGGCGCGGCGCTCGTAGTCGACGCCGGTCCGGGTGTGCCCCGCGGCGATCTCATCGTCGCCGAGCTGACCCCGAGCGCGCAGGGCGAGCGCTTGCGCGTGCTCGCGGATTGCCCGGAGGCGGCACTCGTCCGCGGTCACCTCAGAGCCCTGGGCACGCTCACCGCACGCGATCGTGAAGATCTCGCCGATCAGGATGTTCGTCGCCGTGCCGCTCGCGCCGCAGCGCGCACACTCGATCGCGGTGCCCTGTTGCAGCGTAAGGTGCCCGAGGCGCTGCAACGTGTCGTGCTTGAGACGCTGGGTGTACTGCACCAGCTCATTTGTGCGCCAGCTCAGGATCGAGCGGCACGTGCTCGCGTAGTCGACGCGCAGGTCTGCAACGTCATGTGCCTGCAACTCGGCGGGGGTGTAGTGCGCTCGCGGCGTGTGGCGCTTGGTCGTGCGGGGCTTGATCGTGCGGGGCATGGGGCGTGTCCTTCGTTCGGGTCGGGGTGGCGGCTGTAGTGAGCCCACGACGTAGCGGGGAGCCCGATCGATCGGGTGGGGATCGGTCGGTCCGTGGTGGGCTCACGACAACCGGCGAGCGGTGCGCCGCTCGCGTTGCGTGCTCAGCTCAGGGGGCGGGCGTAGAGCTCAAGCATGGCCGCCTGTTGATCCACGGTTGTGCAGGTCGGGGTCAGCGCGGCGGCGAGCGTGGCGATCGTCTGATGTCGGCCACCTTGTCGTCGCCGAGCGTAGCGGCGTAGCCATCCACCTTGGCGGCAGCGGCGGCGAGGTCGCCGAGCAGACGGGCACCAACCTCGGGCGAGATGCACGCCTTGCTCTCGGCGGACGCCACCGCGGCGGCGATCGTCATAGCGCAGGTCTCGTCAGTGACCGGGTGGCGCACCTTCGAGAGTCGCACTTCAGCCTCGATCGTTGCGGACTTGCGCGCTCGCTCGCGAGCCACCTCGACGAGCGCGTTGTACTCCTTCATGACGAGGCCCACCTCATCGCCGAGCCCGCGGGTCAGGTTGCGGAACAGGTCGGCGCCCGTGGTGACGGGGATCCGATCGTGGTCTCCCCACAACGGCTCGATCGCTTCGAGAAGCACGCGAGCCGCGACCGCCTCACCCGGTGGGACGTACCAGTGTGGGCCACGCTTCACCGAGTAGTGCGCCTTGTGGAGTAGGGCGCCGAGCCACGCGGTCATCACGTCGGAGTGCAGCGTTTCGGCGCCGGTCGCCGCGATGTAGTGCGCCTCGCACGCGCCAGCCAGACTCGCGTCACCCTCGAATGACAGCCGATCGTTGTCGCGGAGCGACACGATCAGGAGGGCCGTACCGTACGACGCACCCGCGGTCACCGCGGCGCCGGTCAGTTTGCGACCGACCAACCACTGTGCTCGGACCCCGGCAGGGAGCGAGCGAGCCGGGAGGCGCGCCGTGTCAAACTCGCGGTTGCGGAGCGAATCGACCGCACGGCCGGCGTGCTTCTCGGCGCTCGGCGCCTTGGGCGCGTCCAGCTCGCGGCCGATCGCGGTGAGCGCATCGCGCACCGTGCGCAGCGTCGTCTGACCCCCGCCGACCCATGCAGCCTGAAGAAACGAGCCGTCACTGACGATACCGGCAATCAGCGACGACTCGGTGATCAGCTTGCGCATGGTGGTGCGGGCCTCCTCGCCGACCTTGCGCAGCGCGCGCCGTTGCGCCGGCGTCATGTCCGCGTAGGACGGCCCGACGGGCGCGTGCGTGATGCTGGGACCGACGGGGAGATCGTTGCCCGCACCGAGCTGGGGACCGGGGACGACCCGCAGCTGACCCCCGGCGAGCGAGCCGATCGGCGCGGTGCTCGCGTTGTGCGCGGCTTCCGTCGCGATGCTGCCGAGCGCCGTGGCGAGCGTCTCGACGTTCTCACCGGCCGGGGGGCCGTCCTCGGTGACGGGCGTCCACTGGCCGGTCGGGGCCGTGTGCTGCGCAGGGGAGGCGAGCGGATCGACGGGCGCGGCGATCGGCGCGGCGATCGGCGCGGCGATCGGCGTGGCGATCGGCGCGTTGCGCGTGGTGCTGATGGCAAAAACGACGGCGCCGCGCTCCGTGACGTGCCGCGCCGCCAAGTAGCGCCGATCGGGGCGCCGGCGCGCGGTATCCTTGTTGCGGTACACGTCCACCGCGTCACCCACGCGCGCCCCCTCGGGCACATCGAGACGCACGCCCCACGGGGAGGCGCCCAAAGGCCTGGCGGCCAGCACCGCGGCGGGGAGCATGCACCAAGCACCGCCCAGCAGGGGGCGCGCAGCCGGGAGTTCAACCGTGGGGGGCACGAGCGCGAGCACGGGCGCCGCCGCGACGGGCGCGGGCGGGGCCACGGGGGCCGCCTCGGGGGCCGCCTTGCACGCGGCGATCACCGCGTTGATCTCGGCGAGCACGCCGGCCATGGTCGCGCGGACCGCGACCTTACCGGGGCCGTCCACCTGGATCCCCGCGGGCTGGATGGCCGCCTTCAAGGCCACGAACGCGGCGTCAGCCGTGGCAACGGTGACGCCGACGACGATCGCGCGAATCGCGGCGATCACGGCGAGCGCCCACGCCGGGAGCCCGGGCTCCGGGAGGTCGAGTTCGAGCATGGCGACACGATCCACCT
>Ga0163154_10010156_pt1 | contig 10561 bp, 7 predicted proteins | sample OliLakLV19MP9P1_FD_148649 | JGI IMG/M metagenome (GOLD analysis project Ga0163154, IMG submission 148649) | Freshwater microbial mat bacterial communities from Lake Vanda, McMurdo Dry Valleys, Antarctica - Oligotrophic Lake LV.19.MP9.P1 | ecosystem: Environmental > Aquatic > Freshwater > Lake >...
GGCGCGGGCCGGAGAAACTCTGCTGTCCCTCACCGAGGCCGTCGTCCAAGCGACCGGCTGAGGCTCCGCAATGAACTCTTCCAGCCACCTCGCGGCCAAGTCAACGCCGTCGAGCAGCGCACAACCCGCACAACGCGGCTCGCCGGAGCCCAAGGGCAGGCCGGGAACCGAAGGGTCATGCGCTTGGATGTCCTACGCCCAATCCGGACCGATCCAGTCCACGAAGCTGGTGGCGCCGTTGGCCAGCTTGCGCACGAGTGCAGCGTGGACTCGCAGACGTACAGGTTGCCGCTGCCATCGAACGTCATGCCCTCTGGCCGTACCACGCCGGTGATCTGGCCGATCGGCGCGCCCGCATCGAGGTCGTACACGACGACCTTGTTCCCGATGTAGTCACCGAGGTAGAGCTGATTCGTGTGCGGGTGGAAGGCCAAGCCCCTGGGCTGGATCAAGTTGCCGCCCCCCGGCAGTTCGAAGCTCAGATCCGCCGCACCGTCGGGGAAGTAACGCCCGCTACGCGTTCGGAGGCTGTCGCCCGGCGACGCTCGCACCGGACGGGAGAGTCGGACTTCTCGGACGGGGGCTCCCGTCCGCAATGGCGGATCCGAGTCGAACACGGTCCGCCGAGCCGGTTCATTGCGGAGGCCGGCTCCGCGCTCGCGTCACGGGCAGCTCCGCCAGCGGCCCTGGAAAGTCCCCGGCGTCAGGTCGGCTCCGAGCGGCAATCGAAAACTGACCCATCCGGCGAACGAAAGTTGACCCACCCTGTGCCGACTTCCTCCCGTGGTTGACCCACGCGGCGTCGGGGAGAACGCTCCGATCGCGGGGGGGATGGCCATCACCGTCGCATCGCCGTCGTCGAAGCCGCCATGCGCGGGACCGGACCATCAGCGCACCCTGCGCCGGGCCAGATGCACGCTCGGGGGCATGGAAGGCAAAGGGACGCGCTCGAAATCGCGCAGGATCATGGCCCACACCAGCGGATGCGTGCGCGAGATCTGCCGGCTCTCGTCGCCGGCGAGCGGCCGCGTGTCCACGAGCACCCAAGCGACGTCCTCAAGTTCGTCCACGAGCCGCTGCTGCAGCGCATCGCTGGCCTTCCAGGCGGGGTAGATCTCCCAGGCGGGCGAGCGGCGTCCCGTGAGGAGGTACACGCCGAGGTGCCGCGAACACACCCACAAGGAATCGGTCGGTCCGACGTGCTCCGTCAGCGTCCCCATCAGCACATCCAGCGAGTGCTTCTCGGCGCGCGACATCAGCACCGTGTCCGATCCGATCTGAGCCGGGATGAAGGCGTTGTCCGAGCCAGCCCTGAGCCTGCGACCCAGCGGGGATCCCAGACCGGTGACGATGAAGCTCGTGACCAACAAGGCCAGGATGAGGGCGATCAGGACCGGGCGCTGGCGCCGCAGGCCCAACGCGGAGGGCAGAGCGAGGAGCGCCAGGAGCAGCGGGTGGATGCTCGACGCGAGGTGCGCGAGATCGGCGCGATCCCAGACGTGGTGGGCCCAGAACGCACCGACGCCGCAGGCGCCGATCAAGAGCGCCATACGCGTCGGTGGCCCGCGCCGGGCGCGGACTATGATCAGCAGTGCGGTCGAGTAAACCAGTGGTAGTAGCACGAACAGCAGGCCGAACAGTGCTCCCCAGACCACCAGCAGGAGCTGCCCCTGCGAGTAGTCGATGCGCCACGGCCAAGGCACAGGCAAGGTGGCGTTGAGCGTGTCCTGCTGCACGTAGAAGAGGATCGAATCGACGAAGGCGGAAGCGAAATCCGGCGCGCAGGCGATCATTGCCAGCATCGGCGAGTAGCCCAGGACCACACCCAGTGCCAGCCATCCGCCGCGCGGCAGGAGGTCGCGCGCGCGCTGGATCCAGGCCAGATAGAGCAGCAGCGAGCCGAACGCGCACCCGACGTAGAGACCCAGGTTCCGGCCGAAGAACGCGGCGCTCCCCACGACCACGCCCGCCGCGACGTGCCGCGCGGAACTCGGCGACTCGATCCACTTCACGGCGGCGTACACCGCGATCATGGCGACACTCGGTTCGTAGAGCTTCCAGGAAGGCGTCATCCACAGCAGCAGAAGGATGCCGATCGGCACGAGCAGCCACCGATCCTGAACCGCCCGGCGCGACGCCAGCAACCCACAGGTCATGCCCAGCGCTGCGAAGGCCGCGCCCGCCGCGCGCATCGCGAGCAGTCCGTCACCGAACATCGACGCCCACGCCGCGCACCACAGGTAGCGTCCCGGGTCGTAGGAACGGAAATCGCGCAGTGGCAGTTCACCAGCATGCGTGCGCACGACGCCGTACCACAGGAACGACTCGTCCTGCAGGTTGAAGCCTATGCGCCCCTGCAGCAGGAACGAACACGCGACAAGCGCAGCGGCGAGGACCGCGCACAGAACGAGGTCGGGCTCAGCCCGCCGGATGCGCTGCATCACGCTCATCAAGATACGCGGCGGCCCGGCGCCGGTCGCCCAGCGACGAACCGGAACGCTCGAACGTGAACTGAGCGGACTTCGCCGCCGCCTCCGTTCCGAGCACGCGCGCGAGCGTGGCCTTCACCGTCGCGGTTTCGTCGTCGAACCCGCCGTGCGCGCGTGACGCGGACGCGTCGAGCGCGCCGGCCGGCTGCGTGTTCGGCGGCAACACCCACCCGTGCGGCCCGGTCGCGAGCGCCTTCGTCGCGTCCTTATCCTTGCGCACGAACTTCTCCATGCCGAGGATCGCTTCGCCGTCCGGCCGAATCAGCGGGATGCGCGGCCGGCTCTCGAACGCATTCGACACCAGGTACAGCAGTGACTTGTTGTAGATGCGCGCACAGTGATCGTCCTGCTCGGCCTTGTCGGTCAGTGTAAACAGTGAAAAACGTCCGATCCCCCCGCTGTTCCTCAGCGGCAGGTAGCACTCGCGGAACACGCGCATCGTGCACGCCGACGCCCACATCGAGCACGTCTGGATCGGCAGGCCCCTCGGATGAGGACGAAATAGAGGACGAGTGTTCAAGTCGGAGCCAGCGAGCCGCGCCTACCGCGGCCGCTCGTACACCTTCGTCGCGATGGCGGCCTCGGGCGTCCATCCGGCGCGCAGGCGATTCCTGATCGACCCCTCGTTGACCGTCGCCCGGCGGTCCCGCGCCCACGCCGCGATCGGCTTACTCATCCCCCACGCGGTGAGTTCCTGCGCCGAGCTGTAGTCGGCCTCGCGACGCTTCGGGCCTGTGATCGCCTTCGCCGGCGGCACCCCACGCGCCAGCCGCGCCGCCAGCCCAGCCTTCGTGACGACGCACCTCGGGTCGCGTGCCCACTCGGCCACGCCCTTCGTCTCGCCGAATGCCCGGACCTTCCTGCGTGCCTTCCGGTTGACGGTCTTCGGCCGGCGGAGCTGCCACGACTCGCGGACGGGCAGCCAGGTGGCGTTCTTGGGGCTGGCCGGCTTGGCGCGATCAGGGCGCGTCAGGAAGAGACCGGGCGCGTAGCCCGACCGCAGCGCCCAAGCGTGGAACGCGGCGAAGTCAGTCCACGCCGTGGCGCCCTGGCGGCGCAGGGTGTTGTCCCAGACGGCGTAGAGCCGCTTGCCGTTGGTGAGCTCGCGGATCGGTACCCGCCGCTCATGCCAGCCACGATCCTTCAGGCCGCGCAGGATCGCCGTCACGCTGTTCCCGAGCCGGCGGGCGATCTCGGCCGCAGGTAGGGCGCGCAGCTCGCGGACGCGCTTCCAGTCGATCCGGTGGTATCGGCGGGACTTGCCACGCTTGCCGTGACGGACCTGCCCGGCCGTGATCGCGGTCTCCGAGTCGATGCCGTCGCGAACACGATCCCGGATCGTTTGGGCGTTCACCGCGGCCCGGCGGTCGCGGGCCCAGGCGGAGATCGACTTGGTCTGGCCGAAGGCGGTCAGGGACACGGGGGGAAGGGTACTAGGTGCGGGTTCAAGCTGCCATGCGGCCCTCAGGAGGATCATCGACGAACGTCGGGCGCGGTCAGGTACGGTCGAAGACCTAGCCGTTTGACGCGACTGGATCCGGTTCCTCAGCCCGGTTCCTCGTTGAACCATCTCCCGGTAAGCGTTCTGCTACAGGCATGGGAGCAAGCAAGCGAAAGGCCAAGAAGGAGGATGCACAACCCGCAGCCGGAACTCTTTATTACGGCGACAACCTAGACGTCCTGGAACTGCACATCAAAGACGAGTCAGTGGACTTGGTGTATCTGGACCCGCCTTTTCAGAGCGGCAGGGACTACAACGTCCTGTTCGCAGAATACTCTGGAGAGCGGTCCGCCGCGCAGATCAAGGCTTTTGAAGATACATGGAAATGGGACCTGGGGGCTGAAGCCGCGTATCGCAAGGTCGTCGAAAGTGGCGGCTCAGTGGCCGACGTTCTTCATGCTATGCGTACTTTCCTAGGCGAAAACGACATGATGTCGTACCTCGCCATGATGGCACCGAGGCTAATAGAACTTCACCGAGTACTGAAGAGCACCGGCTCGATCTACTTGCACTGCGATCCTACGGCAAGCCACTACTTGAAGATGCTGATGGATGCGGTGTTCGGACCTGCTCGCTTTCAGAACGAAATCGTCTGGTACTACAAAGGCGCCGGGATCTCTCCGACGCGATGGGCACGCCGACATGACATCTTGCTCTGGTACAGCAAGTCCAATGACTTCTACTTCGATCCGGATCCCGTTCGCGACGAGTATGCCGACTCCACCAAAAAGCGCTTCTCACATTTCATTGGCAACAAGCGGGGTGGAGCGGATTATGGAGAACAGGCTCTAAATCCCAAAGGGAAGCACCCCGACGACGTGTGGCAGATTCCGATCCTAGCGCCCTCCGCGAAGGCTCGACTTGGATATCCCACACAGAAGCCCGAACCTCTATTGGAACGCGTCATCCTTTCGAGCAGCAGGGAGGGGGATGTGGTATTGGATCCCTTCTGTGGCTGCGGAACGACAGTAGCCGTTGCACATCGCCTAAAACGGCGGTGGATCGGTATCGACATAACGCACTTGGCGATCGGACTAGTGAAGTACAGACTGCTCACTGGCCTTGGCGCGCGGCCGAAGCAGGATTACCTCGTCATCGGAGAGCCCACGGATCTTGCTGGCGCCGAGGCCCTCGCACGCGATGACCCGTACCAGTTTCAATGGTGGGCGCTCGGTCAAGTCGGCGCACGCCGAACGGATCAGAAGAAAGGCCCGGACCAAGGAGTTGACGGACGCATACACTTCCACGACGAGCCGGCTGGAGGCAAGACAAAATCGATTGTCATTTCAGTGAAGGCCGGAAAGCTGAAAGCGACCGACATTCGGGACTTGCGTGGCGTCGTCGCACGCGAGAGCGCATCGATCGGACTATTCATCTCAATGAATGAGCCAACATCGCAAATGCGGAGAGAGGCAGCAACTGCCGGTTTCTACTCGTCGCCCTGGGGTACGAAACATCCCTGCATTCAACTGCTTACCATTGCTGATCTGTTAGCTGGGGGGGGTGTGGACTACCCGCCACCGACCCAAGTCAATGTCACGCTCAAGAAGGCTCCTCGTCCGAAGACCGCGAAGAAGCAGTATGAACTCTATCCCCAGGGGGAGGAGAACGATACGGCACCCGAACCAGAAGAGGAGCAGGACTGAGCGCTCGTGTGAAACGGTGCAAAGCCATCTGCGGCGACCGTTCGCCCGCCGTTCGGGTCTGATGCGCTGAGATGCGGCCTCTCGATTCCCTCAATAATGCGTCCTGACGCCGTGCCGGATCGCAACTCGTCGCGCCTAACAGTTCCAGTGCCGTCCTCCTCGTGCATATCGCGGTGCGGAGCCTGCATTGAACCTAGCACCCAGTCGAATTGCTAAGCCCTCTGCTGCTGTGCTTGCGCCCCCCGCTCCGCGAGTCAAGTCGCGAAACTACTTAGTAGAGCTCTCTATCCTCGACGGAATCCGTGCTTTCCGTAACACGTCGGCCATATGCGATGTCACCCCTACGTGCCCCTCCAGAATGATCCCTTCCGTTGTAGTTGACACGTCTGCAATCAACGCGCGGAGCGAATCGAGACCACGCGCGACAGCGAGGCGGTGCCAGCGACTCGGTTCGCCCGGATAGACCACGGACCCTTGGCTGGCGGAAATCCCAGAATGCAACTGAACGACCCACGCGCGGAGTCCGTCATAGACCCACTCCATTCGGACGGGCCCTAGTTGAGCCTTAGCCTGCTCGTAAATCTTAATGACGGAAGCGCGCACAAGTGCGGGAAGTATCTCGGGCGGCGCAAGGCCTACCATAAAAGCCTCGCCTCCGCCCTGTCTCCCTTCAATCTGCGCCGTGCCGTCCGCCTGAGTCAACAACGCACCTGAATACACATCTTCCACCCCATCCTGCGAGAGTACGGACGCGAGCACGGCCCCGTCTGGATCTTCAGTGTGCATTAAAGCAAATGGATCGATCCACTTTTGTGAAGTGGTGTACTTACCAGGAATCTGCTCGGTCGGACAGGTACGCAGCCACCGCTCTCCTGTCGCCGTAGGCACTCCAAATTCAAAGTCGGGCAACTTGCGTGGAATCACGCGAGTTCGTGGCACAGGAAGGCCCAATAGATGCGCAATAAGCAGACCGTACGCCTTATCGCCAATTATTCGACTGAAGCGGTTGGGCCATCGAACCTGCGCCTGCAGTGATCCAACGGTTGAGCCTTCAAGTTCCCATAGGACAATCTGTTGGCGCAGCACGCCTCTTCTCTGTGGATGGACACTGAATTCGATGCGCTTTCCGTGTAAAGATGGAAGATCAAATACAACTCCGTACACGAGGTGAAATAGCTGCTGTGACATCGCATATGGCAACGCCGCCACATCACTGCCCTCAACGCAGCGAGGCGTATCGCCGGAGGCAAACTCGACGATCCCTCCTTCATATACGCCCGACACACCGCCGTCCGAGACATCGACCGTCTCGTTTACTATCGTGTACAGGCCCTTTTCTGCAGTTCGACGAAGGGCCAATTGTGCGTCGTTCAACGACGTCAGCCCGTAGATGAAATCACGGCTTCTTGGGCCGAGGGGATCAAAGCTCCTGATGTTAACGGAGTGATCCGGCGACGTGTGAAGAATGTGCAGAATAGCGTCCTCAGGCGTCGCCGGTATTATATTATTGGTCAACCTGCAGTGACGGAGCGACAGATCCCGAGGAGAGTAGCTAGCAAACTGCGCGACGTTGCCGTGTTCAGCAAGGGCGACCAGGGCGTCGTCCTTATAGAATGCGCCGTGCGACTGATTGTGCTGCGTGCTCATTTTGCGGCGACGTCCGTTAATTCTTTCGCGATGCGAGCCAGGAACGCGGTCTCCAGTCCTGCTGCATCTAGCGTGGCACGGTCTCTATCGATCTGCACCATTGCATCACGAGGGGTGATGCAATGACCACCACAATAAACAGGCATACCTATGCTTAGCGCGGTTAGGCACTCATACGAAGATCCCACGCTGGCACTCCAACCATCAAGCAAGTAAACCTCGGCGACGAGTTGCTCAATAACCTCACTCCAAAAGTGCAGGTAGTCGGCTTGAGTCCAATCAGCGACCGTCAGTGAAAAGGGTTCAATAACTACGCGCTCCTTGCGCTGACGCAAGGTTGCGGCGACCGACGCCCCATACAGTATATTAGGACGAATGACCGCCGATAGGTGAGCCTCTCTGTAAGCTTGACGGTCGTGTGTCAGTGATGCTCCTTGGGCCTGGTACCAATCAAGGAACCGTCGACCCGAGGTGATCGGGCCTGCGACGTACGTCGCCGAGTGTCGGTCCGTACAACTGGACAAGGCCGCCAGTAGCAACGTAGCTTCGCGCTGCGCTGATTGAGTCCGCCGAGGCGGGTAGCGCAGCGTCTCACCGGGCTGGTCATGGTCGAAGGTCACTGATGGCCTCACAATACTCCGTCCCGGTGTAGGCTTCAAAGAGCGAGTCTAGAAGCTGGCTGAGGTTATTATTTTCCTTCAGCCCACCTTCCCGATACAACTCGCAGATTCGTCGAAGTTCTGCCATCGGAGGCTTGAATGCTCCGCGTGCAACTCCCCACTTGTTGTCGTCCTGAAGCTGCACGCCGAATCGGAACCGGTAATGCTCAAGTCGCAAGGATGGGCCATCCTTAAGCACATTATCAACTTTCTTGCCCGCTTCTATGTCGTCCCTGACGCGCAGCAATTCCGTAAACGTATAGCCCGTCGTCTCCCCTGCCCGAAGGTCGCCTTCAGGCAACTTTGATAGGATTCGCTTCCGCGCGACCAAGTCCGGGGGCATTACAACAATCTGGTGGTCGATCCGGCCCTGCCGCTTCACCGCTGGGTCAATGCGCTCCCAATAGTTCGTTGCGACCACGAAGACACATCGCCTCAGACTTCGTAGCTTTTGAAGTTTTGGAAGCATGCTGGGCGTCATGAACTGAAATATGTCCCCTTGCTGTTCGTACTGCGCAGAGTCGCGGTCCAGCACCAGACGATCGATCTCGTCAAAGAGAATCACCTTGGCTCTTAGTTCGTTCAGAATTGCAAACAACGATTTAGCGCGTTGCTCCACCTTTTCGCCACCCCCAACAAGAAAGTCGCTTGGAGCAAGAGATATTAGGGGCCATCCGAGTTCGGCCGCCACGTAGGCTGCGAAAGTGGATTTGCCGGTGCCTGGGGGTCCGCTAAGGAGAATGGACCAACTCGCGTCGCCTTCACTGCCATTCCTGGGGCTAATAAATTGATTCCAAAGCGGCTCATAAATAGGCTCTTTAGCAAAAGGTTCAGAATTTTCGAGGTCTTTGCCATGTCTCGGCCAGTACTTCTCCCTGTCCTTCGGAATAGATTCGAGGTATATGCCTGCCGCCTCGATCGCTTCCCGTTCGGTCTCCGATCTTCGCCAAGTCGCGTAGTGGGCAAGAAAAATCACTACTTGGCTCGTTTCCCATACGTGAATTGAGGGCTGCGCTCGTGTGTGCTCAGATCGCCAGCCGCTTACCGCATTGCCTTTGTGTGTGATTGTGATTCTTTGGCTGAGCAGCCACTCCACGTAGCGCCGCAGGATCGGCTTTACTGCATCGACCACGGCGCGCAAGTGCGGGTTACCCTGCATGCATTCTAGGGAGCGCAGTAGAGAGTTGAAAACCTCGATGGTCAAGGGCAACAGGGCGAAGCCCCGTTCATCGGATAGAAGAGGCCGATATGGGCGTAGATTGGGATTGTGCTGCTGCTTCTCCTGCAGCACATGAACCGAACGACTAAGAACTTCTCTAAGCCCGTGAGCTTCTGGATCAAGCACCAGAAGCGCCTCGATGCAAAATGCTAGTTCTGGGGCGTCGAAGCTGCCGTTCGAAAGGCTGCTGTGCGACAAAAGCAGATGAAGTCGATCCTCGAACCACTTCCTTATAGCAAGCACGTCAACGGCGTCCTTACCGAGATCCTTTAGCCGGAACTGTAGCAACAATGCTCGTAGTTTGAAGAAGGCGTGATCGGAGTATTGGCCTGCGCCAACCTCGCAAGGTGCTGCTGACGTTAGGCACGCTCGCACTCGTTCCTGCACTAGCTTAAGCCAAGTGCTCCGCTCTGCGAGCTCGCTATCATCAAAGACCTCAATAAGCCATCCCATGGTCAGGACATCGTTGTCGCCGAATGACTTTGATATTGTGAGCTTCGTATTGCTGCTGTCCTTGAGCAGCTTCTCGATTTTCGCAATTAGGTTTTTCCGTGCGACATCGTATACTTGGCCTAGTTCGTCCCCTAGTTGCCTCTGCGCGTTCGGGGGGGCGAATTCCCCCAGCCGAATGCCGCGCAGCATTGGCGATCGCAGTGATGGTCTGTCCGTTCTGACGGCCCCGCCTCGATTAACCAATACAGAGCACGCGAATAACGCCATCGCGGCTGTGCTAAACGAGCTGTAGGTGTCATCCTCTCTTGGTGGGAGTGCGTATGGCCACGCATTGTGGCTCGTATCAAACGACACTACGAGTGAGTCCATTGCGGTGCCTGCACTCATCGCTGTACTGTCGATTTCTTTGTGCAGGAAGGGAAGCGTCTCCCGGACGAATGTGTCGAGGTCCATGCTCTCTCTTCTAGAAACCTGCGGCGGATTTGTCCAGACCCGAGCCACGCATGCTGGCTGGAGCCAAGACTGAACTGAACCGTTGCACGGTAAGCGTCCGGCGGCGTTTCGCAGCGCGCGCTGGCAAGGTTGGGGTGGAGCTGGCAGGGCGCGCGTGCCGGCAGATCGCGCGCCGCAGTGCGTTCAGGCCGTGGATTGCAGGCCGAACAGCAGCTTCCAGCGATCCGGCGTCAGCTCGTCGACGCGGCTGGCCGGATGCGTGGCGACCCGCACGAGGACGTCGCGCAGGTAGACGTAGGGATCCACGTTCACACGCCGACAGCTCTCGATCAGCGTGTAGACGATCGCCGCCGCCCGCCCGCCGCGTTCGCTGCCCGTGAACAGCCAGTTGCGCCGACCGACGGCGACGGGACGAATCGCACTCTCGCAGGAATTGTTGTGGATCGGGACGCGACCGTCTTCGAGGAAGCGCGCCAACGCCGGCCACTGATTGA
>Ga0163154_10010157_pt1 | contig 10560 bp, 5 predicted proteins | sample OliLakLV19MP9P1_FD_148649 | JGI IMG/M metagenome (GOLD analysis project Ga0163154, IMG submission 148649) | Freshwater microbial mat bacterial communities from Lake Vanda, McMurdo Dry Valleys, Antarctica - Oligotrophic Lake LV.19.MP9.P1 | ecosystem: Environmental > Aquatic > Freshwater > Lake >...
GGTCTGGTGAATTGAGGTCCGGGATTGCCGAGGCCGACGATGAGTTTCATTTTGGAGCGATGCGGGTAAAGAGAAGGGGGAAACACGGGGACACAATCGTCCGATGTGAGATTACTTCTTGGGGGCTGCGGGCTTGGCGGCGCCAGCAGCGGGCTTGGCCCCGGGCTTGGCACCTGCTGCGGGCTTGGCTCCAGCCTTCGCACCAGCTGCGGGCTTGGCACCAGCTGCGGGCTTGGCTCCAGCCTTGTCGTCGCCTTCGCCGGCCTTCTTGGCGGTGAGAACTTCGGGAGCGGCGGTTCCGGTCGCGGTTGCGGTTGCTTCGCCGGTCTTGATTTCCTGCTGGATGACGATCTGCGCGACAATTGCGTGAGAGTCGGTCAGAAGGCGCATGTTTGCCGAGGGCAAGGTAACCTGTCCGGCGGTGACGACTTGATCAACATCGAGGGTGCCAATATCCAGTTCGATAAAGTCGGGAATCTCGAGCACCAAGCACTCGATAGAAATTTCGTTGGTGGGATGCATGAGGATTGCACCGGCCTGCTTGAGACCGACTGCTTCGCCGACGAGGTGGATGGCGACACGGGTGCGGACCTTTTCCGTCATGTCAACGCGAGCGAAGTCGGCGTGGACGATCTGAGTGCCAAGGTAATCAAACTGAAGGTCCTTAACGAGGACGATCTGCATTTCATCGGAATCCTTGGCGCCGGGGAAATCGAGGCGGAAGACTTTTTCGCCTGCTTTAAGGTGGGCGATTGCTTCGTGAGCGTCAACTGATATGGCGACGGGGTCGCGGCCGTGACCGTAGACGACGGCGGGGAGGCCGCCTGCCTTACGAACGCGCTGAGAATAGCGAGATCCGAGGCGTTCGCGTTGGGTGGCTTTAAGAACGGGTGATTGCTCGTGCATTTGTGAAAACTCCTGACTGAATGAACGGTTGAACGGGCAAGCCCTTTCGGGGTTGCTTAGCTATATCTGGCGACCAACCGGGTGATGGGCCCTCGGCAAGTGCTGGTGAAAGAGAGGGACTTGACTAGCGGGGAGAATCGGGATAAGAAAGGGAGGGACGCAAGGGTAAAGGTGAAAGTAAGTGTGATGATCGCAGACCGGGGCGGAACAGGATGTAACTAGAAGTAGGCATCATCGCTTGGTGCCTGCGGTGAACTTAAAGAGTGCGCTGACGCTTTGGTTGTTGTGGATACGGTGGATCGCCTGGCCGAGCAGACTTCCCACACATAACTCAACCAGCTTTCCTTTGAGGGGCGAGCAACGCTGTGCAAATGGGATGGTATTGCAGACGACGATCTTGCTGATAGGGCCGGCGAGCAGACGATCAACCGCGGGGCCCACCAGCACGGGATGGTTGCCGCTGCAATTACTTTAGTGGCTCCACGTTCCATCACCAGTTTGGCAGCTTCTGCGACGGTGCCTGCGGTAGAGATCATGTCGTCGAACATCAGGACGGTTTTGTTGGCGACATTACCGATGAGGTTTCCGGTGATGACGGCGGAGCCGGAGAGGCGGCGTTTATTTATAATCGCGAGATCGCCGCCGAGCAGATTGGCCATCCCTTCGGCGACCTTAACATTGCCGACATCGGGGCTGACCAGGCAAAGATCGCCGAGTTCGGAGCGGTGCTTGGTGAAGTAATCTACGAAGACCGGGGTGGCGGAGAGGTGATCCACGGGGATATCAAAGAACCCCTGGATCTGTGCGGCGTGGAGATCGATCGCCAGCACGCGGTGTGCACCGGCGGCGGTGATCAGGTTTGCGACGAGCTTGGCTGTAATCGGTACCCGTCCTTCGTCCTTGCGGTCTTGGCGAGCATAACCAAAGTAAGGGAGCACCACTGTAATTCGGCCCGCGCTGGCGCGGCGGAGGCAGTCGATAAAAATCAACAGCTCCATCAGGTTGTCGTTAACAGGCTCGCAGGTGCTAATTAGAACATAACAATCACGGCCGCGGACATCCTCATCGAGCTTGACGATAATCTCCCCGTCGGGAAAGTTGACAACGTTGGCCCTGCCGAGGTGGATATCAAGGTGAGCGCAGACTCGCTGGCCCAGTTCTCGGCTGCCGCGGCCGGCGAAAAGCATCATTTCTTCCGGGCTTCGCATCATGCGAAGGCTCCGGAGGAATAGCCCAGTGCCAGATTGCGAGAGCGGAAAATCTGATCGACTTGAGCGAGATCGTCGGGCGTGTTAATGGAGTAGATGTCCTGTGGGGGCACGGCCTCGATCACTTCCACGCGCTGGCCTGCGGCTAAAAGTAACTGGGGGACATCTGTAATGTAATATTCGTTCGTGACCGGGTTGCGGGTTACGCGCTTCAAGGCGGCGAAGAGGGCCTTGGTATTAAAACAGTAATAACTGGGATTAACTTCCCTGATGGCCAGCTGCTGGGGTGTACAGTTTTTGTGCTCGACGATGGCGAGGAACTGTCCGGAAGGAGTTCGCCAGATGCGGCCGTAACCGGTGGGATCGTCAATTACGGCGGTGGCAAGGGTCGCCGCGGCGTGAGCCTCGGAGTGGCGATCAAGCATCGTCCGGAGGGTGGCGGCGCGAATGAGAGGACCGCCGCAGAGGACGAAGGAAGTGTCATCAGGCGAGGCGGCCTCGAAGTTCGCAGCGGCACTCGCCACGGCGTGCCCGGTGCCGAGTTGCTCGGTCTGCGTGGCATACTCGACATCGTAATCTTTGATCGCATCTCGAACCGCTTCGTGCTTGTAGCCAACGACGACGACGATGCGACCGACTCCCGCCTCGCGGCATGCATCTACGACAGCGCACACCATGGGCCGACCGCCGATGGGAAATACCACCTTGGGGAGATCGGACTTCATCCGGGTGCCCTTGCCCGCGGCCAGAATGATGGCTGAGATAGGGCCTGACTTTAAGGCGGGGTTTGACGAAGAGTGGGATGCCATCTTGAGTGGGGCGGAGACGAAACGGCACGCCCATCCGGCCCTGAAGGCGGCCGGATGAGAGCATGGATCTGGGTGAGAGGAAACTGGTCGACTAGGACTCGAACCTAGAAAAGCAGAACCAAAATCTGCTGTGTTGCCAATTACACCATCGACCAAAAAAATGTTGAGCCAAGGGAGCGGAGGGTCGTGCTGAGGTTTGCGCTGCGGTTGGATCGAGCGTTGCGTCGACCGACCGCGATGGGGGCTGCGAAGGCTCCGTTTCGTATTGGCCTACACCTCGCAGCGAGGGCAGGACAGTGAGTGAAAACGACCACAAGATCGCGGTCGCGTTTTCAACTCTTGAGCGAAATAACTCGCTGGAGCGATGGGCGGAGCCGCGGCGGGGTGTACGAAAGAATGCCCGTGGGCGCCCTCCGAACTGGAGCGGAATGATCCATCAGCCGCGATGGGATCACTCACGCCGCGCCTCAGTCCTAGTCTGCCCACGCGAACGCGGGTAGAACGGGACATCCGTCGCGGACGGCTCATGGGTGAATGGTAGGTTGGAGGCTACCGATTTTCCAATGGGTGCTGATGCGGGGATGAGAGGTGATCACGGGGACCGGCGGGTGGAGCGCAGCGGTCAGGGCGGCGGTGGACTAGTACTTGCGGTCGGAGATGAATGAGCCGAGCACGTTGGCATGATCGTCGGTCCAGAGCGGGAAGGACTTTCCGGTGAAGGTGCTTTCCCAATTTGGGAGTTTGGCGAGCGGCAGAAAATGTTTGGTTTCGCGGGCCATCACTACCCAGAGCGATTCGCTTTTGCCTTCATCGAGTTGGTTGGAGGTTACGACACTGTCATTGCGGACAAAGACTTTGAGGTTAAGATCGGTAGCGATGCGGGCAAGGGGATTGCGGAGGTCAAAGTAACGGTTTGAGATGTGGAAGGCGATCAGACCGTTGGGTTGGAGCTTGGAGAGATAAATTGTAATTGCTTCGCGGGTGACAAGGTGAACGGGGATTGCATCTGAACTGAAGGCATCGAGGACGATAAGGTCGAACGGGCCCTCGGCGGTTTCGCGTAGGCGGAGGCGGCCATCGCCCTCTTCAACGCCCACTTGAACGCTGGGATCGCGGATTGCATCGGCGATGAAAGTAAACCAGTTATTGGAGTACGGGGTCGCGGGGGCGGAAATATTGATGACAGCGCGGTCGATCTCGTAGAAAGTGAAGCGGGAGTTGGGAACGGCATACGCGGCGAGCGTTCCTGCGCCCATGCCGACTAGCGCGACTCGGCGGACGCGGCCTTGCTCGGTTAGCATTTTGAAGACTTCGCCGATGGGACCTGAGGGGTGGTAGTAGGTAGTGGGGATCAGGGGAAGTAAGTTAAAGTTCGCGTTGACCCAGGTAGGTGTGCGGATGGTCTTGTAGAACAGGTCAAAGCGTTCCTGGGCTGAGAGTTGCGGTGGAGGCGTGAGGAGATTCGCGGGTGGGGTGGTTAACCGCGACTGCGTACCGTGGATGGTGGTGCCGTGTGCGAGCTTAGTCCAAGTGCTGCGTTCATTGACGGAAACTTTGTGAATCCCGAAAAACGTGCGGATCTTGTAGCGGATTTTGGTTCCCTCGCCAACCACAACAACACACGCGAGGGAGGCAACGACGGCAAGCGCGAAGCGAGTGCTGCCACTGCGCCAAAGGAGCAGAAGGCACGCCAGGGCGGGAACACCCGCGCGGAAGATTCCTGCGAGGACCACCAATGTAATTGTAAATCCCGCGAAGGAGTGATCTCCATTCTTCTGCCGCGTGAGGAAAGGGAAGTTAAGGCGGGCGAACTGGCCGGAGTCAATGGAAGCGTTGACGTTGAGTATCCAGACCGAGATCGCGAGGGCGCCCACCAAGCTAAGGCCCCAGCGTAGTAACATGCCGTATTTGGATTGTTCGGTTGCCAACTGGGGGCGCAAGAAGAGAATGAGGCCGATTGCGATCGGGTATTCAAAGAGCTCCGGGAATGCGATCGGCGCGATGAGGGCGTTAAAGATGCCGCCAAGTACTCCTCCGAGTGACATAATAAAATAGAACTCTGTAAGCCGTGCAGCAGGAGGTCGGCTTTCGGCAAGCCGTTTGTGGCACATCAGCGTCGCGACGGTAAAGAATATGAGGTGGATCGTCGCGAGGACCGACATGGGGTGGTTGGCATTGAGCAACATCCCCACAAGAAGCGCGATGGCGCAGAGAGGGACGACGCGTCCCCATCCCGCTGCGGAGATACGGATGCGGGGGCTAAATGCGATGATGAAGGTGAGTAGATAGAGGAGGAGGGGGACAATCCACAGAAGGGGGACCGGGGCGAGATCGGTTGTGATGTATTGCGTGACCCCCAAGAGCAGGCTACTGGGAACAAAGGCGAAGAGGAGCCAACTGGCACGCCGTTTCCAGAGGGCTGAGGAAGTAAGCGGCTCGGCGGGTGCCGGTGAAGATGGCGAGCGGGTTTCCGTAGACCGGGCGACAATAAGGGGTGCGGTGATGCTAAGAGATGAAGCTAACTTAAGCGAGAGGATAGAGCAAGCAACCACCAGCGGCGCGAGCATGGCATACCCGATGGTGTACGTGATGCTTTGCTGGCTTCGTGTGAGGAACGGCTCTAACAGTGCGGGGAAACTTAATAGACCGATGATGCTGCCTGCGTTGCTTGCCGCGTAGAGAAAATAGGGGTCCTTGGCCTGTGGGTGGCTTGTGGTGCTGAACCACCGCTGGAGCAGGGGGCCCGTGGTTGAAACAATAAAGAAGGGCAGCCCAACGGTAAGCAGGAGCGTTTTAAGGAGCCAGTAAGAAGTCTGGCCGGTCCCCGGTTCGCCGACATCGATGGGGATGGGAAGGGAGAGACCGACGAACAAGAGCAATGCGATGTGAATGACGGCTTGGGTACGAGGTGCGAAATAAGTCGTTAAGATGTGCGAATAACCATACCCCAGGAGGAGTACGCCCTGGAAGAAGACCATGCAGGTATTCCAGACGGCAGGGCTGCCCCCAAGAAGAGGCAGAAGGATCTTCGCGGCGAGGGGTTGAATTAAGAAGAGCAGTCCGGCCGATAGAAAGATCGACAGGAAGAAAATAGGGAGTAGAAACCTCATAAGGGCACGCGGTTAGCAGTTACTTTGCCTGAGTGGCGGGCGGGTTACTCGCTCGCAGGGCTTTGAGCCACTGGGCGCCCTGCCAAGCGATCTCTTCGGCGCGGGTAGCCTCGATTATCGACTCAATCAGCGGAAGGGCCCGGGGGTCCCTCATGGCGACCAATGCCTCGCCCGCGGCACGGTTTACCCGCATGTTGGGGGATTTAAGTAGGGTCTCCAGTGCCGCGAAGGCCTTGTCCGAATCGTGGTGTGCCAGCTTGGCGATCGTCGCCGCCGCGACGGCCTGCGTTCTCCCATCGTAACCATCGTTCGCGAGGGCGATCACGTCTGCCAGCAGTGCTTCGTCATCCAGGCTCGCGGCGGCCTCTAAAGCGGCTTGGCGCAACCCATCGCTTTGAGATTCTGTGCGCAACGCAACTTTAATTATATCTATCGCTTGATCGGACTTGGTCTGGCCCAGTGAGCGGAGGGCGGCACACTTTACTTTTAAACTGGAGTCTGTCTTATAAAAGTGCAGAGCGAAGTTCTGGAGCGACGGGGTTGAGTCGACAAACTTGGTTGCCAAGGCGGGAATTTCTTGGACGATTGCTTCGCGTAACTCCCAGGCGTCGTGATAAGTGGAGATGAAACTGCGGATATTAGAGATTTCCCCGGAGGCGAGGAGCCCGCGGAGAGCTTCTACGCGGAGCCAAGTCGGGTTGGTGTTAAGTTTAACTAACGACGAGAGTGCGGCGAAGCCGCCTGGCTGGGGCTGCTTCTTGAACGCTCTCGCGGCTTGGGCCCGAGCGGCACCCGTCGGGCCAGAGGTCAGCTGCGCGAGTAGCCACGATGTGGGTTGATTGAGGGTGATATCGGCAAGTACGGCCATCGCGGGATCGACAGCGACCGCTTGGGGCTCGCGCTTCAAAGGAATTACGAGCGTGGTAGACTTGCCTCGAACTTCGACGGATTTATTCGTGAGGTCGCCGCCGGTCATGATGCTGAGGGGAAGATCAAACTCGAAGGCAGGGTTATCTGCGTCGACTGTCTGGGTCTGTTCGACAGTGCAGGTGAGCGTGCCTTCAGCCTCGGACCACACATTGGTTACGTTGAGTGAAGGCACCCCGGGGCGGTAACACCACTGCGCGAAGAATTGCTCGAGACTGGCACCGCTTACACCTTCGAATGCGTTGCGCAGGTCGCTGGTTTCCACGGTTGTGAACTTATGTTTCTCAACGTACGCTACGACCCCTTTGAAAAAAAGATCGTCTCCTAGTTTGGCTCGGAGCATGTGAAGAATCGCCGATCCCTTGCTGTAGGGATTGGAGGGGCGGCGAAATGTTTCCCAAGGATGATCGTAGACTTTACTTACCATTCCTACCTGCGCTGGCGCGAGAGGCTTGTCCGCACCTATCACGCTATCGAAGTTGCCGCGGATGTACTGCTCATAGGCGGAGCGGCCATCTCGATGCTCAAGCCAGAGCGAAGTGAGGTAAGTTGCGAAACCCTCGTTCAGCCACACGTGCTCCCAGGAGTTGCATGTAATTAAATCGCCGAACCATTGGTGAGCCAGCTCGTGCGAGATGAGGCCGTCAAGGTCGTGGTCGTCCAGATCCTGGGGTGCGATGATTGCGGTATCAAAGAGCGTGGTCGCGGATGTATTCTCCATCCCGCCCGCGCCAAAATTGGTTACGATAAGCTGGGCGTACTTGTCCCAGGGATAGGGCTCGTCCAGAACCTTGCTGAACAGATCGATCATCGCGGGAGTGTTTTTGAATGTGCCAGCAACGTCCTTGCCACGACCGACCGGGGCGTAAACCGGTAGGGGCAGCGCGGATTTGTTCTCTGCGGTGGATTCAAGGTTGACGATATCGAATCGCCCAACCACCAGGGAAACGAGATAGTTTACGTGCGGCTGGCTTTGCAGAAAGTGCCACCGGTGGTATGCTCCAAGCGTTCCCGAATTATCGGGCAGTACCACGCGAACTTTGCTCAAGCGTCGGCCGTTTGAACTCACCTCGTACTCCGCGGGCACTGTCACGATGAGTTCGGTTGTCAAGCGATCATTGGGGTAATCGTGGCAGGGGAACCAGTAGTTGTTGGTCTGGGGTTGTCCTTGCGTGTGCAACTGCGCTGCACGCTCTGGCTGGCTCTCAGGGGTAGGTGTCCAGATAAGCCCGAGCGGAGGGTGATCAACGATGTAAGTGGTTTCGATCACGGCGTCCTTGTCTTGCTCAAGGGGCGGATCAAACATTATCGTAAGATGCCTACCGTCGTGGGTGAAGTTAGTCGTATGACCTTGGCACGATACCGATTCGATGACCAGCGCCCTCGCATCTAATGTAATTTGCTCCGTCGGACCGCTGATGCTGGAAACCGTAAGCCGCTGAAGGCCCTTCGCACGCGGGACCTGCATATCGGGAATCATAAGCGAGAGGGACATATGCTTATGATCGACCGTGCGATGGGGAGGGTAGGAGCGATTCTGTTTGCCGGTGGCGGGGTCAAAGCCCGCCGCGGGGGTAGCTGCCGGGGATGCGGCAGGCGTGGACGTGGCAGGCGGGGTAGACGGCACGGCCGTTCCGGTCTGGGCCGCGGCGTTTCCAACGCTAAGAAGGAGGCCGGCGACCATCGCGCCCCGCGAGGTCAGAGCCCTGCAAGGTACGCGTGACAACGCGGATAGAGCGCGGACCGGATAAAAACTGGGGAATGGGATGACTTGGGAGGTGGGGGTGCCGTGCATTGCACCGGAGCGTACGAGGGTTCGCAAGCAGTCGTCGCGGTTTTGGTCGGTCGAAATCGAGCGAATCCTGAGGCGTGGCGCATTCATCCGGCGGTGCTGCATCGTGCGGGCCTGAAGTGCCCTTCGCGGATCGGCGGGCTCAACCCATGCTGGGCCTCAGCCGCGCACGCGGATCAGAACCCGGTAATAGGTGAGTTGCTTACGCGTGGAGGGCTCAGCCCCGCTGATGGTAAGGTTCGGTGTGGGCCGCTCGGTCATAATATAAGCTATTGCCCAGCGACCTCCATCGGCAGCGGGTTCGCCTTGGAGATAATAATCAAACGCGTCAGACCGGTCGCGTGCCGCGGGAAACCACCTGCTCAAGTTGGCCGGGGAAGCCATCGGTTTACTGCTCTGAAATGAGCCACGCCGGAGTTCCTCGCCCGATAGGCGGCGCATATCGGTCGTAGAAGTAAGCGTAAGTTGTGTCCAGGCGTCTGGCGAGAGCTTGCCGTCAGATGGCAAGGGTCGGACCGTCTCTGCGGGCGATGCGAATGTCTTCAGCGCGGGATGCAAGGAGCGATCTTCCAAAAAAAGCTGCGGATCGAACTGCTCAACAACTCCCTGCAGTACGTACTCTCCCTCGTTCTGACACTTAACTTCGATGCAGTCATCGCGATCAGCGTGAAGCCGCACGTTGATCGATTCGGCCGATCGGGGCGATTGATCCGTGAACGAATGAAAGGTCCACTGCTGGAGCGGCATCGCCGCCGGAAGTCCGGAGCGCGTCGCCCCAGCGCGGTCTGAGAGTAAGAGGCGAAATGGCTGCGCTAACCGAGGGTTTGCATCGTAACTATCCGCAATACTTATAGTACGAAACCAAGCGCCGGGAGCCGCACGCTCAATTTCGACCCGCATCGGTCTGCCCGCGAAGAGCCCGGTAATTCCAGATTGGTAGCCGTTTACTTCCGACTGTAACGGGGTGCAGTCGACAAAGCTAACGCGCGAGATGAAGGTCTGCCCCGATCGGAAGAGCAGGGGAGCGAGGCCGGCGGATACGGAAGCAACAAAAATCCACAACGCGGCGGAGGCGAACGTTCGTGAGGCGTGCTTGCTGCGTTTACGAATGATGAAGCCGTCGACCGCGAAGAGGGCTACGGCGAGGAGCACCATCGCCGCAACAATCACGATGAACGCACCGCTTCCGAACGACGGAAGTCTGTGGAAAAGCTGCATCGCAGCGGAAATAGCCGAAGCCGCTTGTTGATCCGGAACCAGCGAGTAGGCCGACCAAGGATCGCGATCTCCCAATCCGGAGGAGAGCTCCTTGCGGTGCGTTGGCAGCAGAGCCCACGCCGCGTCGCGATACAAGAGCGATGTAAGCTTTTGATGCAACTGAGGGGCGACGATGTGCGGCGGCGCGGAGAGGAGGCCGGTGAGCCCGCAGCCCACAGGCCCGCACGCGTAGAGGGCCACGGCCTTCCGTGCATTTAAGGACGGTCCGTCTGCGTATCCCTCCCATCGTACTTGCCAGCCGTGCTGGATACCGTCGGACGTTATATTGATGGCCCGGCCCGGAAAACCGGTGGCGGTTCTGGTGGGAGCGGTTTCTGTGGTTGATGTTTGCAGGCGGGAGGCCTGGAATGGTTGAAAAATTAGGTTACCAGTATCGGAGAGATCAACGCCGCTGATGTATGAGCTCAGGCGAGTCCCGGTCGTCAGAGTTGATTGACTATCCACCTCGATAGGGAGAGGTTGGTCGGGGGGAAACAGCCTTTGCCAATAGACTCCAGCTTCGTCGGGGATGACCAGCAGTTTGCCGCCTG
>Ga0163154_10010162_pt1 | contig 10554 bp, 8 predicted proteins | sample OliLakLV19MP9P1_FD_148649 | JGI IMG/M metagenome (GOLD analysis project Ga0163154, IMG submission 148649) | Freshwater microbial mat bacterial communities from Lake Vanda, McMurdo Dry Valleys, Antarctica - Oligotrophic Lake LV.19.MP9.P1 | ecosystem: Environmental > Aquatic > Freshwater > Lake >...
GCCAAATTAATTATATTAGGTCAAATCCTCAATTCTGTTACTAGAAGTGAGCTAAGCACAAAGCAAGCCTATAAGTTAGAAGACATGATTGGTGGTAGAGAGCAATTTAGTGAGGCTCTTAGCTATACTATTTTTGGCAGCCTAGAGTTAGTTGATGAAGCAGCCTAATGGCAAACCTAAAGATCGCAATTAGCCAAGCCGACTTAGATCGGGCTTTTGCTGGTATAGAAAGGCAAGCAGTCAACTTAGCTCATGCCTATTTAAACTGTTTACTTTTGCGAGCAACCTAAACATTCTCTAAACAATGCCTAAACGTTAAGTTATACCTATGCAAAGTTCCCAAGGTATTAGATCATCTAAGATAATTCTGATATCTAAATTATTCTTATACCTATGTTTCAAGGATGGCTGCAAATTGGGCTAACGCTGGTATTGATTGTGGCGATCGCCCCGCTCTTGGGTAATTACATCGCTAGGATTTATCTAGGACAAAAAACCATACTAGATCCAGTATTAAATCCGCTCGAAGGTGTAATTTTTAAACTGAGTGGAATCAATCCTGAAACCCAGATGAATGGTTGGCAATATGCTAGGGCAATTTTGTTCAGCAACTTGGTAATGTCTATACTTTTATTTTTGATACTCATGTTTCAAGGGGCATTACCCTTAAATCCTACAGGTCTTTCAGCACCTACTTGGGACTTGGCATTGCACACGACAATTTCGTTTATAACCAATACCAATCAACAGCATTATTCTGGGGAAACTGCCATAACCTACTTTACACAGATATTGGGGCTAGGTTTTATGTTTTTCACCTCAGCAGGGACTGGGCTGGCAGTGGGAATTGCTTTTATTCGAGGTTTGACGGGCAGACCTTTGGGTAATTTTTATGTAGATATAACTCATGGGATTACAAGAATTTTATTACCTTTGAGTATTTTAGGAGCGATCGCGCTAATAGCAGCAGGTGTACCCGAAACTTTATCGGCACCAGTTATAGTCCCCACTTTAGAAAATCCAAATATCAGTCAGGCGATCGCTTTAGGTCCAGTCGCACATTTTGAGATTATCAAACAACTTGGTGAAAATGGTGGTGGCTTTTTTGCGATTAACTCCGCCCATCCCTTTGAAAATCCGAACGGTTTTACCAATCTGATTCAAATTTTAGCGATGATTTCGATTCCCACCGCGATGATTCATACCTATGGAATTATTGCCAACAGTCGCAAACAAGCTTGGTTATTGTTTGGCATGGTGTTTATGATCTTTGTCGCTTTTATTATCGTTACAGGCATAGGTGAATATCAAGGTAATCCCCTTGTAAATGCTTTGCTAGGCGGACAAAGTCCCAACTTGGAAGGTAAAGAAGTTAGGTTTGGCTGGGCGCAATCGGCTTTATTTGCAGTTACAACCACAGGAACCATGACTGGTGCGGTTAATAGTATGCACGATTCTTTTATGCCCGCAGGTGGTTTTATCACCCTTTCTAATATGTTTCTCCAGATCATTTGGGGCGGACAGGGAACGGGAACTGCATATTTATTTGCCTATTCGATTTTAGCGGTATTTGTAACTGGGCTGATGGTCGGTAGAACTCCAGAGTTTTTGGGTCGTAAAATTGAAAAGCAGGAGGTCGTATTAACTAGCTTTCTAATTCTGCTCATTCATCCAATTTTTATTCTGATTCCGGGAGCGATCGCTCTAGCATTTTCCGATCGACTAGCAGGTATAAGTAACCCCGGCTTTCATGGACTGACCCAAGTAATTTATGAATATGCCTCCGCCGCAGCTAATAATGGTTCGGGCTTTGAAGGATTAGGCGATAACACTTTATGGTGGAACCTCAGTACTTCTGTGAGTATGTTAGGCGGACGCTATGTACCGATTATTGCTTTACTATTATTGGCAGATGGGATGTCGCGCAAGCAGCCTGTGGCAATGACTACAGGGACACTTCGTACAGATACTATTCTATTTACAAGTGTGACGGCGGGTGTAATTTTAGTCATGGGTGCTTTAACTTTCTTGCCTGTACTAGCATTAGGAGCGATCGCTGAAGCCTTCCAGATATATGTCTAGCGAAATTACTCGCCAAATCACCAATCAAATTGCCAGTTAAATTAGCAACCAGATTAGCTAATCAAATTACGAAGTAACTTCCTCTCAAAAAACTCTCAATACTTCAGTAGATAAATCAGTAGATAAAAATGAACACTCAATCTTCTCCTAAAATCCCTAATAAAGTCCCAAGCGGTACTCGTGATTCACGCCGTCATACTCCTAAAGCTTCAATGGCAGGTCTGTATCCACGGGCGATTAAAAGCTCTTTCATTAAGCTTAATCCTAAAATTGCCGCTCGAAATCCCGTGATGTTTTTAGTCTGGGTGAGTACTGTGATCGTGCTACTGGTAACTATCGATCCTAATTTATTTGGTACGGTGCAAAGAGATGTGAATCAGGAAAGAATTCTCAATGGTTCGATCGCCTTAATTCTGTTTTTTACCGTAGTTTTTGCCAACTTTGCCGAAGCGATCGCCGAAGGTCGAGGTAAGGCACAAGCTGATTCATTGCGAACCACCAGAACCGACACCCTTGCCCGTAAAGTCTTACCCGATAACTCAATCCAAGAAATAAGCTCAACCGAATTACGCCGAGGTGACTTGGTAAAAGTGTCCGCAGGGGAAATGATTCCTGCTGATGGTGAAGTCATGGGAGGTGTAGCATCGGTGGATGAATCGGCGATTACGGGAGAATCAGCCCCTGTATTAAAGCAGCCGGGGACGGACATTGCCAGTTCGGTTACGGGTGGAACACGGATTATTTCCGATGAACTAACGATTCAGATTACCGCCGATCCGGGTAAAGGATTTATCGATCGGATGATTGCCTTAGTGGAAGGTGCGGAACGAAGTAAAACCCCCAATGAAATTGCCTTAACCGTATTGCTGGCAGTTCTAACTCAAGTATTTTTAATTGCTGTTGCGACTATGCCATTCTTGGCAAACTATGTAAATACTCCAACTACGATCGCCATTTTAGTTTCGCTTTTAGTAGCTCTGATTCCGACAACTATTGGCGGACTTTTGAGTGCGATCGGCATTGCGGGGATGGATCGGGTCGCGCAGTTTAATGTGATCGCTACATCGGGTCGAGCAGTAGAAGCTTGCGGGGATATCAATACTTTGGTACTCGACAAAACTGGCACCATTACCTTAGGTAATCGTCTTGCCGATGAATTCATTCCTGTAAATGGACATTCACTTCAAGAGGTAGCGACCATTGCCCTAGCTGCTAGTATTTTCGATCAAACCCCTGAAGGAAAATCCATCGTCCAACTGGCAAATGGTTTGGGAGCAGTTACTAACTTTGAGGTCGAGCGCGCCGAGGGATTAGAGTTTTCAGCCCGTACGCGGATGAGTGGAACCGATCTGCCAGATAAAACTGAAGTCCGCAAAGGTGCTGTAGATGCAATTCGAGGTTTTGTGCGATCGCGCGGCGGTACTATTCCTCCCGAATTTGAAAGTGCTTACGAGCAAGTATCTAAGTTAGGTGGAACGCCACTGGGTCTATGCCAAGGGAACGAACTATATGGAGTAATTTATCTCAAAGATATTGTCAAGCCGGGCTTAAAAGAAAGATTCGATCAACTGCGCCGTATGGGAGTAAAAACCATCATGCTCACAGGAGATAATCGGATCACTGCCTCCGTAATTGCTGCCGAAGCAGGGGTAGATGATTTCATTGCCGAAGCCACACCCGAAGATAAAATTGAAGTAATTCGCGCCGAACAGGCACAAGGTAAACTGGTAGCAATGACGGGAGATGGAACTAATGACGCACCTGCCCTAGCTCAGGCAAATGTAGGAGTAGCGATGAACTCTGGAACTCAAGCTGCGAAAGAAGCCGCTAATATGGTCGATTTGGATTCCGATCCGACCAAACTAATTGACCTAGTGGCGATCGGCAAGCAACTCCTAATTACTCGTGGAGCTTTAACTACCTTCTCTATTGCCAATGATATTGCTAAATATTTTGCGATCATTCCAACTATCTTTGCCAGTGCAGGGATTGGCGCGTTGAATATCATGGGGCTAAAGAGTCCACAATCAGCAATTCTGTCGGCTTTAATTTACAATGCTTTAATCATTCCTGCCCTGATTCCGATCGCTCTAACTGGAGTTAAATTTCGTCCACTTACTGCCGATCAACTTCTCCAACGTAACATTCTGATCTACGGCTTAGGAGGTGTTATCGCTCCTTTTATCGCCATTAAAATTATTGATGTTTTACTTCCGATCTCCTAGCCGTAAAGTCTTATTCCAAACAATCTGATTTCTAAATATCTTGATTATTAATGTTCAATTCCCAATTCAATTCCCACCAAAAATTAAAATGATTAACCATTATTCCTATCTAACTAAATATTTCTTACCGCTAAAGATATTTTTGTTACTGTGCTTTAACCTAATTATTGCTCCAGCCATCTATGCAGCTAACTCTGAGACATCTCAACTTCAAGCATACGCCCTTGGTATTTTAGGTATTGCTACAGTTGGCTTCTCTATTTACCTATTTATGGTGATGTTTCAACCTGAAAAATTTTAATTCTTTAAAACCCTCTAAAAAATCCTGCAAACAATATGAATCCCATTCGAGAACTGACAAAAGCTTTGCGCTTCACCATAGTAATCTGGCTATTAGTCGCCGTAATCTATCCTTTTTCCATACTGGCGATCGCTCAAGGTTTGTTTCCCTATCAAGCAAACGGAAGTATGATTCCAAATTCTCAAGGGCAAGTAATTGGTTCGAGTTCGATCGGTCAACCTTTTAGTGGCGATCGCTACTTTAATAGCCGCCCTAGCACCTCTAACTACAGCACCGCCGATCCTAAAGATGATACAGGAATTTTGAAAACAGGTGTCTCAGGAGCCAGTAATCTCGCGCCCAGTAATCCATCACTTTTAGATCGAATCAAAGGTAAACCCGACTCAGATCCCAGTAAGGCGATCGCTGGAGAAATTCTCAGACTACAAACCGCAGGAATCACTCCCACAGCCGATTTAATCTATACCTCTGGCTCTAGTCTCGATCCTCATATTACTCCCGAAGCCGCTAAAGCTCAAATTGCTCGAATTGCCCAAACCCGTAAACTACCCTCAGAAAAATTGGAATCTCTAATTCAGCAAAAAACTGATGGACGTTTTCTTGGCATCTTTGGTGAAGAAGGAGTAAATGTACTAAAACTTAATCTGGGATTAGATTCTCTCTAATTTTTAGTTACGAAGTCTGATAAAACTATTAAACTTCAAATCCCCAATCTAGATCGAATTTTTGAAATGTTATAGTAAAGCCTAGATTAATACAAAACTAATACTAACAAGGGAATTGGTGAATATCATGGCAAAAGAACAAAGCAGCAATAAAGAATCCAAAAAGCCTAAAAAAGACCTGAAGGCTAAGAAAGAAGAAAAAGACAAGAAAGCAAAAGATAACGAAAATCGATACAACTAAATCTAAGCGATATTTGAGCGATCTTAATTCTATTTATGGTCTAATTTAACGATACTTTGATATCCAGCGATGAATGTCCGAGTATCGATAACTATTTTAAAACTCATATTCGTCAACTCAAGTTTCATTAAATTATTTTAATCTTTGAGTATAGTTACACTTCTCGCAGATCTATAGAGTCTAGAAAATTACGAAAATGTATTGATATTTGCGAGTAAGATTAAGCCGTAATCACAAAAAATCTTGACGAATGCTAAAAGCTGGAATTGTAGGGCTACCCAACGTAGGCAAATCTACACTATTTAACGCCCTAGTTGCTAATGCCAAAGCGGAAGCTGCTAATTTTCCTTTTTGTACCATAGAGCCAAATGTCGGTACGGTCACGGTTCCTGATGAAAGGCTGGATACACTCGCAAAAATTGGCGGCTCTGCCCAGATAATCGCCACGCGGGTAGAATTTGTCGATATTGCGGGATTGGTTAAAGGTGCCAGTAAAGGTGAAGGCTTGGGAAATCAGTTTTTAGCAAATATTCGGACGTGTGATGCGATCGCCCATGTCGTTAGATGTTTTGACAGCGAGGATATTCATCATGTCGAAGGTTCCACCGATCCCGCTCGTGACATTGAAATTATTAACTTAGAGTTAGCTTTATCAGATCTGGCACAAATCGAACGCAGGATCGATCGCACGCGTAAAAGCGCAAGAAGTGGTGACGGTGAAGCTAAGTTTGAGTTAGAGACCTTAGAAAAAGTATTGGTTGTCTTAAACGAAGGTAAACCCGCCCGTATTGCCAATTTGACACCAGAAGAGATAGAAGCTATTTCAATATTGCAATTGCTAACGTTAAAACCCACCATCTTTGCGGCGAATGTTTCCGAAGACGAACTAGCAACTGGTAATAAATATGTAGAAGCGGTGAAGGCGATCGCTAAAACTGAAAATGCCGAAGTAATTATTATCTCTGCCCAAGTCGAGTCCGAATTAGTAGATTTACCCGAAAGCGATCGTAAAGATTTCTTAGAATCACTAGGCGTAACTGAAGGCGGACTGAAAAGCTTAATTAGAGCCACCTATCATCTCTTAGGACTGCGTACCTATTTTACCGTAGGACCAAAAGAAGCAAGAGCATGGACGATTAACGCTGGAATGACAGCACCTCAAGCCGCAGGAGTTATTCACTCGGATTTTGAAAAAGCATTTATTCGCGCCGAAACCGTAGCATTTCCCGACCTAGTGGCAAATGGTTCGATGAAATCTGCGAAAGAAAAGGGCTTAGTGCGTAGTGAAGGCAAAGAATATATCGTCCAAGAAGGTGATGTGATGAACTTCTTGACCAGTGCTTGATCTAAAGCTACTAGAATTATCAATACTAAGTGTTTGAGCTACAAAGAGGGATTTGTATGGCGATCGCTATTTCTAAAACCAGAGTAACTTTCAAAGACTATCTTGGCTACTTTGACGAGTCAGATACAAAATATGAATTAGTAGATGGAGAGTTGATCCCAATGTCAGTAGCAAGTGGAAAGCACTGTGACATCATCGATCGCATTTATAGATTAATTGATGTGGAAATTGAGCGGCAAAAAAACCCGTGGATTGTTCGACAAGGACAAATTGCTGTGCGTTGTCCCCGTGGCATTGGCTTAGATACCGCACGTATTCCCGATCTAACCGTAATGCTAAAAGAAGATTGGATATCTTTACAAGACCGAGAAGCTGTAATTGATTTTGACCTTAATGCGCCATTGTTAGTAATTGAAGTGGTCAGCCCATCTACAAAAACTGTTGATTATCGAGCAAAAAGAACCGAATATGCCGCCCGTGATATTCCTGAATATTGGATTATTGATTACTTTGAGAGCAAAATATCGGTTTTAGTCGCAACTGATGGTTGGTTTGATGTATCTGAGTTTTTTGGTTCTGAGGCGATCGCTTCTCCAACTTTTCCCGAAATCCGCCTAACTCCCCAGCAGGTATTTACCATGAATTTTGATACTTGAAGGGCGATCGTCCAGATTAGTCGATTCACATTAGTTTGTTGCTAAAATACGTTGGAAGTATCTGAAGTATCTTATGACATTGTTGTATGTCCCTAACAACAACCCCAATCAAATTTCAAGCTACCATTCCCCCTTTCCGTTATGACGAAGCTGGCGGTATTCGGATTGCTACAACTCGTGTAACTTTAGATAGCATACTTGCCTGTTATCAAAATGGCTCCATACCTGAAGAAATTGCCATTCAGTTTTCAGTTCTGAGCTTAGAAGATATATACAGTAGCATTACCTACTATTTAACCCATCGCCGAGAAATTGATACTTATTTAGAACAACGCCAACAGCAATCTCAACAATTGAGACAGCAAATTACTGAAAAGTATAAATTAGGAGATTTGAGAAACCGTTTACCTGCACGATCTCAGGCAACAGGAAATTAAAAAATGCGATTGCTCGCCGATGAGAACTTTAAGCTACACACGATCCCAAAAATCTCATATTAGTAAATAATACGGTTAACCTAACCTAAACCGATCGATAAACTACCCCTAACCTAGAAATTAGGCTGCTACAATAAAACCTAACGAATGCAGCAAGTAGTGGGAACAAAGCCATGTTTGAACGCTTTACAGAAAAGGCAATTAAGGTAATCATGCTGGCTCAAGAAGAAGCTCGTCGCCTCGGACACAACTTCGTTGGCACAGAGCAGATCTTATTGGGTCTGATTGGAGAAGGAACAGGCGTTGCCGCCAAAGTCCTAAAATCTATGGGTGTCAACCTCAAAGACGCTCGGATCGAGGTAGAAAAAATTATTGGGCGTGGTTCGGGCTTTGTAGCTGTCGAAATCCCATTTACACCAAGGGCAAAACGAGTTCTAGAGTTATCTTTAGAAGAAGCTAGACAACTAGGACACAACTATATAGGTACAGAACATCTACTTTTAGGATTAATCCGTGAAGGTGAAGGTGTAGCTGCTAGAGTTTTAGAAAATCTGGGCGTAGATTTATCCAAAGTCCGTACCCAAGTAATCAGGATGCTAGGCGAAACAGCTGAGGTCTCTGCAGGTGGCGGTGGACGTACAAAAACTCCAACCTTGGACGAATTTGGCTCTAACCTGACTCAACTAGCAGTGGAAGGCAAACTCGATCCAGTTGTAGGTCGTCAAAAAGAAATTGAGCGCGTAATTCAAATTCTCGGTCGGCGTACAAAAAATAACCCAGTTTTAATTGGCGAACCTGGTGTTGGTAAAACTGCGATCGCCGAAGGATTGGCACAAAGAATTATCACTGGCGATATTCCTGATATCCTCCAAGACAAGCGCGTCATGACCTTGGATATTGGCTTATTGGTAGCAGGGACAAAATATCGGGGCGAGTTTGAAGAACGTCTGAAAAAGATCATGGATGAAATTCGCTCGTCTAATAACGTGATCTTAGTAATTGACGAAGTTCATACTTTAATTGGTGCGGGTGCGGCTGAAGGAGCGATCGATGCTGCTAACATTCTCAAACCTGCTCTAGCTCGCGGCGAACTCCAATGTATTGGTGCCACTACCTTAGATGAATATCGCAAACATATCGAACGCGACGCGGCTTTAGAAAGACGTTTCCAACCCGTAATGGTGGGCGAACCCAGTGTTGAAGAAACCATTGAAATCTTATTTGGTTTACGCGAACGTTACGAACAGCACCACAAACTCAAAATCTCCGATCAGGCAATTGATGCGGCGGCAAAGTTATCCGATCGCTATATTTCTGATAGGTTCTTGCCCGATAAAGCGATCGATTTGATTGACGAAGCTGGATCGCGAGTAAGATTGCTAAACTCTCAGCTACCTCCTGCCGCTAAGGAATTAGACAAAGAGTTACGTCAATTACTCAAAGATAAAGATGATGCTGTTAGATCGCAAGATTTTGATAAGGCTGCTAAGTTGCGCGATCGCGAACTCGAAATTAAGCAAGAAATCCGCAATTTAACCCAAGCTAAGAAAGCTGAAACTGCTAAAGATGATGTAGTTATGCCTGTAGTTACGGAAGAAGACATTGCCCATATTGTCAGTTCTTGGACGGGTATTCCTGTAGTTAAGCTTACAGAGTCAGAATCTCTCAAGCTGATGCAAATGGAGGAAACTCTGCACCAACGCTTAATCGGACAAGAAGAAGCAGTCAAAGCTACATCTCGTGCGATCCGTCGTGCCAGAGTTGGACTTAAAAATCCCAATCGACCCATTGCCAGCTTTATCTTCTCTGGTCCTACAGGTGTAGGTAAGACCGAGCTAACTAAGGCACTTGCAGCTTACTTCTTTGGTTCCGAAGAATCAATGGTGCGTTTGGATATGTCGGAGTTTATGGAACGTCATACGGTTTCTAAACTGATAGGTTCTCCTCCGGGCTATGTCGGGTATAACGAAGGTGGTCAGCTCACTGAGGCTGTACGTCGTCGTCCTTACACCGTGATTTTATTTGATGAAATCGAAAAAGCTCACCCCGATGTCTTTAACTTGCTGTTACAAATTTTAGAAGATGGTCGCTTGACTGACTCTAAAGGACGTACGGTTGACTTCAAAAATACATTGATTATCATGACCTCTAACATTGGCTCTAAAGTCATTGAAAAAGGTGGTGGTGGTTTAGGATTTGACTTTGCTGAAGATCAAGCAGACTCAGCGTATACGCGAATTCGAGCTTTAGTTAATGAAGAACTCAAACAATACTTCCGACCAGAGTTTCTCAACCGTCTTGATGAAATCATCGTATTCAGACAACTGAAGATCGAAGAAATCAGAGAGATTGCCGAAATCATGCTCAAAGATGTGTTCAAACGCTTAAAGGAAAAGAATATTACCTTAGCCGTAACCGAACGCTTTAAGGATTTATTAGTTCGAGAAGGCTACAACCAAAGCTATGGTGCTAGACCTCTCCGCCGTGCAATTATGCGTTTGTTAGAAGATTCTTTATCCGAGGAAATCTTAACAGGCAAGGTACGAGATGGCGCATCGGTAATTGTAGATGTGGATGATGATGGTAAGGTAATTTGTGTAGA
>Ga0163154_10010164_pt1 | contig 10553 bp, 9 predicted proteins | sample OliLakLV19MP9P1_FD_148649 | JGI IMG/M metagenome (GOLD analysis project Ga0163154, IMG submission 148649) | Freshwater microbial mat bacterial communities from Lake Vanda, McMurdo Dry Valleys, Antarctica - Oligotrophic Lake LV.19.MP9.P1 | ecosystem: Environmental > Aquatic > Freshwater > Lake >...
AACATAAAGCGCGCGTCGCCATGGCGCTCGATTCGGGCGAAGTGGCAGGGCGCGATGAGCGGCACGCCGCGCGCTTTATGTTGATCGCGCTGGAGGAAGGCGTGGAGCCGGACGAGCGCGCGCCGGATGTGCTGGCTGAGCGCGTGGCGTTCGCGCTTGATCTCGATGGTGTGCGCGCATCGTCGACGGTGCTGCCAACGCTGGCGCAGATTGCTGCGGCGCGTCTTGATCTTTCGCGCATGAAACCGGCCGACGACCGCATTATTGAGTCGATCTGCACGGCGTCCTGCGTCTTCGGCGTCGGTTCGGCCCGCGCTGCGATGTTCACGCTCCGCGCCGCACGCGCTGCTGCGGCGCTTGCGGGCCGGGGCGTGGTCGAGGATGAGGACTTAGCGTTGGCCGCACGCTTGGTGCTGGCGCCGCGGGCGCGCTTTGCGCCGCCGGACCAGGCGTCTGAGCCGGCGCCGCCACCCGAAGAGAGCGCTGACGATTCGACCCCCGTAGACCAGGCTGAGAACAATGCGGCGGCGGATCGCGTTGTCGACGCAGTGCAGTCAGCATTGCCGGCCGAATTTCTCGCGCAATTTTTAGAAGCGCGCGCCGAACGCCGCGTCGAGGCGCGCTCGCGCGGCGCGGGAGCGGCGGCAAAGTCGGCGCGGCGCGGGCGCCCGTTAGGCGCGCGCGCCGGGACGCTGCGCACTGGCGAGCGGCTGGACCTGGTGGCGACACTGCGCGCGGCTGCGCCGTGGCAGCCTTTGCGGCGGCGCGAGGCGACTTCAACTTCAGCTGCGCTCGTGCTCGTGCGCAGAGGTGATTTTCGTATCCGCCGGTTCGTACAACGCTTGGAGTCCACGATCATCGTAGTGGTCGATGCATCTGGTTCGGCCGCGCTGCAGCGTCTGGCTGAGGCCAAGGGCGCCGTGGAAACGTTGCTTGCTGATGCCTACGTCACGCGTGCGCGTGTGGCGCTTATTGCGTTCCGCGACATCAGCGCCGAGATGTTGTTGCCGCCGACGCGCTCGCTCTCTCGCGCCAAACGTGCGCTGGCGGAATTGCCTGGCGGCGGCACGACACCGCTGGCCACGGCTATAGATGCAGCGTCGCTCCTGGCGCAGAGCGAGCGTGCCAAGGGGCGCACGCCGCTGATCGTGTTTCTGACGGACGGACGCGGCAATGTTGGCCGCGACGGCGCAACGGGCCGCGTTCAGGCCGAGGCAGATGCGCTTGTCTCCGCGCGGGGCGTTCGCGCTGCAAATTTGGCGACGGTGTTCATCGACACATCTCCGCGCATGCGCCCGGGCGCCGGTGCGTTGGCTGCGGAGATGGGCGCGGCCTACGCGCCGTTGCCCTTCGTGGAGGCGGGCGCGGTGGCGAGTGTGGTGCGGGCGCACGCACCGGCGCGTCGATGACAGGCAAGGCTGACTGGAACGTCGAGGGCCTTGACTGGCCCAATCGCGACGCGAGCCGCTTCGTCGAAGCAGGCGGCTTACGTTGGCACGTGCAGATAATTGGCGAAGGGCCAGTGCTTGTGCTGCTGCATGGCACGGGCGCGGCGACGCATTCGTGGCGCACGCTCGCACCGATACTGGCGCAAACACACATGATCGTGGCGCTGGACCTGCCTGGGCACGGGTTCACCGACACGCCTCAGCAAAGCTCCGGGTTTGCCTTGCCGTCCGTGGCGCAAGGCGTCGCCGCTTTGCTGCGCGAGCTTGCCGTGACGCCGCATGCGTTGATCGGTCATTCCGCCGGCGCTGCAATCGCGGTGCGTATGGTGTTGGATGGCACTGCACCGCCCGGCGGCATTGTCGGCTTGAATGCGGCGCTGCTGCCGTTTCCGGGCCCACTCGGCCCGTTTGCGCCGATGCTTGCGCGCACTCTGTTTTACAATCCGCTCTCGCTCAGCTTGTTGGCGCACCGCGCGTCGCGTCCGGGCGCTATTGCGGAGCTGATGCGCGGCACCGGCTCAACGCTGGATGCGCGTGGCATTGAACTCTACGAGCGGTTGTTTCGAAGCAAGCGTCATCTTGAAGGCACGGTCGCGCTGATGGCGCACTGGGATCTGGTGGCGTTGAAGCGGGAGCTGCCGTGTTTGCGTGCGCCGCTCACGCTGATCGTCGGCGGCAAGGACAAAGCGGTGCCGCCAGATGCGGCATATGATGTGCAGCGTCTGGTCAAGCATGCGGATGTCGCCGTCGCGCCCGGGCTTGGGCATCTGGCGCATGAGGAAGACCCAGAGGCGATCGGCGCTCTGATCCTTAGTGCGCTGCAGCATGCGCGTTGAACGCTTGCGCGAAGCGCCTGGACGCGATTTAGTGTCAGGCAATGTTGACGGTCGCGCCAGAACAGCCGGTTGTCCGGCTCGAACCGGATACGCGGCCACATGCGATTGTCATCGGCAGCGGCTTTGGCGGCCTCGCCGCCGCGGTGCGCCTTGGCGCGCGCGGCTATCGCGTGACGGTGCTCGAGCGGCTCGATGCGCCCGGCGGTCGCGCGTACGTGCACCGCCAGGACGGCTTCACGTTCGACGCCGGGCCAACGATCATCACCGCGCCGTTTCTGTTCGAAGAACTCTGGGAGATGTGCGGCCGCAAGCTCAGCGACGATGTCGAGCTGCGCGCGATCGATCCGTATTACGACTTGGTGTTCAACGATGGCGAGCGCCTATCGTGTGGCGCGGGCATGCGCGACGAGATCGCGCGCATCGCGCCTGACGATGCGGCTGGCTATGACCGCTTCATGCGCCGCAGCGAAGAGATTTATCGCGTCGGCTTTGAGCAGCTGGGCGCGGCGCCGTTTCATGCGTGGACGGAGATGCTGCGTGTCGCGCCGGACTTGCTGCGGCTCGGCGGGCTGGAGAGCGTCTATAGTCTCGTGTCGCGCTATGTGCGCGATCCACGTGTACGCATTGCGCTGAGCTTCCATCCGCTCTTCGTTGGCGGCAATCCGTTCAGCACCACGGCGGTCTATTGCCTGATTTCCTACCTCGAACGCCGGCATGGCGTGCACTTCGCCATGGGCGGCACCGGCGCGCTGGTGCAGGGGCTGGTGAAGCTCATTCGCGGGCAGGGCGGAATCGTGCGGTGCAGCGCGGAAGTGGCGGAGATCACATTGGACGCGGGCGCCGCAACAGGCGTTCGACTCGTTACCGGCGAAACGTTGCGCGCAGACGTCGTCGTGTCGAATGCGGATTCTGCGCATACGTACGGGCGCCTCGTGCCGACAGCGGAGCGCAAAACGTGGACGGATCGCCGTCTCGCGTCGGCACGCTATTCGATGAGCCTCTTCGTCTGGTATTTCGGCACGCGCCGGCAATACCCAAGCGTGCCGCACCACACCATTCTGCTGGGGCCGCGTTACCGCGAGCTAATCGAAGATATCTTCACTCGCAAGCGGCTTGCGCCCGACATGAGTCTCTACCTGCATCGTCCCACTGCGACCGATCCATCGCTCGCGCCGGGGGGTTGTGACGGCTTTTACGTACTGTCGCCGGTGCCGCATCTTGATGCGGATATCGATTGGACGGTGGAAGCGGAGCCTTATCGCCGCCGTGTCGAACAGAGGCTGAGTGCAACGCTGCTGCCCGGCCTCTCAGATAGCGTCGTCACCTCGCGCGTGATGACGCCGCTCGATTTCCGCGATCAGCTCTGCGCGCCGAAGGGCGCGGCGTTTGGGCTTGAGCCCATTCTCACACAAAGCGCCTGGTTTCGCCCGCACAACAAGAGCGGCGATATCAAGGGGCTTTATCTCGTTGGCGCCGGGACGCATCCCGGCGCCGGCGTTCCCGGCGTGCTGTCATCCGCGCGCGTTCTCGATTCTGTGGTGCCACATGCGTCCGAATTTGCACCGGCCTGACCGTGCCACCCCCGGCGATCTGGCGACCTGTCGCGAGATGATCCGCACTGGCTCGCGCTCATTCTTCGCAGCGTCTCTGCTACTGCCGGAGCGCGTGCGCAACGGGGCCTACGCCCTCTACGCTTTTTGCCGCTTCTCCGACGACAGCGTCGATGTCGACCATGGCGGCGAAGCCGCCGTGGAGCGGCTCGCGGCGCGTTTGGACGCCATTTATGCAGGCGCTCCTATGGATGGCGCGGTTGATCGGGCGTTGGCTGACGCGGTGGAGCAGTACGACATCCCCCGCGGGCCGTTCGACGCGTTGCTCGAGGGTTTGGCATGGGACGCGGTGGGGCGGAGCTGCGAGACGTTGTCCGATCTTTACGCCTATTCCGCCCGCGTCGCCGGCGCGGTTGGCGCGATGATGACGGTGCTGATGGGCGCGCGCGAACCGCATATGGCGGCGCGGGCGACCGATCTGGGCGTCGCGATGCAGCTCACCAACGTCGCCCGCGACGTCGGCGAAGACGCCCGTGCTGGCCGACTCTATCTGCCGCGCGCTTGGATGCGCGAAGCTGGGCTCGAGCCGGATGTCGCGCAGATCGTGGCGCGGCTGCTGGAGCATGCGGACGAGCTTTATCGCCGAGCCGACGTCGGCATCGCTGCGCTGCCGCCGGCGTTTCGGCCGGCGATCTATGCGGCGCGACTGCTTTATGCGGAGATTGGCGCGGGCGTGGCGCGCGCCGGGTTTGACTCAGTGTCCTCACGCAGCGTGGTTCCCACCTCACGCAAGCTGAAGCTCGTCGCGCGCGCGCTGGCGCGAACGTGGCGCGCAGGATCGCATGCCGAGCTGCATGCGCCGGCGCTGCCGCAGACGATGTTTCTGGTGGAGGCGATCGCCTCAGCGAGTGCCGACTCGCCCGCGGCGGTCGGCGGCGTTCGGCGCGATGTTAAATGGGTGATAGATTTGTTCGCGGCGTTGGATGAGCGTCCACGACGTTTGGCCTGAAAGGCGCGCGGTCATGGATGTGAATCCGCTGTTCCTGCTTGAGTTCGTGCTGTTCAGTGGCGTCGCGCTCGTCTGGGCGGGCTACGAATATTGGAGCGCGCGTCCGAAAGAGGACGATGCGCCGTCAACGACGCGCGACGATGCGGGGCATCCGGAAGGGTAGCATCGCGCGCACGATCGGCGAGCGGAAGCGCTCGAGGGATAGGCTCTCATGCATAATGTCGGCGGCGGCGCCGTCGATCTCGCCGATGAGCTGCGAGCGTGCGTAGAAGGGGGCGTCCTCAAGCGTGCGGACTAAGCGTGGTGTTGCGCCGGGCGCGCATCGCGCCGCTCGCGGCACGCGCCAGAAAGTGTTCGGCAATGGGGTGTGCGGCGGTGATACAATTTCAGACGCTGCACCTGTTTCATCGAAACGCAGCGCTAAGGAGCGGTCGGCCCCGTGGCGCGGGGTGACATCGTAGAAAATGTGCGTCCCGTCCCGTGTATGCGCGCGTGACCAATGCCAGCTGTGAAATCCGCGTTCCAGTGGCTCTGAGCCCCAGTTGCAATCGAAATACGCATCGCCGGACCAAGCGAGCGCGCCGCCATCAAAGCGCACTTCCACACGTGCGCGCGGTGCGATTGGGCGCCAATGATGGCGTCCGTCTGAATCAAGCGCGAAGGATTGCGCATTGATAGCGTGTGGGTGCAGTGTGACCGTGCCGCGCACGCGTGTCGGCAGGGGCGATGTCCACTCATCGATTTCCAAGCGCAGCGCGTCGCCGCGCCAACTCATGCTGCTGGCGCCTATCGCGAGGCTGCTCTGCGTGCGTGAAATGTCGCCGCGGCCACGCTCCGTCATGGCCCAGCGATCGCGACCGGCGCGGTAGAGCGCGACGTTCATGGCGCAATGATTTTCGGGATCTCGCCAGCCGGACCAGGCGTAATACGGTGAGAACACGCTGCCGATGAACGCGATGATGGTCAGGCCGCGCTGTTTGTCATCGCTGAGCGCGTCGATGTACCACCAGGCGTAGCCACCGGGCGGGACCGGCGCGTCGAAGCGCGGTCCGCTAGGATGCTCTGCGCCGCTTGTTGGCCCGAGAGCGCCGCCATCGGAACGCCCGCGCCCGGATGTACGCCGCCCCCCGCCAGGTAGAGGCCCGGAATCTTCGTGCGTGAGCCGGGCCGCTGAAACGACGCTGCCCAACCGTGTGTCGCGCGTCCGTAGAGCGCCCCGCCCGTCGCTGGGAAAAGGGCGTTGAAGTCCGTCGGCGTCGTTCGCACCATCGTGCTCGGTTTTATCTCCAGACCGCAGCGCCGGAGGCGGGTCAACATGTTGATCTCGCATGCATCGAGCTCCGCTGATGTGAAAGGCCGCGCGTCTCCGCGCGCGGGTGCGTTGGCGAGGATGAGCAAGCGCTCGAGGCCCTCGGTGTGGTCGGTGTCGTCGCGATTCTGCGCGCAGATGTAGATGGTAGGATCGGAAGGTAGGGTGTGTTTGAGGGCCCTGAATTCGGCTGCGTAGTCGTCTGAGAAGAAAACGTTGTGCCTCGCCATTGTGAAGCCCTTGGTTTCCGCCCCCACCGCCCATGTCACGGCGGAGAGCGAGCGTTTGGCGCCTCGGGTTCTGACCGCCCGTGTTGCATCCTTGCCGAACAGGCCGGCCGCCAACGCGCCAGGATCGGCGTTGCAAACCACGGCGTTTGTCTCGATACGCTCACCGCTCCTCAACCGGACGCCGCTGGCGCGGCCTCCGCTGACTTCGATCTGGCTTACTTCTGCGTTGAATTGGAATGTGACGCCAAGCGTCTCGGCGCATGCGCGCAACGCGTCCGCTAAACGCTGCATGCCGCCTTCGACGATCCAGACGCCGTTCTGCTCGACATGCGCGATCAGCATCAGCGTGGCGGGCGCGTTGAATGGCGAAGAGCCGCAATAGGTGGCGTAGCGGCCGAAGAGTTGGCGAAGTCGAGGATCGTGGAAATGCGCGCCGAGGGCGTTCCACATCGTGTCGAAGGGACGAAGGGCGAGGAGGTCGACGATGCGCTCAAGGCCGACGCGTGAGGTGAGGGTGAGCGGATCGGGTTTCGATGCGGTGAGGAACGGCTCGCGCAACGTTTCATACATGCGCCGCGATTCGGCGCAGAACTTGAGATAGCCGCGCGACTCGGCTGCCCCGGCGAAGGCGCCGATGGCGTCAGCGCTCGCCGCCTCGTCGGCGAAGAGATCGAGTAGTGCGCCGCCGCTCCAGGCGTGACGCGCAAGGACTGCGAGCTTTCGCAGTGCAACATAATCGTCCAGCTGCACGCCGGCCGACTCGAACAGGGCGTCGAATACCCACCGCATTGTCAGCACTGTCGGGCCGGCATCGATGCGCGCAGCGCCTATGTTGACTTCACGCATTTTTCCGCCTGCAGACGCTCCTCGCTCCACCACCGTGACGGCATAGCCAGCACGCGCGAGGGAGATCGCCGCCGCCAGTCCGCCTATGCCGGCGCCGATGATCACGGCGCGATCCCCGCCCATAGCTCGACCTCCTAAGTCGTTGACCTGGACGCTATCATGTGTCCAGATTGATGGACAGTTCGGGATGTTCGCCCTGCTGTTCAGCCGACGGAGGCATTTATGGCGCTGGCGTCACGGGTCGAGGCCGCTCTGCAAGCCGCGATTGATCGGGCAGATGCGCCAACAGCGCCTCCGTTGCTGGCGAAAGCCTTGCGCTACGCCGTGTTCCCGGGGGGCGCGCGGGTGCGGCCGATGCTGTGCCTCGCGGTGGCGCAGGCGTGCGGGGATGACCAGCCTGCAATTTCTGACGCCGCCGCCGCCGCAATTGAGCTGATGCATTGCGCGTCCTTGGTCCACGACGATCTGCCCTGTTTTGACAATGCGGGGATACGGCGGGGCAAACCCTCAGTGCATGCGATGTACGGGGAGCCGATCGCGTTGCTCGCCGGCGATGCGCTAATCGTGATGGCGTTTGAGCGTTTGGCGCTGGCTGGCGCGACTGCGCCGTTGCGCTTGGCGCCGTTGATCGGGACGATCGCGCGCGGCGTTGGCGCGCCGTCCGGCATCGTCGCTGGGCAGGCTTGGGAAAGTGAGCCCAGCGCGCCGCTGGAAATTTATCATCAAGCCAAGACGGGTGCGTTGTTCGTCGCCGCGACCATGGCCGGCGCGATTGCCGCTGGCGCCGACGCAGGGCCCTGGCGCGCGCTGGGGGAAACCTTGGGTGCGGCCTACCAAGTCGCGGACGATCTGCTTGACGCGGTGCAAGGCGGGGAGTGTGACAAGCCAGTAGGGCAAGATGCGCTTCTGCAGCGGCCGAGCGCGGTCGCGACGCATGGGATCAAGGGCGCCTTGGCGCAGCTGAACGCGCTAGTGGAGCAGGCGGTCGAGTCGGTGCCGCCGTGTGACGGCGCGCAGGATATGCGGGCGCTGGTGCGTCTGACAGCGATGCGCCTTGCGCCGAAGCAACTGGCGCGCAGCGCCGCGTGAGCGGCGATGTTTGGCCTGCGCACGACTTGGATCGGCTGGCGCAACGCGCTTCTTTCCAGGCCGCATTTCCAGCGTTTTGCCGCTGATTTCCCGTTAACGAGGCATATTGCCCATACCCGGACCGAGGTTCTGTTCGATCTGGTCGCCGGCTTTGTGTACTCGCAAGTCCTGCACGCCTGTATCCAGCTTGATGTATTTAATCGCCTCCGGGCTGGACCTTTGGATGTAGCGACACTGGCCACCGTCGCGGACCTCCCAGCGCCGGCCATGGCGCGTCTTCTCAATGCCGCCGCCGCGCTCGATCTGGTGGAGGTTATTGGTGAGCGATTTGCGCTCGGGCCGCAGGGCGCAGCGTTACTCGGGAACGCCGGGTTGGCGGATATGATCCGTCACCACGACAGGCTCTACGCTGATTTGCTCGATCCGGTCGCACTGCTGCGGCGTGGGCGTGGGGAGCATCTCGCTGGCTATTGGCCGTATGCGACTTCGGCGCAGCCGGGCGTGGCCGGCGGCGAGGATGTCTCGGCGTATTCGTCATTGATGGCCGCAACACAGCCAGCAGTGGCGGCGGATGTGCTCGATGCACATTCGATGCGGCGCTATCGCGTTGTCATGGACGTGGGCGGCGGCGAAGGTGGGTTCTTGGCGGCGCTGAGCGCGCGCTGGCCGCACGTTGAGCTCCGCTTGTTTGATCTCCCGGCGGTGGTGGCGCGGGCGCGAGTGAATGTGCCAAAGGCGCAGCTGTTTGGAGGTGACTTCCTCTCCGATGCACTACCTTCCGGCGCGGACCTCATTACCCTCGTGCGCATTTTGCACGATCACGACGATGACGGCGTGGCGCGCATCCTGGCGGCGGCGCGTGCGGCTCTGGCGTCAGGCGGGCGGCTTCTCATCGCAGAGCCAATGTCGACGCCGCACCCGGACCGCGTCGGCGCGGCGTATTTCGGCCTCTACCTTCTGGCGATGGGGCGCGGACAGGTGCGGCCCCCCAAGCTTTTGACCGAGTGGCTGCGCCGCGCTGGGTTCGGCCGCGTGCGCTTGCTGCACCTGCGAACACCGGCCCTGCTTCGTATTCTCGTGGCGGAAGCTTAGCCGCGTAAATATTCCCTCCCCGAGCGTCGAGATTAATTGACACATTGGAGCGTCAACGTAAACTTACACATGACGGCGCATCGCTCGCGCCCGGAGAGCTTCATTGGACACCGTCGCCATCGTTCTGGAAGGTCCTGAGAAGATCGCGGTGCGCAACCTCGACCTCAATCCGGTGCGCGAAGACGATATCGTCGTTGAGGTGTCATGGAGCGGCATCAGCACCGGCACTGAGCGTCTGCTCTGGTCGGGGCGCATGCCGCAGTTTCCCGGCATGGGCTATCCGCTGGTGCCCGGATACGAATCCGTTGGCCGCGTTATTGATACCGGCGCAAACGCGCGCCATCGGCTTGGCGAATACGTCTTCTTACCCGGCGCCACCTGCTACAAGGATGCGCGCGGTTTATTTGGCGGCGCAGCCCGTACACTGATCGCTCCAAGCGCCCGGGCAATCAAAATTCAAGAACGCCTCGGTGCGCGCGGAGTGCTGCTCGCACTCGCCGCTACCGCGCATCACGCCATTGCGGGCGGTGCGCCGCCCCAGTTGATCATCGGACACGGTGTGCTTGGCCGCTTGCTGGCCCGAATCACGATCGCCATGGGCGCGCCACCGCCGAGCGTGTGGGACGTAAATCCCGTCCGGCGCGTAGGATCATTCGGCTATCCGGTGCTTGATCCCGAAGAGGACGATCGCAAGGACTACAACACTATCATGGATGCGAGCGGCGCGGGCGCGTTGCTTGACACGTTTGTAAAGCGGCTCGCCAAGGGCGGAGAAATCGTGCTGGCCGGCTTCTACGAAGAACGACTCTCGTTCGACTTCGTGCCGACCTTCATGCGCGAAGCGCGCTTTCGCGTCGCCGCGGAGTGGAAGCCGGAAGATTTGCTGGCGACGCAAGCACTGATGCGATTCGGCCAGCTTTCGCTTGATGAACTCATCACGCACGAGCACGTGCCCGAGGACGCGGAGAACGCTTACGCAACCGCGTTCACCGATAGCTCCTGCCTCAAAATGGTCCTGGACTGGAGACAGTGCGCATGAGCGTGACGCTTCTCGACAATCGCGCTCTACGCGCCGAAGCCGCGATCGAACCCGATCCCGTGCCGACGGGCGAAGTGACCAAAGAAACGCAGATCATCGCGATTT
>Ga0163154_10010169_pt1 | contig 10546 bp, 9 predicted proteins | sample OliLakLV19MP9P1_FD_148649 | JGI IMG/M metagenome (GOLD analysis project Ga0163154, IMG submission 148649) | Freshwater microbial mat bacterial communities from Lake Vanda, McMurdo Dry Valleys, Antarctica - Oligotrophic Lake LV.19.MP9.P1 | ecosystem: Environmental > Aquatic > Freshwater > Lake >...
TCGCCGGAGCAGTACATGCGCGACCGGTCGGCGTATCGCGTGGCTGGGAGGGAAGCAACGCGCAAGAAGCCGCCGCAAGAGGTCGAAGAGACGTAATATTATATTGGGGGCGGGACTGAGCGCGGCATGGGTGGCGGTGTGCGGCGGTTAGGTGCAGTAGGACCGACCCGTTGCAACTTTTTTCAGGCCAGCGAAACACGCACCGCGTCTTATCGCGATCCTGAAGTATCAACCGGCGGGGGTCTGCCAGTTCTTGATCGCATCGATGGGGTAGAGCAGCATCACGATGTTAAGCAGCAGATTGTCCCGGATAAAGATCAATAACAGAAGTTCCATCACAGCAAGCAGAACTAACGCCACCCGCCACCCCAGGCGAAACACGATCGCGAAGCCCAGGGCGCACGCCCCGATATCCGCGAGCGCGTTTACGATTGAATCCCCGAAGTAATCCAGGGCGATTGTGACGCTGCGGTATCTGTTAATGATGAGCGGCGAGTTCTCCAGCACTTCCCAACCACACTCGACAAGCACCGCGATGAAGAATCGCTGGGCGCGGTTGAGGTTTTTGGCGAACACAGCGAGCAGGCAGTAGAAAAGCAGGCCGTGCGAAATATGAGTGAAAGTGTACGGGTCGAGCAAGTGCTGCGAACAGTGCTTGCTCCAGATATCGCCCGCCCAAAGGTTACGTTGGCCGCACCCGCACCACCACACACGGCCCATGAGCTTCAGCACGATCGCAGCAACAATTGTAACTCCCAAAGCCGCGACTATGTACGGTGCTGTTGGATGACGGGAAAACAAAGACCGCCGCGATGGGGCCTCTGGCACTGCCTGGGCTTCATCGCGGCGGTCGGGGGTCATCGTTCGCCTCTTCGCTGGGGCTTAACTATTGCCCTGGCTTAACTACTGGCCTGGCTTAACTTCCAGCGTTCGCAGGCCCAGCCCAAACTCGACCAGCTTATCTTTCACTTCCTTCAGCGAAGTGGCCCCGAAGTTTTTAATTCCCATCAACTCGGCTTCAGTGTGGCTTGCCAAATCACCAAGGGTCTGGCAGTTCATCAACTGGACAGCCTTGCGGGCGCGGACCGAAAGATTTAGTTCTGAGATAGGCTTGGCGAAGGTTGCTTCCTTACCCATTCCCTTGTACTGCTCCATCAAAGCCCGACGGGCTTGGCGGTGCGCATCTTCTAGCCCTTGGCCGAGACGCATGTTCTTGGCCGAGAGCATCTTCTTAATTTCGGTGAGCGAGCTATCGCCAAAGTTCTTGTATGACAGCAGTTCGGCCTCGGTGATCTTAAGCAAATCACCCAGCGAGCGGATGTTCATCTTCTTCAGGCAGGTGCGGGCTCGAACGGAGAGTTCAAAGTCGGTCACTGGGGTATCCAGCATCGCCTTGCGCTTGAAAATGTCTCGATCCTGCTCTTCCACGACGACCATGTCGCGGCTCGCTTGAATATCTTTCATGTAAAGACGGGCGCGGAAGTGGTTGGGGCGGGTATCCAGGACCTGCTTCAAGCAGCGTTCCGCGGCGGAATAATCGCCGCGATCTTCATACAAGACTGCCAAGTTAAGCAGTGCGTTCACGTTGGCCGGAGGGGTGTCGCAGCACTGCTCGTAGAGTGCAAGTGCTTCTTCATCCTCGCCCATCATATCGAGCATGTAAGCGAGTTTGAACAGCGCTTCAACGTTCGCCGGATCGGCGTTCACAGCCTTCCGGTATTCGTTGACGGCATTATCGCGGTCCCCAGCCTGATCGGCGGTTTTCGCGGAGGCCACATGCTTGGCGGAAAGGGCGGTGTCGCGGCGGGTAGCGTCGGAAAAACCGATCACCGTGTCGAGTGGGTCGTGAACCATTGAGCAGAGATCTCCGAAAGGCGCGGGGCTGTATTCAAGCCGCGTGGCTGGTGGTGAGGGCCGTTCGAGCTTTCTGAACTGACCAGCACGTAGAAGCAGGCGTTAAGTATAGCACGCCTAAGAGATATCTGGATTCACACCGCCTCAAGCACGGGTACCCGCCGTGCCCTCGCCGCCACGATCCACCAAATCGCTAGACCGACGATCGTCAGAACGAGGATCGCGGCGAAGATCGGAACCACAATCGAAAGGATCGACAGCACAACGCTGATACCGCTCTGGACGGCGGAAACGATCGGGTTGAAGATGCCACCGGTCGTGACTGTAGCGACGCCGCGTGTCGCTACGTTAAGGGTTTGTGAGAGGCCAGCGGCTCCGCCGCCTCCCACTGCTGCCGCGGTCCAAATGAGGGCTGGATTGAAATCTCCAAACTGGGACGCTGCGAGGACGGTGCCGGCGGCCAAGGCGCATGGTGCCGCGATCGCGTCGAGCGCGTGGTCGATAGAAGGAAGCCAATAGGCGGCAAGCTCGATAGCGGTCGCTGCGGCGAAAGCACAGAGCGCGGGCGTGCTGGCTATCCAGAGCATGGACTCGGACAGGTGAATAACGCCCATCTTCGCGCTGAGACAAGCGATGAGGAGGGGGGCGAAGACTCTGAAACCGCACGAAGCGGCCAAGCCTAACCCCATGCAAACTGCGAGGAGAGCGTCCATGGCTTGTTAATAGGAGAAACGGCTGGTTGCTTTCGCTTCGGACACTGTTAGGCCGGCCAGAGGAAAAAGAGGCCAATCGACGCAGCGAGGGTGATCGCGATCGTAACCTTAAGCAGCCGTACCGTGCGATCGATGGGTAGGGAGGCAAGGGGGTGCCCGACAATTCTGGCAATGTTCTCGCAGCGAGTGGCGATAGAGCCGTGCCGCCACGACGGGGCGGTGCGGGGCGTTCCACTCAGGGCGCAGACACGGTCAAGCGCACCGCAGATCGACGCGGCGGCGAGCGGAATAATCGACTGACTGCCGCATCGGCGGCTTATGTCGGCTGCGGCGAACGTGTCGGCCTGCTGCTCGAATCGGCGGCTGATATAAGTGAAGGTGACGAAGGCAACAAGTGGATAGAAACACGCAACCGCGATGGAGGGCGTGCCCGACTGAATGTCGATTGCCATGAGGTATGCCGCGATCGACGTGGCCCAGCCTGCGGCGAGTACGCTGGCCACCACCGCGAGCAAAATCCAAAGGAGATGCTTGTGCTTTACATGGGCAACTTCGTGGCCGAGCACCGCCCTGAGGTGGGTTTCTTCAAGTTCTTCTAATAGCCGGTCGGTGAGCAGAATATAACGTAGCGGGAAGATGATCCCCAGCACCACAGCGTTAATCATACTTCCGCCGGTGTGCCACACATATGGGCCGGAGATCTTAACTTTATGGGTGCGGAAGAGTTCCGCCGCGTAGGCCGCGCAAGGACCGGTAGTAAGGAGCGATGTGTGCCACGAGACGCGGATCAGAGCGGGCGATAGTAACATAACCGGAATGATGCCGAGCCAGCCTGCGGTGTCAATGTAAGTGGAGTACGAGGGACTACGAAACTTTAGCCACCCGAGCGAATCGTTCCAGATCGACATCAGTAAGATGGGCAGCGCGATCAGCAATACCTGGTGACGAAAGTGGTCTAGAACATATCGAAACCGGGAGGGAATATGAAACACCGCCTCGCCTTCGTGGAGAGAGCGGAAAAGGGCGGCTTCGCTCAGGCGGGCCTCAACGGGGTACGCCAATGCCCAGAGGGCGAGAATGTAAGTAATCAGCGGCGCGAAGAGAAGGATATCGGCAAGCCCGGGAAGAAACACCGGGGGTTGCGGCAACGCCGCGCGGATCAGCATCGGTGCGGCGCAGAGCGTGGTGACCGCGATGAACGCCCCCGCGCCGACGAGACGGAGGGCGCCGTGAGAGTTTCGCACCGTGTGATAGGCCCGCACATCTCCACGGCGGTCGAGCCTGCGACCGGCCACAGTGGTTATAACAGCGAAGATGAAGGCCAGCAGCGCGAGCGAGACCGAAATGGCGAGAAGCGCCTCAAATGCTGTAAGTTTGACGAGAGGGGTTGGCATGAACCCGCCGCCCTGATCGGCGATCCGGATAGCAATAAACGCGGCGATAAGGATCAGTTGAACCATTGAATGCTGCGGAAGTTACTTTACGATGGCGGTCCAAAGCTCCTGAAGCCGCTTGGCCGAGACAGGGACCGCGGTCCGCAACTCCTGGGCGAAGAGGGAGACGCGAAACTCTTCGCACATCCACCGATATTCCGCGACCTTGCCCGCGTGCAGGCCCAACTCATCCTGGCGTTTAAGCAGCTCGAGCGCACCCCGCCACATCGGGGCGAGATCGGCAGCATGCTTACGGTCGCGCAGAAGTCCTTCGCCGGGCAGCTTTCGTAAACGGGCCTCGATAGCGGCGAGGTAGCGCGGATAATGTAACAACTGTTCGAAGGGCACGGCGACAAAGACGTTCTGGGGAAAGAGATAAGCGATCTGGTCGCGGATGTCGTTGAGCGCTGACTCCCAGCCGGTGGGCGATTTGGTCGCTAACTGTAACTGAACCCGGTGGTAGGACGTTAATATCTGGGCGACGACATCGCAGGATTGGGCGACGGCTGCGCCGAGGCGATCAAGGCCTCTTCCGCGCTGGTCAAAGTAAGCTCGATGGGTGCGGATAGGCGGCTGGCCAGCCATGAAGGCTCGGTCGGCGATGAGTTCCTGGAGTGAGGCCTTTAGAATAGCCGCGCTGCCCAAGGGCGCGAAGTAAGCGGCCATGCGTTCGGTGCCGTGGACCCGCGTGCTGTAACGCCGAAGGTCTTCCGCGCAGTCCAACATATAGAGTCGGCGCACTCCAGCCCGGTGCGCGGCCTCTGCGGCACTCTGTGCATCAAATAACCGCAGGGCGACACTTGACTTATGATCCTGGAGAGCGGGGAATGCGGAGACTTTGATGCCCAGTCGCTCAATTTCGATGCGCTCGGGGAGATCGCCTACATCCCAGACCTTTATCCCATCTCTCTGGTAGCGCTCGTCGGCGCTTTGCATTGCCGACTGGCGCAGCTTGGGTGTAAGCTTAGCACGAAGTTGACTGATGTCGCGCCCCGCGAAGACCAGCTCGCCCCCGCGGTCAAAGACTTCGATTCGCATCTTCAGATGATCGGGAAGCGGGGCCTGGCGCAGGGCATCCAAGAGTCCGGCGCGAAATACAGGCTCAAGGTGGATAGCCTTTCGTACCGTCGCTGCGAGTTTCTCATGGAAGTCACCCTCACCGAACTTATGTTCGGACAAGAACTTCTCGGCCACGGCGCTGGGGGCGGGGAGCAGACGGCGGAAATCCTTGGGCAGATTTCTTAGGATGGTCTCGGACTTCTCTCGAAGGTAGCCCTCGAGCAGCCAATCAACGCGCGCTACGTCTAGCTGGCCCAAAGCCTCGATGGGCAGACGGATTGTCACCCCGTCTCGCTCGTCGCCGACCTTATGAACGTAATCCAAGGGGACGCGTAGTTGTCCAACGGCTAGCTCGTCGGGAAACTGCTCGGGGCCGGGGAGCTGATCAAGCCCGCCGGTAAGGTCATCGAGCGACATAAACAGCAACTTTGGTTCGCCACGGCAGGCGACCTGCCGCCACCGCTCGAAGGGCGCAACGGAATAAACATCCTGAGGGATACGTTTATCAAAGTAATCAAACCTCGCGGCGGTTTCGGCCACCAGGTCCTGGCGGCGTGCCCGACGCTCCAGCTCGCGGAGCGACGTGAGCAACTTATGATTATGTGAGAGGAACAGCGCATCAGAGTTCATATCGCCCTCGAGCAGAGCGTGGTGGATGAACAGTCTGCGGCAGGCCACCGGGTCGAACGGGCCGTAGTGAGTGCGGCGTTTATTGGCCAGCTCCAGGCCAAAGAGCGTAATCCGTTCGTAACACATTACCCGCCCTGAGTGGCGATCCCAATGCGGGTCGTACTGAGTCTTTTTTAGGAGATGCTGGCCGACTCGCTCGATAAACTCTGGCGACACGCTCGCGAGAGTTCGGGCGTAGAGGCGGGTAGTGCGGGTAAGCTCGGCGGCCATGACCCACTTAGGTTTATTCTTAAAGAGCACGGACCCCGGGAACATATGAAAACGAAGAGACCGCGCGCCGACGTACTCGCCGGGAATCTCCGACTTGGTGCCGATGTTCGCGAGCAGGCCAGCGAGCAGTGCGCGGTGAATGGACTCCACGCTCGCGTGCTTTTGATTCGTCCGAAGACCGATCTCCTGGGTTAAGTCCGAGAGCTGGCGGTGCATCTCCTCCCATTCGCGCAGACGAACGAAAGAAAGAAACTTCTCCTTGCACCATTTGCGCATGCGCCCGCCGCTTACGCTGCGCTTCTGATTTCGGACGGCGTTCCACAGGAGCAGCCAGGAGAGGAAGTCGGAGTGCTCATCGCGGAAAGGGGCGTGGGCCTCATCCGCCTCGTCCTGTTTATCCATGGGCCGGTCGCGAGGGTCTTGCGTTGAAAGCGCTGAGGCAATGATAAGGACCTCGGCTAAACTATTTTCAACGTCCGCCGCGAGAATCATGCGCCCGATCCGTGGATCGATGGGCAACTTGGCTAACTGCACTCCGAGCGGAGTTAACTTAGGCTCCTGCGCATCATCGGTCACCGCGCCCAGTTCTACGAGCGTGTCGTAACCATCGCGGATGAGCCGCGGATCAGGGGGATCAAGAAACGGAAAATCCTCGACGTTGCCAAGACGCAGCGAGGCCATCTGCAAGATCACCGCGGCGAGATTCGTGCGGATAATTTCTGGGTCTGTGAAGGGGGCACGGGCCGCGAAATCGGCGGCGGAATATAAGCGAATGCATACGCCGGGCCCGACGCGGCCGCAGCGGCCCTTACGCTGATCAGCGGATGCCTGGGAGATCGCCTCGATCTCCAGTCGCTGCACCTTGGTCCGAGGGGAGTAACGGTTTAGGCGGGCGCGACCCGTATCGATTACAAAGCGGATATTGGGAACTGTAAGCGAAGTCTCGGCGACGTTGGTTGCCAGAACGATTTTGCGGGTCTCGTAGGGGTCGGACTCGTCGAAGACTCGCAGTTGTTCCTCGGCGGAAAGCTTAGCATAAAGCGGTAGCACCAAAGTCTTGGGCGTGCCCGGAATGTGGCGCTGGGCGAGCAACTCGGCGGCCTCGCGAATCTCGCGCTCGCCACTGAAAAAGAGCAGCATATCGCCGGGCCCATAACTCGCGGCTTCGTGAACGGCTTGCAGCAACCCCCGCTCGTGATCGTCGTCTCTTTCATCCTCGTCGGCACCTACAGGCGGGCGGTAGATGGTTTCTACCGGAAAAGTACGGCCCGACACCGTAAGAATGGGGCAGTTGTCAAAGTGCCGGCTGAAGCGCTGCGGGTCGATGGTCGCGCTTGTAATTATAACTTTGAGATCCGGCCGCTTGGGCAGAATAGTCTTGATATACCCCAGCAGAAAATCGATGTTAAGGCTGCGCTCATGTGCCTCATCAATTATAAGCGTATCATATTTTTGTAATAGTCGATCGGTCTGCGTTTCGGCCAGCAGGATCCCGTCGGTCATGAGCTTGATGATGGTGTTGGGTCCGGTGGCGTCGCCAAACCTAACTTTGTACCCTACCAGCTCGCCCAGGCGTGTGTTGAGTTCGGTGGCGATGCGCTGCGAAACGCTGCGGGCGGCGATGCGCCGGGGCTGAGTATGGCCGATGAGCCCCATCACGCCTCGCCCGAGTTCAAGGCAAATTTTGGGGAGCTGGGTGGTCTTGCCCGATCCCGTCTCGCCGCACACCACCACCACCTGCGATTCACGGATCGCCTTCGCAATCTCGTCGCGGCGATTGCTGACCGGAAGGTCGGGCGGATAAGTCGGCCGCGGAATTCGAGCCTTGCGCTGACGGACTCGCTCTTCCGCCGAGTGCAGGAGCGAAAGAAAGCGCTCTCGCTGTCCATCGCTCAAGGCCGAATCTGTCGAAATTACGTTTGGCGTGGCCGCTGTCGGTTGATTGCGAGCGGGCACTTGGCCCACACTACTTCGGTTTGGTGCCCCCCCGCCTCCGGTCTGGCGGGACGCGGCTCGGCGCGCGAGTTCTTGAAAGGCACGCGCAAGCCTTGCTCGATCGTGAGGCAAGCAGGCTTCGATACGGCTCGGAATCTGCGCAAGGGCTTGGGACGAGTCGGTGGACAAGGACAGCTAATTGTAGTGCAATCTAGATGGCGAGGCGCAAGGCAGAAGCAACGCAAACCTTTCATGCCGGGCAGGCCAAGCACCTCACTGAACAGCGGCGATCAGGTTGCCGAAGAGGGCATTCAGTCGGGGATCGGTTCGAAACTGATCGGCGACTTTCTGGCGCATCTCGCCCGTCGCGGCCGAACCGAAAGCTCGCGTGGTTTCAAACGCGATCAGATCTTCAAGAATTGCATCGCGAGAGAGCTTTCGAGCCAGACCCTCTTGGATGCGATTCTTAAACAACGCGAACTGGGTAACCTGTTCCGTTGACGCGATTCGGGCAGCGCCCGCGACCGCGAACGCCGCGGCGGTGGCATCAACCGCGCCCGAGCCGGTCACCGGTCCAACGTTTCCCACAGACTGCGTAGGTGCCATTGGCTTTACACCAGCAGCGGACTTGATCGGGTCGATCGACATTGGTCAATATTAGCGGCCACCGGGCGCGGAAACGTCGGTGAAAATTAGACTAGATGGGGCCGCTACGCGCCCGTGAGTTGTGTAAACATGAGCCATGTTTCGCGAAGAAACGCGTGGGTTCATAAAAAACGGCGACCCGGCGCGGGGCCACGTCGCCGTGAAACTAGAAGAGGTGATCTCGATCTCTACCAGCGTTTTTGACATCGCGACCGCTCCGCCCGTTTTTGGGCGAGGGAGAAAAAGGCGGTGTTCGTCCATCCCAAAGCTCCGAGACGCAAGGTCTCCATGACGTAGACACCAAATCGTGGCGGCACATTTCTGCGCGGCGACGAATACTAAAGGAATTGTCGCTTAACCCTAGCCAAGCCTTGGCAAGCAGGCGGTAGCGCCTCACCGATCGGTCTGGTTGCAGTACTTCAGTGCAACATCTGTGAACTTAGTATGAAGAGCCTTCTTCAACTTCGTTCCGGAACGATCGTCCCCTCTCGGACGGTCGACTCTCTATCTCTCAACGAGTAGTTGTCGAAACCCCGGAGCTTCCGTTGCGAGGTTGCGAGAAAAATCCCCACGGCTCGCGACCTTCGTTTCCGCGCCAATCCCAAGTTAGAAATGCCATTCCCGCGGTGCTGCAAAGAAATCGGAAACTGTCCGTGCGGCCAGAGCGGCTGGGGCGGACGGGTAGTGGCCGACTTCTACGCCTGAGGACTCAGCGTCTGCGACGACGCAGAAAGACGGGTGCGGTCGCGAGAAGAGCAAAGGCGGTGCCGGGAGCGGGAACAACGTTGGCCATGCGGAACTGAGCTCCGAGTTGTGAGTTTACGGGCGGGTCGTTGACGTTCCACATGAGTGTCTGAAAGCCGGTGAGGGTGAAGGCCGGAAATGCAGTCTCGCCGTTTGAGATACGAAGATATTCGGTCTGACCGTCCTGTTGCGCGAGCATACCGCCGATAATTGCACCGCCCACAAATCGCATGGACGACAACGAAACTGAACTAGATTTTCCGGCTCGAAGACGAATGAAGATATCGGAGAACGTTCCCCCCATCTGCGAGGTCGCGATTGTCAAACTGCCAATGTTGTAAGTCAGCGATGTTGCGCCGTCGTAGGTGATTGTGAATGGAGCGGCTTGGCCGTTACCCCAGGCGAGTTGAGCCAAGTTCAGGAAGGGTCCTACCTCGACGCGCCGCCACAGGGCAAGCTCCCACGCACCTAAATTAATCCGATTTCCGATTCGGCCTTCTGCCGTTCCCTGCTCAAGTTGTCCGCCATTAGTGAGCGCGCTGTAGCCAGCATCTCCGGCTGGAAACGATGTCACGATCGGATCAGCCGACGCTGCTCCAACTACACACGCAACCGCGAGCGCAGTGCAACCAATGTTTATACGCCTATCCATGATGTCCCTCTCTCTTTCATTAAGACCACCCAAGGCCTTTAGACGAGTGCGGAGTCCTCCCAGACGACACTCGTTCATAGTATATTAATGCAGGGACGGGCCATCGCCAACCTTTTCGAGATATTTCGCGCGCTGTAAGTGATTTCATTCCGAGAGAATCTTGATTATCGTGCGCAACGGTGGGGTGATAAATACTTCATGGGTCCGCATTGTGTCGGCGGCCTGCACTCTTAAACCCGCGCTTCGCGATCAAGTCTGCTCGGTTTACTCCATTCTCAGAAGGAGAGGCAAAAGTGTTCGCCGCCTGCGCGTTAACCTGCTGTGTTTAGAAACCAACTTGCTGAGCAAGGCGGAGTGGAACCGTGCCCCGAGGACAGAAAAAGCCGATGCAGCACGCATCGGCTTGGTAGGAAAATCTTACTATGCTGGCGAGAGTGGCCAGTGGAATTACTAGTTCGAGCGAAGGAGCCTCACCAAACGGCTTATTACGCCGCGGCGGCGTTAGCCTTTTGCTGGCGGGTGTAACCGTACTTACGCTTCAGCGGCTTGATCACCAGACCACTGCGAATTGCCTTGGTCGAGACAGTTACCCGCTGAGGGCGACCGTCGAT
>Ga0163154_10010170_pt1 | contig 10545 bp, 8 predicted proteins | sample OliLakLV19MP9P1_FD_148649 | JGI IMG/M metagenome (GOLD analysis project Ga0163154, IMG submission 148649) | Freshwater microbial mat bacterial communities from Lake Vanda, McMurdo Dry Valleys, Antarctica - Oligotrophic Lake LV.19.MP9.P1 | ecosystem: Environmental > Aquatic > Freshwater > Lake >...
CAGCATGCCCAGGCTGTCGACACCACGCAGCTTGCCGACACCGATCCTGAACGGCTTGCCCCCTTCTTCCGCCGGCGGCAACTCGGCCCCCACGATGGCCAGCGGCACGCGGATGCCGACCCGCGCATTCGGCGCACCGCAGACGATCTGCAGCGGGCCATCGGGCGAAAAGACGCCGGCGTCGACCTTGCAGACCTGCAGCCGGTCAGCCGACGGGTGAGGCGCGGTTTCGACGATTTCTGCCACCACGACGCCACTGAAAGGCGGGGCCACCGAGCGCTGTGCTTCGACTTCCAGCCCCGACATCGTGAGCAGTTCGGCCAGTTCTGTGGTGCTGATGGGTGGGTTGCAGAACTCGCGCAACCAGGACTCTGGGAATTGCATGTCAGGCTTCTGTGTGAACTCTCTATGGCGGCTTCGGCGCTGCTCGGGACTGCGGCGCCGCGCTAGCGGAACTGCGACAGGAAGCGCAGGTCGCCGTCGAAGAACAGGCGCAAGTCAGAGACGCCGTAGCGCAGCATGGTCAGCCGGTCCGGGCCCATGCCGAAGGCGAAACCGATGTGGCGCTCGGGGTCGAGTCCGTAGTTGCGCACCACATTCGGGTGCACTTGGCCGGAGCCGGCCACCTCGAGCCAGCGGCCCTGCAGCGGGCCGCTTGCGAACGCGATGTCGACCTCGGCCGAGGGTTCGGTGAATGGGAAGAATGAGGGCCGGAAGCGCACCTCCAGATCGTCGGTTTCGAAGAACTGGCGCAAGAAATCGCTGAAGACGGCTTTCAGATCCTTGAAGCTGACGTTTTCGCCGATCCACAGGCCTTCGCACTGATGGAACATCGGCGAGTGCGTGGCGTCGCTGTCCACGCGGTAGGTGCGGCCGGGCGCGATGACGCGGATCTCCGGCATCGGCACGCCCGCGGCCAGCGCGCCGGCGTGGCGCGCGGCGTGCGCCCTGGCGTAGCGCACCTGCATCGGGCTGGTGTGCGGACGCAGGTTGAGCCAGCGGCCGTCGGCGTCCTTCATGTCGACGTAGAAGGTGTCCTGCATGGAACGCGCCGGGTGGTTTTCCGGGTTGTTGAGCGCGGTGAAACTCATCCAGTCGGTCTCGATCTCGGGGCCGTCGGCGACGTCGAAACCCATCGAGCCGAAGATCGCTTCGATGCGCTCCAGCGTGCGGCTCACCGGATGCAGGCCGCCGGTGCCCCGGTGGCGTCCGGGCAGCGTGACGTCCAGCGCCTCGGCATGCAACTGGGCTTGCAGTTCGGCATCCGCCAGGCGCTCCCGCTGTGCCTGCAGCGCGCCCTCGATGCGTGCCTTGGCCTGGTTGATCTCGGCGCCACGGGTCTTCTTCTGCTCAGGCGGCAACGCGCCCAGGCCCTTCAGCAGGTCGGTGAGGCGGCCGGTCTTCCCAAGATAACGCGCCTTGGCATTTTCCAGGTCGGCGCCGTGCGACGCGGCGCTGAAGTCGGCCATCGCTGTGGTCACCAGTGTGTCGAGGTCGTTCATGGCGAGAAAATGAAAAAAGGCCGCCCCGAGGTGACGGCCTTTAAATGCTTGACGCGCCGCCGGCGCGGAGCCGGCAGCGAAGAATCAAGCCAGTTGGGCCTTCACCTTGTCGACGATGCTGCTGAAACCAGCAGGGTCGTGGATGGCCATGTCGGACAGAACCTTGCGGTCGATCTCGATGTTGGCTTTTTTCAGGCCGGCCATGAACTTGCTGTAGGTGATGCCGAGGCCGCGAGAAGCGGCGTTGATGCGCGCGATCCACAGTTGACGGAACACCCGCTTGCGGGTGCGGCGGTCACGGTAGGCATATTGGCCCGCCTTCATCACCGCCTGTTTGGCGATGCGGAAGACGTTCTTGCGGCGGCCGCGGAAGCCCTTGGCCAGGGCCAGGATCTTCTTGTGACGGGCATGTGCCGTGACACCACGTTTGACGCGAGGCATGTGTTTCTCCTAGTGCGTTGTGGGTGGAATCAAAGACCGGCCAGGGGCAGCATCTTGGCGATGCGGCCCATGTCGGTCTCATGCACATTGACCGCGCCGCGCAGGTCGCGCTTGCGGCTGGTGCTCTTCTTGGTGAGGATGTGGCGCTTGAACGCCTGACCGCGCTTGACGGTGCCCCCCGGACGCACGCGGAAGCGCTTCTTCGCGCCGCTCTTGGTCTTCATCTTGGGCATTGAATGCTCCTTCTATGTGTACCCCTGCGGGCGACGCCAGTGGTTGGCGTGCTTGGTGGCCCGCAACGGCTTCTTGCCGTTGCACTTGCGTGCTCTGGCTTCTTGCCGTTGCACTTGCGTGCTCTGGCTTCTTGCCGTTGCACTTGCGTGCCGCGGCCTCCTCCGACAGCACGGTGATGAGACCGCGCCACCGAAACTACAACGTTCTCAGGACTTTCTCTTCGGTGCCAGCACCATGATCATCTGGCGCCCTTCAAGCTTGGGCATGTTCTCGACGATGGAGACATCCGACAGTTCATCCCTGATGCGCTCCAGCAGCCGCATGCCGATGTCCTGGTGGGTGATCTCGCGGCCGCGGTAACGCAGCGTGACCTTGCCCTTGTCGCCGTCTTCCGCGATGAAACGGCGCAGGTTGCGCATCTTGATCACGTAGTCACCTTCATCGGTGCCGGGACGGAACTTGACTTCCTTGATCTCGATGACCTTCTGCTTGCTCTTGGCTTCGGCGGCCTTCTTCTGTTCCTGGTACTTGAACTTGCCGTAGTCCATGAGCCGGCACACCGGAGGGTCTGCCGTCGCCGCGATTTCGACCAGATCGACGTCGAGTTCGCCGGCCATTCGAAGCGCTTCCAGGATGCTGACGATGCCAAGCGGCTCGTTCTCGACCCCGTTCAGGCGCACTTGTGGCGCCATGATTTCCCGGTTCAGCCGGTGCTTGCGCTCCGCATTGGGCACACGGCGGTCCATGAAGGTAGCGATAGTGTCAACTCCTCAGGCAGCCCACAGGCATACGCGGGCCACGATTCCAAAAAAACAGAGCGCGCTTGGGCTTCAACCCCTCGGGTGGATGTCCGCCTGCAGCTTCGACGAGAAGTCTGCTAGGGGCATCACGCCGAGGTCGAGATTGCCGCGGGCGCGCACCGCAACGGCCCCGTTTGCCTTTTCCTTGTCGCCTACGACGAGGATGTACGGAACCTTCTGCAATGAATGCTCTCGTATTTTACGGTTGATTTTCTCGTTGCGCAAATCAAGTGAGACTCTAACTCCTTGTTTTTGCAGCGTTTTCGACACGGACTCGGCATATTCGGCCTGTTGGTCGGTGATCGGCGTCACAAGCACCTGCACAGGCGCCAGCCAGGCCGGCATGGCGCCGGCATGCTGTTCGATCAGGATGCCGATAAAACGCTCCAGACTGCCGACGATGGCGCGGTGCAGCATCACCGGATGAAGGCGCTCGCCGGACTCGGCCACATAGACCGCGTCCAGCCGCTCGGCCATCGAAAAATCGACCTGCATCGTGCCGCACTGCCACTGCCGCCCGATGGCGTCTTTCAGCGTGTACTCGATCTTCGGGCCGTAAAACGCACCGTCGCCGGGCGCGATCTCGAACTCGCAGCCGCTGCGGCGCAGGCTTTCCATCAGCGCGTGTTCGGCCTTGTCCCAGGTGGCGTCGGACCCGATGCGCGCCGCTGGCCTTGTGGCCACCTTGTAGATGATGTTCTGGAAGCCGAAGTCGGCATACACACGTTGCAGCAGCGCCGTGTAGGCCACGCATTCGTCCAGGATCATGTCTTCGGTGCAGAAGATGTGGCCGTCGTCCTGCGTGAAGCCGCGCACTCGCATGATGCCGTGCAGCCCGCCGGTGGGTTCGTTGCGGTGGCAGTTGCCGAACTCGCCGTAGCGCAAAGGCAGGTCGCGGTAGCTCTTGATGCCCTGCTTGAAGATCAGGATATGGCCGGGGCAGTTCATCGGCTTCAGCGCGTAGTCACGCTTCTCCGACTCGGTCGTGAACATCGCGTCGCGGTACTTGTCCCAGTGGCCCGTCTTCTCCCACAGGCTCTTGTCGAGCAGTTGCGGGCCCTTCACCTCCTGGTAGCCGTTGTCCTGGTAGACACGGCGCATGTACTGCTCGACCTGCTGCCACACCGTCCAGCCCTTCGGGTGCCAGAACACCAGGCCGGGAGCATGTTCGTCCATGTGGAAGAGGTCGAGTTCGCGGCCCAGCTTGCGGTGGTCGCGCTTGTCGGCCTCTTCCAGCATGTGCAGGTAGGCCGCCAGTTCGTCCTTGCTCGGCCAGGCCGTGCCATAGATGCGCTGCAGTTGCTCGTTGGCCTGGTCACCGCGCCAGTAGGCTCCGGCCACTTTCATCAGCTTGAAGAAACGGAGCTTGCCCGTGCTGGGCACGTGCGGGCCGCGGCACAGGTCTTCGAAAGCGCCTTCGCGGTAAAGAGAGACATCCTGGCCTTCGGGGATGCTGCCGATGATCTCCGCCTTGTAGTGCTCGCCCATGCCCTTGAAGTGGGCGACAGCCTCGTCACGTGGCAAGACGCGGCGCTCGACCTTTTCGTCTTTCGCGGCGAGTTCGGCCATGCGCTGCTCGATGGCGATCAGGTCTTCTGGCGTGAAGGGTCGCTTGTACGCAAAGTCGTAATAGAACCCGTTCTCGATGACCGGGCCGATCGTCACCTGGGCGTCGGGGAATAGTTCCTTGACGGCATGGGCCAGCAGGTGGGCCGTGGAATGGCGGATGATTTCCAGGCCGTCGGCGTCTTTGGCCGTCACGATGGCCACGGTCGCATCGGCCGCGATGAGGTGGCTGGTGTCGACGAGCTTGCCGTCGACACGCCCGGCCAGCGCCGCCTTGGCGAGGCCGCTGCCGATCGAAGCAGCCACGCCATCGACTGTCAGCGGGGACGCGTACTCGCGTCGGGAACCATCGGGAAGCGTGATGAGAATCATAGTCGGGACTCCAGAAAACAACAAAGCGCGGTGGTGAGCCGCGCTTTGTTTCCGAGAAAGGTGGGAACGTGACAGCGCAGCAGTTAAGCCTTTGCAAAACCGGTCGCAGTCAGCGGTGTCATAACCATGGTGCCTTTCCCGTCCTTTTTGGTTTCATGGGCAATCAGTTTAACCGATGGCGGCTTCAGGCCAACGGCCTGGCTTCGAACGGCCGGCCGTCCTGCACAAGCTCGGCGAACTCGTCGGCCAGGCGCTGGCTTTCGGCGATGGCGCGGCGCCAGGCCTTGGCACGGGCCTGAACATCGTCACCATAGGCCTTGAAGTCGGCGCGGTCCGGCAGCTTGCCACCGGGCAGCGTGGCCACCCACTCGGCGCTCGGCGACAACAGCACCAGGTTGGCCAGTTTCGGGCTGGCGCGGTGGCGCTGCTTCCATGCCTTGTCGAGCCAGCCGGGCACGACACGGTTCTGGAAATGCGGGTAGAGCACCAGCCCGGCATCCATGGCTGCATAGTCCAGGTGCAGGTGGTAGTCGGTGATGCCGCCGTCCCAGTACGCGCCGGGTGGGCCGCCCGGTATGTCGTGCACGGCGTCGAGCCAGAACGGGATCGAACAACTCGCCAGCACCGCCGTGCCCAGATTGCCAGCAGTCAGCGCCACACGGTGGCTGCGGTAGTCCGACAGCGGAAACGGCAGTGCCTCTCGCGGATCACCGAACACCACACGTTCCAGCCAGCCGCCCAGCGCGCGCCGGCCGGCCGCATTGGCGATGAAGGCGCCGGTGTAACCGACCGGCGTGCGCCAGCGGCCCTGCCGCGCCAGCAGGTGGCGCCCGCGGCTGGTGAAGACATGCAAGCGGTACCTGGGGTGCGCAAGGATGCGCAGCGCATGTCGTCCCAGCCTGTCGTCGAGCTGTTGCCCGAGCACCTGGCTGACGACTGCCGCTTTCGGCGCCTTGCCAGGCGCATGTTCGTACTGCTGGGTGACGTAGTCCTCGGCCAGTTGGGCCAGCGCCGCTTCGGGGTCGGGCAGGCAGGCGCAGGCCAGTCGCCAGGCACCGATGGAAGCGCCGAGCAGAAACACGCTCTGCGTGGCCTGCGGCAGCCATTGCCCGAACAGGTAGCGGTCGAGCGGGTTCATCACCAGCCCTTTCGGGCCGCCGGCCGCCGCCGGGATCACCCGCACATCGGCCGGGCGCAGGCCGTGCTCGCGCAGCTGCGCCAGCGCACGCGGGCCGGCAGACACCTGCAGCGCGCGTGACACCATGCGTCAGCGAGGTTTCTGCAGCTTGGCGAAAGCCGCGGCCATCGCGTTGCCCTGGCCGCCGGCCTCGGCGCCCTGGCCATGAGCGCCACCTCGCGGGCGTTCACCGCGCCCGGCCGGGCGGAAGTTGTTGTCGCCGCGCGCCTCGCCCCGGGCGGGCACGGGCGCGTCGAGCTTCATCGTCAATGAGATGCGTTTGCGTGCCAGGTCGACCTCCAGCACGCGCACCTTCACCACCTGCCCGGTCTTCACGACCTCGCGCGCATCGCTGACGAACTTGCTGGCCAGCTGGCTGACATGAACCAGCCCGTCCTGATGCACGCCGAGGTCGACGAAGGCGCCGAACTGCGCCACGTTGCTGACCGTGCCTTCCAGCACCATGCCGGGCTGCAGGTCCTTGATGTCGTCGACACCGTCGTTGAAGCGCGCCACCTGGAAGTGCGGCCGCGGGTCGCGGCCCGGCTTCTCCAGCTCGGTGAGGATGTCCCTGACGGTGATGGCGCCGAAACGCGCATCCGCAAACGCTTCTGGTTTCAGATCGCGCAGCACGTCGGCGCGCCCCATCAGCTCGCTGACCGGGCGGCCGGTGGCAGCCATCATCTTCTGCACCAGCGGGTAGGTCTCCGGGTGCACGCCGGTCAGGTCCAGCGGGTCGTCACCGTCCCTGATGCGCAAAAAACCGGCAGCCTGCTCGAAGCTCTTCGGGCCAAGTCCCGAGACGTCCAGCAACTGCTTGCGGTTGCGGAAGGCCCCGTGCGCATCGCGCCAGCGCACGATGCTCGCGGCCACCGTGGCGCTCAAGCCCGACACACGCGCCAGCAGCGGCGCCGAGGCGGTGTTCAGGTCCACACCCACCGCGTTCACGCAGTCCTCGACCACAGCGTCCAGCGAACGCGCCAGCCCGGCCTGGTTGATGTCGTGCTGGTACTGGCCGACGCCGATGCTCTTCGGGTCGATCTTCACCAGTTCGGCCAGCGGATCCTGCAGCCGCCGCGCGATGCTCACCGCGCCGCGCAGGCTGACGTCGAGGTCGGGCAGTTCCTTCGACGCGAACTCGCTGGCCGAGTACACCGAGGCGCCGGCTTCGCTGACCACGACCTTGTCGATCTTGATGTCGGCGGCCAGGCTTTGAACGCGCTTGATCAGGTCGGCGGCCAGTTTGTCGGTCTCGCGGCTGGCCGTGCCGTTGCCGATGGCGATCAGGTTGACGCCATGGCTTGCCACCAGCCGGCCCAGCACGTGCAGCGAACCTTCCCAGTCGCAGCGCGGCTCGTGAGGGTAGACCGTGGAGGTGTCGAGCACCTTGCCGGTGTCGCTGACCACCGCCACCTTGACGCCGGTGCGGATGCCGGGGTCGAGCCCCATCACCACGCGCTTGCCGGCCGGGGCGGCGAGCAACAGGTCGCGCAGGTTGTCGGCGAACACCTTGGTCGCCACGCTTTCGGCCTCTTCGCGCAGGCGCGCAAAGAGGTCACGTTCCAGACTCAGGCTGAGCTTGACCTTCCAGGTCCAGGCAACCGTCTTGCGCAGGAGTTCGTCGCCCGGGCGCTGGCCGTGGCTCCAGCCCAGGTGGCGCGCGATGCGGCCTTCGGCCAGGGACACCGCAGGTGTCTTCTTGTGAGACACGGGTTTTCCGGCCACGACTTCTTCATCCAGCACCAGTTTGGCGTCCAGCCATTCCAGCGTGCGGCCGCGAAATACCGCCAGCGCGCGGTGGCTGGGCACGGTGCGGATCGGCTCGGCGTAGTCGAAGTAGTCGCGAAATTTGGCGGCGTCGGTGTGCTGTCCGTCCTTGCCGTCGACGAGCCTGCTCTGGAACAGCGCCTCGCCCCACAGCCACTCGCGTAGTTTGCCGACGAGCGCCGCGTCCTCGGCCCAGCGTTCGGCGAGGATGTCGCGCACGCCGTCCAGCAGCGCGGGCGCGTCGGCAAAACCGGCCTCGGCCAGCGCCGCCGCACCGCCCGGGTGGGCCGCGATGAAGGCCGTGGCCTCGGCCAGCGGCGTCAAACCCGGGTCGGCGAACAGGCGGTCGGCCAGCGGCTCCAGGCCGGCCTCGCGGGCGATCGAACCCTTCGTGCGTCGCTTCACCTTGAACGGCAGATAAAGGTCTTCCAGTTCCTGCTTCGTCGGTGCGGCCTGGATGCCGGCACGTAGCGCAGGGGTCAGCTTGCCTTGCTCCCCGATGCTCTTCAGCACGGCCAGGCGGCGCTCCTCCAGCTCACGCAGATAAGCCAGCCGGGCATGCAGTTCACGCAGCTGGATGTCATCGAGGTTGTCGGTGGCTTCCTTGCGGTAGCGCGCGATGAAGGGCACGGTGGCGCCGCCATCCAGCAGTTCGACGGCGGTGGCGACCTGGGCCGGCCGAACCTTCAGCTCGGCGGCAATTTGCAGAACGATCTTGTCCAAGAGGCGGGGCCCGCGGAGGGCGTGGGGAAGGGAGGCCGGCAGTTTAAGGGCGGCGGGCGCGGGTCTGGCCGCCGGTCAATCGGGCTGGCCCGCCAGCCAGCGCGCCGCGCCCTGCGCTGCCGCGTGCCCGGTGGCGAAACAGGCCGTCAACAGGTAACCGCCGGTCGGCGCTTCCCAGTCGAGCATCTCGCCGGCGCAGAACACGCCCGGAAGTTGGCGCAGCATCGAACCGTCGTCCAGGGTGTCGAAGCGCACGCCGCCGGCCGTGCTGATGGCTTCGCCGATCGGCCTCGGCGCCAGCACCGTGATGGGCAGCGCCTTGATCGCCGCTGCCAGCAACAACGGGTCGGCCTGGGATTCCTTGGGCAGCAGTTCCCACAGCAGGCCGGCCTTCACGCCAGACAGGTTCAGCCGGGTCTTCAGGTGGGTGGACAAGGAACGTGGTCCGCGCGGGTGCGCCACTTCACGCGCCACCCACTCGGCGCTGCGCTGCGGCAGCAGGTCGAGCCGAAACGTCGCCGTGCCGGCGGCCGCGAGGCGGTCGCGCAGCGCGGCCGATGCCGCATACACCAGGCTGCCCTCGACCCCGCCCGAGCTGACCACGAACTCGCCCGCCTGGCGCAGCGTGCCGCCGTCGGCTTCTTCCCACTCGATGGCCACGGCCTTCAGCGGCGCACCGGCAAAGCGTTGCTTGAAAAAGTCGCTCCAGGCGACATCGAAGCCGCAGTTCGACGGCAACAGCGGCGCGACGTCGACGCCGCGTCCGGACAACAGGGGCATCCAGGCGCCATCGGACCCCAGGTGCGGCCAGCTGGCACCACCGAGCGCCAGCACGACGGCGCGTGCCCCGACCTTCAGCTCACCCGCAGGCGTGGCAAAACGCAGCGCCGGCGGTCCTTCGTCGCCGTCGGTCCAACCGAGCCAGCGGTGGCGCATATGGAAGCGCACGCCCTGCCCGCGCAACCGGTGCAGCCAGGCCCGCAGCAGGGGCGCGGCCTTCAGGTCGGTCGGAAACACCCGGCCCGAACTGCCGATGAAGGTCTCGATGCCGAGCGCCGAGGCCCAGGCGCGCAGCGCATCGGCGCCGAAGGCTTCGAGCTGCGGCCGCAGCGCGGGCACGGCGGCGGCATATCGCTGCACGAAAGCCTCGAAGGGTTCGCCGTGCGTGAGGTTCAAGCCACCGATGCCGGCCAGCAGGAACTTGCGGCCCACCGAGGGCATGGCATCGAAAAGATCGACACTGAAGCCGTTTGCGGCCAGCACTTCGGCCGCCATCAGGCCCGCCGGGCCGCCGCCTATCACCACCACTGCAAGGTTCGTCATTGCGCGGCACTTTACTGGACTGCGTGCCGGCTCCAGGCTCGAAACGCGGTGCTGGTCCGGATGAAAGGTTTTCGCGATTCATGCGACGAAGCCGCAGCCACCTGAAAGGAACCTCCATGGCACAGCACTGCCTGACCACGTTCTTCACCCTCGCGCTGGCCTGCGGCGTGGCCGGCGCGGCCGGCACGGCATCCTGCGAAGCACGCTCGACCGCCGTCGCGCCCACCGTGGTGGAGCTCTACACCTCGGAAGGCTGCAGTTCCTGCCCACCGGCCGACCGCTGGCTGTCGACACTGAAGGGCCGCGGCGACGTGCTGCCGCTGGCCTTCCACGTCACCTACTGGGACCGCCTGGGCTGGCCCGACCGCTTCGCCACGCCCGAGGGCACTGCGCGCCAGCATGAACTGGCGCGGCTGGCTGGCAGCAACTCGGTCTACACGCCGCAAGTCGTGGCGGGCGGACGCGACTGGCGCGACTGGCCGAAGCTGCCGCAGCAGCTGGAACTGTCGAAAACAGGCGGCGCAGCGCCTGCCAGCTCGGTCAGCGTGACAGTCTCGCGTGAGGGCGACATCGTGACCGCGACGGTGGCGCCGAACCAGGCCGGGTCGCTGTCGGCGCTGCCGGCGCTGCGCCGCCTGTT
>Ga0163154_10010172_pt1 | contig 10545 bp, 19 predicted proteins | sample OliLakLV19MP9P1_FD_148649 | JGI IMG/M metagenome (GOLD analysis project Ga0163154, IMG submission 148649) | Freshwater microbial mat bacterial communities from Lake Vanda, McMurdo Dry Valleys, Antarctica - Oligotrophic Lake LV.19.MP9.P1 | ecosystem: Environmental > Aquatic > Freshwater > Lake >...
CGATAGTAAAAGTCATGACCTTAGCCCTATGTTTAGCTTTAGTATCTCACATCTGGCTATTTAGACGGTTTCTGGCAAAAAATGTACCCATTCCGAAGAGTCCCTAAATCCTCAATTCTGGGGATTTCGATCTCAGACTCCCAGAATTGGGCGCAGGGGGCTAGGTAGATTCTTTAAAGGAATACGAACCCTAGAAGGGTCTGTGGTTGATGGGAACAAGGAATGAGGCAGCCCAAGCGAGAGCAGTCGAAAGTTTCAATCCCTAGAAGGGTTTATGGTTGATGGGAACAGGAACCGAACCCTCGGCAACTCAGACGGAATATTTGTTTCAATCCCTAGAAGGGTTTATGGTTGATGGGAACCACAAAACTAGTAGCGGACTGGGCTGCTTGATTCAGTTTCAATCCCTAGAAGGGTTTATGGTTGATGGGAACATTCAAAGCAATCGAAAAATCTTTGCTTAAACTATTGTTTCAATCCCTAGAAGGGTTTATGGTTGATGGGAACTTCAATCTGGCTACGCTTGGCTTTGTGCATAATTTGTTTCAATCCCTAGAAGGGTTTATGGTTGATGGGAACCCCCGCACTGTAGAACGTCAGTATTTAAAAGATAGCTAGTTTCAATCCCTAGAAGGGTTTATGGTTGATGGGAACTCGCACATTCGATCCGCTAGCCGGGATTTCGCAAGTTTCAATCCCTAGAAGGGTTTATGGTTGATGGGAACTTAGTTTGAGTGCCAAAGGGCAGTTCAAGAAAAAGTTTCAATCCCTAGAAGGGTTTATGGTTGATGGGAACAGCACCCTGTCCGGATGAACCCGAACCGCCCGAACCAGTTTCAATCCCTAGAAGGGTTTATGGTTGATGGGAACTAGGATGTCGTTAGAGTCTGCATTCGTTGCAATTGGGTTTCAATCCCTAGAAGGGTTTATGGTTGATGGGAACTGTGTCATTTCTTGAGCTTAGACAATTCAATCTCAAGTTTCAATCCCTAGAAGGGTTTATGGTTGATGGGAACCGTACTCTTTCAGGCGTTGCAGTAACACCTAAACGTTTCAATCCCTAGAAGGGTTTATGGTTGATGGGAACTCAGGTGTAGCGGTTTTATCGATCGCTAGTTTCTTGTTTCAATCCCTAGAAGGGTTTATGGTTGATGGGAACAGTTCTGGTAGAGTGATTGGATATACCCATCCTTGTTTCAATCCCTAGAAGGGTTTATGGTTGATGGGAACAAAGATCAAATCCTCAAGCTTCAGCAATTTAAAGTTTCAATCCCTAGAAGGGTTTATGGTTGATGGGAACGCCCCTTAACTGCATTAAGGGGCTTTTTTGTATCGTTTCAATCCCTAGAAGGGTTTATGGTTGATGGGAACTGTCATGGTATGAGGATTATGAAGCATCCATATAGATGTTTCAATCCCTAGAAGGGTTTATGGTTGATGGGAACCAGATCGGGGTCGTTGAGTTCGCGCTTCAGCTCCTCGTTTCAATCCCTAGAAGGGTTTATGGTTGATGGGAACTCCCGTCTACCCAAGAAGCCCCAGCAAACCCAAATTCCCGTTTCAATCCCTAGAAGGGTTTATGGTTGATGGGAACTTATGAACTGCATAATTGAAGATGAGCATCGCCGCGTTTCAATCCCTAGAAGGGTTTATGGTTGATGGGAACCATGAAAAGCGATATCGACCGCGCCCGTGGCTTCGTTTCAATCCCTAGAAGGGTTTATGGTTGATGGGAACTAGGAACATCGATATAATCAAGCACATTTAAAACGTTTCAATCCCTAGAAGGGTTTATGGTTGATGGGAACCCGATCCGATTTTCCCCGATCCGCCCCCTATTCCAGTTTCAATCCCTAGAAGGGTTTATGCTTTATGGGAACACTCATCCCATAAAGCTTTAATTAATACCTATGGTGTTTCAATCCCTAGAAGGGTTTATGGTTGATGGGAACTTAATAACACGAACTTCTCGGCTTGTTCTTTGGTCGTTTCAATCCCTAGAAGGGTTTATGGTTGATGGGAACACAAACGAAATTGTCAATCGCGAGAAAGCCAGAGGGTTTCAATCCCTAGAAGGGTTTATGGTTGATGGGAACTGATGGGTTGCCAGTTGCCGCCCCCCAAGAGAATGGTTTCAATCCCTAGAAGGGTTTATGGTTGATGGGAACTTTTCAGCGTGACTTTGGATTTCCGAAAGCTTATGTTTCAATCCCTAGAAGGGTTTATGGTTGATGGGAACAACTGTTTGGAAGACGGTGGCAAAGCTTACAAAAGGTTTCAATCCCTAGAAGGGTTTATGGTTGATGGGAACAAGGGGGGTGATAAATACAATCCTGCAATTCTTGCCGTTTCAATCCCTAGAAGGGTTTATGGTTGATGGGAACCCAAAGTAAAACTCACCTGCGGTTTTGTTTATGCCGTTTCAATCCCTAGAAGGGTTTATGGTTGATGGGAACCTGCATGTCAGGGGCTTGTCTCTTATTCCTATCCGTTTCGATCCCTAGAAGGGTTTATGGTTGATGGGAACCATCGAGATCGAGTGCGGAACTCGCACTGTGAAAGTTTCAATCCCTAGAAGGGTTTATGGTTGATGGGAACGCCAATCCCAACGGGCGACGGGGTTACAGTCATAACGTTTCAATCCCTAGAAGGGTTTATGGTTGATGGGAACTCTAACCCTAAACATAGAACCATGACACAAGCTCAGTTTCAATCCCTAGAAGGGTTTATGGTTGATGGGAACAACTCCCATTCAAAGGGGTGCTAATCAAATGGTAAAGTTTCAATCCCTAGAAGGGTTTATGGTTGATGGGAACCTACACCAAAACATCACGACGCACTAATCTTCTTTGTTTCAATCCCTAGAAGGGTTTATGGTTGATGGGAACGTCTTCTGTAGGGTCTTTTAATGTGTTTTGGGTAGTTTCAATCCCTAGAAGGGTTTATGGTTGATGGGAACCTCAGAAACGGTGTAGTTGTATGGCTGGCTTGCGGTAATGTTTCAATCCCTAGAAGGGTTTATGGTTGATGGGAACTTTATTTTCATTGATTCGATCTCAATCTCTCTATCTGTTTCAATCCCTAGAAGGGTTTATGGTTGATGGGAACGATCATCTCTTACGGGCTAGGCAGCTATGGATATGTTTCAATCCCTAGAAGGGTTTATGGTTGATGGGAACTCACGTTATGCAAATATGCTGTCATTCCAACAGATAGTTTCAATCCCTAGAAGGGTTTATGGTTGATGGGAACAAATCAAGAATCGTCACAGCATCCGACTCGTGGTGTTTCAATCCCTAGAAGGGTTTATGGTTGATGGGAACAACATCGTTTTTTCGCCTTGGTTGGGACTGTTCTGTTTCAATCCCTAGAAGGGTTTATGGTTGATGGGAACCACGGATCGGGGTGAAATTTGTAAGGTTTTGGCGATTTGTTTCAATCCCTAGAAGGGTTTATGGTTGATGGGAACAATTCCTTAGCTTCACACGCAATCAGCAAATAATGGTTTCAATCCCTAGAAGGGTTTATGGTTGATGGGAACCAAATGGGTGTGGAACGAGGGTGTAAGAATGATCGTTTCAATCCCTAGAAGGGTTTATGGTTGATGGGAACTCCTTTCAGCAATCGATCTATTTGGAGAGGAATAGTTTCAATCCCTAGAAGGGTTTATGGTTGATGGGAACTTAAAAGCCTGTCATGCAAAGAAGCGGCAATGAAAGTTTCAATCCCTAGAAGGGTTTATGGTTGATGGGAACCTATCTTGAAAGTATGCCCAATCAGTCGTGTACTGTTTCAATCCCTAGAAGGGTTTATGGTTGATGGGAACGGCATTGCACAATTATTTGCTCGTCGGTTAGATCGGTGTTTCAATCCCTAGAAGGGTTTATGGTTGATGGGAACAGTCGTAATTGGAGCCGTTAACGGCTTCTGTATTAGTTTCAATCCCTAGAAGGGTTTATGGTTGATGGGAACTTTGTTACACCCGATCGGAACTCTGGTAATCCTAGTTTCAATCCCTAGAAGGGTTTATGGTTGATGGGAACGTTTTTTGCTGATCCTTTGTGGCTGTAGTGTTTTCTTTGTTTCAATCCCTAGAAGGGTTTATGGTTGATGGGAACTGCTAGAAAAATTATTGAATCGGCTGAAGATTACAGTTTCAATCCCTAGAAGGGTTTATGGTTGATGGGAACTTGGTGCGCTAACGAACCAATGGGAGGCGTTGAACCGTTTCAATCCCTAGAAGGGTTTATGGTTGATGGGAACTTCGATAATCTACAGATAGGAACTAGTGTTACAGTTGTTTCAATCCCTAGAAGGGTTTATGGTTGATGGGAACCTTTACTGCCTACGGTGGTACACCCGTGTTAAGACGTTTCAATCCCTAGAAGGGTTTATGGTTGATGGGAACTCTTCTGGTTCTTTGGCTCAGCGTTGGGATGGGAGTTTCAATCCCTAGAAGGGTTTATGGTTGATGGGAACTTTGGTATCCATCCCAGATTCGTGCTTCTAGCACGGTTTCAATCCCTAGAAGGGTTTATGGTTGATGGGAACAGGCGAGTTTAGTTGCCAAACGGTTCGCCGTTATGTTTCAATCCCTAGAAGGGTTTATGGTTGATGGGAACCTACGTCTGGTGTCGTGGTTAAGCGCGCAAATACTTTGTTTCAATCCCTAGAAGGGTTTATGGTTGATGGGAACTTTTTTTTTAGGTAACTCAACATGTTTCCAATGACTGTTTCAATCCCTAGAAGGGTTTATGGTTGATGGGAACTTTTGGGAGTCATTAGTTGGTCAAGGTCGGAGCAGTTTCAATCCCTAGAAGGGTTTATGGTTGATGGGAACAGGATAAAAGCTATCGAGAAGTTGGTGAAGTGTTTGGTTTCAATCCCTAGAAGGGTTTATGGTTGATGGGAACCTCCTGTGCGGTTGTGTCTCTATTAAATTACCACCTGTTTCAATCCCTAGAAGGGTTTATGGTTGATGGGAACGGTAGCTGGTCGGTAAGACCAGAGCATATGGGTTATGTTTCAATCCCTAGAAGGGTTTATGGTTGATGGGAACCCACTGCGGATCTATCTTGTGCAGTTGTAAAGCCATATGTTTCAATCCCTAGAAGGGTTTATGGTTGATGGGAACCCAAATTGATCGCATCAATGGCAGTCTGAAAGCTGTTTCAATCCCTAGAAGGGTTTATGGTTGATGGGAACGAACCGATCGACGGATCATTCGCGCCTGTACCCTAGTTTCAATCCCTAGAAGGGTTTATGGTTGATGGGAACCGGAGCCTGTAAATTTATCCTGCTGGTTACATCTGTTTCAATCCCTAGAAGGGTTTATGGTTGATGGGAACCAATTCCTTAACCGCAGAGCGGTAAAGGTTGCTGTTTCAATCCCTAGAAGGGTTTATGGTTGATGGGAACTTTCACATCAATCTTTTCCCTATACTTTTTCATCGTTTCAATCCCTAGAAGGGTTTATGGTTGATGGGAACCAATCAAAGTATTATCCTCCATTGCAATCTCTACTGTTTCAATCCCTAGAAGGGTTTATGGTTGATGGGAACTTGGGATCGAATCAACGTTGCTCAAGACAAACTTGTTTCAATCCCTAGAAGGGTTTATGGTTGATGGGAACCCAAATCTAAACCTGACGAATGGCAAAAGGCATAGTTTCAATCCCTAGAAGGGTTTATGGTTGATGGGAACGTAAACCGTACCAACTCACATAAAAAGCGTTCTGTTTCAATCCCTAGAAGGGTTTATGGTTGATGGGAACAGATGTCAGGGGGTTGAGGTAAGTCTTGATGCTGTTTCAATCCCTAGAAGGGTTTATGGTTGATGGGAACCTATCCTCATAGAACAGGTCGTTAGTGTCTTGGCTGTTTCAATCCCTAGAAGGGTTTATGGTTGATGGGAACCTGGTAGCTTTACTCTCAAATATTCGATGTTCGCTGTTTCAATCCCTAGAAGGGTTTATGGTTGATGGGAACCCAAACCTCTTGCGTTTAACTCGCCTAAGATCCCCGTTTCAATCCCTAGAAGGGTTTATGGTTGATGGGAACTGCGATCGTGCGCATGATCTTTCTATCAGCGAAAGGTTTCAATCCCTAGAAGGGTTTATGGTTGATGGGAACAATAATTCGAGCAAATCAGCAGGTAACTCAGAGTGTTTCAATCCCTAGAAGGGTTTATGGTTGATGGGAACTTACTGAGCATCTAATTAACAAAGCCTTGCAAGATGTTTCAATCCCTAGAAGGGTTTATGGTTGATGGGAACCCCAGAGGCGTTTGTCTCGCAAAGTCAAAGGATCTGTTTCAATCCCTAGAAGGGTTTATGGTTGATGGGAACGCGAATATCCGTACAGCTACGCTCACACTCACAAAGTTTCAATCCCTAGAAGGGTTTATGGTTGATGGGAACTTATTAGAAACCTCCCCCACATACCATCAGAATCTGTTTCAATCCCTAGAAGGGTTTATGGTTGATGGGAACTTTTCCACAATCCACAGAGCGAAGGGTGATGAATCTGTTTCAATCCCTAGAAGGGTTTATGGTTGATGGGAACTCTAAAAGCTTTCATCTGATTTGCGATCAACTTGGTAGTTTCAATCCCTAGAAGGGTTTATGGTTGATGGGAACCTATTCCACTACGGCATCAAAATCCTAGAGGGTTCGTTTCAATCCCTAGAAGGGTTTATGGTTGATGGGAACCTCCATTTAGCCCCGTAAGCGCACCGTAATCGATACCTGTTTCAATCCCTAGAAGGGTTTATGGTTGATGGGAACAACCAATCCAGAGCCTTTTGTGGTTTGTCACATACACGTTTCAATCCCTAGAAGGGTTTATGGTTGATGGGAACAACGACACAATCGTTTTGCCATCAGGTGCAATCGGTTTCAATCCCTAGAAGGGTTTATGGTTGATGGGAACTACACCAACATTAATCGCAGTAAAGCCAACAGCTGTTTCAATCCCTAGAAGGGTTTATGGTTGATGGGAACTTTCATAGTATGATTGAAAGCATAGGGTTAGTTAAAGTTTCAATCCCTAGAAGGGTTTATGGTTGATGGGAACGAGATACAAGCCAGTTAGTCCCGTCTTGCTCTTTGCGGTTTCAATCCCTAGAAGGGTTTATGGTTGATGGGAACCAGCCAGTATTTTTCGCATCGATCGAAGAATGTCTGTTTCAATCCCTAGAAGGGTTTATGGTTGATGGGAACTTGATTGAGCTGCTCTTACGTAAACCCCTGGATCTGTTTCAATCCCTAGAAGGGTTTATGGTTGATGGGAACCGCCTCCCTGTCCCATGGATGTACCTGAGCTTCCATGTTTCAATCCCTAGAAGGGTTTATGGTTGATGGGAACGTCTTGGTCGCTGAATTTCCTGATAGCTGTACCACTTTGGTTTCAATCCCTAGAAGGGTTTATGGTTGATGGGAACTATAGGTAGAGCCATCAGTCACACTGGTGAAAGTGTTTCAATCCCTAGAAGGGTTTATGGTTGATGGGAACGTAGAAGTCACACGGTTTTACTGGATCGTTGAGATGTTTCAATCCCTAGAAGGGTTTATGGTTGATGGGAACGTTAACCAGACTCCAGTATAGATAGCCCGTAATTGCACTAGTTTCAATCCCTAGAAGGGTTTATGGTTGATGGGAACTGGCACTAAACCAACTCCAAACCAATACAAAGCTTGGTTTCAATCCCTAGAAGGGTTTATGGTTGATGGGAACGAAATGCTAGGATTGATATAGTTTTTGGGTGGGTGTTTCAATCCCTAGAAGGGTTTATGGTTGATGGGAACTTGGCACAAAATAGCCTCAGTTGGATTGTCGTGTGATGTTTCAATCCCTAGAAGGGTTTATGGTTGATGGGAACTCGGGGTGAGTTCATGGTATTAGGCAAAGGGGTAGTTTCAATCCCTAGAAGGGTTTATGGTTGATGGGAACTAATTAGATCGTATATTGGTTAAGACAGAACAGAAGTTTCAATCCCTAGAAGGGTTTATGGTTGATGGGAACTCCTATTCAGTGATGAGATCGTTGAGGTTAAAGACGTTTCAATCCCTAGAAGGGTTTATGGTTGATGGGAACGATTACCTGATCGCACATAATGCCCAGTTTGATAGTTTCAATCCCTAGAAGGGTTTATGGTTGATGGGAACGATCTCGTGGAGTCCTGTTAGTTGTTTTGTTGCGGTTTCAATCCCTAGAAGGGTTTATGGTTGATGGGAACCGCGTGCAAGATAAAACAGATCTGGCTTTTGAGTTGTTTCAATCCCTAGAAGGGTTTATGGTTGATGGGAACTGTGACAAATTTGATTGGTATTTGGAGACGATCGGTTTCAATCCCTAGAAGGGTTTATGGTTGATGGGAACAACATAAGACCAGTTTGAGTAGTCGATATCAAGGGACGGTTTCAATCCCTAGAAGGGTTTATGGTTGATGGGAACACGAGAGACAGGCTATCAGTGGATTTACTGGAGCTGTTTCAATCCCTAGAAGGGTTTATGGTTGATGGGAACAAAGTATCGATTATCGAAGATGTTACCGCCGAAATTCTCTCAGTTTCAATCCCTAGAAGGGTTTATGGTTGATGGGAACTAGGATCGGGTTGATGCCAGAGTAGCAATGACCTGTTTCAATCCCTAGAAGGGTTTATGGTTGATGGGAACAACATAGAATTTTCATCCAACCAAAAGATCTCACCGTTTCAATCCCTAGAAGGGTTTATGGTTGATGGGAACCTTGAGTTCGATTTGTGGCACGCCTACCGTTTGGTTTCAATCCCTAGAAGGGTTTATGGTTGATGGGAACCTCTCTCTACACGCTGTGAGCTGCGGCGTGTTGCTCTGTTTCAATCCCTAGAAGGGTTTATGGTTGATGGGAACATCTGCTTAACTTCCTCTTGAGATTTTCTTTCGAGGTTTCAATCCCTAGAAGGGTTTATGGTTGATGGGAACCGCTGATAATTGCTGAATCACTAGTAGAGATCAGTTTCAATCCCTAGAAGGGTTTATGGTTGATGGGAACAGATTACTCAGCCGATGTTTAGGTAGGCAATAAAAGTTTCAATCCCTAGAAGGGTTTATGGTTGATGGGAACCTAAACAAAATCCCAGTCACTCTATTACCCGATCGGTTTCAATCCCTAGAAGGGTTTATGGTTGATGGGAACCTTTTAATAGTTGGATCTGATGCGATTGTTATCCGGTTTCAATCCCTAGAAGGGTTTATGGTTGATGGGAACAAGCCAAGTACGCAGATCCAGACATCTCAGATCTGTTTCAATCCCTAGAAGGGTTTATGGTTGATGGGAACCCCCCCGTACTCCACAAAGCTAAAAGAAGCGTTTGTGAGTTTCAATCCCTAGAAGGGTTTATGGTTGATGGGAACTCACGCTCGAAAATTCTAATCGAGCAGCATCGGCTGTTTCAATCCCTAGAAGGGTTTATGGTTGATGGGAACTGCCAAAGAAAGCACTGGCAATGCTAGGTTAGTTGTTTCAATCCCTAGAAGGGTTTATGGTTGATGGGAACCTATCAATCAAACAGATATAGAGGCAAAACAGATGTTTCAATCCCTAGAAGGGTTTATGGTTGATGGGAACTAATCTCCATCTCAGCAATAACCAGTAAGGGTTTGGTTTCAATCCCTAGAAGGGTTTATGGTTGATGGGAACTTCCAATCAACTAAGTAAAAAGACAAATCGAGGCGTTTCAATCCCTAGAAGGGTTTATGGTTGATGGGAACCGCAAGAAGGTGCGAATGTTTCGATCGTGTATTACGAGTTTCAATCCCTAGAAGGGTTTATGGTTGATGGGAACATCCGTCGATCGGTTCGGATAGTGCCATCTTCATTGTTTCAATCCCTAGAAGGGTTTATGGTTGATGGGAACATACTTGAGTAGCTTACTAGGAGTAAATTAAATGGTTTCAATCCCTAGAAGGGTTTATGGTTGATGGGAACCTCCAAATCCCCCAGCACATCATCCTCACCTTCCAACGTTTCAATCCCTAGAAGGGTTTATGGTTGATGGGAACCGCACTCAACCTGCATGGTCAGCGAATGGGAGCGACTCTGTTTCAATCCCTAGAAGGGTTTATGGTTGATGGGAACACAATGCGAATGGTCAAACGTTCCTTTCTTTTTTAGTTTCAATCCCTAGAAGGGTTTATGGTTGATGGGAACTTGCTATGCCAATGAACCGCAAGCTTTACCCCGATGTTTCAATCCCTAGAAGGGTTTATGGTTGATGGGAACCAACCCGCCCGAACTAATTGATAACCCAGTGGGTAGTTTCAATCCCTAGAAGGGTTTATGGTTGATGGGAACCTTAATCTGCACGGTCAGCGCATGGGAGCTATCCTGTTTCAATCCCTAGAAGGGTTTATGGTTGATGGGAACGTTGAGGCAGCGAAGCCAGTGCCAAGTCAGATTAAGTTGTTTCAATCCCTAGAAGGGTTTATGGTTGATGGGAACAGCTCGGTGTAGAACCCTTACAATATTTAGTTTTCAAGGTTCGATTGCGCGGTTCCAGTATAT
>Ga0163154_10010174_pt1 | contig 10544 bp, 10 predicted proteins | sample OliLakLV19MP9P1_FD_148649 | JGI IMG/M metagenome (GOLD analysis project Ga0163154, IMG submission 148649) | Freshwater microbial mat bacterial communities from Lake Vanda, McMurdo Dry Valleys, Antarctica - Oligotrophic Lake LV.19.MP9.P1 | ecosystem: Environmental > Aquatic > Freshwater > Lake >...
AATTATTAACAGACTTGTTATTGGCTGCGATGCCAGTTTTTGGTAGCTCTCTGGTAACTATATAATTCTCCATAGCTTAAATCTAGCATATCTGCGATAATCTTTACATGAAGGGATTCCAATTAGATAGCCCGTTATTACGTGACATATATTTGATCATTGTGACAGGGATATTGTTCTTGTTATTTATTAATCTATTTACCCCTTTTCTTACCAGTCTGCTAATAGCTCTTTTGTTAGTGGCGTTGTTCCAGCCGCTATTCAAAAGGATTGAAAAACATACAAATAATAATGTAGCGACTTTGCTGTCGACGATTGCAGTAGTATTAGTTGTGGTCATTCCGATTGTGATAATGGTGTTTGTGGTAGCAGGTGAAATGACCAACTTCACTGTGGCGGCCACCAAATTTCTAAGGGAACAGGTGCTCGCTGACAATGGCAACGGACTGCTCGTCAAAATTAATGACTTTTTATTCACCATCAATCCAAGTTTACAGATTAACGCCACTAGCTTTAGAGATACCATACTATCAGTAGCTAGCACCGCTGGTAATACAGTCTCGATCTTGGTGCTGGCCCTGTTTCAAAATATTGGCGGCCTGTTTGCACAGTTTATTGTTTTTATTATAGCTATTGCATTGATTTTCAAGGATTATGAGAAGATCCCTGCGGCTGTGAAGAAATATGTCCCACTTGATAGCCGGGTTGAGGATTTGCTTATTAATGAATTCATCAACACCGGTAAAGGCGTGATCAAAGGAACATTCCTGGTATCCTTACTGCACGCAACTGGGATTACTCTAATCATGTATCTCTTTGGCGTGCAGGCTTTGGGAGTGATCTTCTTATTGGTATTTTTGGCGAGCATGATTCCTGGGGGCTCACAAATTGTCTGGGTTCCTGCAGGTATTATTGTGGGACTGGGCTCTGGAGTGGGGATAGCCATTTTATTATTAATCCTCTGCTTTGTGGTGATGAACGGCATTGACACCATCATTAGGCCAGCGCTCACTAGCGGTGGTAGTCGTATGCACCCACTATTATCATTGGTCAGTATTCTGGGGGGGCTAATTGTTTATGGAGTTAGTGGTTTGTTATATGGACCGCTAATTGCAGTACTTTTTGTTACCATCATCTCTGCATACAATCGCAGATTTAAACAGATCTAACTAATTCTTATGGAAGATATTATACAGAGGACCAGTAGCGCTTGGCAGATTCACAAACAGGGCATTTTCCAGACTATTTTACTAGCTTTGGCCGTCACTGTGATATTCTTGGGATATTTACTATTAATAGGAATTCCAAATACTGCTGCACATTTGGCAAATTTGCGCTAAGCAAATAGTATTTTATTCTTCCCGCGCAATTTTCTCCCAACTTTTGAGGTTAGCAGAGCGTTCTGCAAAATAGCGGTCAAAAGCCTGTTCGCGAATATTCACATCTCTTTTACCAGTTTTGGGATCAATGCTAATTTTTAATTTCTTCTGGGCCCGCCCGCCCGGGCCTTCTAACTGGTTGCGGATTAGCAGATAGACCAGAATTAAACTGCCAATTAAGACTAGATTGACTGCCAAGATATTGGTCCAAAATCTGCTTGGATCTGAAAGAATGCTCAAAAGCAGATTTGGCTGGGAATCACTGCCATCAGCCATTGGAGTTGAGACCGTCTGAGCGCCAGCGGCGTCGGTAGGAGCATCGCTCTCGCCCGCACTTTTGATGACAATCACAGACTTGGTCTCTGTGTCCCCAGTAAGGTAGCCTTTGGCGGACGCCTGCAAGCGGTAGGTATAGGTCTTACCAATTACTACTGAACTATCTTCATATGTGCTTTCAGTGGATGGAACGCGTGCTATCTCCTTGGGAGCTGTACCCGGAGTATCACTGCGAGCAATGATAAAATCAGTGGCCAAGCCCTCGCTAGCGTCTTCCCAGATGAGGATCACATTATCTTCATTGATCAAGTCAATTGTAAAATTGGCCGGGGCAGTGAGAATTTTGGTTTGCGCTTGGATAGGGTTTATACCTGCAAAAACAACTAAACTTAAAACAATTAGGCCAATTAAGCCAGGCAAGTCCAGATGTTTATGTAATTGTGTAATACTTGGCAGTGCTAACATACTCTAATATCATACTAAATTTTCACCGTTAGTTACATTTGGCAATCGCAGCAGCGTTGCTTGAACCTTGTATGTCACAAGACGGGCAACTAGCCATATAGGTCTTGCTGTTGCCATTGATGACGGCAAACGGTTCTCCACAATTGGGACAGGCGGCGTCATCTTGATTTATAAGACGCCCGCGGATATAAGCCAAACTCAAGGCCTTACGTAGCAGCTGACTAAGTGACTCAAAGCTGTTGTCATTTACATCCACTATGCCACAGTCATTGGCTAGTTTAACTTCTAGCTTCGCGATAAAATACCGGCCCAATTCAGTTAGGCCTCCACTTTCTAAGTCATAAACCAGTCCTCGCAATCTTTCGGTAACCACACTACCCCAGCGCGCTTGTGCGTCTTCAGGATTTAAGTGTGCAATACCAATGGCAATCACTTCCAGAGCTTTCTTAGTGAAAGTTTCAGGACTAACTCGCTCGTCAAACGTGAGCTGGACCAATTCTTCGATTCTAGGACTAAACCCCCGCAGTTTACTTTCTATCCCTTGAGAAAGTAAACGTTGGGAATCAATATGCCCCTGACTACAAAATTGTGCAATAATCTCATCCTTGGTAATTGCCGGATCAGTGAAAGCAACCAGATTGCGCAGCATATCAACTCTAGGTGCATTTTCAAACAGATGCGCAGCCTGCGGAGTGAGACTAGACCGGATTAATTCCGGGAAGTCTTGTAGCGCAACGCGAGTAGGTAGAATCCTGGCACCCCAATTAGTCTGCCAATCAGCAATGATTGCTCGTTCTGCTTCTAGATCAGTTACAGCCCAATACGCAGTCAAGTCAGAAGTATTGATGCGATAAGAATTAACTTCGACTTTATTGCTAAGCGGATTCTTTTGATAATGCCAGACATAACCATAGCCCAAAGAGCGATCTGGGCTAATTTGTACAATCTGTGTGTCAGGTGCTGTGGCCAGTGTAGTTTCTATATGCAGAAATGTTTCTAACTCTGCCAATCTACGCGCCTGTTCTAAAGGCATGTCTTGAACGGCAATAAATCCATTTAAATATGAGTCCGACATATAAGTATTAAAGCCCTCACCAATTAACTTGTGACTGCCTGGCTCAGTTATGTAGTTAAACCCACTGTGGAACACGCCTACCACGTATTCTTGAAAGAAAGTAGTCCATTGATTGCGGACATATTCAGGGGTAATTTCTCCGATGCGGGCACGATCTAGGTCCAGCTCAAAATTGAAATCGCTCCTTACTCCAAGTCCCTCTAATTCTCTGCTGTTGTAAGGTTCCTGAACTGCGTACATATTTATGTTCTAGCAGTCTTACCAAAAGGGATTTGAGTCGGCACAGCCTAAATAACTCATTTCCTGCTCGGGAAGACTAATTAATTAATTAATCAATTAGGACAGTTTAGGATCGGACTTTAACCGTTGCGGCACAGCGAGGGAATTGCACCCTACTTCACCAAAACTGTAAATCTACTATAGCAAACTTTAGGTAGACCCCAAATCTATTTTCGGGAAGGGATTGGATATACTCGGAAATTACTGAGAAAGAAAACTAATTGCGGATTAACTTATTCACTTGCGCCCAAATCTGCTCGTGCACAGCGTCAACTGGCTGGTCAGCTCGAATGATTCGCCAGTTGTAAAGACCCGCTAATTGGTGGTGAATGTCTCGATTTTTAAGCCAAAGTTCTTCGCCGGCACTCTCGTGGCGATGTCCTTGTTCGATGCCGCTAGCAAAGCGCTTATCGGCGTCAAGCATTATGGCCAAATCAGGTAATCGTAAGTTGGCATTGATTTTCTCCAGAATCTCTAAACTTAAGCCTCTGGTCAGTCCCCAGGCTATACCAGTTCCAGTATAATCTTCTGCAACCACTACAGTTCCCATAGCAAGATCTGAGTCGAGGGTTGCTTGGTAATCACGGCGGTTTTGTGCAAAGATTGTTTGCATTTCTAAATCGCTATAGGGACGCTCTGCACCAGTGTTTGAATCACGAATAGTTTTTCCCTCACGCAGGATTGCATTGAGTAGTGGTCCCGTGGGTTCTAAGTCGTAACGAGCGAACTTAATCCTCAAAATACGGCGATTGGAGAATTCTTTTATTAGACGCGCTTCAAGAAGACCAGTTTGGGTGGATTTACCAAGATTATTGGAACCGTAGATAACAATAAATTTGCCAGGAGGGTTAACTTGGGTAGAGACATCTGCCAACATGGGCCTACTAGTAATTTTTCTTTCTTCTCAGAAAGCTTGGTGTTTCTAATTCAGAATCATCCTCAGGATTATTGCTATTGGATCTTGCATTGGCACTACCACGATATATTGGAGGTGGCGCAACTGGTTGATTATTGTAGTCATCGAACTCAGTCTGATTGCCAAATCCCAAACTACCCGCTCCAAAGCTACCAAAGGAATTATCGTTTTGCCTATCATCAGGCATTGGATTGGACTGTTGTTGATTGGCAGGCATGTTAACTCCTCCAAGTCCACTCGAACTGGCGCCTGAATCAGAACCTCTTTCCAGACTCGGATTTGGATTAGCCTGCTGCCTGCGAGCCATTTGATTGCTATTGTATGAATCAGTATTATTCTCAAGTACTGCTCGTTCAGCCGCTGCGGTAAAGCCAGTGGCCAATACTGTAATTTCAATTTCGTCTTTTAGATTTTGATCGATAGTGGCACCAAAGATAATATTGGCGTCCGGATCTACTGCTCCGGCAATATACTGCGCAGCCTCATCCACTTCGAACATCGCCAAATCACTACCACCAATAACATTGAACAATACACCTTTTGCGCCGTCGATAGAGACTTCCAGTAGTGGACTGCTGATCGCCATTTGCGCGGCCATCTGGGCACGATTCTCACCTTTAGCCACACCCATGCCCATTAGGGCTGTGCCAGCGTCATGCATTACCGATTTAACGTCAGCAAAGTCGACATTGATAAGGCCTGCTTGAGTGATCAAGTGGGCAATACTCTTGACTGCGTGAGCCAAAACATCATCCACTTGCTTCATGGCATCTAGGAAAGAAATATTACGGTCAATTACATCCAAAAGTTTTTGGTTAGGAACCACAATCAAAGTATCGACTTTTTCGCGTAATTCATCAATACCTTTCAGGCCGGTGTCCATGCGGCGCTTACCTTCAAACTTGAATGGTTTTGTCACAATACCTACTGTCAAAGCACCTAAATTCTTAGCTACACCTGCTACTACTGGTGACGCTCCAGTACCGGTGCCTCCACCCATACCTGCAGTGATAAATACCATGTCCGCCCCAGCTAAATGCTCGTGCAAAACGTCAATACTTTCTTCTGCAGCTTTTCTGCCAATAGTTGGATTGCCGCCTGAACCTAAGCCTCTGGTAATATCTTCACCAATTCGTAATTTTACCTCAGCATTAGATTGCGCCAGTGCCTGTGCGTCAGTATTTACAGCGATAAATTCTACCCCCTCGATTTGATAGTTGGCGATCATATTATTGATAGCATTGCCGCCACCACCACCTACACCAATTACTTTAATTTTCGCCAGATTATTAGTTTGAGGTTTTATTAACATAATTTTCTACGATTGCTGCTTAAATTGCTGCTTATATCTGCAGCTCATATATTAAGGTAACAAATTTTTGAAAAATCCGCCAATCTTCTGCAGAACATTGCCTTGTTTGTCGGAGGTTGCGACCTTGCCGACGCCAGGACGAGAGCGTGAGCCACCGCTGGTATCATTGAGACCATATACAACCAGACCCTGAGCTACTGAATATGCTGGACCTGTGATTTCGTCTACTAAGCCTTCTAGACCCTTGGGATATCCGATACGAGCAGGAACAGCAAATACCTTTTTAGCAATTTGGGTAACTCCAGGCACTAACGCACTTCCGCCAGTGATAACCACACCAGCTGGGAGCTTTGCTTGGTTGCGAGATTGCTCCACTTGCGCAATCACTAGATCCAAGATCTCGGCCAATCTAGCCTCTACGATTTCAGTAAACATTTTCTTGGAAATGGTCTTCACACCTTCGATATGTAAGTCGGTGACATCGATAATGTCACGTGAAATCTTTTTTTGGTCGGATTTAGAGCCAGCCTGTTCTTTCGCCTGCGCAGGTTCATTTAGTCCGAGAAGCTCTTTGCGTTTTTTTGTTGCTTCACTTTCATCATCATCTGGATTGTCCAGTTTAATGAGTAGGTCTTGAGCGTTAATCTTGATTTTTTCCGCGTCCTCCAAAGAAATCCTCAAACCAATTGCTAGGTCGCTGGTGATATTTGTGCCACCGAAAGGCACTGAACCGCTGTATGTGATTGCGTCCTCTACATAAGTAGTAATTGAAGTAGTGCCGCCACCAATATCTAGTAACATTACTCCCAATTCTCTTTCAGTGGCAGTAAGCACCGAGTTTGAGCCGGCCCAACCACTAAATACAATATCATCAACCCTTAGGCCGAGTTGCTGCACACATTTAAGCAGATTATGCACGGCTGTGGATGTTGCTGACACTATATGAGTATCTACTTCCAAGCGCGTCCCACTCATTCCAATAGGATCTTTTATGCCTCCTTGTGCGTCTACAATGAATTCTCTAGGAATGACATGTAAAATCTCGCGCGAAGGTGGAATTGAGACTGTGCGAGCGCTTTCGATTGCCCTGAAAACATCTTCTGAGTTAATCTCATCTTGAGCGACTGCTACCACGCCACGGTTGTTGGTACTAGTAATATGTTTGCCATTGATGGAAATATAGACGGAGGATACAGTCAAACCTGCCATTCTCTCTGCTGCTTCTAAAGACGCAGCAATAGAATTGATGGCCTCATCGATGTTCACAATCACGCCTTTTTTAAGACCTGAGCTCGGATAACTGGCAACGCCAATCACTGCTGGAGGTTTTCCCTCTTCTACAGAAGCGATGACAGTGCAAATTTTTGTGGAGCCGATATCTAAAGCAGTTACTATTCGATTCGCCATAATTAGCTTAATGTTTAACTTATTCTAAATAAGAGCTTAAATTTGTCAAGGAATTATCATAATTCCTTGGTTTTAAGTGACAACCACTTTCTGCCCGCGCACGTCTATTTGCCTAAACTCCTGTTTTGCAGTGTCTAATTCTAACAGGACTGAGCGCAGTTTTGTTAATGCTAGGCCATAATCACCAGATTCTTTTAGCAAGACTCGTAAGTCATCCTTGCCATCATTACGCTTGCACCTCAGCAGAATGGTTGTGAGAGATATAATCTCACGTTTCTCTACTGTAAGTCCTAGCTCCGCTAATTGTTTATCCAGCTCCAACAAATTAGTCACCTCACTGGGATTTTGTAGCCAGGGAGTGGCAGCAGTATCTAGCAATGAATGAATAATTGGCAAATTAAGCTCCTCTTTGGCCTTGGCAATCTGGGTTTGCTGGTGCTGTTCGATGATCAGATTGACTTCTGCCCGGGCCTGCTTGTAGAGATCGCTAATGTCACTAATTGGAACTGCGTTGTACTGTTTAGTAGCATAGTCGCTGAAGCCCTGGGAGTTCAGTAGTGCCTGCGCTTCTCCAGACTCAAGTTCAATCACCGTGGGTTTGCTAAGTGGTTGTAGAGCAATGTATTCCGTGAGTAAACGTGGTTGATTTTCACGCAGCCAAGCCTCGTATACTTGCTCGTTTTTGAAGGCTTTTTCTTCTAGATAAATCAAACGCTCGATTTCAGTTAGATTAATTTTATCTTCGGTGGATTCAGTTGCAATAATTTTGCCGGCATCATCGAATAGAATTAATTCGTTTAGGCTACTTAGGTAAGCAGTAGGTTGGCTCGGAACAATTTGAATACTGACTTCTCCGGGGTAGCGTTTTTGCAAAAAACTTTTGGATATATAAGGGTCGGCTTCTAGTCTTTGTTGGTAGTCATTGAGATTCAGTTGTAGAAGATTCTGGCCTGTTAATTCGCTTTGAATACTCTGCACTAGTTCACTAGAATAGCTGCTAGCACCTGTTACGCTGACTTTAGTAACTACCCAGAACCCACTCTTATAAAGACCGTAACCTACTACTGCGATTGCGCCGGCTAGCAGTATTAACAGCACCAGGTTCTTGGGCCTGATTATGCCCGCACGGGCTACTTTGCGAATACCACTGCCTAGATTACGCAAATGACCAGTGGCTCTGCGCTCCGTTGCTGCTGGTGCTTTGAAATAGGAACCTAATTTGATGGTATGATCCAGGCTATATTTTTCCCGTAGGCTGCTTAGCCCGCGGAACTCGGTTGTTTGTGAGCGAGATGACACACGACTTTTATTTTTTGGCCGTAGCAATCTCGCAAATAGGTTTGGCATTGTGGCAGTAGACAGTATTAACACCTACACAATCAAATGCATACAAAGGGCAAAGACTGGTACGTGAATCAAGTATAGCAAGTAGGTATGTTATATTTAAAAGTGCATATATAAGGTTAGTATTCTGCTATGACCGTATTTGATAAGCTCTATCAAGACCTAATCTCAGAAATTATGTCTTCTGGCGTAGAAGAATATAATCAACGTACTAAGCTGAAAACGAGAATTATCACTGGAGTGCATTTCAACCTGAATGTGACTGACTTTCCACTATTAACCTTGCGCAAAATGCCCTTGAAACTCTTTGTGGCGGAGCAGATTTGGTATTTACAAGGAGACAAAGACCTTAGTTTTTTTCAGAATTTTTCCAAGATATGGGACGATTTCAAAGAGGACAACAACACTGTTTCTTCGGCTTATGGGTACCGGTGGCGGCAATTTTTCGAACGTGACCAAATTCAATCATTACTCAGTATGCTGACTAAAGATCCATCTAGTCGCCAAGGCGTGGTTTTAACTTGGGACGCAAATCATGATGGTCTGGACGGTCCACCCAAGAAAAATGTGCCTTGCGTGCCGATGTGGGTAGCCAATATTGTAGGGGGTAAGCTCAATTTTCATGTAATTTTTCGCTCTAATGATGTCATGCTGGGATTGCCACACGATGTGGCCGGGTTTGCTTTGCTGCAACATATCTTGGCACAGAAACTAAATGTCGAATTGGGCATGCTGCACTACACCGTCTCACATGCGCATATATATGAGAATCATTATCCTAACGCGCAAGAGCTCCTCAGACGTGGACACGAGCATGCTGGGATTAAATTGAAATTGCCTGCAAATAGCTACGATCGGGCCTTGTCTAAGGAGGAGCAAATTGTGAGTGAGATTGAGCAAGAACTTTCGCAGCAATATACTCCACTAGCTAGTTTAGGTAAGATGCAAATCGCATTATGAGTAGTATTATGATTAACAAGTCTGAAATCAAAACCAAAGTTACAATGGTCATGTTACAAAGCATGAATGGCAAGCTGGCCAAGGATGACAAGGATGACTTGAAATGGGGGGGCAAGGCTGATAAAGAGTTTTTTGGAGAAATCACTCAAAAGCTTGGAGTAATGATAATGGGTAGTGCCACTTTTGAGGCCATGCGCCGCAAAGTCCTGCCTGGAAGGCGCACCATCGTGATGACTAGTAGCCCTGAGCGTTACTCTGAGATTGAAGACGGTAATTTTTCTGCCAGTAATTTAGCACCTGCGGAACTATTAGAGGTCCTGGCTGCTGAGGGCGTCACTGAAGTGGCATTAACCGGAGGGGCAAAACTGGGCGCGGCCTTTCTCAAGGCTGGATTGGTCGATGAGATTTATCTCACCATTGCTCCCCTAGCCTTTCTGCCTGGCAAGGACTTATTGAATGGTACTGAGTTTACTGAGATTAAATTGGAGTTGGTGGGGACAAAGCTTTTGGACCAGAACACTATTAATTTACGATATCGAGTTTTAGCCCAGTAGTATATGATTCTTACACGCCGCGAAATCTTAGCTGCGATCAAAACCAACGAGTTGGCGTTCACGCCTGAAATTGATGCTTACCAATTGCAGCCACATGCAGTCGATCTGCGCTTAGGCTATGAGTTTAAATTACCCAAGACCTGGATATTGGGCCCTGAGGGTAGGAAAGCGCTGAACGTAGATCCCCTGGACGCAAATGGAGTGAATTTGGAGCAAATCACCCTAAGCCCCGGCCAATACTTTGAGTTACTACCAAAAGAATTTATCATTGCTAGTACTTTGGAGGAAATTGCTATAAACTCTGGCAAGCTAATGGCGGTGCTCTACCCTAGATCTTCAATCAACCGCCGAGGTTTGGCAGTGGATTTGAGCGGAATTATCGATGTGGGTTACAAAGGCAAACTGATGATTCCAATTATTAATAACACTGACCAGCAAATTATTCGTGTCTATCCTGGCGAAAGAATTTGTCAGGTGGTATTTTCAGAATTGGCAACGGAGCTGACCAGCGAGCAAGCTCAATTGCACGGACTTACCCAAGCTAAATATCATCAAGCAACTAAACTGGATAGCAAAA
>Ga0163154_10010184_pt1 | contig 10538 bp, 8 predicted proteins | sample OliLakLV19MP9P1_FD_148649 | JGI IMG/M metagenome (GOLD analysis project Ga0163154, IMG submission 148649) | Freshwater microbial mat bacterial communities from Lake Vanda, McMurdo Dry Valleys, Antarctica - Oligotrophic Lake LV.19.MP9.P1 | ecosystem: Environmental > Aquatic > Freshwater > Lake >...
TTTTATAGGTTTCTAATTTATCTACAAATGGTCTAAATCCAGAACTCAAAATAAATGAAATGAAAAAAAGAATAATTACATTCTTAAGTAAGTAGGCTAAATAAACTCCACCAATTATTCCGAAAACAAGAAAAACTAATTTTGGATTTATTAAAACTTTTTGCTGCTCCTTCATAAGTTCATTTTAACAGAATAGCTTTGATTAATTTTAAATTTCTTTCTCATGTCATCTTGAGCTTGTCGAAAGGAGGAGCGGATGACTCGAATAGCAGTGTTAGGTCTTTGATATTTGGTTTTTGATATTTGATATTTCCTATGTTATATCTATAAAGAAGATCCACAAACCTAGCATGGCAGTAAAAAAATTGAATAGGGCAAATCTAAAAACAATCTTTTCTTCAGACCACCCATTCTTCATCTGAAAATGGTAATGAATTGGTGCCATTCTAAATATTCTCCTTCCTAATATTCTTCTACCTATTCCTTGGATTACAGTTGAAAGTAGAGTAATCGCAAAGGGCATACTAATTATTAATAGCATTAACGGTTCATCTAATACAAACGCAACTCCTGCCAACAGACTTCCTAAAGCCAAAGACCCAACATCTCCCATTTGAAATCTCGCAGGAGGTGTATTGAAATATAAATATGAAATTAAAGAACCTACAACTGTAGAAATTAAAAATACTGTTCTATAGTCTTCTTTAATTAAAGCAATTAAAAGAAATGCCAAATACGAAGCTATTAATTGGCTAGCAGCCAAACCATCCATTCCGTCCGCTAAATTTACAGCATTTGTCATAAGAACTACTGTTATCCACGCAAAAGGAATCATTAAAATCCCAATATTTAAATAGATATTTGCAAGTGGTATATGTAAATCTCCTGGATTTAAACGACTGGAGAAAAAGTATAACCCAATTCCTAAAGAAAGACCTGCGATCGACTGAATAATAATTTTTTCGTGAGCTTGGATCCCTTTTCCAGGATTAGAACCTAACAAATAGAAAAATCTTTTATATGCTTCCCAAGGGAGGGAAAGAGCTAAGAATATTCTTTTAAATGGATTTCTATGTACTTTTATTAATCTTATTGTTCTTATTAATGGCCTTTGCTTAGCTCTTTCCCTCCCAAATATATTCAAGATATCGTCGAATCCACCTAATAGGGCAGAGATGAAAAAAATAAAAAGAAGTAGGAGAGTTCCATTATTATTTCTGTCCGGATTGTATAAAATATTTAAGAAAAGCACAGTTATAACAACTATTAGCCCCCCCATTATAGGCACCCCTATTTTCAGATTTCTTTTTTCTATTAGAGTAGTAAAGTCTACTGTCATTCTCCTGGTAATTTTTAGTCTGTACAAAAGATTAATAATAGGAAAAGCTAATGCAAAACTAAGCAACATTGAAGAAATTGTTATTGTGAATACGTATTTGAGAGATTCCTCCATGAAAATTCAAGATTATTTATTAAGTTTATAGCATAACCAAACTATTTTAAATAACTAAATGATAGAACCTGATATTTGAATTCTGACTTGTGTATCTCGGTGACTGGTAGATAACTTCTGAGTTTCGGGCTGTAGTCTGTAAGCTACAAGCTATCCGCTACTAGCTATAAGCTAGTTCAATAATGTTAAAATTGCTTATGACAATTCTAGAATCCAAATCTGAAGTACTTAAACAGAAATTACAGGATCTACCTAAAACTCCTGGCTGCTATGTTTTCTCGGATAAGAACAATAAGATTATTTATATCGGAAAGGCTATTAATCTTTCGAATAGGGTAAAAAGCTATTTTGCGAACTTCTTTCAGTTAGAAATTGCAAAACAAAGAATGATAGAAAAAGCAGTAGATTTAACTACTTATTCTGTAGATTCTGAGTTTGAAGCACTCCTATTAGAAAGCAATTTAATAAAAAAATATCGCCCTAGATACAACATAGTCTTAAGAGACGATAAAAACTATATTTTTATACGATTGGAATCAGTTAGGAAAGCTGGACAAAAAATTCCTACTACCAATTCTCCATTTCAAGATTTTCCAACAATTTCTATTACGCGTGAGAAGAAAGCAGATGGAGCAGAATACTTTGGTCCATTTCCAAGTACAACTCCCGTAAAAAGAATTCTTAAAAAAATTCGAAAAGTATTCCCATATTGCAGTTCAACAAAACTTATTTATCAGAAATCAAAGGATCCTTTAGAAATTCATTTGGAAAATTCTAAACCTTGCTTTCATTACCACTTAGGATTATGCAAAGGAGCTTGTATAGGATTGGAAAGTAAAGAAGAGTATGTAAAAAGATTTAATAATATTCGAAAATTCTTTAAAGGACAAAAAGAAGAAATTGTGCAAGATTTGGAAAAACAAATGCTCCAAGCATCTAAAGAACTCCGATTTGAAGAAGCAGCAATATTAAGAAACAAAGTAAACGATATCAAATATGTTACTTACAATATTCGAATTGATAGTAAAGTAGACGATGTTGTTATTAACGATTTAAAAACAAAAGAGCGGGCAAATTCTATTGAAAGATTAATTGAAGAATTGGAATTTCCACCAGAAAAACTTAAAACTCATAAAGATTTTAGAATCGAATGCTACGATATTAGCAATATTCAAGGAACAAATGCAGTTGGAGCTATGACAGTTATGATAGATGGTGAAGTTAAACCTGAATTCTATAGACGGTTTAAAATAAGAATGAAAAATGAACCAAACGACTTTGCAATGCTTCAAGAAGTTTTATCGAGAAGATTTAGGCAATATCTAATGAACAATTACGAAAGTTTTATTGAAGACTCATCTACATCTTCTGAAGAAGAACGAAGAGCAAGTGAAGAATTTAAGCAAATTGCTAAAAAAGCAAAAGCCTGGAAGCAAGATGAAAGTTTTATACAAAAACCAGATTTAATTATTATAGATGGTGGGAAGGGACAATTGGCTTCGACCTATAAAATTTTATATAACTTTGGATTGCATAACGAAATTCCTATGGTTGGCTTAGCCAAAAAACAAGAAGAAATTTTTAAAGTTACAGATCAATTTAAAGACGATTTTAATCAGATAAACGATTCAAGCAAATTCACCAGAATTCTTTTGCCAAAAAGATCCGAAAGTTTATATTTAGTACAAAGAATTCGAGATGAAGCTCATAGATTTGGGATAACATATCATCGAAAACTAAGAAGCAAAACTTTTCTTAAGAGCTGATAATTATTATCTCGATGACCTCACCCCATCCCTCTCCCCTGAGAGATCAAGACTTCGCTGTAGGAGAAGTGGATTAGTGATTTTCTAGATTCTAAATTCTGGAGTCTATATTCAATTTATCTGAATCTTGATGGTATAAATTTTGTTACTACACTTTTTTTCTGAGGAGGTTGTACAAATGTATGCTGAACTTGAGGCTGTGGAACAGTAACGTAAATATTTTGTTTTACTGGCTGTGCAAACACTTTAGTTTCTGTATAGGGTGGAGTATCTGTTCGAAGTAAACTAGATGCTATAGTTCCAATTGCTAAATCTAAAATTACAACAATAACAAGTACTAAAATAACCGATAAATCTACACGACCATCTAGAAGTTTGACATTTATAACATTGCTTGTCCAACTAGTTAAATTCAATATTCTAGAAACTATTAAAGAATCTTTTTCGAATTTAAAGAAATCGAAAATTACTCTTAAGAAAATAATAAATTCAATTAATTTAAAAACAGCATCTACAATATTCAAGATAATTTCTTCTACCGTGTCGTAAAGAAATCCAGTAATAATTTCTGTGAAAATAAAAACAAATAGGGATATTATTATTATTGCTGAGATCGCTCCTTCGTTAATTCTAGATAAAACAGAATTTTTTGGAATCGTAAAAAGATTATTGTATGGATTAATAAAAATATCCGAAGCATCGTAAATTAATTTCACTAAGAAGCTACCTCTGTTTGCTGCCACTAGATCTAAAATTAATCTTAAAACAAGAAGTGCCACAATTATTCCAAGGATACTTAATATTACAGCCCTCACTTTTGCTCTAATTGGTGCCATAACTTATTCTACACTATATTAGTAGGTCAGTAGATAGTATCTAGTAAGTCAGCCCTCTTTTATTTCTGACTACTGAAATACTGACATACTTATTTATCTTTTCTCAACTCATACAATCTAATAATCTCAGAAACTGTATTTGGATATTTCTTATCTCTATTCCAGATTTTCATTCTAGGGAAACGAATAGAGAGTCCTTTGTCTTCAAACTTATCTCCTGAAACTTTAGATTTAATTCCTCTTGCAGCTGTATGATTAGGACTTCTTGTTATTTCGTCTGCATCTATCTCCATAACAATTTGAGGTCTTACCCAAACATCTGGAGTTAGAGTTTTATCTACAACAACATTTTCCGGTTTTTCTTCAATTTTAATTTTTTCTAAATCCTTTTTTATTATTTCAAAATCAGTTTCTTTTATTCCACTACCCACTTTACCTATCGAATAATAGGTATCTTTCTCTGCATCGTAAACTCCAGTTAACAAGGCACCCATTCCAAATTTTGCTCTCTGACCTCTTCCAACATAGTAACCAAGAACTACAACATCAATTGTATCCACCAATTCAGATTTTGAATTTGCTTTTAGTTTAATCCATTTAAAATTTCTTGTTCCTGGTTCATATGTACTTTCTTTTTCTTTAGTAATTATTCCCTCCAACCCCATTCCTATAGTAGTTTCAAAAAACTCTGTTAATTCTTCTAGACTTTTCATCTGCCTAGTTTCTAACATATGCAATGGACTAGCTGTTTGATTGTTTGAATTTTTGTTATTGTTTAGAATTTCATTTAGTATTTCTAATCTCTTTTCAATAGGCTCATTTGTCAAATCCTTACCATTTAAATATAAAACATCGAAACACATAGCTCTAACTGGAAAAGATTGAGAGAAAAGTTCTATATCGTATTTTCTTTTTCTCTGCATTGTTTCTTGATAAGAGAAATATTTATTTTTTAAAACATCGAATCCTACAATTTCAGAATCCAGAATTATGGAATCAACTCCGAGTTCTTTAACTGCTTCAAGCAATTCTGGAAATTGGTCTGTCATATTTTCCATATTTCTACTATAAATAGCAGCATATGGATGTGCTTCTGGCTGTGAACTACTTGCTGCCAACTTTTTCTTTGAGAAATGAATTTGTCCCCGTAACCCATCTAGTTTAGGTTGAACAAAACATTCTGGCATTCGTTCCCACACTTTCTCTGAATCTTTTTCTCGTTCCACAAGCTTGGAAGCAATCGGAATTCCAGGTTCCAGTTTTATCTTCTTTAAATCTTCCTCTATGTTTTTAGAAGTTTTTACTAATTCTGCGAGTTCTCCAATATCTGCTTTAGATCCAAATGCAAAGTCTAAAGTCTTTCTTAAAGATTTATCTCCCACTTTATACCAAGATAACGAATCGAGCAGTGTTTTATCGCTTACTCCTAATCTTAATTCTCCAACTATAATTTTTGTTGCATATTTAACGCTCTGTGCATTTAAAGTACTTATCAATTCCAAATACAATTTCATCTTGCCTTCTTGTGAACCCTTTCCTGATAGAACAGCTATCTCTTCAAGTTTTTTATAAACATCTACTAAACTCAAATTTATTATCTCTCTTTTTTTACTGTCATTAGTAATTCGTAATTCGTAATTCGTAATTATTTCTTCCGCTACTTTTCCCGCATCTCCAGTTTTTGCAAAGATTTCTTGAATTTTCTTTTCATCGTTAATTGCTGTACTTAATGCTCTAAATATTAGTTTTCTAGAAAAGTTAAATTCTATTGCAACATAGATAGGGTAGAGTCGACCCATTAGAAAATACATTGCTGGCCTTGTTTCTTCTACTGAAAGTTCTTTAATTAATTCAGCAACTTTAACAGTCATCTCGTTTCGACTGGAAATTGATTCAAGTATCTCTAGGTAGTTTGAAAAGGTTTTAAAGTTCAAATGTTTAAAAGTTTAAATGTTAAAAAGTTGAAAGGTCTTAATTCGATTTAGCTGTCTTGGTCTGACTTAGTTTCTTTAACTTCGTTAAATAATTAATAAAACTCCCTATCTTTCCTGCTAGAATAACTAACTCATTTTCTAAACTATTATACTCTTTTTCATTAATATACTTGATATTTAGGGCAATAATCAGTTGGGTTCTAACTTCTGCCAGAGAACCTTTAGCAATCTTAAGAAATCTTATAAACTCAGTATTTCCATTTCCTTCAAACCCCTCAGCAATATTAGAGCTGATCGAAACTGTAGCTCTTCGTATTTGATCTTTTAATGAGAAGTCTTTTGAAAAATTATTGGAATTTGTTATCTCGTAAATTTTTGAAGCAGCCGATACTGAAAGTTGCCAAATTTCTAAATCTTTAAAATTCTTAATTGTCATACTCATTCATATAATACATGTCACTTTTATCACAGAAGCACATGTTTTTCAAACATTTCAACCTTCCAACCTTCAAAACTTTTAAACTTTTCAAACTGCTCCTTGTGGAAGTACATCCAATACATTAACTCCCAAGACTCGCAACAGCAGTACACTAAAGACTAGTAATGCTATTCCTCCTATTGTTCCCATAACTCTCTTTTTTGCTTCTTGAATTTTCCCTTCATCTCCCGCTTGGTATGCAATTCCTGCGAATATTAATTGAATTAAAGCAACTCCTCCCATTATTCCGAACCCAATTCTTATCAATCCTGTGATTACTCCAATAGGACTTGGATCTAAGCATCCAATCGCTGTATAAATCCCTCCACTCGCAATACATGCTTGGCAATTTGCTGTATCGTTTTCGTTTATATCACAACCTTGAGTTCTTTCCGATGTAACAATAAGTTCCGGATCAGAAATTAATCCTTCCATATCTAAAGCTACAGTTGAACCTGCATCCGCTACTGTTAAATCAAAAGGGTCTCCAGTACATTCGCTTCCGGAACAACATGAATAGTCAGGATATTGATAACTATCATTAAGGTCATTACTTGCTAGAAAAATCAACCCAGTGGCCACCAAATCCTGACCAGTTTCTGGACAACAAAGTACGGATTCATCTGCTCCATATGTCACAAATTCTGATCCGTCTGATGTGTACGTAATACCCGAGGAAGGGAAACTACTTCCACTACAAAATCTCAAGTTATTACCTATTCCTGTTCCTATACTTGAAGGATCTGGAACAGCATTAGTATAGCCCGTTACAAATGCAAAGCCTGTAACGTCACTATCTATACAGAATTCACCAGGACTTATAGATTCTAAGCCATACGAATCTCGGATTACATCATCAAGTATAGATTCATAATAAGGACCCAGATTGTTTACATCTTCTAGGGATGTACAACTACTAGATCCATCCCGAGCTTCTACTTTAATATTAGGTTGAAATACAATTAAACTAAAAAAGATACCAAGTACAAAAATAATCACTTTTACATATTTTGGAAGTTTAGTTTTAATTTTTATCATTGTTAATTATTAATTTCTAATTGTTAATTACTTACGTAGCTCTTTTAATAGCATCTATAAATATTGTAAAACTTCCTTGCCTCCCGTCTTCTAGTTCTGCTCGGCCATTAAAAACATAAATAGGGTAGACGAACCCTGTCCACTCGTTCGGTTCCCAAAATGCTAATTCAGTTCTTCTTGCATCTGCTACAAACCTACTTACATCTGTAACATCTATTGGATTTCCAAAATAATTGTCTCCTTGTTTTTGAAAATAAACTAAGCTACCTTGTCCTTTCTGAACATTACTCCAAGCTTCATCTGGAGCTATAACAAGGTAACCTCCTTTTTTTGTTGAGTATTCGTAATCTGTGTAGTTTATTCTGAAAATATCGTTTTTAATATCCCTCATCTGATTCGATACAATCATGCTAATTTGCCCATACCTTGGGTCGTTTGAATAAACCTTTCCCGTTGTAGCTTTGGGAATTAAAGTTTTATCTACCACTTTCGGGAGCTCTGCAGTTGGTTTTAAGTCTGCTTGAGGAAGAATTCTAAACACATTAAGAAAAACATATTCTGCCTCGTTAACATTATTATTATCTATAAATATTCCATCTAATCCAAGTTCTGCATATTTAGCTACAACTTGACCTCCGTCTATTCCTATGGAATCGAAAGTTAATGAAGATAAAATACTTCCAATTCCTTTCATATATTGTTGTAGATCTGGATATAGAGTTTTTCTACTTATAGCAGCCTGGTTGTCGTAAAACAAAGTATCCATTCTCCATCTTTGGAGTCTTTTATTATATTCAACACTTTTAGTACTATTATCCTTAAACCATCTAAAATTGTTTTCATCTACTTCTTGAAAATCTGTAGAAATAAACCCTAATTTCCCAATTGTCTCTTGAGCATTTTCAAAAGATAGAAAGGTTTCTCTAGGTTCGTCTATTGCGTATACATAAGAAACATCTGGGAAAGCTGAACTATGAACACTTTCCAGTGCAAATCTTACACTTGAATTATAGTTAATCCCCGGAATCTCTGGTTCAGGAACATCTTGCAATTCTCTTGCAGCTTTCATGTAAAACCTATTTGCTTCGTTGTCCAAAGTTACTTGCCTTTGATTATTAAAGGAAATAATATTCCAAATAAAAACTACAACAAAGAAGACAAGGATTCCTAGAATTATCTTTCTTGAATTGTTTGCCGATTTGTATAAAGAGCGTGCCATTAAAAGTTATAAGTTCTGAGTTTTAAGTATTAAGTTCAATATCTATTTTACAGTATACATTTTAAATGTTTAAAGGTTAAAAAGTTTTAATGTTAAAGGCTGTTATATGTTAATTGTTATTAGTTATTGAAAAATAAACGAAGGCAAATAGATAATAATTTTTATTTTTGACTTGTGTTTTTGATTTTTGCATTTTGAATTTTGCTATACTGATTGTATGGCCAATTTTCCAAACATACAGCCCTATACAGTTGAACCTGTGGACCCAATACAACCAAATCCGCCTATCCAGGAACAACCTGTATACGATCCTGCAGCTCTACAAACAACTACCTACTACGAACCAACTCAATACGATCAGAATTTTCAATATACAGAAACACCTAGGAGAAAATTTCCAGTTGTACCTGCTCTATTAGGTCTAGCAGTTTTAGGAATTGGAGGATTTGCAATACTAGCTCTCTCTTCTAGAGACTCAAACAAAACACCAACTACAACTAATACAAATAGAAATGTAGTTTTACAGTGGTGGGGAGTATTTATGGATCCGGAAGTTGTACAACCTTTAATAGAAGAGTATCAAGAAGCAAACTCAAATGTAACTATTGAATATGCAAATAAATGGTCCAATGGAAATTTTGTTCAAGCATCGGATACATATAGAACAGAGCTAAATAGAGTATTAGTGAATAACGATCCTGTAGAACTTCCAGACATATTTATGGTTCACAATACATGGGCTGGAGATTACGAAACTAGGTCGCAACCCAGCAGTGTTTACGATTTTACAACTTTTTCCAACACATTTTATCCAGCTGCAGTAAACGACTTTGCAAAAAGCGGAACTGTGTACGGAGTACCCATGTGGATGGATACTTTAGCAATTATATATAATAAAGATTTATTGGCAGATGCAGATTTAACAGAACCGCCAACAAGTTGGCCGAGATTTAAAACTGTTGCTGAAGCATTAACAAAAAGAAATGGAAGTAAAATAGAGCAATCTGGATTTGCATCTGGACAAACAACTAATTTCTCTTTTTATTTTGAATTGGTAAATCTTTTATTATTCCAAAATGGAGTAACTGTACAAGATGCACAAGGTAATCCGATATTTTCAACCAATCCAAAAGCTGTAGAGGCAGTTAGATTCTTTAAATCTTTTTCAGATTCAAATAGTAGTTGGGATGCAACTTTAAAAAACGATTCAGCACTATTTTTAGAGGAAAAATTAGTAATGACAATTGCAACAAGTTGGAGATTAAGAGAAATTCTTAAATTTAACGAAAGTGCAGATATAAATATAAATTTAGGAGTCTCTCAGATCCCACAACTAGAAGGTCAATCTCAAGAAGTTATTAATTGGGCTGATTATTGGGGGAATATGGTAACTAAAAATAGACCATATACAGTTGAAGCATGGCAATTTTTAGAATGGTTAAATGAACCTGAGCAACTACAAAAACTCAGCCAAAATATTGAAAACAAAGAAGGGCATTTTGGAATGTTGTATGCAAGAAAAGATATGCAAGATGAATTGCAAGAAGATGAATACTTAAGAGTGTATAATCAATCTCTGCCTTTTGCACAAACTTGGTATATGGTAAAAGGAGACGACGTTAAAGCTTTGTTTAAAGAAATGCTAGATAAGAGCAGTACAACCAATGCAAGCGGACTAGCGGATTTAGAAAAGAAAATAAAAGAATTACTCTTACTTAAAGGAGTACTTCAGTAATTAAGAATTAAAAATGAATACATTAATTTGTTTTAGAAATTAGTATCTATACTTTAAACATAAAAATTAAAACATTAAT
>Ga0163154_10010185_pt1 | contig 10538 bp, 15 predicted proteins | sample OliLakLV19MP9P1_FD_148649 | JGI IMG/M metagenome (GOLD analysis project Ga0163154, IMG submission 148649) | Freshwater microbial mat bacterial communities from Lake Vanda, McMurdo Dry Valleys, Antarctica - Oligotrophic Lake LV.19.MP9.P1 | ecosystem: Environmental > Aquatic > Freshwater > Lake >...
GGAAGTAGCCGAGCACGCACACCGCTTCGCCATGCTCGTTGCGGTCCTGGGTGGCCGCGGACATCCACGGGCCGCGACCCTCACCGATGGTGACAAGATCAGCGGCCAGGTTGTAATGCACGAGCACGTCGTAGTCGAGCGCTGAGTAACCCTTGGTGCTGATCGCGAACGCGTTGAGACTGCGGAACGCCAACACCGCATCGGTGGAATGCGCGCCCGCCGAATGATGCACGAAGCACTCGCCGTCCAACAGCTTCTCGGCGATTGGTGGGCGAGCCCAACGCATCCCCCATTCGGCGGCGGTCAGATAACGGTATGTGGTCATCTAGAGCCCCCACTTGAGCGCCAAGTAATCTTCGAGCCTGATGCAGTCCGCATCAGAGTGGGCAACGTTATACATCCCCCATTCGGCCAGAGGTCCGTCGTGGGAGTTTTCGCCGGGACGGGTGCCAACCCTCACCCTCCAGGAGCCTGCATTGGAGCTGAGGAAATTGGCCCCAGTGCACGTTCCATCAAGACCGATGCTAGACAGCCCCTGGACTGCCCGGTCATATCGGCATCGAACACCTAGCGTCTCGGACGTGTCAACCCTAATCACTAGAATGTGGTACGAGGCCAGATCCGTGTGTGCGAAGTAGCGCTCGCGATAGTTGGCGTTTGCAAAGTCTCCCGACCCGGTGCCGAAAACGATCTGTATTCGTCCGCCACCAGCAGTGCGGTGCTCAACTAATAGCGTGTTGATGTCGAGCGATGGTGTCGAGTTGATGCAACTGATTAGGCCTGTTGCGTCGGCTGTAATCGTGTCCCACTTTACGACAGCGAAGAAGGTAACGGCCTTCGTCGATGCGTCGAACACGTGCGTGGAAGTGTCCAGTCTGTCACCACCGTCGAAGTCGAGCACGTTTCGGGAGTTCAGCGTCTTGGCCGCCGTGGTCGGACGAAGGCCCGCTGTGCCCTGCGAAACGGTGTAACCATTGCCCGAAGAGTCGAGCACTTCGGAAACCGCGCCGCTGCCAGCGTCGGTTATCTTGCTCGTGTCGTTGTAGGGATTCCAGATCTGGATTCCAGCGAGGTTGAGCGGTGAAAAACTCACACCGCCCCCGATCAACGCCGGGTCGGAGATCGTCAACGTCCTCACGTTTGCACCGCGTACGCCGCAATCACTGACGCGTCGGTCGTCGAGGTTGCCGTCAGAGTCAGCACAGCCACCTTCGATATGGCGATGCCGGTCGGTTTGGCGCCGACGAACACCCACCCAGCAGGGAACGTGAACGTTCGTAACGTCGCGTCGCACGTAATGATGATTGTCACCTCGCGCCCTGCTGCCAGGTTTGATGTCGTGTATGTGATGTTGCCGGTGATGGCGTGGGTTCGGATCGTGCCGTGGAGCGTTGACAGGTCGAGCGCAACCGAGCTTGTCGTCGGCGTCAGCGCCGTCACGGTGCGAGTGAGCGGAGCGAACGACGACGAACCACCCGCCAACAGGTTGGCGTACGTCACAACCTCGGTACGCGTCGCCGAAATGTCAACAAACGGGAACAGGTCACCGCTTGCCGGAACCGTGTCTGTCGGTAGCGCTGAAATCTTGGTATCGGCCATTCGATGCCTCCAATGGGTAAAACACTTGACACCCGCGCGCGGGTCGAATTAGATGGACTCATGAACGAACGCCTCATACTGATGGTCGAGGTCGACGCCGACAAGGCCGACGATCTCCCCGAGCACGTCACCGTCTGGGGTGAGATCGACGCCACCGAAGCGGCGCTGATCGTGCTTGACATGCAAGCCGCCTAGGCCACCGTCACTGCGGCAACGATGTCCCAGCCGAGCACGTCACCGGTCGTCCATGTCATCGGCGACGTGGCGTTGATCGTGCCGCCCTCGGAGTGGACGAAGTTGACCGCCGTTGCAGCCGGGGCGATGTGCGCCTGGCAGGTGTAGAGCCTGGTGCCGTTGTCGAGAATGATGGCGTTACCCATCGACGAGTAGGCATCACCGGTACGTGAATCGGGAATCAGCATTGACACTGTGCCAGTGATCGACGACGACGCGCCCAACGTGATCTGGCCTCTGAAGTGGAGTTGGTTGAACTCCCAGCGGAGCACCGCCAACACTGTGGCGTCGCCCACCGTCAGGTTCGTCCACGATGGTGTGTAGGTACCCCAGCGGGAGAACCACGGACGCCACCCGGTGACGGTGCCGGTCGGCAACGTCACACTCGCGTCGTACTCGAAGTAGGCGTTGATGTCGCGTGCGTATGCGATCATGCCGTCTTCGAGCACACCGACAAGAGCAGCGTCGCGAGCGGCCACAGAGTCGAACGCCATGATCGATTGGCGCATCAAGAAGCCGTCGACATCGCCAGACGTCAACACCTCGGCGGTGAAGTTCTTGTGTCCTGATCCCATTTGATCCTCCTAGAATCCGAGCACTTCGCCGCTGTCGAGCTGCGACGTGTCGAGCGTGAAGTAGTTGGTGTTTGGCCGCTGCGACAGCTGTAACGTCACCACGGTCCAGGTCGTGACACGCCAGTCGTAAGACACGCCCTCGACCGCCAACGTCTGCGTGACCGTCGACCCGCTACCCCGAGGCGTCCACGTCAGCGTCACTACATTATTGATGTCGAGAGCCGCGATGATGGCCCGGTCGGAAACGCTCATACCGTGAAGGTGAACGCTCAACTCCGAGACAACGGCCTCAACCTGCGAGAACCGGTCCACCAAGTAACGGGATCGGGCCTCACTCTCGGCGTCGTTCCGTAGTAACAAGTCGGCCTGGCTCGCACCACGAGCACCGATCAGCGCCGGCGGTGAGGCGCCAGCCGTTGCCGTTCTTGGTGTGCCAGCACTATCGAGCAGCGAAGGTGACTCTTGACCGAAGATCGGGCGGGGGGTAATAACACCAAAGTCCGGTTCGTCTGGTCGCACAACCTGGCGGGTGACCGTTGCTTGGAACGCCAGGAACTCAGAGCCGAACGACACCGTTACGTCAGCGAACGGAAACGCGGTGCCGTCGTCCTTGAAGTCGACTGTCGGGGCGCCAGGCAGGTCATAGCGGCCCTTGAATATCAGCTTGCCGGTGCGGTCGGTGTAGAGCCTTCCGTGATCAGAGCGTGAGATCAGTTGCAACTCTTGCAGCACGTTGCTACCAGCTGAAACGGAGTTGCCGATCATCCGGGCCTGGCCGTTACTCAGCGCCCGATACGTGCCACCTGACGGAAATGCAACATCGGACCGGTCGAGAATCTCGGCGATACGCACCCCTGGCAACTCGCCATCATCGAACGTGACATCTGTTTGAAACATCGTGCGGGCCAACGTCGACAACCCGTCACCGACAACGAACGTAGCAACAGCGTCGCCTTCCACTGTCCACCGGTAGTTGATGTCTTCGACGTGGCCGGAGAACACAGTCACCGCGCCGTCTCTCACTTCGATCGACGCGCCTAACGTCATCGTTCCATAGGTGCCGGACGCCGTGCCTCCCTGTTCCAACAGCAGCCGGTCGCCGGTTTCCAACAGCAGCCGGTCGCCGGTCTCCAACAGCAGATACGACGGGGTGCCGAAGAACGGGGGGTCGAATACGCGCGATGCGTTCCGAACGCGCACATATCCCGATGCCGCTTCGAACTCGTCGAGTTCGCGTGAACGACCGCGACGGATCGACACCTCGAACGCCTCGCCGATCGCGATGCCGTCGTACAGCACTGAAATGCTCATCGGCGCCAACCCGCACCGTTCGCGCGTTCATACTTCTTGACCTGATCCATGACTAGACGTGCAACCTCTGGGCCATCAGCCTTGCCGGCGTTGATCGTGATGTTGAAGGTCGAGCCAGTAGGTGAAGCACCGCCGAGCGATACCGGCCCCTTGTGTGTCGGCAGCACCGTCTCGCCTGCATGAGCGATAACGACCTGCTCTGAGCCTCTCGGACCCTGGACAACGCCTCCAGTGTCGAACGCCTGCATCGGCTGCCCTCTGCCGCCGCGAGCAACACCGTCACCAATCACGACGGCCCGCATGTAGACGTTCTTCGGCTGAGCCAGCGCGTCCAGTTTCGCCTGCGCTTCTGCCAGCAACCCCTCGTCGATCATGGCTAAGATCTCGGTCACGGTTTCCGGTGGGATGTCGCCGACGTTCTCGGCATAGTCGAGCACCGATTCATTGAGCGATATCTGCGCCTGCCGGTAGTCGCGCGCTTTGCTCGCTGCGTCGTCTGCGCCCTCCACAGCAGCGATATACGCGTCCTCGGCCGCAGTCTGAACGTCCTCGAACCCGTCCTGCACGTCGAGATATGCCGACTCGTCGGACAGTTCGCCACGGAGTTTCGCGTAGGCGTCTTTTAGTTTGTTGATGCCGTCGTAAACCGAGTCAGCGGCCTCGCGTTGTTTGCGGAGATCGGAGTTGGTGCCTTCGAGCGCCAACCCTACCCCGTCGCTCTCGGTGGCGACACCGGACAGCGCATCTTCGAGCGAGATCATTCCAGAGTCAAGGCCAGCAGCGCTAGACGTTCCATCGTCGAGCGCGAACTTGTAAGCCGCGAGCGCCTCAGTGCCCTCCTCGGTCGCGACGGCAGCCTCAGCTTGCGATTTGGCATACGCGGCCAACATCGAAACAATGTCAGATTCTTTAGCGCCGAGCGCTTCCAACTCAGTCCGCAACTCCTCGGCCGACCCGGTGAACTCGCTCAACGAGAACACAACCTCACCCTGAATCAGCTTCTGTAGCTGATTCAGTTGGCCCATAGGTGTGACGAAATCCCACTCCTTGAGCGTCTTGGCGAGATCGACGAGCTTCAGCTTCTCAGCCGCATCAGCCAGCATCGTGAGCTGATCGACCGCATCCGTGACGGCGGGGACCAAACCCTCACCGACCGCCATAGTGAACTGTTCAATCTTGTCTTTCAGGTTGTCCATTGCCGCACGCAACTCGCGTGCCTTGCGCACCTCGTCGTCGTCGAATACTTGCGCCTCAGAAACACCTTTCAGTGCCGCCTCGATGTCGGTCGCGTCGCTCAACACGATCTCAGCGGCACCAGCAAACCCACGACCAAACAGCATCGCGGCGGCCTCAGCGCGTTTCGTCGAATCAGGTATCGCCTTGAGTGTGGCGATGGCGTTCAGCATCGTCCCGTTAGCGTCGACCGTGCCATCGGCGGTCCTGGCGATCTCAATGCCAAGTTCTTGGAACGCCGGAGAGTTGCCCGCAACCGCTCGTTGCAGCCGGATGAATGCGCCCTCGATCGTTTCGGCTGACACGCCGACATCGGACGAAACCTCAATCCAGCGTGACGCGTCCTCGTTGGCCAGCCCGGTAGCATCGGCGAACTTGCCAGCCGCCAGAGCGCTGTCCGTGAACGCCTGAACAGCCTTCACACCGAACGTCACCAGCGCAGCACCCGCCGCAATCGCGAACTCGGCCGCGTGCGCCTTGGCGGTACTGAACGCACCGCCAGCGGCGGCCTTGAACTTACCCATCGACGTATCGGCGGCAGCGACGTCGGCCTTGAGTTTCCTCAGTCCACCAGACTCCGAGAAGTCGAAGATGGTCGAAATGCGGTTGGCCACGACTTCCCCTTTCCGTCAGTCGAGATGTCGCCGAATGACGACCCTCAAACCCTTCTCAGCAACATCAGCCGAGAGCCCATCCATGCGGGCTGCAGCCGACGTAGCCGTACCCTTACCCGCCGTGTAGCCATTCCAGCGTTTCGCCCTACGTGATCGCACCTTGCGAATCCCGCCAGACTTCGTACGCGACGTGAGCCCTGTACGAACGTTGATACCCGGCCCGGAGAACCCCGACGCGTTGCCCTGGTTCCGGCCGGACTCTGCCACCGTCCACGGGCCCGCAGAGCTGCGAGTCGGGAACAGCACGGCACCCCACGGCTTCGCCTTGATCTGAAGCTCGAGCCACGGTTTCCAGCCTGAGAACTTCGGATCGCCGCCGAGATCTGCAGCGGCAGCGCGGTATGCCTCGGGCCTGGCCTTCTTGGCCATCTGCTCGCCCATCTCCCGATGCTTCTTTTTCAGGTCGGCTTCCATCTTGTCGATGGCGCGCCGGAACTCTGCGACGTTCCGAAATGTTGGCATGGCCTCGTCCGATCTGTGCGACTATCGACCTACTGCCCTGACTACGAGGTTAGGACACCGACGGCGCCAGTTACCTGGAGGGTGATCGCTGAGATCGCCTTGTCACCGACGCCACCCTGAATCGGCTGGATGCCCTTCGAGAACACGGCCGCCACCTTCGACGGGTTCGTTGACCCTCGAGCGCTCGACGTTGGCTTGATGTCGATGTACCGCTCAGCGTCACCAGCACGCGAAACACCCAGCGAACCGAACACCGTCGTGAGCATCGCCCACGCCTCCGACGCAGCAAAACCGGCGTGCAGCGGAAACTGGATGTCGTCACCCGACGTCAGTCCCGGCAGATACTCCCTGAACCCGCCCGACGCGTTGTCGGTGAACTCGACCATGTCGGTCGACCAGCCGATATCTCCACCGGACGAAACCCACGCCGAGATGTTCTGAGACGTGGTGATCGTACCCGAAACGGTTTGAGTCCCCGGGGCCCCTGGTGCGGTCCCTGTCCAGGCAGGACCGATCAGAATCATCTTGTTTACAACTACGAAAACGGCCATCAGTCGGCCTCCTTTGTTTGGGGTGCCCGTTTGGGCTTTGGTGCGGTTTTCTGGAACAGGTCGGGACGTGCAACGACCATCGGGTGATCGTCGGGCAACTCGTCGCCCTCTGTGACGTCGAGCTCGAAATGAGTGAACGATTGACGAGCGAACATCACGCCACCCCGAATCCGGCGAGGAACGTGAACGTCGACGTCGCGATCGTGCAAATGATCCGCCAGTGCGTCTCCGACGACAACGGCCCCGGCAGACTCAACCATTGAGCACCGACAGCCGAAACCGTGGAGAACACAATCCGGTTCGTCGCCGACGTGAACCCCGAGTTGTCATCAGACTGGAGGGTGACGACGAGGTTCGTGCCGGCCGCAGCCGTCACATGCAGGCACGCGTACACCGCTTGGGTGGCGGTCGGACCGGTCATCGCCACAGCGGCACCGGTGAAACCCGCAGTCGTGCGAGACGCCAACGGAGCACCGACATGGCCGATGATCGGCGGGTCGCTGGCCTGCGTCGTGATACTGAACTTGCCGATCTCGCCGACGGCGCCGACCGGATCTTGGACCGCCGACGCGTAACCACGGTGCGACGTCAGAAAGTCGCCAACCGTTGCACCGCCTTGAGCGGTAGCGGTCACGATGCGTTGAGACAGCCGGGAAGCGATCGTCATCTCGGCGACCATGCCGGCGTTCTCGTCGTCGGAATAACCCGACTGGGTGGCCGTGAACGTGGAAAGCCCAGGCATGAAATGGCGGTACCCGCCACCATCGGCGCGCATCCGCTCCACCATGTCGGTCGTACCGCTCAAGTCGGCCACACCGTCGATGAGCGACGTCAACGGCCACTCGTCGATCAGCAATGTGGGGGAAGTCATCACAAAGGTCGGCATCGGGAATTCTCCTCCTCGTAGGACCAGTAGGTCAGGCATCGCGCCGAACAGAAGTGGTGCATGTGGTCTCCTGGAATCGAACGCAGAATGGTCAACGGCTCATATTTGAAGTCGACGCCGGGCCCTATCACTATGGGTTCGGGCGGCGGGAGCGCTTCGGTGAAATCAACGCCATACCATCGATCGGCGTCGAGATTGATCGGTCCGTTGCATTTATCGCAGACAACTCGGATCATGCCTCAGCTCCCACTTTCTTGGCTTGGATAGCAACAGGAATCGAAATGGTCCCGTCCTCAGGCGACACAGACGCGGTCAACGTCACAGCGTCATCAACGGTGCCGCCCAGCGAACGGTCACGCATCACGGCGTCGACGATCGACGAACCGAACCCGGTACCCGACGACAACAACCGGGCCCGCTGCAAATGCTCCGTCTCAGGATTCGCACCCGACAGAAACACCTCGATGACCAGGTTGACGTCCGACAACCCATCAGGGCCAGACGTGGCGAAATAGTTGACGTACGGGTCGCCAGGATGGATCTCGATCTTCGGGGCCGGCGCCGTTGATGGGAACGGGGTGACGGTGAACGCGCCCGAGTCGTCAATGCCATCACGGATCTGATCGGCCAGCGCGGTGTGGATCGCCACTAGGTCGAGACTCATGCGATGCCGAACGTGTTCACGCCGCGATACTTCGCGATCATCGACTTCACCACCATGTTCTCACGGCTCCCGACACCGCCCACATCGGTGATAGCGACCTGACCGAACCGCACGTTGCGATACTCCAGCATGTCCTGAGCGACGATCTTGCACGACTCGACCACCTCGAACGGGATCGCAGCCCAGCCCCACGTACCAGTGACCGTGATCGTCGACTTGCCGGCGTCGGTGTACCACGAACCGCTCAACCGCTGGATGCGGGAGAACGGCCACACCTCACCGGCAGCGCTGAGGTTGTTCAACGGCTCACGTTGATAATCGGTGTTGGCTACCAGCGTGGTGCCGTCCTCGACCACCGCCGTGACCGTCGTCGCATCATGGATATACAGCACGTCGCTGCCTGGCGTCGGGGCGTAGACCCGCGCCGAACCCGACGTGGCGACGATCATTCGACGCTGTAGCGCGTTGTCGATCATCATCTCGGCGGCGTTGATCGCGTCCTCGATGATGTTGTCGTCAGCGGTCACCTCGTCACGCATCCACGCCTTCAAGGCGTCGACGGACAGGTATCGGGGAGTAGCCATCAGTCACCGCCTTCCAGCGTCAGGACTTGCGACGGTGCTTGACTGGTGCAGCGTCAGCCGTCTCGAGGTCGTCGCCCACTTCGTCCACATCGAGCGGCTTGTCGGACACCGACAAACCCATCGACTTGAGCACGGCATCGACCTCGGCCACACGGCCAGTACGACCGAACCTGGCGTAACCCTCACGTTCGCGCAGCAGCGCTTCGACGTCAGACATCACGTCACCGCCAGATACGGGATGACCGCCGTCGTGGTCGGTGTGGCGATCGTTGCCGGGGCAACAGCGCCAACAGCGGAACCGTGCGACTGCACGAGAACCGGACACGCCAAGCCGATAGCGCCAGCGACCGCGGCGTTGCCGAGGTCAAAGCCACGCAACGTCGGGACCGTGCCCGCGGTGAAACTGATCGCGACGTAGTGCAGACCAGCAGTCGAGATCAACTGACGGGTTGCGAGCGCCACCGTGAACGCGGTGTTCGCCGCGCGTGCCGTCGTCGTGAAGTCGGCGGACTGCGCGAGAAGCGCACCATCCGGGGAGTACAGGGCTACGAACCCTGCGGTCGGGGTGGCGGCTGCCGTGGTCGCGGTGATGAACGTGATGTTCGACACGACATCGCCGGCGTTGAGAGCAATGCCTGCGGACAACACGACGCCGGTCGCAGCGATCGCACCGTTGGTGCCGACGAACTGGCGGGGCACCGTCTCGGCAAACGTGGTGTTCGTCGGCTGGCCTTGACGGAACCAGTCGTCGTGAAAGAGATTTCCGTTTTGCTTGGTCATTGTTGCGCCTTTCCGGGCGGGATCGAACGCCAGAGCGGAACCGTGAAGTTCCGCTCTGACGTTCAGGGGGTGGATCAGAAGGCCGGGGCGATGAGCCCGGTACCAGTGATGTCGCCAGTCGCGAGCGGGTAACGGCCAGCGGTGAACGCGCTGTAGCCGTAGACCACGAACTTGACCTGCAGGTTGCCTGCGCCGATATGCTCCGCACGAATCAACAGCGGGGCGGACGGGTCCTCCCACAGGAAGCACTCGTTGGCGTTGACGCCATAGATGGCGTCTTCGGTGCCAGCACCCAGGTTCGTCTCGACGTTGCGATCGAGAACAACATCAGCGCCGAGATACTGGCGACCAGTGCCCATGTAGCTGGTGTCACCCAACTGGCCCGCCTGCTGCATCCCGGCACCAGGAACGGTGACGAGTGGGAAGGTGGAGCCAAGCTGTGAGGCGAGCCACCACCAACGGCGGGTGTGGAAGATGAAGTGCGTCAGGTCATCGACGCCGGACGACACCAACGAAATCAGCTCAGCCAACTTCGGGTGCAGTTCGGCGGCGGTCGGGGTGCCGTCGGTGTAGGTGACGGCCGCGTTGCCAACGGTGTTCTTGACTCCGAGGTGTGTGCCCGAGGTGCCATCGGCAACGAGGATCTGACGATCGAGTTCCTCGTGGTATGCGCCGATCAGATCCTGAATCACGATCTGGTCGCCACCCGTGGTGCGGTCGATGACCTGGCGGGCCAAGTCCTGCTGACCCGCGATCGTGCGAACGGGCACCGTCAGCAACGTGTCGTCGATGTCGGTTTCCTGCACCGCCCCACCCTCGCTCGCCTGTGCGGCTACAGCCGTACCGGTCGTGATGCGCGAGATGTTGACCGTCATGCCTTCGGCCGGGAGCGGCTCGGATCGGCAGATGTCAGCAAACGGCCGCTTGTTCCGAATGCGGGGCGCCACCAGATCGGTGAGGTACTGCGGGACGGTCAGCCCAGCGA
>Ga0163154_10010193_pt1 | contig 10535 bp, 10 predicted proteins | sample OliLakLV19MP9P1_FD_148649 | JGI IMG/M metagenome (GOLD analysis project Ga0163154, IMG submission 148649) | Freshwater microbial mat bacterial communities from Lake Vanda, McMurdo Dry Valleys, Antarctica - Oligotrophic Lake LV.19.MP9.P1 | ecosystem: Environmental > Aquatic > Freshwater > Lake >...
ACATGATGCTCACCTGCACCGCCTATGGACTTGGTTCTTTCTGGAGTACACCTCAATTCATTTATACAAACGACATGAATGAATTCCTGGGACTTGGTGAACAAGACAAATGCCTCGGATTCTTTTTTATGGGCTATACAGATTCGGATTGGCCGAAGAGTCATAGGAAGCCGCTGGAGTATGTGGCGGATTTTATTCTGGAATAGAAGATATTAAGAAAGACAGTTTGTTTTCGCCACCCACCGATTCCAAAAACAACCAACGCAGAAGGGCAGCACGGCTATGTTTGTCGCAAAAAAAACATCCTTACCACCATGTCACGGTTTCTTGCTTTGATAATTCTTGCAGTACCTGTCTCGCTTTGCGCACAGGAAACGTGGACACTTCAACGCTGCATTGACCATGCCTACTCACAGAACTTAACCATCAAGCAAAGTGAATTGAACGTTCAGCTTTCTGCACTAAATAAAAAAGCTGCTGTGGGGCGAATGTTGCCCAGCCTGAACGGAAGCGCCACGCACGGTTACAACTGGGGCCAAACCATTGACCCTTTCACCAACTCTTTCGCCACGGAACGAATTCGCAGCAACAGTTTCGGTTTGCAAACCGGTGTAAATCTGTTCAACGGATTCCAGTTGCAGAATGGATTGAAGCAGGCAGAAACGGATGTGGAAATATCACAAGCCAATCTAGAAAAAGTGAGGAATGATATTGCACTGAATGTGGCGGCATCATTCCTCAACATTTTACTGAACCGCGAATTGGTTTCCATTGCACAGCGAAATCTTGAAGCCACAACCGGGCAGGTGTCGCGCGTGCAAAAACTGGTGAATGCCGGAGCCTTGCCGCAGGGAAGTTTAGATGAAATAAATGCACAACGTGCCACTGATGAAGCGAATGTTGTTGCTGCACAAAACGCGGTTGATATAGCTGAACTCACCCTCGTGCAAATGCTTCAACTGACAGAGCAGGAATCATCATCGTTCGAAATTTCTGTTCCGCAAATCAGCGATGCAGAGAGTGTGCAACTTCCGCCCGATGCTCAAGCCGCCATTCAACATGCACTCAATAATTTTCCTGAAGTGAAGAGTGCGGAAGCAAATCTTGAAAGTGCCGAGATAGGATTAGATGTTGCCCGCGGAATGCAGTATCCAAGACTTGATGCAAGTTTCAGTTACGGAACAGGGTACAGTGGCGCTGCGAAACAAGGTATCGGAGATATACAGTTGGGTGAACCTTTCCCCATCGGATATGTGGATGGCAGTTTTACACCGGTGTACACTCAACAATTTACTTACCTGGATTACGAAACAATCCCTTTCGAAAGACAGGTGGAAAACAATACCAACCAGAGTTTGTTCTTCTCGTTGCAGATTCCGATTTTTAATGGCTTCAGTACAAACACCGGCATCCAACGTGCGAAAATCAATACACTGAGTTCCGGCTATCAACTGGAACAAACCAAACAACAACTGACACAAACAGTGGAGCTTGCTTATGCCGATGCAAAGGCTGCACTTTCGAATTACGAAGCAAACGTTATTGCCGAAGCAGCCGCACAAAAAGCATTTGACTATGCGGAGGCAAGGTTCAATGCGGGTGCCATCAACAGCACGGAATACAATGATGCCCGCGCACGTCTTGACAATGCAAAAGCAAACGTGCTGCGCATGAAGTACGATTTTGTTTTCAAGTCGAAAGTCCTGGACTTCTACCAGGGAAAAGTGATAACCCTCAACTGACATGAATAAGACCTGGAAAATCATTCTGATCCTGCTGGCAGCAGTAATAGTGCTGGCAGTTTTTGCCCGATCTTGCGGAGGCGACCGCGATGTAAAAGCGGTGCAGGTAGAAGAAGCACAACTGCGTTCCATTGTTGAAACTGTTTCAGCAAGCGGAAAAATCCAGCCTGAAACCGAAGTGAAAATCCAGTCGGAAGTTTCAGGGCAAATAATTGAACTCCCGGTAAAGGAAGGAGACCTCGTGGAGAAGGGACAAATGCTTGTGAAAATAAATCCCGACATCTACAATCAGGCATTGAACCGTGCCGAAGCTGCTCTCAACTCAGCGCGCAGTGCATTGGCAAGTGCCAAGGCAAGACTGGCACAAGCAGAAGCGCAATCAAAAAGCGCAGACCTGGCTTTCCAGCGCAGCAAGAAACTGAAGGATGAAGGCGCCATTTCAGCAGCAGAGTTTGAGAATGCCACTAGCACATGGGAAACTTCCACAGCGGAAGTAACCGCATCGAAGGAAAGCATCCATGCTGCGGAGTTCAACATTGCAAGTGCACAGGCATCGCGCACCGAAGCAGGCGACAACCTGAGCAGGACAACTATCACTGCACCCATGAGCGGAACTGTGACGGCCCTCGCCAAAGAAGTGGGTGAAAGTGTGCTCGGCAATTCCATGATGGCAGGAGATGTCATCATGCGTGTTTCCGCACTCAATGCAATGGAAGTAAATGTGGAAGTGAACGAGAGTGACATCGTGCGTGTGTCGGTGGGCGATACGGCAACAGTGGAAGTGGATTCTTACCAGGACGATAAGTTCAAAGGAGTGGTAACGGAAATAGGTAACACCGCATTGAACCAGATGTCCATCACATCATCCACAGACCAGGTAACGAATTTCAGCGTGAAGATTCGTGTACTTCCGGAATCTTATACCGAATTGGTGAAAGACAAAACTGCTGGATATTCCCCCTTCAGGCCTGGCATGAGTGCCACAGTGGATATCCAGACCGACCGTTCGGAAAATGTATTGACTGTTCCACTCAAGTCAGTGACCTCACGGGAGGACACTACATCAGCAAGCGCCATGGAACAGATTCGCAGGAAGGCCGAAGAGGAAAAAACATCAGCCAACAAAAAACCGGACGAACCTTATATCGTAGTGTTTGTGGTGAATGAAACCAAAGGCGAAGTGGAAGTGCGCGCAGTGAAAACAGGAGTGCAGGACGATGAGTTCATTTACATTAAAGAGGGATTGAAGTCGGGAGAAAAAGTGGTGTCGGGTCCTTACGAAGAAGTGGCGCGTAAACTGAAACCAAAGGACAAAGTGCGCATCACCAGCAAGGATGAAGATGAGGAAAAGAAAGAAGAATAATGGCGCTCATTCTGTCCATTGAAACTTCTACGCGCAATTGTTCAGTGGCGCTGGCACGTAACGGAGAATTGCTTGCGCTCAAAGAACACGCTGAAGATTCTTACACCCATGCCGAAGAACTTCATCCCTTTATCCAACATGTTTTGCAATCCGCTTCTTGTTCACTCAACCAACTGGATGCAGTTGCTGTGAGCAAAGGCCCCGGTTCTTACACAGGTTTGCGCATAGGAGTATCGGCAGCAAAAGGATTGTGTTATGCGCTCAACATTCCCCTTCTTGCTATTGATTCACTTTCTGTTTTGTTTAACCTCACCCTGGCCCTCTCTAAAGGTGAGGGAAGAAAGAGCCTCACCCCTACCCTCTCCAAGGGAGAGGGAGAGGATTTCGATTTCATTGTACCGATGATTGACGCACGCAGGATGGAAGTTTACACCACCACTTTCACACCGTCAGCAGAAATGATTTCACCGATTGATGCAAAAATCATTGATGAAAATTTCTTCCTCCCATTTCAAAACAAGCGCATTGGATTGTGTGGCGATGGTGCCGAAAAGTGCAGGCCGTTTCTAAACGATGGTCATAAAATTCTTCCCATCATTTTTCCATCAGCTTTGGGGATGATTGAGTTTGCAGAAAAGGCTTTTGCGAAAAAGCAATTCGAAGACACCGCTTATTTCGAACCTTTTTATCTGAAGGATTTTTTGCCGGGGAAGGTGAAGACTCAATAAAATAAGGTGTGGAAACAATCCCAACTCTTTAAGGCTATCAAAGTTGAAGTGTCCGTTTTAAAGGCATCTATGAAAACCTTGTGCATAAATCCCGGCATAAAAACTTGCAAAAGGGTGGGTGAATTTTGAATGAAGTGAAATCCTCAATTCGGGGGGTTGGCACTGGCGAAACTGAATCATGTAACGTAACAGAATAGCACCCTTCGATACTACATAATGCCATTTCGCCCGTGCGCCATTATTCCAGCGTGAACTCTTGGTGAACAATCGAAAATACCTTCGCGCGGAATTCAATTGTGCACATGGAATCAATTCTTGTAATCGAAGACGACCAATATATTGTTGACCTGGTGAAAATCCACCTGCGCGATTTGGGTTACGCAGTGGAACACGCTGCAACAGGACCAGAGGGTTTGGAATTGGCGAAGAAAAACAACAGCGCACTTATTGTTCTTGATGTCATGTTGCCCGGGTTAGACGGAATCCAGTTGTGCCAGCGCATTCGCGCATTAGATATTGATACTCCAATCCTCATGCTCACCGCAAAAAGCGAAGAGTTCGACAAAGTGATGGGACTGGAATCCGGAGCTGATGATTACCTGACCAAACCATTTGGTGTGCGCGAATTCATAGCGCGGGTAAAAGCGATTCTCAGACGCGAACAACGCAAAGCAAAATCGCCATCGGGAGCAGAGGGCGTGCTGAAACGCTATGGTGAACTTGTGATTGACGTAACGAAGCGAAAAGTTTTTGTAGAAGAAAAACGAATCACACTCACTCCGAAAGAGTATGACCTTCTCGTATTACTCGCTCAAAATGCAGGCAGGCATTTTTCACGGGAACAATTACTGGAACAGGTTTGGGGTTACGAATTCAGTGGCTACGAACACACCGTGAGTTCACACGTCAACCGCCTTCGCACTAAAATCGAAACCGAACTTTCCAATCCAAAATACATCCTCACTTCATGGGGCGTAGGCTATCACTTCAATGATGAACTACCTGTAAACTGATGAAAAAAAATCCATACCACAACAGTATTCTGCTGAAGCTTTCATTCATGTTACTCACTCTGATGCTGCTGGTTGGCCTTGCCTACGTGGTGATCACCGCATATGCAGCGCGCAACTATTTTCTGGAAACCACGCAGCGGTTGAATGCGCAAGTGGCAGAGCACCTCGTGAAAGAAGTACCACCATTTAATAACGGTGTGGTGAATGAAGAAGCACTGGGGAAAATCATGCATAGTATGATGGCGGTAAACCCAGCGCTTGAAGTTTATCTGCTTGACAGTGCGGGAACGATTCTCTCGTATGTAGTTCTTGACAAAAAAGTGAAACTGAAATCGGTGGATGTGCAGCCGGTAAAAAAATTCATTGCCGACAGCGGGCAATTTTTTCTTGAGGGTGATGACCCGCGTAATCCCGGGAAGAAAGTAGTGTTCTCTTCAGCACCCGTTGTCGAAAACAATGCGCTGCTTGGTTATGTCTATATCGTTTTGCAAAGCGAAGAATATGAAAACGTGACGGACGCTCTTGTGGGCAGTTACTTCCTGCGTGTGGGAACTTTTAGTTTTGGGTTGACACTCGTTGTTGCCTTTGCACTTGGCCTTTTGCTCATCTTCATTCTTACACGAAGCATTCGTAAAATCCATTCGGGTGTAAAAGCATTTGAAGATGGAGAATATCAGGCACGAATTCCTGTAAACGGAAATGATGAAATGGCTCAACTTGCGGTGAGCATTAACTCGATGGCCGATACCATCCTGCGAAATATCGAAGACCTGAAACAAGTGGACAGCCTGCGCAGGGAACTCATCGCCAACGTGTCACACGACCTGCGTAGTCCCATGACAGTGATTCATGGCTTTGTGGAAACTTACCTGATGAAAAAGGATTCGCTCTCGCAAGAGGAACAGAAGCAATACCTGGAAGCCATCCTGTTCAACAGCGAAAAATTGCGCAAACTGGTAGCCGATCTTTTTGAACTTTCGAAACTGGAAGCCAAACAGGTGGTGCTGCACAAGGAGCCGTTCATGATGAATGAATTGCTCTCTGAAATGTGTACGCAATTCGCACTGCTGGCCACACAAAAGGAAATAAAACTGGAAAGTAAGATTCCGCAAAAAATGCCACCACTTCTTGCCGATCTCGATTTGCTGAGTCGTGCGCTGCACAATCTTTTTGACAATGCAATGAAGTACACACAGCAAAACGGCTTGGTAAAACTGATAGCAAATGTGAACGGCAACAATCTGGAAATTTCATTATCGAACAGTGGCGAGGGAATACGTGAAGAAGAATTGCCGCATGTCTTCGATCGTTACTACAAAGCCACCAATTCAGGCAATGCACACCAAAGCACCGGACTCGGATTGGCCATTGCGCAAAAAATAATGCACCTGCACAATGGGAGCATTCGAGTGTTGAGCAAGCCCGGGGTGGATACTACATTTCTTTTGAGTATTCCATTGCGCGATTAAGTGAATCCTTGCAATTGCAAGCACTTCATTCAATGTTTTACTCCTGTCCCATTCCATGCACCTCAAATTTCTAACATTCGGATAACTGTCCATGAACTCTCCGTGAACTTCATGGAAGTGCTTTGCGGCATAAAATTTAATCCCAATACAAATGAAAAAAATGAACATGGCGGCTATCCTCTTTGCCGCCTTAGCACTCGCTTCGTGCAAAAAAGATGAAGAAGAACAAATGATGGATCCCGTAGTGGAAACACCATTAAATCCTGCCACATCAGCACATCAATCTGTAGATCGCTTTAGTATTGACGCTGGCACACTGATGATTCGTGATGGTGTGAACGGTTTGCCTGCGGTAAATGTCGCTGTCAATTTCGACATGGCACCCTTCATTACCAAAGGCCTCGGCCCGGGTGGCGAAGATGTGGAGTACTATAACTTTGACGTGATGTCCACCAACCCTGCTCCCATTTACGTGTTGTTCAAGTCGGGCAGTGCTACTCCGGTGGCCGGCCAGCTCAACATTGTGGATGTAATTCCGGGCGACAATTCCTACAACGATTTCTGGAATGTGGTGATGGTAACAGTGCCTGACAGCTATGTGGCCAATACCGTAACAAGCGTAACAGAAATTTTTTCGAAAGGATATGCTACTACCAATTCTGACATCATTGTGAACTGTCCAATAGTACCCAGCGGTTCCACCGCAACCAAACGTTTTGGTTCCTCTGACACAGGTCTTACACAAGGATGGTACAACGACAAAGTGGTACACTACTTCAACTTTGCAGAAGCACCAATCATGGGTAGCGATGTGCCGCTTTCACCAATTTACGTCACCTTCAACATCAACCCTGATATGGCTGGTGGCGGCCCGCCTTCAGGTTTTGTTACAGAAGTTGGAACCGACCAAACGCACAATGTATTGGCCAGCCTTCCAGGCGATAGCGATTACTCACCACTGTGGTCAGTGAGTGTTTATGACAACAACGATTTCGCAACAGTGAGTAGTCTGAGTTCTGCAAGTTCCTCAACCATCATGGCGATGGATGTGATGACGGTGAACTGCCCTGTTGTTGCCGTGAACTGATCTAACGAGTGATTAGCTCCATATAAATTTTCAGGAAGAATAATGCCCCGGAAGTACATAAAGTGCTTCCGGGGTTTTTTTCTTTTACATGTGTCGTATACGCATCATTGCAACAGAATAAAGCCACCATCGTTGCCCCACTCGCGCACGACTCCAGACTCGTGCGCTTGATCTGCAAGTCTCCGGGCTTGCTATACCTCTGTCCATCCTGTTCCTCACGCAGTTAAAATATGAATTGGGGTTGTCGAGGTGTCCTCAAGATTTCATGAACGGAATTATTGCTAGGGAATTTTTGGCCAGACTTGCACCATAACAAACCGTTGCAGTGAACACTTCCGACTTGCTGATTTTCCTTGGCACCTACGGTACCATTTGCAACTAGACCGCTTCGCTAAAAACAATCTGTCTTTACAAAGCCCCAGAGAATTTTGAAATTCTTCGGGGCTTTTTTATGGCATGAAACTCATAAATGGGGATTAGGAACCAGCATTCCACCCTGCCCGCTTATGAATTCGCTGATCACGCAATCACATTCTTCAAGGCTGAAAAAATTTGTGCCTGACCTCAGTGATTTTGGTTTGTCTTATCCGTTGTTGTTCTTCTTTGGTTGGGCTGCATAGCCGTTATGGGTGGGGGCAGTTCGTTTTGCGGCTTTGCGAAGAAGCGGATTTCGAAGCACTCAACCATCTGCCAGCACTGAATCCCGATTCTCGCGGTACAAATCTTCATTTAAGCAATGAACTCGCATTAATTGCCAAACACATTTTAGCGCCAGTTTTTATTTTTGTCATAAGAATCAGTGTCATAAATATCAAAATGATGGAGTTCCAATAACTCTATATTTTTTCTTTTTTCTGAAAAGTCCTTTCCGGTCATTTTTTCCCTTAATCTTTTTATTGTTTGATTTGTCAGTTTGAATAGTGTCAGTATTATTTAATTCAGGGTCAATCTTAATAGTTTCATTTTTCGTCCTTGTTGTGTCAATTGTCTGAGCAGACAATGGTTTAACGCCAAAACCTAGAAATGAAAGTAAAGTCAAAAGATAAAAAATAGAATGTCGGAGGAAGGTCCTTTTTTGTTGTCCGTGCAGCTGGTCAACGGTAAATATTCCACAAGTGTCTGGCGTTATTGCACATTTTATTTCTTCTTGAGTTTTTTGTGTAAAGTCGATGATTGTCTTTGAACACGATTTACAAAAATAATTGTCTCCGTTCTTGTCCATTCTCATCAATAGAAACGGGCAAGGGTTTTCAACTTTTAGTTTGACAGTCATTAGACTCATTGTAGTCTTATGGTAAAATTGGTGCTAATGTTTTGCAGCGGCAAGAGGTTGGCGATTTCGGAGACAAAAACTGTCTGCCACCACAACCCCGAAGGGCTCACGAATTCGATTGAAAATAAAACCAGCATGAGTAAAACTTGATACGAAGCACAAAACTTCATTTAACCACTGAACCGCCAATTTTTTTTAGGTGCTGTTAGGCGTAGTTATTCTATCCGTGCTTTTTCATTCCCAGTTGATATACCCCAATTGATTCCAAGCATAGAGATCAAATTATTATTATCTCCAAAGTTTTTTCCAAATGCTCCTGTCAGCAATATATTATCTGCAATTCGGTATTTAAGTTGTCCAGATGAACGATAAGTTTCGACAGAGTTATTAGACCTATAAATATACTCATATCCTAATGAAAATTTATTTAATTCGAGCTCAATTTTACCACCAAAGTCGTAGAAATCTTGCGTCACAAACTCTCCTATGTTATCTTTGTTGGTTCCGTCTTGTAAATACCTACCTATTGCATAAATATTTATATAGTTTGAGTTGTCTTTATTTAATTTTTGTGAATAATTTAGAGTTAGCCAAGTTCCAAACCTACCAAATTGCTGTGTTGAAAAATCGTTGTCGGTAAAAAATGTGTTATAAGCAATAGCAAAGTCAATTGCAAAAACGGGTTTTTGAATAATAGCATCACTTAATTTACTATGTGCCGCAGAAATATCGTCTTTCAAGGAGTCTTGAAAAAATAAAAGTAATTCTAATTGTTTTTTCTTGTAACCATCAGGGTCTAATGGGTTAGCAGGACCAATTCTATCAACAATAAGGTCATTGATTTTTTTCAAATAACTTACAGAAGCGGAATTAGCATCTGAAATTGCCTTTAAATTATCTTTGCTCCTAATCTTAAATAGATTGGTTCTAGCCCCAATTGAAATATTATTTACAGGACTTAAAGAAAGAGAGTCCGTTTGATTAATATATGCCATTGATAATGAGACCATCTTAAGTGATGAAAATGGACGCTGTTTTTTTTCATTGTATCCCGCATATTTTAATACATTCATATTGGGATGTTTGAAAAACCAAAAAGGAGTAAATTCTACTGCATAATTCTTGGGCAGACCGTTTGATTCAGTAAATGAGTTCAATGCACTAACAGCAAAAGCTTTAGGGCTATTTGGTCTTTCTATACTTGAAGGTGCTTGGTCGAGTAGAATAAAACCCGGTGAAGTTGGTATTTCAATATCTTTCAAGTTAAGAGTAGAATCTATTTGTTGTGCAAACAAAACATTTGCTGTGCAAACAAAGAATATGGTTATTAGCTTTTTCATATCATTTCTATTGCTTTAATTATAATTGCTGATTTTTTATCAGGCGTTATTGTTAGGTCGTCATTGTCGTAATTATAGTTTTGACTTCCCGAAAAACCACCTAAAAATATGTATGCTGTTCGAATATTGTCAACTGCAATTTCTCGTTCCTGATCAGTTAGATGCCCAAAATCAATCATTGTCCTAATTACAATGTAAGACTTCCGCAAATAATCAGCTTTGCCAATTTCAGATTCTGGAATATTTCCACTTTCTTCATTTGACTCTGAGAGCTTTGTCGATTGTCCGCCTGTGCGGAACAAATAAGAAGCTGTATAAGCCACTCCAACAGTCCCAATTTTCACTTCAATCTTGATTGAGTTGTTGTCCATTCCTGTGTCGTAGGTTCTTTTCATTTTTTTTTAAATTTGAATTGTTTGTTTTTAAATAAGAATTATTTAGAATTTTCATGTAGTTTTTCTTTAATGTCTTGTGGCATTTTCCAAGAATAATCTGTCGTAATTTTCTTGAAAGCTGTTTT
>Ga0163154_10010194_pt1 | contig 10534 bp, 8 predicted proteins | sample OliLakLV19MP9P1_FD_148649 | JGI IMG/M metagenome (GOLD analysis project Ga0163154, IMG submission 148649) | Freshwater microbial mat bacterial communities from Lake Vanda, McMurdo Dry Valleys, Antarctica - Oligotrophic Lake LV.19.MP9.P1 | ecosystem: Environmental > Aquatic > Freshwater > Lake >...
TTCCAGCTCACATCTCGACCTGGTTCTGACCCGGTGACGCTGCCCCGGTGACGTTGGACGCGCCCGACACATGTGCCCGACACACGCGCCCGCCTCCATCGAATCGGCCCCCTGGCCACAGCCAGCAACTCCCCCCGCCCATGGCGGAGACAGCCGACTACCCCATTCCGCCGATCGCCGTTCCCCCGACCGTCACTTCCTGAACATGAAATATGCCGCTCCCGCAATACAAAGGCTCGCCCACAAGTAATCAAGCGTCAGTGGCTTCTTCATATAGAAGAGCGCGAACGGCACGAACACCGACAGGCTGATGCACTCCTGCAGCATCTTGAGCTGCGCGAGCGAATACTGCGTCGCCCCGATCCGGTTTGCCGGCACCTGCAGCAGGTACTCGAACAGCGCCACACCCCAACTCACGAGCGCGGCGATGATCCAGGGGCGGTGCCCCATGTTCTTGAGGTGCCCGTACCACGCGAACGTCATGAAGACATTCGACAGGACTAGCAAGAGGATCACCTGGGCGGGGACGGGCAACACTATCGCGACTGGGAGCATGGCGCGGAGACGATACGGAGTCCGCGAATCGATTCCAGAGTGACCCCAGCGAAGTGATCCGCCCAGCGCCTCGGGTACTCTCCTCCCGTGAGCGACTCCCCCACTCCGAGTGGCCGCCCCCGCTTCGGGTCCACCATCGCCCTCGTCGCCGCGTCGAGCCTCGTCTACGAGATCCTCCTGACGCGCGTATCGGCGTTGCGGCTGGCGTTCCACTTCAGCTACCTCGTCGTCGCCAACGCGCTGCTGGCGGTCGGCGCGGCGGGTGCGCTCCTCTACCTCGTGCGCGAGCGCATTCGAGGCCGCGAGGAGGCCGTACTGCGCTCGTTGCTCGTCATCTACGCTCTCGCGCTGCCGTCGACGTACACGTTCCTCCTGACCTTCCCGGCGCCCTACGACGTGCGCATGGCGACGGGGCAGAACCTCCTCGCGTTCATCGCCTTCAACCTGGGCGCGGCCGTCCCGCTCTTCTTCGCGGGGGGCGCGATCGGGCTGATCTTGATGCATGCGGCGCGCGACGTGCACCGCACGTACGCGGCGGACCTCGTCGGGGCGGCGCTCGGCTGTATCGTCTGTCCGTACCTCTTGTGGTTCAGCGGCGCGGGCGGAGCGCTCGCGGGGGCCACGGCGCTGGCATTCGCCGCCGCAGCGACCGCAGGACGCGGTCGCGGGCGCTGGCTGTCGGCGCTCGGCGGAGCGCTCGCGCTCGCTGCGCTGCCAATTCTCGACGACCGCTTCCCGGTTCCCAGCAAGACCGAGCTCCAGCTCACCGCCGACACGAAATTCGTCGCCGGTGACCGACTCATCGAATCGCGCTGGAGCGCGATCAGCCGCGTCGACCTCGCACGGGTGCCGACCGAGGAGCGCAACCTCTTCATGCGCAGCTCGGCGGTGGAGCTGCCACGCCCGGAGCCGCAAGCCTTCATCATGCAGGACGGCTCTGCGGGAACGTATGTGCACGACTACACGGGCACACCCGCAGGGCTCGAGGGGCTCTCGCGCTCGCTCTACTCGCTCGCTGCGCGGACACTCGCGCCGGAGTCCGTGTTCGTCATCGGCGTCGGAGGTGGGGACGACCTCTGGGCCCACCACCACGCCGGCACGGCGCGCATCAAGGGCATCGAGCTCAACCGCCAGATCATCGACGTCCACCACACGACGCTCGCCGACTATTCGCGGGCGTTGCTGGCGAGTCCTGCTGTCGAGCTCGTGCACGGCGAAGGGCGCACGGCGCTCCTGCGCGAGCTCGACCGTTTCGACCTCGTGCAGATGTCGGGGATCGACACGTGGACGGCGCTACAGAGCGGCGCGTACATGCTCGCCGAGAACTTCCTGTACACGCAGGAGGCGATCGACGACATGTGCGCGGTGCTGACGGATGACGGCGCGGTGCAGATCACCCGCTTCAGCGCCGACCACGAAACGTTGCGGCTCGTGGCGACGTTGCGCGCCGCGCACCAGCGTTTCGGCGCAGGCCGATTCGCCGACTCGATCGTCTGCGTGCCCGCTGGCACGTTCATGACGTTGTTGATGAAGCGCACGCCATTCAGCACGGCCGAGCTCAGTCGCCTCGACCAGTTCCTCGCCGACGGCGAACTCGCAGTCGCGTACCACCCGCGCCTCGCGCTGGGCGGCTCCGTCGAGGCGTTCATCCGCGCCGAGAACCCCGCGCAACTCGTCGCGGACGCACCCGTCGACCTGCGACCGGTCACCGACGATCGGCCGTACTTCTTCAACTTCCTGCGCTGGAGCGACCTCGCGCACGCGCGCGAGACGCTCGACGCCGCGATCACCGTCACGCAAGGCAACCCGCTGTTCCTGTTCGGCCAGCTAGGTCTCGCACTCCTCGCGGGCAGCGTGCTGCTCGGTGTACCGCTCGTCGTCACGCGGCGTGGACACAAGGCCGCCTCGGCGCCGTTGCCCGTCGCAGCCTCGGCCCTCTACTTCGGCGCGGTCGGCGCGGGTTTCATCGCGGCCGAGGTCGCGCTGATGCAGAAACTCGTGTTGATGCTCGGGCACCCGCTCTATTCCGTGACCGTGACGCTCGCCGCGATGCTCTTGGCGACGGGCCTCGGCGCGTACCTCTCGCGCGCGCGCTTCGCAGTGCCCACACGAGCGATCTGGTGCGTCCCGCTGGCCCTCGGACTCGCGCTCGGTCTGTTCGCGGCCTTCGACGCCCAGCTCGTGCGCGCGGTCGCGCCCTTCCCGACCGTGGTCCGCTGCCTGGTCGCGGCGCTCGTCGTCACGCCGATCGGCCTCGCCGTCGGCGTGCCGTTCGCGCACGGCCTCGCGCTCCTCGAGAAGAGCGCGCCGCGCCTCCTGCCGTGGGCGTGGGCGACCAACGCGCTCGCGACCGTCGTCGGGTCGATCGCGACGGTCATCGTCTCGATGAACTTCGGCTTCCGCGCGGTGTTCGCCGTGTCCGTCGCGCTGTACGTCCTGGCCGCGGCCGCGGCCGCGCGCCTCGCGCCCCGTACTGCCTCGGGGACCGTACCCCGTTGATGCGGCGACCGCGTCAACGCCTGAAGCCCGAGACCAGGCCGACGGTCCCCGCGCCCGCGGACGGCAGGCTGCCCGTCACGAACGTCTTGAAGCTCTCGAACTGCTGGCCGACGTTCGCGGTCAGGGTGTCCCAGTACCCCTCGGCGACTGTCCAGTCGATCGCACCGACGATGCCAGCCTTCTGGAGGCCGAAGATCGCCAGCGCGACGACCCCCAGCACGAGCATCGTCAGCTTCATGAAGGTCCTCAGCGCGAAGCCAGCGGCGAACGCGATCGCGAACGACAGCCCGCCCTTCATGAAGAGGGGCGCCCAGAGGCTCGCTTCCTCCGCCGTTGTGCCGGCCACCGTCCCGCCCGCGCTGAACGAACTCGCGTTGACGTCGAGACCGCTCGCGCCACCCTGTGACGCGGGTTGCACGTCGCTGCTCTGCGAGCGGGTCAGCGCTAGGCCCGTGAGGCCGAGCATCAGCGCGACCGTGAAAGCGATTTTCTTCCAAACCGGGAGCGGCTCGCGCGGGGGCGTGTTCTCGGAGGACTGCTTCGAAGACGAAGGGTTCATGGCGTGCAGGCGGACGGGCGTGTGGTACGCGGATGGTACCGATCCCTCTACGCACGGCACTCCAGACGCTTCGAAGCGACCCTGGAAACCGCCCGGACACGGGCCGGGCCTAACCTACGGGGGATCCACGCCGTCCCCAGCCGTAGGATCCTCGGTAGACCACCCATGACCCCCTCTGAACCTCGCATCCTGATCGTCGAGGACGATAGTCGCATCCGCACCGAGCTCCTCGACGCCCTGCGGCAGGCGGGCTTCGACGCCAGTGTCGCGGTGACGCTCGCGATGGCGCGCACGGCCGCGGAGCGCAAGCACGACCTCATCCTGCTGGACCTCGGCCTGCCGGACGGCGACGGTAGCGAGCTGGTGCGCGAGCTGCGCGCGGCCGGCCGCGCCATACCGATCCTGATCCTCACGGCCCGGGACACGCCCGAGCAGCGGGTCTCTGGGCTCGAGGCCGGCGCGGACGACTACGTCGTCAAGCCGTTCCACCTGCCGGAGCTCGTGGCGCGCGTCCGCGGCCTCCTGCGGCGCTCCGGGCGCGCCGTCGAGGGCGGCTTCTCGCGGCACCAGGACCTCTGGATCGACCTCGAGGCCCGCCGCGCGGGCCGCGGCGACAACGGCGCGGAGCAGACCTTCACCCTGAAGCCGCGCGAATTCGACCTGCTCGCGTTCCTGATGCGGCACCCCGGCCGCGCGTGGACCCGCGACCAGCTCCTCGACCGAGTCTGGGGCAATGACTACAAAGGCGACGCGCGGACGGTCGACCTGCACGTGCGGCGCCTCCGCGCGAAGATCGAGGTCGACTCGGCCGACCCACGTTACATCGAGACAGTGTGGGGCGTCGGGTACCGTATGGCCGAGGCACAGGATTGAACGAGAGCGAGCGCCCGCGACGTCGGACTGGGATCGGAACGCGCTTGGCGCTCGTCGTTGCGGCGCTCGTGTTCGCGTCGATGGTCCTCGCCTACAACGCGGAGCGCTTCGTCGCTGAGCGGTACAGCGCGAAGTACGTCATCGGCGACGACGGCACCGACGGGGTCGACGCGGGCTCGGACGGTCCCGTGCGCGATGAGCTCGGCCGCTCGTACCTGTCGCTCGCGGAGTGGGAGAAGCTCATGGGGCGCATGGACCGCTACCTGGGGATCGCGCTCGGGCTGCTCGGCACGCTCGTCGCGCTCTTGGTCGGCTGGGTCGTATCGCGCATCGTCACACAGCGCGTGCGCGACCTCGCGCTCGCCGTGCAGAGCCCCGTCACCGAGGGCCAAGAACTCCCTGGGCCGTTCACCGTCGGGCGCATGGACGAGATCGGCGTGCTGGCCGCCGCGCTGAACGTGATGCGCGAACGGGTCCAGGTCCTCGTCGCGCTCCTCAACCAGCGCGACCGCGAGCGCCGCAGCTGGATCGCGCTCGTGTCGCACGACCTGCGCAACCCGCTCCAGGCGCTGACCGCATGCATCGATCGGTCCGTGCAAGAGGCGCGCCGCATCCAGGACGACACGCGGCGCACGACGATGCAGCACCTATTGGGCACGGCGCGCCTCGACGTCGATCGCTTCGAGGTCCTGACGCTGGACCTGCTCGACCTCGCGCGGCTCGACGCGGACGACTCGCTGTTCCTCGAGCCCGTCCCGCCGGGTGAGCTCGCGCGCAACGCCGCCGCCGGGATGCGCGTGCTCGCAGAGGTCCAGGGGCGCACCCTCGATGTCACCGTAGCACCGCGCTGCCCCGAGCTCCTCGCAGACGGCCGGCGGATGCTGCGCGCCCTGGAGAACCTGTTGCGCAACGCGATCCAGCACTCGGAGCGCCGCATCGAACTGCGCGTGGAGCGGGGCCTCTGCAACGGGCTGGGCGCCGTGCGTTTCTGCGTCGACGACGATGGTCCCGGACTTCCGACGAAGGCTGACGGCACGGTCGATGTCGCGAGCCTAGGCGTTCACAAGAGCCGCGACGACTCGGCGGGGCTGGGCCTCGTCGTCGCGCGGCGCGTCGCCGAAGCGCACGGCGGCCAGATCGGCGCGTACAACCGCCCGGCGGCCGAACCAGCGCCGGAGCGCGCCAATGCCAGCGGCCCCGACGCGGACAAGCTCAACGCGGGTGGGACCGTTTGGCTCGAGATCCCGGTGCAGGAGGGCCCCTCGCGTATGAGGCGCAACGGGGCAGTGGGCGCGCTGGACATGCGTCGAGCGATCGATGAGTTCGACCCCGACGACGCAGAGGAGTGAGCCCGCGCCGGAGCGCTCATCAACCTCGTCACCGGTCGAAGATCGAGCCTCGCCAGGCACTGAACGAGCCAGCGACCCTGAACGTGCCAGAGGCGCGCAGCCCCATCGGGGGCTGCGCGCCTCTGCATTGGACGTGGAGCGGCTGAACGGATTTGAACCGTCGACATCAACCTTGGCAAGGTTGCGCTCTACCACTGAGCTACAGCCGCGTTCGGGAGCGAAAGGATAGCTGACGTCGCTGGAGGCGCAAGGGGGGCGCCCAAAAAACCCCGGACGCTGCCGCTCGGGCGCGGGGTCACATCGACGCAGCGCGAATGCGGCCCGCGACGAACTCGCCCGCGGCGCGCGTCGCATCCAGGAGCGGTACACGGCGCCCGAGGCCACACGCGAGGGCGGTCGCGAAGCGGCAGCCCGAGCCCCGGATCCCTGGGCCGGGGAGGCGCGGGCGCGTGACACGGAGCGGCTCGGCGCCGGTCGCGACGACGAGGTCGACGAGCGGCTCCTCGGCCCCGTGTCCGCCCGTCACGACGACCGCGCGCGCCCCGAGCCGCAGCAGGACCCGCGCGGCTTCGACGCGCACGGCGGGATCGCGCTCGAGGCCGGCGAGCTCGACCTCCGCGAGCTCGGCGAGCTCGGGTAGGTTCGGCGTCAGGATCGGCCCGGAGCGCAGCACGGTCCGGCGAAAGAGCGCGACCTCGCGCGCGCCCCAGAAGCGTGTCCCGCTGGACGCTGCGATGACGGTGTCGACGACGACGGGCAGCTCGAAACCGGCGCCGCGTGCGTGCGCGACAAGCTGCGCGGCGCCATGGATCGCGTCGAGGTCGGGCAAGAGTCCGATCTTCAGCGCGTCGATGCCGTCCTCGATCGCGTAACCCGCGTCGTACCACCAGAACGGTCGCGGCGCCACGCCGTACACGCCGTGCTCGTCCTGAACGGTGTCGGCGCTGACGAACACCTCGGCCTCGGCCTCGAAGTGCAGCGCCGCGTCGCGATCCGCATCGATGCCTGCGCGTCCGGACGAGTCGATCCCACCGATGAGCAAGAGGCGCAGCGGCCGGGTCACCGATCGAGCCGCCGTCCTTCGGGGGCGACGGCGTCCTCGCCATCGCTCGTCGCGATGACCGAGAGCGCGTGTTTGCGCATGCGTCGCTCGATCGCGCGCACAGCGCTGTCGGTGTCCACCTCCAGCTTGATGCGTCCACCCGCGATGTGCCCGTGGCCGCCGAAGGCGCCTTCACCGCCGAGCACACGCTCCATCAGCGGGTACGCCTTGCCGAAGGCGTAGTCGGTGCGCAGCGAGAGCACGTACTCGCCCTCGAACGCGCCACCCGCGACGACCCAGGAGCAGCCCTTCATGCGCAGGAAGAAGTCCGCCATCTCGGCGACGCTCTCCGGATTCTCGACGCGGCCGAGGAGCGCGAGCACGAGCGGCCCGTGCTGGCGCGCGCGGTCGAGCGCGCGGCTGACGTGCCGGTAGTAGCTGCGCGGCAACGGCGGCTTGTCGATCGCGGCGACCTGCTTGCGGTCGGCGCTCTTGAAGCACGCGATATAGGCCTCTTCGTCCAATGGGTGCGCGTTGCGCGACAGATCCGCGGTGTCGTAGCGGATGCCGCAGAACAGCGCCGACGCCGTGCGCGCGTCGAGCGGCACGTCCATGTCGCGCAGGTACTCGTAGATGATCGAGCTCGTCGCGCCGAGGTCGATGCGCACGTCGACGTGCGGGATCGCCGCGGCGTCACTCTCGTCGCACTGCGGCGACTTGTGGTGGTCGAAGACCGCGATGACTGGCAGCTCCTTCGGCAGCACCGTGTGACGGAACGCCGGCTGCGTGTCGACGAGCAGCACGCCGCAGAAGCGCCCGGGGTCGACCTCGTCGTATTCCTCCAGGTCGAGGTCGAGCGTGCGGAGCAGCGCGAGGTTCTCGGCGCGGTGCACACGCCCGTGGGTGGCGACCACACAACGGAACGCGAAGCCCTTCTCGATCAGGCGGCGCAGCCCTTCGCAGGCGCCCAGCGCGTCCGGGTCAGGGCCACGGTGCGTCAGGACCAGGAAGTTCCCCGCGGCGTCGCTGTTCGAGCCGTTCGAGCCCTCGGCGGCGGCGCGGAGCACTCGTCCGAGGTGCTCGACCGGCGGCAAGCCCCGAAAGGGCCGCAGCGGCGTCGACGCATCGGGGGCTTCAGAGGCAGAGACACCATCGGGCGTGCTCGCCCGGGTTCGGTCCGACTGGGTCGGCGTCGCAGGCTCGGTCATGGTGGCCGCGCCTCGCCCGGGGGGCCTGACGCGGGCGGTAGTATCGGCCGAGGGGGGTGGCCGGCACCAGCCCCAGGAGCGCACCTGCAGCCCTAACCAATTGCCCTGTGGTGCTTTACATCAGAATCCGACGCCCAGCAGGTAGTTGACGGCGCCGAGGACCTCGGCCCGCCCGTGGTGCGGGAAGACGTCGACGACGCGCAGGGTGTTCGCGGCGCAGTACTCGGCGACCAGCCGGAAATCGACCTCTCCGAGCCCAGCCGGGAGGCCGCTCTCGTCACGGGTGGAGTCGGTGAGGTGGACGCCGAACATGCGCGACGCATACGTGTCGAGCCATTGCCCCTGTCCGATGAGCCCCTTCGACTCGCGCGCAAAGATGCGCGCGGTGCCGTGCCAATACCCGACCAGCGGGTCGGCGAGGTCCTCGAGCACCCAGCCGATCGCCGTGAAACCGAGCAGGTCGTCGAGCTTCTCCCCCCCCTCGAGCGCGATGCGCGTCTCGGGGAACTCCTTGCGCAGGGTGTGCAGCGCGCGGCACAGGTGCTCGATCTGCTTCTGCCCGCGGAGCTGCAGCTTCTCGACGAACTTGCGCAGCTCCTCGGAGAACTCCTCGCGGTCGTCAGCCGAGATCGAGAGGCCGCGCTCCAGGAGGTCGGCGGCCTTGGTGCGCAGCTTGCCGTCCTCGACCGAGTTCGCGCGCACGATCACCGTGTTGGCGCCGAGCTGGTGCGCGGCGCGGATGTGGCGGCGCACGCTGTTCAGCGCCATTTCGCGGCTGTCCGGGTCCGCGCTGCCGAGCCTCGTGCCCGACATGTCGGGCGCCATCGGCTTGAGCGCTCCCACGACGACCGCATCGACCGTGATGCCCGTCTCGCGCGCCGCATCCTCGAAGTTCGTGAGGTCCGAGGGGGTCAGAGAGAGGCCGAGCTCCAAGCCCCGGAAGCCCATCGCCACGGCGGAGAACGACTGGTCCTCGACCTTGCGCAGCCTCGGGCCGAAGCACGAGGTGGACAGGATGAAGGGGTTGGGGATGCCCGGTTGGGTCACGGCGATGTCTCGATGTGGGGTTGGCCCGGAGTTGGCAAGGGGGGCCCAGCGAAACCTACCGCGCAGCCGGGGTCGGGGACGCATCGTGGCGGCGCGCCCGCTCTGCTCGTCGCAGCCGTGGACGTTTCGCCCCCCCGGCGGCAAGAGAGGCCCTGAGGGCGGCAGACTGACGAGCCAAGTGCCGCGGGTCAATTGAGAACAGCTGGACCCAGAGCGAGTCCGAGCGGTCCGTTGGCCTCCGGCACCGGCCGAGCACAAACGGGAGCCCCGCGGATCGCCTCAGACCCGCACTTCGCTCGTCTTGCGGGTTGCGGCCGCGTGGCGCGCGAGGAGCCCGTCGACCTCGGCGGCGAGGTACTCCTGGACCTGCTCGGGCGCCCGGCCCACGTAGTGGCGCCCGTCGAGCAGGTCGTCGAGGCGGCTCGCGACCGCGCCGAACGCGGGGTCCCCGGCGAGGCGCTCGCGCAGGTCGTTCTGACGGCCGTCCTTGACCTCGCGCGCGGCGGCGTGGCTGTGCACGCGGATGCGCTCGTGCAGGTCCTGGCGGTCGCCGCCGGCGCGCACGGCCTCCATCATCAGGTGCTCGGACGCGAGGAAGGGCAACTCCTCGTCGAGGTTCACCTTGACGATCGCGGGGTTGACGACGAGGCCGCTCGCCACGTCCAGGTAGAGGTTCAACACCGAGTCCGTCGCGAGGAACGCTTCGGCCAGCACGAGGCGGCGGTTCGCGGAGTCGTCGAGCGTGCGCTCGAGCCACTGGTTCGCGGCGGTGTGTGCGGTGTTCCCGAGCAGCTCGATGACAAAACGACCGAGGGCGCACATGCGCTCGGAGCGCATCGGGTTGCGCTTCCACGGCATGGCGGAGGAGCCGATCTGCTTCGAGCCGAACGGCTCCTCGACCTCGCGCCGATGTGAGAGCAGGCGCAGGTCCGTCGCGAACTTGTGCGCGGACTGCGCGATGGAGCTGAGCACTTGCAACACGCGGAAGTCGAGCTTGCGCGGATAGGTCTGACCCGTCACGCCGAACGCGCGGTCGAAGCCCATCTTCGTGGTGACGCGGCGGTCGAGCTCGCGCACCTTCTCGTGGTCGCCTTCGAAGAGCTCGAGGAACGAGGCCTGGGTGCCGGTGGTGCCCTTGGCGCCGCGGAAACGGATCGAGCCCAGCGTGTGCTCCAGGTCCTCGAGGTCGTGCACGAGGTCCTGGATCCAGAGCGTCGCGCGTTTGCCGACGGTTGTCGCCTGCGCCGGTTGGAAGTGCGTGAAACCGAGCGTCGGCAGCGCCTTCCATTCGCGCGCGAACCGTGCGAGGCGCGCGACCACGGCGATGACCTGGTCGCGCAGGAGCGCGAGGCCCTCGCGCATGATGATCAGGTCCGTATTGTCGCCGACGTAACAGCTCGTC